>JGI20133J14441_1000577_pt1 | contig 34070 bp, 40 predicted proteins | sample RS3BMetagenome_FD_14441 | JGI IMG/M metagenome (IMG submission 14441)
CTTATTATTAAATTTTCTATTGAGGGAAGTCCGTGTATCTCCTCCCTAAAGGTCAGAGTTTTACTGCTTCCCTCAAACTCCTAACATTTTTGTATAAGTAATGCGGGAGTGATTCATACATTACTTCCATGCCTGCGGAAAGAAAGAAAATGGGAAAATGCCATCAATGTGAGATAACGTTCAAGAAATGAAAAAGTGGCCATTATCCTTTAAGGAAATACATTCGCACATTTTCAGGAGAAATTTTAGTCATCTTTGCAGCGGGGCTAAGTTGTTTGATCGACCTTTTGAGGCGTAGACAGGCTCTTGAAGAATCACACATCAATGAAATGGCGCACTAAAAATTTCATGAGCAGTGGTACAAACCTGTATTTCAGCTATCTATACCCTCAAATTTCCTCAGAAGTTCTGTAAATCTCATCACATCTTCCTCGTTATTTGGATAGTGTAGCGCCACCCTGATGCCCTCTATGCCTGCCCCTCCCCTATACGACACATCAACGCCATTCGCCCTCAGATAATCCACTGCCTGCATGTGATTGCAATTCCTGAAATGCAGAAGTGAAATTGAGGATTGATGCTTCAGTTCGCTAATATTTGCACTGCTTCCTGGAAATTGCTCTTGCAGTAGCTGTAGGAGTCGAAGTGTATTCTTTCTTACATTATCCAGACCTACTGAAAGTATAATTTCAAGAGATGCGACCAGTGAGACAACGCCGGCAACATTGAACCATCCGCCAGGATTGAATTTTCTTGCGTCAGGAAATGGATTGAAACTTCTGAGAATAGATCTATTCCGATCGCCATAGAACCTGTCCCAACCTTCTTCAGGCGGAACAATGTTATTCATTCCCACATATGGCGGCTCAAGCTCCTTTATAGGTCGAGAGCCAACGAACATTATCGCGCTGCCCAATGGATTTGTCAGCCATTTCTGGCTTCCAGCACAAATGAAGTCAGCACCAGATGATTCCGCATTAAAAGGACCTGTTCCGAGGTGTTGCACAGCATCAACTATGAAGTAAGCAGAGTGACCTGCAATAACTTTTGAGAGTTCAGAAATGTTATTCAGATAACCGTTCACCCAGTTTACAGAACTGAGCACCACTGCAGCTGTATTTTCATCCACTACCTGCTCGAGTTGAGAGGGTAAATATGCGCCCACTTCAGTGGGCAGTATTCTCAACTCCACACCTTTTTTCTTCCATTTCATGAGTGATGAGGTAATTGATGGAAATTCGAGTTCGCCCACAACTATATTCTGCCCCTTTACCGGCCCGATGCTGTCAAGTGCGAGCTGTACGGCATATGTTGTGCTATCACCAGGAATGGATATGTGCTCCATTCCAGTTTGCATCAGCTTTGCTGAGAGTTCAACGGACCTGAGGGCAAAATTCCCGATCAGTTCATTGAGAGCCTTCGTTCCAGTTGATTGAGCCCTTTCTATAAAGGAGGAAAGAGTATCTGCGCATGCCCTGGGAAGTGGAGAAAGCGAAGCCCAGTTCAGAAATACTCTTTCCTTCGTGATATTGAACTGCTCCCTCGCCTCCTTGAATGTTATACTGCCCGGATATAACATGGTCATTTCTCCTTCAATCTTTTTTTCAGCTCCTCTATAGGAGCTACAGGTGAAGGATCTATGGCATCAAGCAATGCTGTGTAGTAACTTGCCCAATCACCAATTACTGTATATTCAAGCAGAGCGTTAAGGGGATTGTCTGAAGTGGATTGGATGGCAAAAACATCCATCCTCTGTTTCAGCATTGATTCTACAACTTCCATCCTTTTCTTCATAAGTTTGTTATCAGAGATGGTTCGGAGTAAAATAACCCTGTATTCCCCCACCCTTCTATCAGTCATCAGTGGTATCCAGTCGTTGTGATTTGATTCTGGAAAGAAAAGGTTCCATGCAAGCCTCTTTGAATTTTCGTTGAACTGAGTTTTCATCCTTTCTCCCGCAGAGTATAGTTCATTGGGACATGCGATTACTGGCACCCTATCTCCCAACCAGTTTGATATCTGCTTTGAAATATTTGCACTGGATGGCTTATCAATTGACACTGAAGACACTACATTTCTTACATGCTGTATTGTATCCATAATGGAATGTTGAAAATTGAATATTCCGAGTTTGTCTGCAATGCGAAGCAGGGATGAAAACATGAAGCCAAGCGCTGCACGCGGCTGATATCCAGCGGGTATCCTGATATGCTTAAGCCCCTTTTCCCTTGCAAATTCCTCAAGCTGCCCACCGGAACTGATAAGCACTGTCTCCATACCGCCTTCCACCGCCTGCCTGACTGAACTGAGCGTCTCTTCAGTATTGCCAGAATAACTGACACCTACAACAAGCGCCTCCCTTTCTCTCTGTCGTAGTTCGTAGTCCCTTATTACGTCGACTGGAAAGTTGGCAGAACTCCTGAGCACATCCCTGAGCATATCTCCACCTATTGCAGAGCCCCCCATGCCGCAGACGATGATCCTGCTGAACTTATTCCTTTCAATGCTAATGGATCCAGCGAGCTCCCACCCTTTTTCGAGCTGATATGGAAAGGAGAGCAGTGCTCTGTACATCTGCGATTTGTCTATCTGTTCCCTCAACGCAGCATCATCGAGAACATTCGATTGCATATGCCTGCTTCATGGAATAGCAACTATTTTAGTAATGGTGTTGAATTGCAAGCCGAACTCATGTCGTCAGATTCCACCAGAAAAAAGATAAGGGTCATGGCATCGGGTGTCTTCGACCTGATTCATCTGGGTCACATACACTATCTTCAGGAAGCAAAGAAACTTGGGGATGAACTCGTTGTTGTCGTTGCCACAGATGCAACTGTGAGGAGGACGAAGCACGAACCCATTACGCCAGGCGTCATAAGGGTTCAGATAGTATCTGCGCTGAAGCCTGTTGACCTCGCTGTACTGGGACATGAAGATGATATATTCAAGACTGTTGAGGAGCTGAAACCCGATATCATAGCATTGGGCTATGATCAGAAGTTTGATGAGGGGCAGCTTCAGGAAGAGCTTAGAAAGAGGAATATGGGGCACATAAAGATAGTGAGGCTTTCCAAGCTGGATTACCATCTCAACGGGACGAGAAAGATAATACAGAGGGTTATAGACTGGTATTCCGGAACAGTTGAGGGAAGAGATAGGACCGATATTAATAAAAAGAGCTGATTATCCTTGTCCTGATGATCATAGTAGCAGGTTCAAGCAACAGACTTCTCTCGGAGAGCCTATCTGCCGTAACAGGATTCAGAATTGTACCTTCTGAACAGAGGCGTTTTCCTGACGGGGAATGTTATGTAAGGGTGAATGGAGGTCTCGAGAATCACGACGTCCTCATAGTCTCTGCGACCTTCCCTGATGGAAACATAGTGGAGACGCTGCTCCTCTATGATGCTGTGAGGAGACTCAGACCCTCAACGATCAGGCTGCTGATACCCTACTTCGGATATCAGAGACAGGATAAACTTTTCAGAGAGGGGGAGGCCGTGAGCGCTGAGGTCATGGCAGGACTGCTTGACAGTAAATTTGACGAGATAATTACAATAGACATACATGCCGAAGGTGTCCTGAGCTATTTCAGGCATACAGGCACTCTAAATTTTGTTGCCTCACCGGAGATAGCGAGACACTTCAGGGCCAGGAATATAGATGTTGTAATTTCGCCTGACGGTGGGATGAGGGCGGTGGAATATGCAAAGGAGGCTGCAAGGGCATTGAATTGCAGCTACGATTACTTTTTGAAGGAGAGAATAAACGCCAATACAGTCAAGCTGTTCCCCAAGAACATGGATGTGAGCGGAAAGAATGTGCTCGTGCTCGACGATATAATAGCCACAGGAGGCTCAATGATCGCGGTGCTCAGAAGATTACAGGATCTGGGTGCCGCTTCTATCTTTGCTGGCTGCACACATGGGCTGTTCATAGGGGATGCACTGCAGAAGATAAAGGCACTGTCCAGCGAAGTTGTATCCACAGACACAATAGAAAGCAGTGTGTCACTGGTGAGCGTTGCCCCCTTGGTTGCTCATCATCTGATGGAAACTGCAAGGTAGTGATGTCAGCAATTGCCTGCCGCGTCCAAGGAAATGCCGTTTGAAGACAGGTAAATTTAAGTTGCTCGAGCAATGGGCACAGGCTCTCAATGGAAAAGTTTATAACGTGTTCAAAGTGTCAGGAAAAAGGCGATAAAGGTAGGGCTGGTGCAGTCCAAATCCACGCCTGTGGAGACAGCTGCTTTGTGCCCGATATTCAGGCACTAACTCCGTCGTTGAAGCAGGAAACTCCGACGCTTCAGATGGAGCAGCTCACTGAACGCAAACCGATTGATGGACAGGAGATGAGCTTGGGCGACCCTGAGGTTGACTTCAGCGAATGGTACAATGAAATAGTAGAGGAAGCTGGGCTTACAGACAAGCGCTATCCTGTCAAGGGTATGAACGTCTGGCCTCCATACGGCTGGAAGGCAATGATGCTCATAGACAATATTGTGAGAAATTCCTTTGATGTCAGGGGACACCAGGAGGTATATTTTCCGCTGCTGATACCCAGGAATGAATTTGAAAAGGAAAAGGAACACATTAAGGGCTTCGATGCACAGGTCTTCTGGGTTACGAAGGCAGGCGAGAATGAACTCGACATACCCCTGCTGCTCAGGCCTACGAGTGAGACCGCCATGTATCCTCTCTTTGCAATATGGATTCGCTCTCATGCTGACCTACCCCTGCGCATCTATCAGATAGTTAACACCTTCAGATACGAAACGAAACAGACGCGCGCCTTCATCCGCGTAAGGGAGATACATTTTATTGAAGGGCATACGTGCCACTCAACATTCGAAGATGCTGAGAGACAGATACAGGAAGACCTAGAGATAATGGATGAAATCGCGAGAAAGCTGTGCCTTCCCTACAGGATACACAGAAGGACTGAATGGGATAAGTTTCCAGGGGCATATTACACCAACGCCATAGACACACTGATGCCAGATGGCAGAACTCTACAGATAGCTTCCATACATCAGTACAGGAACAATTTCGCCATACCTTATGGAATATATTTCGAAGATCTGGACGGTCAGAGAAAGCCAGTGTTCCAGACCACATACGGCATGAGCGAAAGGATGCTTGGCGCAGTTGTCGCGGTGCATGGAGATGAAAAGGGGCTGAAATTTCCTCCAGCCATCGCGCCCATACAGTGTGTGATTGTCCCCATACCGCTAAAGGGGGAACAGAAAAAGATAGAGCGTTTCTGTGCAGGCATATACAGAAGGCTGCAGAAGGCAGGCTTCAGGGTGCATTACGATGCAAGGGATATAAGGCCTGGCAATAAGTTTTATGAATGGGAGAAGAAAGGCGTCCCGGTGAGACTGGAGATAGGAAAGAGGGAGATGGAAGAAAAATATCTGACTGCTGTCCGCAGGGACACTGGAAAGAGGGAAAAGATACCTCTGAACAGTTTGAAATCAAGTCTTCTCAATCTATTTGCATCCATAGAACAATCGCTCTATGAGAGTGCATTAAAAAGAGAAAAGGGAATGGAACGATTCATAGAGGATATATCAAAACCAGCTGAGGGACTTAACCTTGTCTGGTGGTGTGGAAAGGAGGAGTGTGGAAAGGAAATAGAGGAGAGGAGCGGCATAACATTGCTCGGCACTAAGGAGAAGCATGATTACGGAGCCGGCAGATGTGCAATATGCGCATCTGAGACATCCACACTCGCAGTGCTGGGTAGACCCCTTTAATCATGCAGGTCCCTTTCTTCTGAAGAGAAGCATCCCTGCAATGCCCAGCCCTATGAAGAAAACCATGATACTGTAAACCCCTTCATTGCCACTTGAAAAGGGGTCCCACTCACCGTAGGACAGTGCATATCCCCAGTAAAAAACAATGCCCACTGCAACCATGGCTGCAGAGCCTGCAAATTTGATCTTCCTGGTGAGTTCTTCGACGCTCACAAAAAAAAATTGCTCAGCCGCTTAATAATACTTCGCATTATGTGCCTGGATGTTCTATATAAATGAATTCAATCAGGGGGACATGAGATTCAACAAGGAAGGTGAACGCATTGCAGTTGTGCTCGATGATGGCGAATCAGTTATGGAAGGACTGAAGCAGGTATGCACTTCGTGCAATATCAATTCGGCCATCATACTTTCTGGCATAGGCATGATGCGTGATATGGAAATAGGGTACTGGAATGGCAGTGAATATGAGGTGATGAAGAGAAAGGAGCCTGCCGAACTTCTTTCGCTTCAGGGTTCAGTTGCTTTACTCTCGAATCAGCTTTCCCCTCACATACATATATCCCTCGCTGGGAAGGACCATGCATGCTTCGGAGGTCACCTGGTTGGTGGAACGGTGCATAATGTAAATGAAATAGCGCTGCTGTCGTTCAGGGGGCCTTTTATCCGTGAATTTAGCTCAAAAACAGGTTTAAATATGCTCAAATTGCCTTAGACCGTTGAGAGGTTGTATATGGGACGAATGAACAGATTTATGCGCAATGGGCATTCCCTGATACTCGCCTATGATCAGGGAATTGAACACGGACCGACAGATTTTGACGGACGAAATGTAGACCCAGCCTTTGTGATAGATATAGCCAACAAGGGCGGCTTTGATGCTTTCGCATGCCAGAAAGGGATAGCTGAAAAGTATCATGCAGAGCTGCAGATACCGCTGCTCCTGAAGCTCAATGCGAAGACTGCAATTTACGGAAAGGATCCTGTGGCAAGGCAGCACTGTTCGGTTGATTATGCTGTCAAGCTTGGTGCATCAGCTGTCGGATACACAATATATATTGGTAGCGCGCACGAGGCTGAAATGATTAGCGAATTTGGGAGGATTGAGGAAGAGGCGCATGCTGCGGGGCTTGCGGTCGTCCTCTGGGTATATCCACGTGGGGAATTTGTGAAAAACGATACCACGAGGGAGATGGTGGCATATGCGTCACGCACGGCACTGGAGCTCGGGGCTGATGCGGCCAAGGTAAAATACACAGGTGACAGGGAGAGTTTTGCGTGGGTGGTAAAATCCGCGGGTAAAATACCTGTGTATATGGCGGGTGGCAAAAAGGCTGAGGATGAAAAGGAATTCCTGAACCAGGCCTCTGAGGCAGTTTCTGCGGGTGCTGCAGGTCTTGCTGTGGGAAGGAATGTGTGGCAGAGCGATGATCCATTGAGAACTGCACGCAGGCTGAATGCTGTGGTTATTGAAGGCAAGAGTGTATCTGAAGCACTGAGGCTGTGATTAGAATGAGGATTGCGTTGCTGAATGGAGGAGGGGATTGCGCTGGACTCAATGCAGTCACCAGGGGAGTGCTTGCAGCTGCCATGGGATACGGCGATGAGGTCATAGGAGTGCGCAATGGATGGGCAGGGCTGCTTTCAAAGGATGTTGAGCCGATTTCCTATTCCAGGTTCGAGGACGCAATAGGCGAAGGAGGCACCCTGCTGGGAACTTCAAGAACCAACCCGATGAAAAGACAGGATGGGCTGGAGACAGTTATGCACAATCTCAAGGAGACAGGCGCTGACGCACTGATAGCCGTGGGCGGAGATGACACGCTGGGCGTTGCGCTTGAACTTCACAGGCGCGGTACAAAGGTTGTGGGAGTGCCAAAGACAATAGACAATGATCTGGCAGGAACTGATTTTTCCTTCGGTTTCTTTTCTGCAGTCGATGAGGCGATGAGGCTGCTCGAGAGTTTGAAGACCACAGGGCGATCGCACGGCAGGGTCATGGTGGCAGAGGTCATGGGAAGGGATGCAGGATGGATTACACTGTACGCAGGCACTGCGGCCGGATGCGATCTCATAATCATTCCTGAGTTTCCAATGAAGCTTGAGGAAATAGTTGAATTCGTCAGGCAGAGAGAAAAGAAGGGGAAGAGGAGCACAATGATAGCTGTGGCTGAGGGCGTGAAGCTCGTTTCTAGGAATGTGCAGAAGGATGAATTTGGACATGAGCTCGTTGCAAAGGCTGTGGGAGAGAGCAACGCATCCTATCTCGCACGAGTAATTGAGGAAGGGACAGGGCTAGAAACAAGAGCAACAGTTCTCGGTCACACCATAAGAGGGAGCAGGGCAAACGCATACGATAGAGTCATGACGTCAATGCTTGGCATCAGGGCAGTGGAGGCGGTGCACGGCGGCAGGTTTGGCATAATGCTCTCCATCAGAGGCGCAGGCATCTCCGAAGTGCCACTGGATGAAGGTGTAAAAAAGAAGTTTGTGGACAGGCAGACCTGGGAAACGCTGAGGAAATTCTTTATCTGACAAGCACCACTTTCCCGAGTCTGCCATGCGCATCAAGACGTGCCAGTGCATCCTTCAACTTTTCGAATTCAAATGTTGAGTCCACAGGTGCTATAATTTTTCCTGAGGCCATCATACGCAGCGCCTTAACAATATCTATCCTCCTCATATTTGTGGAGCCTATGTAGGAGAGCTGCATGGAATAAAGGCGCATGAGATTGAGCTCGGCCTTTGCACCTGTGAGTATGCCGCATGTCACATATCTTCCGAGCGCTGCCAGTGCCTCTGTGCTCTGTTGAAAGGTTGCTGAACCCAGCGGATCTACAACTATGTCTGCCCCCCTCCCATCTGTGAGTTGCTTCACCTCCGTAACTATATTGGCATCCCTCATAATCACATGCGTTGCCCCAATTCTCTTTAACTCTGAGACCTGCGATGCACTTGAAGCCACGGCTGCAACCTCACATCCAAAAAGCCTCCCGAACTGAACCACAAACATGCCAACTCCGCCCGTAGCCCCCATCACAAGCATGAATTCATTCAGTTCAGGCCGAGCCCTGGCAACCATCCTCAACGCAGTGCCCCCATCGACGGGCACTGTTGATGCCTGCTCAAACGAAACACCATCTGGCAGCTCAATGACATTCTGCGCCGGAACTGCAACCCTCTCGGACCATCCTCCCGGCCTCACAATGCCCATGACATAGGGTGCCCTGTCAATATACTGATTGTTCAGGCATGCGGTTTCGTCTCCTCTGAGACAGTAATAACATCTGCCACAGAAAATGCGTGGGTAGACCGCAACACGCTTCCCTGCTAACCACTCCGAACCCCTGCCTGTTTCCTCCACAATACCGCAAAATTCAGCACCAGGGACACCGGGCAATTTCATCCAGTCAAAACGACCCATTATCATTGACCGGTCAACTGGATTGACACCTGCTGCCTTGACATTTACAACAACTTCTCCTTCTTCTGGTCTAACATCTTCAATTTCTTCAAGATGCAGATGTTCATAATTGCCGAATGCAGACAGACGCCATGCCTTCATGTTATCCCTACCACTGACTATATACATAGTAGATAAGTATTGTAGTGATGAGATGAAACAAGACGAGAAACCACTGCACGATTGGGAGCGTGTGGAGAGTGACATAGAATCAATAGCCCATTACTACGATGCAGCCGCCTCACTCATCTCATTTGGCATGATGGATAGATGGAGGGAAAAGGCAGCTTCTGAAACACAGGACTGGATGAGGGTACTTGAGATAGGCAGTGGACCGGGTTCAATGACAAGACACCTGAGGGGAAGGGAGATAGTGATGCTTGAACCCAATGAGGGGTTGCTGAATTTTTCGAAGGGTGTCCTGGGTGGGCAAAGGTACATCAGGGTCAGGGGAGTTGCTGAACACCTTCCTTTCGCGGACGAAAGCTTTGACATAGCAATTTCCGGTTTTTCATTTAAAAATCTCATCGATAGAAAGGCAGCATTGAATGAGGTGAGACGTGTCTTGAAATCAGGATGTAAGTTTGTGATTGTTGACATTGCGGAACCCGATACTGCATTGAGGAAGAGGATAATGCACCTCTACATGGATAGGGTTCTTCCGGCTGTTGCAATGCTCTCGGTGCCCAGGGAAGTGAAGAGNAGATGGGGAANGAACCCGTGGAAACATCTGAGCAGCTCATATATGAACCTGGGAAAACCAGAAGAGCTTGTGCGCAGCGCACTTTCAGCCGGTTTTTCAGATGCAAAATTCAGATATCTCATGACGCATGGTGTTGCCATTGTCACTGCAATGAAATAGTGATGCATATTAACAGAAAGGGACAAAGGCCATCATAGTCCTACATTGCACTGTGCTAAATAGCATATGTAGACGGGCGTCGATTTATTGATGAGCTTTTTGAACACGAAGTTGAGATTTAAGGTTAACGTATTAACAAAATGCTGATAAGAGGAAGAGAATAGCATATTCTAGATGGAGCTGAACAAGGTAAACATAATACTCTGGAGGATTGTGTTCGAGCCTCATCTGCTGATCAGCTTCCTCTACGTCTGTCTGGGTGTGGAGATAGCATTCAGACAGGGCTTCTTCTCCCTTCCACTTTTCCTGATAACACTTGTGGGTGCTGTATCCTCGCAGATAGCAGCCAATACCTTTGACGAGTTCTATGATTACAAATTCGGCACTGACCTGATATCGATGAAGACGCCATACAGCGGGGGTGGGAGGATCATCTTTGAGGGTGGCCTTACACTCAGAGAAGCCTTCGATATAGCTGTAATCGCCCTTGTGCTTGCCTTTATCTCTGGTGTATATCTTGCAGTCGTATCAGGCTGGGAGCTTGTGCCACTCATTGTCGCGGGAGGAGTAGCGGGCACATTCTATTCTCCTCTCTGGCAGAGAAACAGGCTCGGAGAACTCATGCTGTGCATGATCGGACTCATAGTAATGGGCGCTTACTTTGTACAGGCACACTATTATTCATTCGAGGCCACATATATCTCAATACCCTGCGGAATTCTCATTGCAAATCTCGTGGTGATGAATGAGGTCCCTGATGCTGAGGCTGATGCAAAAACAGGCAGGAAAAATGTGGCAACAACCCTCGGACCTGAAGGGGCGGTAAAGGCCTATCTCATACTTGCCACAGTGATATATGCGATGATTGTTGCAGGAGTTGTAATACATACACTGCCTGTTGCGGTGCTCATCTCGCTTATTTCATCTCCAGTCATTTACAGTGCATTTTTCTATGCACATAAAAATACAGATAAACTGGACAGGGTTATCAAGGCGCTGAGAAACAACATAGTGGGCATGTACATCTTTATAGGACTGCTTGTGTTGGCTTATCTGATTTAGCGATGCCCAAGTTCACACAGATCCTGAAGGGTCTGAGAATTCCTCTTTACTGGGCCTCAGGGGCCATAATTCTGCTATCCTATGCTCTTGCCTTCAAAGCAGATGAACTCAGAAGACCCCTGCTCTGGGCCATTGCCTCTGCCGCGCTCATTGTCTTTGAAATAGGCGTCAACCTTGTTTCTGAGCTGCACGATCTTGTAAACCATGTACCCATCACTCAGCGTCGCGCATTGATACCCACAGGCCCTTATCTAGCGGAAACATTTCATTTAAACGCGGGGAGGCTTGAATTCTACTCGGGCATTTCGCTCATAATTGCAGCATTACTGGGTTTCTATGTCGCTGCAAATACAGGATATACAGTGATACTTTCGATAGGGGCAGTTGGTGTTCTGCTCGTTCTTCTCTATGCCATCCCTCCTTTCAGGCTGGGGGAGAGGGTTTATGGAGAAGTAGTGCCCTTCCTTTCGTTCGGTCCATTGCCCATGGCTGCTCTCTTCTACACCATCAGCGGAAGCATAACACCCTTCGCCATGCTTCTCTCATTGCCCAATGCCTTCTGGGTTACAGCAATAAGGTTTGTTCACCATATGCCTGACACAATGCACTCAGCAGACAGAACAATTCAGCGAAATTATCAGTTCAAGCTGAGGAATTCAATACAGATATGTACATTCCTTCTTTCAGCTGCACTCATACTTTTGATACCATCTACAGTAATCGCAGGGATTGCAATGCTTCCCGCCCTCGGAGTGGCGGTGCTGCTTTCAGTATTTGCAATGAGTGAGTTGAGAAAACATGCAGGGTCGGCTGTAAAGCTATCTGAAAAAACAGTATATTTACTTCTTCTTCAATTCGCTTCAACACTTTTGATTGCGCTGGGGTTGATGCTGTGAATCACACGCCCTTTGTGCTGCCACGCTTCAATCCAGAATCGCCAGGTAAGCTCGAACTCTACATCTCTGGCATCTCACAGGGAGATGTGAAGGCATTCATGGAATGCAGACACATTTCACTGACGCCGCTTGGCATGGAGGGGGTGAATGCAATTAAGCTCTCAGGAGATTATGAGATTCTGATAGAGGAGTGCAGCGCATTTCCTGAGCTCTCTGAATTAATCAGATTTGCATTTAAAAAAATAAGCGAGAGATTCAACAGGCGCATAAGTTTCATGGGTAAAAGGCTTGACACTGGATTTCCAGTCATAATGGGTGTGCTAAATGTCACACCAGATTCCTTTTCAGATGGTGGCCTTTACTTTAGCAAAGAAGAGGCAGTGCAGAAGGGGATAGAAATAGAGAAGGAAGGGGCACATATCATTGACATAGGCGGAGAATCAACACGGCCAGGCGCAGAGGCTGTGAGCGAGGAGGAGGAAAAAAGGAGAGTGATACCTGTAATTAGGGAACTGTCAGGCATTCTCACGATACCTATTTCTGTAGATACAATGAAGCCATCTGTTGCGAAGGAAGCGGTTGCTGCTGGTGCCTCGATCATAAACGATGTGGGTGGCTTCTCCCTGCCTGAAATGAGAAAGGTCGCAGCAGAGTACGATTGTGGTGCTGTCATAATGCACATGAGGGGCACGCCCAGAACAATGCAGATAAACCCTCAATACACGGATGTGCTGTTTGAGGTTGCTTATTTTCTCAACGAACAGATGAAGAAGTGCAGAAGTGAAGGGATGAGGGAAGAAAGTATGGTGCTGGACCCTGGCATAGGGTTTGGTAAGAGGATGGAACACAATATATTGCTGATCAGGCACCTGCTTTCACTGCAGTCGCTCGGCAGACCTGTACTTGTGGGTGCCTCAAGGAAATCATTCATAGCTACGCTGACAAAAGATCCAGGAAAGAAGAGGCTTGAGGGAAGCCTTTCTGCTGCAGTCACAGCATATCTCAACGGCGCAGACATTTTGCGCGTGCATGACGTATCTGAGACAAAAAAAGCACTCAGTGTCGCAGCCGCTGTGATGAGATCACATATTCCTGTAGAGTGAATACAGATCCATAAGCGTGGAAAGCAGGGACGTCCTACCTTTCGCGCCCCGCCTGAATGCATGCCTGACCCCCTTTGGCCCGAAACCATCTATTGAAAAAAGTGCATCCAGTGTCTCAGAGGCTACCTGAGGGTAAATGGAAAAGAGCTTTCTGTTGTAAAGCGCCTTTCTGGTCCTGTCAGCAGCCCTGAGCTCTGGCATAACCTGCCTGGAGAGCTCCTTAACATAGGAAGAAAGATTTGATTTTGAATATCCGCCGGAGGAGTGCGCCTTTACAGCTGCGTTTGCGGCACACATGCCTGATGCGATGGCCATATCCACACCCCTGTATGTGAAGCCATGGTTGATGAAGAAACCACCTGCATCCCCGACAACCAGGAAGCCGTCCGTGTAAAGAGATTGCTGCTGTGGGGATGGAACGCTGGGTATCATGTGCGCTGAGTATTCTATCACGCTGCCACCGCTGACCAGCTGCTGGACGAATGGATGCATTCTGAAATTTTCTATGAGTTGTGGAACTTCAAGTCTGTGAGAGACAATCTCAAACGCATCCATCACTATACCTATGGAGAGTGTGTCGCTGTTTGTGTAAATGAATGCACCACCTGCAGTGGTGTAGCTTGATGGGTAGCCTACAAGCACACATGCTGCCCCCTCGTCGCCAGAGATGTTGAAGCGCTCCTCGATCTTTTCGCGCGGAAGCTCCACTGTCTCCTTTACACCTATCTTGACATCTGCAGGTGTAACATCCTTCCTCAGCCCTGCCTCCCTTGCAAGTGTGGCTGTGACACCTTCTGCATCAATGACGCATCCACAGTTGATTACCTCCCCGCCAGCCTTTATGCCAGCGATGCGTCCATCCTCCCTGTGAAGACCGTCCACCTTTGTGGAGGTGACAAGCAGAGCACCCGCCTCCTCCGCCTTCTGGGCAAGCCAGCTGTCGAATTTGCTGCGTCTTGCAGTGAAACTGCACACCTCACCCCCATATTTCTGGAAGGTCATGGTCACTGCGCTCCTTTCAGTCATGAGGCCAAGCATCTCCCTGGTGACGCGCCTTTCATAGGGGACGCCTTCCAGTCCTCCCAGAAGCGAGCGAAGCGTATGGTCGTAGATCCGGCCCCCAAAAAGATTCTTGTCGCCGGGGGACTTCCCCCTTTCAATCAGCAGCGTTTTTAGCCCGGCCCTGGCGGTGACATAGGCTGCAGCGCTGCCTGCAGGCCCAGCGCCCACAACAATGATATCAAACGATTCCATTCCAGGCATGGAAAGCAATGCGGGATATCTATTTATTGTGTCTTCAGATAACCTGCTCAGGTGCATAAAAATGGCAGCTTTGAAGAAAATCTCGATGATTGGCAGCGGGAATGTTGGTTCAACTGCCGGGCAAAAGATAGCTGAAAATGACCTGTCGGAAGAGCTTGTTTTCATTGATGTTGTGGAGGGTCTTCCTCAGGGCAGGGCCCTGGATATGCTTGAATCATCACCTATTGAAGGATTTACAACGAGCATCACAGGAAGCAACGATTACTCTTCAATCTCGCAGAGCGACCTCATAGTGGTGACAGCTGGTCTCGCAAGAAAGCCAGGCATGACAAGATCCGATTTACTTGACAAAAATGCATCCATACTATCAGATGTTTCACAGAACATAAGGAAGTATGCGCCTGAAGCCGTAGTTATAGTGGTTACAAACCCGATGGATGTGATGACATACCTCGTCTACAAGAAGACAGGTTTCCAGAAGAACAGGGTTGTTGGCATGGCGGGTGTTCTGGATACAGCCAGATTCAGAACATTTGTCGGAATGGAACTTGGTATTCATTCCTCTCAGGTAACGGGCTTCGTCATTGGTGGACATGGCCCTTCAATGGTGCCAGTGATAAGCAGCGCCGCTGCAGGCGGAATCCCTCTCACGCAGCTGATATCAAAAGAGAGGCTGGAGTCAATAATTCAGAGGACAAGAATGGGTGGAGACGAGATAGTCAACTTGCTAAAAACTGGCAGTGCCTTCTATGCACCTGCATCCTCCATATACGAGATGGCCCGTTCCATAGCCCTTGATCAGAAGAAAATACTTCCCTGCTCTGCATACCTTGATGGGGAATTTGGAATAAGGGATGTCTATACAGGTGTCCCTGTGGTGCTTGGAAGGAAGGGGGTTGAGAGAATAGTGGAGCTGAAGCTTACTGAAGAGGAAGCGAAAGCTCTGCAGGGAAGCGCAGATGCGGTGAAGAAGGATATTGAGCTGCTGAGAGAGCATGGATACATTTAGGGAAATGCCGGTTTAGAAGCATATCCCATATGCCTCAGTGATATGATAAAAAATTCCATCGACAGGAGTCAATACCATGTCCGAGCAACGAAGTGATAAGAAAGCCCGAGCAGTCAAAATTCAGCTACAGAGAGCTACTTCATGTCCACGTGACCTTGCCTGAGAGCGAATGCCTGTATTTGAGGAAACTCCGATGCCTAAGCCGGTATAGCTCAGTTGATGACAGGAAGGAACCTGTCGCTGCGCCATCTTGTTCCTAATTTCCCAATGATTGGAAGCTGATATCCGCAGCGCCTGCACCTGTTCTTCTCATCCAGATTCCATGATACGATGGAGAAGCCATGGCGCTTGATTGCAATTCCGCCACATTCAGGACAGTATGTGTGTTCCAGCGGATGCCCGGGCACATTACCAATGTATACGTATCTCAGCCCTTCCTGCTTCGCCACACTGCAATGCTTCTCAAGCGTCTCAACGGGTGTGAGCGGCAAGTCATTCATCTTGTAATCAGGGTGGAATCTGAGAAAGTGGAGCGGAACATCTGGACCCATGTTATCATAGAGCCATCTTGAAAGCTTCCTCGCCTCCTGTATATTGTCACCCACTTCTGGAACAACAAGGTCAGTGAATTCAAGGTGCACCTTTGTTTTATTTTTTATCTCCAGAATGTAATCAAAAATAGGCTGTGGATCAGGTATACCTATGTATCTTCGCACAAAATTCCTTTCCACGTTTCCCTTGAAATCCACTGTCATTGCGTCAAGAAATTCTGATATCAGTCCCACTGCCTCCACGGTTCCATATCCGTTTGAGACAAATATATTGAATATACCATTTCGATGCGCCTCGAGGCCAATGTCCCTTGCAAACTCAAGAAAGATTGTTGGCTCATTGTATGTGTACGCTATTCCCTCGCATTGATAGCGTTTTGCCATCTCTACAACCTCTGCAGGGCTCTTTTCCTCCCCTTCCACCTTCCTCCTCTGACTTATATCAAAATTCTGACAGTAGTGGCAGAGCCAGTTGCACCCAGTGGTTGCTATTGAGAATATACTCGAACCAGGATAGAAATGAACAAGTGGTTTCTTCTCAATAGGGTCTATGTGGCCAGCTATCACCCTCCCATATACGAGGAGATGAAGCTTCCCGCCTATGTTCTGCCTCACCCCACATAGTCCAACCTGCCCCTCACCCAGTTTGCAGTAACGCGCACAGGCTGTGCACTTTATTTTGCCGTCTATGGGCTGGAAGAGTGTTGCCTCATACATCCATAGTTGTTATGGTCCGGTGAAATAAATAGAGTTTGTGCTGAATACATGCTGTTGCACGATTAAGCACTTATCTGTATAGATTATATGGCTCTGACATTGCAGGCTCTGCCTGCTTCCTTATCTTTTCCAGGTCTGCCTGTATTCCCTTTGCCTCCTCAATCAGTGGCTCTGTCGAGAGATCGCCTATTTTGTCGCTGATTATGATTTTGAGTGTCTCCACAAGCTGCGCAGCTGCTGCGGCGTCAGGTATAAAAGGTCTTGCCTCTGCAAACAGACCTATAACATCCAGGTTCTCCATCCTGCCTTTATTCAGCATGATGGCTGAGACACCAGTTATCATACCCATTGTGAGCTGCTTGAGACCGTATCTTTCAAGCTTCTGCCTGGCCCTTTCTGATGCGCCTATAGCCCAGACAGCAGGCGTTCCCTCCTCTTCTTCTGTGGGTATTGCATCAAGTGAGATGAATGAATTGCACCCTGCATCTGTGGCCCAGTTTACAAGTTCGTTTGCAACCTCCCTGTGTGTTCTGGCGGGCAGTGGGATCTCGCTTGTGAATACTGCAAACCCCTTTTCCTGGGAGCAGTAGACCCTGCATGGAAGCTTTGGTCTGCCGTTATAAACCATGGAAACAGGCGGAAATTCATTGCTGTCCATTGCCGCCACCTGATCCAGCTTTAAAGAGGATATCAGATAATTGGCTGCGATGCTGGCGACCATCCCCACGCCTGTGAAAGCCTCCACAAGAACACCGTCTCTGAAGTGCACATCCTTTATTTTCCTGACATAAACCTGTGATTCGCCCAGAGTATCACCGGCGGGACATCTACATTGCACTATTTCTAAGATGCCTGCACGATCATATTAAGGAAGGGATTAATTGCGAGTACATGAAGCTCAGCGAGCGCGCCATAATAGAGCGTTTAAGGCACATCTTTCAATCTCCTCCTCCACCTGAGGGAATGGGCGATGATGCCGCATTTGTTCGCGGAAGGGATGGGCTGCTGCTTTCGACAGACATGATGTTCCAGAGCACTCATTTCCCTCGATACTATAATAGCTGGCAAAGCGGATATATGGCTGCAGCTGCTAATATAAGCGATATAGCGGCGATGGGAGGCACACCCTCCGCTTTGCTTGTCTCGTTAGGTGTACCTCCGCGCATGAGAATTGAAGAGCTCACTGAATTTGCGAGGGGGGTAATGAAGTGCTCCAGAAAATATGGAGCAAAGATAATAGGTGGAGACACGAAAGCCGCGAAAGAATTCACAGTGTGCATGACAGCTGTGGGATTAAGGGGGAAGAGGATACTGACGAGAGCGGGTGCAAAAAAGGGACATCTGCTGGCTGTTACCGGAAAATTAGGGGCTGCAGCTGCAGATGAGCTCGCATACTTGAGCGGTGAGGTGAAAAGACCCTTTTTGCCTGAGCCACGTGTCAGCGAGGGCAGGATGCTGGCGGAGAGACTCTCAGCATCCTCGGCCATCGATATAACGGATGGGCTTGCTGTTTCAGCTCATTACCTCGCAGAACAGAGTGTTGTGAGGATGGAGATAGATTTCAGTGCGGTGCCCATTGCACATCGTCTCAGAAGGTATGCAAATGACAGGGGTCTAAGGGAGGCAGTTCTCTACTGGGGAGGTGATTATCAGCTGCTCTTTACCCTGCCTGCAAATAAGTCAGGTGAGCTGAAGAGGGTGATACCTGAAGCAAGCATCATAGGAAAGGTGTGTGAAGGAAGTGGCGTCTATATCACATATGGAGAAAGGAGGGAAAGGGCGAGGAGCACAGGATACGATGCCTTCGGAGCGAGAAAGAATGCTGATATACTCAGCGCTTGGAGAGCTAACTGAGCGGCATGCCAGAAAGGGGTGGTGGCCAGCTGAGACGCCATTTGAAGTCTGCGCAGGGGCCATTTTAACGCAGAATACAAACTGGAAGAACGCTGCAACCGCCGTTGCAAAATTGAAGGAAGCTGGACTTCTTTCGCCTGCGTGTATAATTGAAACAGAGCAGGGAAAGCTTGAGGAGCTGATACGCAGCGCAGGGTTCTACAGGCAGAAGGCTGAGAGGCTGAAGGCACTCTCCCTGTTCATACAGGACGAGCTAAGTGGAGACATAACGCATCTGAGGGACTATCCACTTGATGAGGCGAGGGAGAAATTGCTTGCCATAAAGGGCATAGGTAATGAAACAGCTGACACCATACTGCTCTACGCATGCCACATTCCTTCATTTGTGGTTGACAGCTACACAATCAGATGGCTGAACAGGATGGGCGTGGGAAAGGAGAGATACGGGGATGTGAAGGGTTTATTCGAACAGATACTTCCTAGGGATGCAGAGAAGTATGCCATTGCGCATGCAGCCATAGTGGAGTTTTCAAAGAATATATGCTCCTCCACTCCCAGGTGCGAAATATGCACATTGAAGGACAGATGCCACCACTACCTCAGAGAAAGGAAACAAAGGTCCCGAAGACCAGCACAAGCAAGAGGCCAGCAGTCAGGGGAACAATGAACGGTATTTTGGGAGATACCCAGACCCTGTTCCATCCCAGCTTCCTTATGTTCTCAAGCTCCAGGCTATCATTACCAGCTCCCAGTTTCCTGACCCTGACCCTCTCTCCCCCCTCACCTGGAACTTCGAGAAGCCACTCCCTGTTCAAATCAACAGCAGCAACTGGCTTTCTGAAACCCAGGAACATGTGAGGAAATTCACCATCGCCCCTGAAAAGATTCAGTGCAAAATTGTAGATTGGAATGGCGAGTGTAAGCAGAGCTCCGAAGAGAAGCACGCTGAGGAAAAGTGGAAATGTCACAGAGACATAGAGCGGCGGCCTGAGACCATCCAGTGCAACCGGGTAAATGGGAAAGAGGATGAGCAGGAAGATGAGCGCCTTGGCATCAGCTCCACCTTTGATGAAATCATACCTGTAGAGGAGAACTATGAAAAAGTACCATGCCACCATCCCTGCAAGCACAGCTGCATACACATTGAAGTAAAACAAAAGCGCATAGATTGATCCTGCACCGAGCAAAACGCCCAGGATATATCTGAGAAACTTTCCTCCTCTGATGTTCTCCCATTCAATAAAGATGTCAAGGTAGAGGAAAAGGAGAAGGAGTGGTATGAAGTAATCCTGTGCCTTCACAGGAAAATAGGAGGTTGCCATTTCGAGGAAGAGAAGGAAGAAAGCTACAGCTCCTCCCGCAATCCAGAGTATGTCGCTCACCTCTCTTTCCTTGAGATCCTGTGCTGAAGCTATGAACATGACTGAAAGCGCTGTGGCTACCTCCACGGTGTAGTAGTACACAATTGAAGACCCATGATGTCTCTATAGTAAATATTTCAGTCCGTTATCAGAAACTGAAATTGAATGCGATGGCGCATCAGCTTTCAGGTTCTACAATCACATGCTTTAGCTCCGGTATTTCGCTTCTTAGCATATTCTGAAGCTGGTCTATTGTTCTCTCAATATCGTCCGTACTCAGGCCATCTGAAAAATTAAGCCTGAGGACGAGCATCAGGCTGTCAGGGCCAAGATACATGGTCTTCAGTTCCCTTATACTCTGAATGCTTCTGTGTGAGGAAATCAGGGAGCTGAGCTTCTGAAGCTGATCCTGGCTCAGCCCCCTTCCTATCAGTAGCTCCCTGGATTCGGAGGAGAGCACTATGCCTGTGGCCATCAGCAGGATACCATTTATTTCAGAGGCGTAGGTATCAAAAAAATTCCTGTGATAGAGGCTGTAGAGGAAGAGTGCAAACAGAGCAATCAGACTTGACACTATACTCATTATGTCCTGAACGAGGACAGTTCTTACACCCTGATGGAAGTGCTCAACCTTGCCTGAGCCTTTAGCCTCATTCCTCCTGATATATGTCAGGCTAACAAAGCTCACAAGCAGTGTTGCAGCCAGGACAGCGTATGCATACGTTAGATCTCTAGGTGGTTCCCTGAAATAATTGAGAGCGCCGAGGAAGACAGATATTGCACCATTAACTGCAAACACAAACACACCACTGACGAAAGACCAGAAGAATCTGTCGAGGCCGTAACCGAAGGGGTGCCTCACATCGGGAGGGCGCATGGAGCTGTAGATCGCATAGAGCAAAAGCGCACCGGATACAAGGTCGCTTATTTGATATAGTGACTCCGAAACAACAGCCTTGCTCTTCGAAAATATGCCTATCACAAGGGTGAGAACAAAGAGAATGCCATCAACGGCCAGTGTGACCGAGATCGTTCTGAAACTTCTGTCCGAATAAAGCATAACTGTTCCGCTTGATGAAATGCGGGTTGATGAAAGCTATAGCAATCTATTTAAATATAATCCCAGCGTTGAATCACGCGGGCAATGAAGACACTGATCCTGTGTGTGGACAGGGATGATGATATTGGTGTCAAGGCACACCTTAAAGGACCTTTCATCGGTAGAGAGGAGAATCTCAATGCTGCCTCCTCCCTTGCACTCTCTGATCCAGAAGACCCGGATGCAAACACTATGTTTTCGGCGATAGCGCTGTATGACGAGCTGATCAAAAGCGGCATGGATGTGCAGATAGCCACCATTGCAGGGAGCCCAAATGTGGGATTTGAATCAGACGAAATACTTTCAGCGCAGCTGGACACAGTCATTGAGCAAGTCAGGCCGGACAGGGCTGTGCTTGTGAGCAATGGTGCTGAAGATGAATACTTCTTTCCAATCATTTCATCCAGGATAAAGATTGATTCGGTAAAGAGGGTGTTTGTGAAACAGACACCCACTGTCGAGGGCATCTATTACAATTTTGTGAAGACGCTGAGTGATAAGAAGACGAGAAAGAAGATACTTATGCCACTGTCAGTCATACTCATTCTTTACAGCATCTTTTTGCTTATACCTCCCATAGATAAATTATCCATGACAGGAAATGTGGATTTCCTCGCAGACATACCTCCTGGGCTCATACCCTTTGTCATTGGAATATATCTGATATGGTATGCCTACGATGCAAGTGAAAGGATAAGGGCGGCGTCATCAAGGCTCTGGCTGGCCCTTCGTTCAGGCAGCCAGATGCTTCCGTTCGCTTTCGTAACTGGTATAATGGTGGTGCTCGGGCTGCTCTATTCCATATCCACTGTCGCGGCGGCAAGGAATGTGCAGGTAGGCATCCTGGCACTTGTATTTCTGAGCAGTTTCCTCTGGATAGGTGTATTTGCAGCGCTCGTGCTTGAGGTGGGGCGGTTCACAAGTGCCTACCTCACAAGCAGGGAATTTTCCTGGTCCTCCATAATTGCGGGGCTCATGTTCCTCGCAATAGGACTGCTCACGCAGGGAGCGCTTGACTCTGTAAAGTTGATATATCATCTTCCATCAGCAAGTGGCGCGTTTATCGCTGTTGAGATAGTTGCAGGCATACTGACCGCCATGTTCGCTGGTTTGCTGAATATGAATCTACATACTGAGATAAAGGGATCGGAGCAGGAAACAGAGAAGCCGGCATCAGAAATGAGGGCCCCCAAATGAAGTGGAAGGAATGGAAAGAGGAGTACCTCGAGATCACAAGGGATTTTGGCTTCAATATGCAGAAGGAAAAGGAGGCATTGAAATCTGGTGCCAATGCAGCCATGAAGCAGCCAAATGTGCTCAAAGGCAACAGGGCGCTGCTTCATCTTTCAGAACGCATTGGAGAAAGGTGTATTGTTGTTGGTGCGGGTCCATCGCTTCAGCAGGCGCTGGAGAGTGGGCTCTTCGATGAGAGCGGGGGCAGAACGATTGTTGCAGCAGACGGCGCATGCGGTGCACTCTATTCAAGGGAGATAATACCTGACATAATAGTGACAGATGCAGATGGGGACATTGCTGCTGAAAGGAAGATGAATGCGATGCATTCAACTGTTGTTCTTCACTTTCATGGTGATAATTACCCGAGGGCTTATGAATTCTCCAGATCCCTCACAGGGGACGTAATCATAACAACTCAGGCTGGCCCAACCGAATGGACGTTTAATTTCGGAGGCTTCACTGACGGCGATAGGGCAGTGCTGCTCTGTGAGGAATTTGGTGCAGAAAGTGTGCTGCTCGCTGGCTTTGACCTACCGACGTGGCCAGATGAAGGTGTGCCGAGAAAACTGCTGTGGGCGAAAAGAATTATACTGGAAGCAGAAGAAAGAGGGTTGAATGTTGAGTTCTTTCAGGCCGGAAATGAGGATTGACAGAATGGAGGTAACTGTTTGAACGGCTATCTCATCGCATTAATTGTCATACTGGCATATATCGCCATCTTACTGCTGCTCTGGAGGAGTGGGTTTGCAAGGAGGCATAACATCTCATTCATGGGCCCTCTGCTCATGCTGCGCACAGAAAAGGGAATAGGTCTGCTCAAACGGATGTCTAGGCGCAGGGGATTCTGGAAGGGCTATGCACTGCTATCCTGGGCACTCTTCATAGGTGGTATGATTTCGATGGTCCTCCTCCTGCTCTGGGAGGCAGTGCTTGTGCTGAGCGTACCGAAAACTGCAGCCCCCTCACTGCAGTCATATTTACTCATTCCAGGTATCAACCCCTTTGTTCCACTTGGCTATGGGTTGATAGGTCTTATAGTTGCAGTAGTGCTGCATGAGCTTGCACACGGAGTGCTTTCAGAATCACAGGATATCGATGTCCGCTCCATGGGCGTCCTCATGTTTGTTGTTCCTGTAGGCGCATTTGTGGAACCTGACCAGCAGATGTTAGAAAACACTGAGGTTCACAAAAGGATAAAGATATTTGGCGTTGGGCCCGGAACAAATATTGTACTTGCCATTATTTTTTTAATGTTATTCATCTTTCCATTCATGGGTGGCGTTGCACCCATACACAATGGGCTTGCAGTCATCTCACTGCCAGCAGGAAGCAGCGCATCGCACGCAGGCATTGCACAATGGAACGAAGTGGTTGCAATAAATGGCACACCCACAACCACGCTGTCTGATTTCTATGGCATACAGAACCTTTTGCCGGGGCACAGCTACAGTGTGGAGCTCTATGCATCGGGCAGGCAGGTTGAAAGGAGTGTAATTGCAGGTATTCAGATAGTTGGCACTGTTCCTGATTCGCCAGCTGCCGCAGCGGGCATAAAACCTGACTGGATTCTGGTCAAAATGAACAATACAACTGTGATGAATGAAGTTCAGCTCTCTTCGCTGTTCAACAATACAAGACCAGGGGAAGTTGTTCCATTTGTGTTTGAACTGCCCAATAGAAGCATGGTGAACATGGATATCAGGCTGAGCGGCGAGATGGCTGTGGAGCACACTGGTTCCTCCAGCACAGGCTTTCTTGGCATATACTTCACCTACATGGGGATGGAGGTGCTGCCAATGTCTGATGTGATCTCATTGATAAGAAATCCGTTCTACGGGGCTGACAGCACATCATTCATCACTTCTGTCCTCGGCTTCCTTGTACAGCCATTTGAAGGGCTTTCACCCATACCTGCGGGACTTGCTGCAAATCTTCATGCATATGGTATGCAGCCGGGTGAACTTTTCTGGATAGGGGCCAATGGCATGTACTGGCTTTTCTGGCTCAATCTATGGGTTGGCCTGTTCAATATGCTTCCTGCCATTCCTCTGGATGGCGGTTATCTATTCCGGGACAATCTAAGACTGCTGCTTGAAAAATTCAGCAGGAGAGATAGTCAGGAGAAGGAGAGGATAGCACGCAGTGTCACTACTGCCTTCTCTTACCTTATTTTCTTCCTCATCCTCTGGCAGTTGATTGCAATCAGAATATAATAAATTGCTGATATGACACAGCCCAGGGAAAGGGTTAAAGGACAATCCTGTATTCTCATCTGTATACAGAGTTGATCGCCATTGTTCAGCCCAGAGAAACATCTCAAGGAAATAATTGTGGACGAAATAAGTGAGGAGGCGCTTTCCATAAGCGGTCTCGTGAGGAAATTGAAGACCAGGGGGATCAGCATCCACAGACTTGTGCTGACAGGTTATCTTAAAGCGCTGACAGACATGGGCATCATAAGAGAAAAGGCAGTGCCCCCCTCCAAGATATACATTCCAGTGGGACCGAGGGAATTGAACATATATGAAGCAATAGCCAATGCTTGCGAAGAACATATGTTTGATCACAGGAGGGGTACTGCCGCAGCCGTATACACGCTGCAGTTTCTCTTTCATCGCCCTGTGTTCAAGAGGGAGCTCACAGAGATGAAAATGACAGAGACGCCGGAGCTTCGCATCGCGCCTCCTGCGATTGTGGCTGAATCAAGAAGAATACTTGCCAGAGCAGGATACAGGATCCCGGAATCGGAACCGGCATATCTTGTGGAAGGGGATTATGATAAGGAAATGAAGCTCATACTTGCCTCAGCGGTTGCTCAAGGGTTCAGGCTCTCGCATCTCTCTCTGGATACAAGGCAGCTAACACTTTAAATGCCAGGCCGCCTGCGTCGTCGCCCGATTCGCACACGGTTTGGCACCGCACTCCTTGGCCCCGCTTCCCGGCGAGCGCACGTAGTTCGCGGTAAGACTGCTCCCGTCAGGGCCTGGTCCGTTCCCCGCGATCAGGCCAGGGGTCACGCCCCTCCGGGCATGTCGCCCTGGCTCCTCGCACCCCGCCGGACAGGACTTCATTGTCATGCGGTGTGCCGTATGCGTCACGGTTACGCCTTCGCAGGCTGTCGCCCCCGCTATCGACGATTTCGGTGTACAAGGGCACGCCGAACGCCCCGGCCGAGCCTGGCGTATAAAACTAACTTCACTGCATTATTTAATGTATTCTAGTCGTCTCACACCTCATTACCCTCATTCTCACCCTTATCCTCAAACTCCTTGTTAACACCGGATACAAGCTCGAGCCTGACCCTCAGCTTTCCGTCCTCAAAGAAGATATATGCATTCTTCACCATCGAAATGTACATGTTTATTCTCTTACCCTGCTGCGAAAGCTTCCTCTCCTTGCACATAATGAGACCGTGCTGTTCAAGCAGCTTTATGCGCCTGTAGCATGCAGCAATGGGTATGCCAAGCATCTCTGAAAGCTGCTGAGCTGAAAGCGGCGATTTCATGATTGCAGTCAGTATCTTGGCTGCGTATTCATCAGTCAGGAGCTGAGAGTACAGGAAAGGACTCAGATTACCCATCCCAATGCCTTCCACTATATTTTCCTCACAGCCCTGCGCCACATATGCATGGATCTTGTGCATGAATCATGATATCGGGACAAGGCTCACCCCCAGATTGTCCTCATTATCGTCATCGGGCACAATTCCATAGAACTGTGTGTACGGTTTGATGCCGTATAGCATGACAGTGCCTTCAATATTCTCAAGTTTTATGTGGAGCATGGAGATGTCGCTGAGCCACTGGAGATACTCAGTGCTTGAGCTGAGAGCCTGTGCAACAAAGATGTGCCCACCTTTCCTTATACCACCCACATGTTCCACAAGGCCATCAAGCAGCTCATTGCAGTTACTTCTTCCGTACATTGATTCTATGACATCCATACCCATCAGAGAAAGATAGGGTGGGCTGGAAGCGCTGAAATTGTATTCCAGTGTTTCCCATTTCAAATCGCTCTGAAAGTTGTTTCCTTCCAGCGGCACGAGGTAAGGAAGATCATTCTCCGCCTCCGGATCATGTTCGAAGATTCTCACATTCTCTTCGAACTTTACCTCTCCTATCATCTGAGATATCCTGTCATGAAGCAGAACGGGATTGGCCTTCCTTGGAGGTACCCACGCCACCCCATTGCCCCTGTAGGCGAAGTTGGCCACAAGAACATCCTGTATTAAATCAGAGTAGATTGAGGGGACATTGGGACCATGTTCCATAAGCACAACGCTCCCTCTCTGCATGCCGCCAAAAATATTGTCCAGCTGAGCGCTTCCAAAGGACATGGTGTTCGAACCCCTGTCCATGACAGGGTTCCACCTGCGCACATCCGTCTGTATGGTTACAGGTGAGGGGAGAAACGCCTCAAGCCTTCCGTTGTAGAGTGTGAAGGCATATCTGTGTCTTTCAATGCGCACACCTCTCAGTTTTTCGAGAGTGATCGTTCTTATTCTTCTTCCCGCCACCTCAGCACTGCTCATTGAAACAACGCCATCGCCCAGATAATCCATGTGGGTACCGCCTGAGGATTCAAGCACATAGACAACATTCGCGCCTGAGCTCTCCACTATATCCTTCTGTACCACACTGACGAGCCTTTCTGCAGGTATGTCGTATTTCTCGCTGAGGCCATCTATACTGTCTATGACAACAAGGCTTCTTTGGGGGAGGTTTTCCTCTACCCTGTCATAGGCAACCTCCAGCTCTGGAAGCAGCCTTCCGAGCACAAGGTCTATGGACTGCGATTCCTCAGAGATACGGGTTGGGACAAAATCCTCAGAGGACATGTATCCCTCCTCGATCTGACCCTCAAGCCTGTGAAGCTCAGTCCTGTCCACAGTCAGCCTTTCCCCCCTGTCATTGAAGGCCTTCAGGAGCTCCATTGCAGGAACCATATCCACACCCTCAGATGTCTGGTTCTCTTGCCTTCCAGAACCCATGTGGAGCAAAAATGCCTTGCTTGCCTTCAGCAATTTCACCTTCTCCGTCGTCTCCTTAAGCCAGGGGAACTGCCTGTACAGGGATTCATCTGAGACCCTTGAGGAAAGATAGTACTGATTCTCGATGCCGGCCATTGTTTCAATGAGCTGGAGAGCAAGCGTGGTCTTTCCTGTGCCTGCCTCACCCTTTATCACAAGCGAGTGCCCGCCAGGAGCGTCAAAAAATCGCCTCAGCTCAGGCGGCAGATTTCCCTTCCTTCTGTTCAGGTCGCTCATCTATTTCCTTCCTGCTTCTTGTCCAGTAAATGCGTTTTCCTTTTAATACATCTACCTAGACAACCATTGAAGCCAGATGAGTATATAGAATAATTTGCCACAAGAATCTCATGTCCAGTAATCACAGCTGAGACTGGATATCGATATTGAGAAAATAACAAGTAATAAGTGCAATACTTCACATTGAAGCAGTGGAAGGTGAGAGTTCTGCTTGTTTGCCCGCTCGATTTCAGATATGGAAGAAAAGAGATGCTCTCAGTGTTCAGTGAGGAGAACAGACTGATGACGATGCTTTCAGTTGAAAGAGAACTTGCGCTTGCGGAGGCCAAGTATGGCCTGGTTCCAAAAGATGCTGCAAAGGCGATAGAGAAGGCGGTGAATGGTAAACTTGTGAAGCCTGAAAGGGTGAAGGAGATTGAGGGAGAGATAGGGCACGATGTAATGGCAATGGTGAGGGCCCTCTCAGAGGTTGCAGGGGAGGGCGGGGCATATGTGCATTATGGCGCCACCTCAAATGACATAATAGACACCGCAACTGCAATTCAGCTCAGGGAGGCAATTCGGCTGCTCAAGGCCGGCCTCATCGAGCTTGAAACAATACTTTCAAGAAGGGCAATAGAGGAGAAAAATACAGTGATGCTTGGCAGGACGCACGGACAGGCAGCGCTTCCAATAACATTTGGGCTGAAGCTCTCCGTTTTTCTGGCGGAGATAGACAGGCATCTTGATAGACTCATAGAAGCAGAGAAAAGGGTTGTTGTTGGCAAGATTTCAGGAGCGGTTGGCACTGGCGCATCGCTTGGCAAGAACTTCTTCGAACTGCAGGAAGAACTGATGTCCAGGCTTGGCATAGAGCTTGAGATTGCAAGCGGTCAGATTGTCGGCAGGGACAGATATGCCGAGCTGATTTCAGTGCTTTCCAATATAGCCTCCTCTCTTGAGAAGATGGCCACAGAAATAAGAAATCTTCAGAGGACAGAGATAGATGAAGTTGAGGAATCATTTGACGTAGAGAAGCAGGTAGGAAGCTCCACGATGGCTCAGAAGAGAAATCCCGTTTTATCGGAGAATATCTGCGGTCTGGCACGAATTGTGAGGGCGATGCTTGTGCCCTCCTTTGAAAATATGATAATGTGGCACGAGAGAGACCTTACAAACTCAAGTGCTGAGCGCATAACACTGCCGCATGCCTGCATACTCACAGATGACATAATACAGAAAAGCTGCAAACTTTTCAGCAATCTCAGGGTGAAGAGGGAAAATATGTCAAGGAATCTTGAAAAGGTGAAGGGGCTAATAATGTCAGAAAGAGTGATGCTTTATCTCGCAGACAGTATGGGAAGGCAGAATGCCCATGAAGCTGTGAGACAGGCTGCAATGAAGACATATGAAACGGGCATTTCCTTCGAGGAGGCTCTGCTTTCCAACTCAGAAATATCGAAGCATCTGAAAAAAGAAGAGCTGCAGAATCTACTTAACCCATACAGCTATACTGGCCATGCCGCAAAGATAGTGGAGACAGTCGTGACCCAGATAAGAAATAGAAGAGCCTTAAGGAGTTGATGGGCCCATAGATCAGTGGAAGCATTGCCACTATAGATCGCCGCCTTCGCAAGGCGGAGGCCGCGGGTTCAAATCCCGCTGGGTCCATATATGTTCAGGATTTAGACCATATAAATGACAACTGCTCGCAGCTAACAAGCATGGACGGTTTGCTAAAATGAAAGTGCTTTGAATCCCTTGCTTATACCTCAACATATCTTTAGCCCCCCCCCGCTTTATTCACGAGAGCAGCGATCTTAGTCTCTTCGTCTTCTGTCAGCTTCTTCAGCACAAACGCAGTTGGCCCCATGTCGCCTTCGTCCAACTTAGCGTTGTCACTGAAACCCAGGGTGGCGTACGTGCCCTTAAATTTATTCGCGTCCTGAAAGTAGCAGATGATCTTATCACCTTATGCTGGCATTCCATACCAGGTTCTGGACACAAGCTCCGGTGCAGTGTTTTTGACAATCTGATGAATCCGTTTGGCCATGGTGCGATTCGGTTCTGGCATCGACGCGATATAAGTCTGTTCCAAATGTAGATGCGATTCTGATATTTCTGGCAGGGTTGACGTCGGGCATGCTACGATAATGAATTACAATAATAGCTCATGTCATTCCCTGAAAAGATTGATCTTGATCATCATATGATAGAACTGGAAATAACTTTATAGATACTTATAACTTATAATGAAACACGGAGGAGAGAACAAAACACCAACCATATCGCACGAAAAAGTTTAGTCAAAGAGTAACGTGCCAAAATACTCTGTAGGGCAATATAGAGGGGCAAAGCTGCTGCGCGATAAGGCATTTTTAGGCCTCAAGCCCAATTATTATATGATCAATACCATTATTAACATCACGACCGAATACACTGGTGTTCACAACCACTTCCCTGATGATGCAGTAATGCTCTCCAACTATACATTACGAGAGCGTATTCCCTTCGTGCTTAATTCTTCAGATTCATCTCAATTCCTATTCAGCCCATTCTTAATCATTTCGGTGACTGAAAAGCGAGAGGCTGCAACAGATACCACAATGTTTCCTAGAGAAACTGGTGTGTATGACATAGCCATATCCAGAAATGTTGCCTCTAAAGTTTCATGAATGTAAATCAGAAGTCAGAAGGATAAGACTTTATCGGCCTTTTCTATGATCGCGGCAACCTCACCGTACGAAATAACGTCGACCTGAGTGTCCCAGGTGACCCTGTATCCTCCATCAACAGCAAAGGTGCGTGCTATGGTACCTCTTTTTTGCAGAGCGCTTAGAATGTAGTTGAGTGAGAAGAGTGATGCGCCTTCAAGTATTATAGTTGTCTCAGTGATGGAACATATTTCTGCTATGACATCCAACCACTGAGACTCCCAGCTCAACATCCTCCTGAGATATATCACTGTACCCATCAGAACACCAGTGTCTTTGTTGATAGCATTATCTGTGCAAGTTCAGCCGAATCAACCACCCTATATCCCTTCCAATTGCCGAATCTGTCCTTATTATGGAAAAATCGGTCAAGCGACCCTTTATGGATAAGTATCTCGAGACCCTCAACGCCCTCAGCATTGCGCAGTGTTTCAGTGCCGAATCTGCTTCCTGATTTTTCAAGCAGTATTAGGACTCCTTCGTCAATCAATACAAAGTTCACTCTGTGCCCGAGTGCGCAGAGCATGAGTGACACACGCAGTGCTTCAGTGAAGTGAGATGTGGAAAGCGGAGGTTTCGTGAGAACGACAGTGGCATCCATCATTCCTCACCGGTGTAGCTGAGGATGACATCAGCTCTCTCCATCTCCTCAGTCAAATCTTCAAGTGTGCCAAGGCGCGCATTGCGTATAAGCTCACCTGCACCTCGCATCCCGGCGCATGTGGAACAAGCAGTTATCCTCAGTCCCTGCAGCTGGGAGAGAGCAAAAACCACCGGCGCACCCTTTGGTGTTGCAAGGGCCGCATATGAGTTGTAAACACCATCCCCTATCAGGAACACCTCCACTCTATTCCCCCTCGCTATCATCTCTTCCACCAGCCTGAGCATATGCTCAGGTCCTCTGTGCTGCACTGGCGAGGTGAAGAGAAGACAGAGAATGCGCACAGGCTACTCCTCCCTCACCCAGCCGGAGGCGGTGCACACATATCTGATGCCGTCTATCTCAACCACATTACCAATGTCCACACTTCCATCAAAGAATAGACTATTAAGCGCTTCCATGTGCTCCCTGCTTATATCAGCAGTTGGCTGATGGTAGGAGAAGGGATCACCGATCCTTGAGATCACCCTCACCTACCTCTTTTTGAGTTCAGATGTCGGTTTTATCAGGTGGGATGGACCTGTACAATTCTCCAGAGCGGTTGAACTCGATGAAGAGAATCCTGCAAGGAATGAAGGATAGAGACAGGGCGATAGCATTCCTTGAGTGCTTGGAGGCAAGGGGGTTGAACACACTGACAGTGTTAAAGTACGGCATACAGCTGCCGCGGATCATGAAGGAGCTCGGTGTGAACGCCGACAGGGGACACATTGAGGAGTTCATGAGGAAGATAAACAACGATGCGGGCTACTCGATCTGGACGAAGAGGGCGTACAAGCAGACGGTGAGAAGGTTCTACCAGTATCTGAAAAACGGTGACATTTCGGGTCAATATCCAGATGAAGTTGCCTGGCTCAAGACGAATGTGTCTGAGAGGCAGCAAGCGAAGGAGTCAAGGGTGACACCGGACAAACTTCTTAGCGTTGACGAAGTCAGATTGATCATAGAGAAGTGCACCAGTCCAAGGAACAGGGCAATGCTGAGCGTCTTGTTTGAAGGTGCATTCAGACCTGGTGAGCTGCTGGCAATGAATGTAGGTTCAGTCAGCTTCCAGAAGGATTACTGTGTCGTCAGCACGAAAGGAAAGACGGGCATATAGAGGATACCGCTTGTTGTTTCTTATCAACAACTCCTTCAGTGGTTATCACTGCACCCTTTCAGGAATGATGCCGACGCCCCTCTGTGGTGTGCTGTTGATACATGCCACAGAGGCCACAGGCTTTCGTATGTTCACTTCAAGAATATTGTGAAGAAAGCTGCACGTGAAGCTGGAATAAACAAGGATGTTTGGCCCTATCTCTTCAGGCACTCACAGCTTACAGCGCTTGCCGATAAGTTGACAGATAGCAAGCTCAGCCTTTTCGCCGGCTGGGACCTGGGGACGCGAATGGTGAAGCGGTACGTCCATTGGTCTGGTCGAGAGCTTGATAACACTATCCTCGCGATTCATGGCCTAGCCGATCAGGTAAAGTCAAATAATGTATTGAGTCTGAGGGTGTGCCAGCGGTGTGGTAAGCATAACTCACCAACAGACCCACGCTGTGTTAATTGCGGATTGATACTCAATAGAGAGCTTGCGATGGAGGTTGAGTATGATATAGAGGAGAGGCTGAAAAAAAAAAATTGAGGATATGTTAAACAGGCTGCTCTCTAAAGAGAGCTCTTAGTTCTTTGACTTCATTAATGATCTCGACGAGGTCTTTCTTTTTCACTCTGACAAAGTCCTTCTCTTCGGTGGTTGTTTGTGAGCTCACTTTGACATCTCCTCCAGGAGCCGTTCGACTCTGGCGTTCGATGGTGTGGCTGGGGCCTCGCCGGGCTTGACGAAATCAATAGCGTGTTTCGGTATGATGAGAGGGCCTTCAAAACTCTCTACAAGAATTTCGTATCTACTGACCTTTCGAAGTATTCCTCTCAGGCTCTGGCCATTCCTCAGAAAAACGGCAATCTCTGTATTGACTAACCCTTGCAAAAGGTCTCTCTGCCCTTCATTCTTTTTGTTCTCAAGTTTGTTCTTCAGCTTTTCGTATTGAGGCGCGAGAGGATTATAGGCCAATTCAAGCCCTCCTGATAAGCTCCGCTGTGCTTTCCTTTGCTACATTTTTGTATTTCTGTTCGTTTAACTCTTTCAATGTTGTTTTGAAAGCCCATATTGCAGGGCCTTCTACATCTTTAACGACTTCATCCATCAAGTCCTCGGGCGAATGAATCTCAATCTTCTCGAGAAGTCCCTTGTTCTCTATGAAGTTTATTTTTGCCTCTGGATGCTTCTCTATGATAACTTCAATCCTGGTTTAAAGCCAAACGATTGGCTTTGAGTCTAGAGGAACTGGCGCCTCTGGCTTTATTTCTTTGACAGACAATACAGGGCCCTGCTTTTCGAGTTTTTCTGCCTCTTTCAGCCCGCCTATTCTTTGTTCGATGTGCTTCTTGAGAGCTTCAAGCTCCTTTAATGTAAGTTCGATATCGCTCATGATTCTCCACTCTGTAAAACCGTTCTACATGCCGAAACATCAGAAATAGCGAAACAACCTGGATATCTCAGCTTCAGGAGGCTCATGATATTTGAGACAAACTGTTCCGCCACGCCCTTCGCCCGTACGAGGTTCGGGAAGCGCCCCTGAAACTCCGAAACTTCTTTCGCAATCAGCCTGCTCGCCTCTTCAACTATGCCGTCCTGAAGCATCGGACCCTTCAGCTCCTGCCAAAGAAGAGAGCGGCAACGTTCGAGCAAGGCATTGCTAGGGCGCTCAACCAGGTGCTGGATGTTAGAGCCGCCGTATTGCATCTTCAAAGGACACCAGTGATTTTCGAAATCCTTACCCCCTTGATAGGGTGTTGAGCTACCAAGGCCGCCCAGGGGCTGTATGCTATGCACCGGCGAAACCCTTCGGGCCCATTATCATCTGGCACCAAGTCCTGGCGCCTTAAAGAGGCCGATCGCCCTAGCAGGTGTGCAAGCCTCCGATAGAGTGCCGCTACGCTCAAAGTATAGGCCATTGCTTGAAGATGAGAGGATTAGGAAGTGGGTCGACTACGTAGCTAGAGGTTCCGCTATCACTGCAGAGGTCTACCTACGCCGCCTGGGCAGAGTCTGTGATGACAAGGGGATACTGCCATCAGAGTTGCTTAACAAAGATGAAGAATCGCTATGGAATTTCCTCAACGACCTGGTATCTGATATGGAGATTAAGGCTAAAGCTGGAGGGTACATAC
>JGI20133J14441_1000580_pt1 | contig 33916 bp, 25 predicted proteins | sample RS3BMetagenome_FD_14441 | JGI IMG/M metagenome (IMG submission 14441)
CGGCCGGCGTTGCCCGCCGGCGGCGGTGGCGGGTCACCGGCCACGGCCTGGGCCGGGCCGCTGCCATGCGCCGCGGCCCGCAGGGCCAGGCCGCCGGTCGGAGGCCGCCCCGGGCCCGCAGGAGCGTCCGATCCGCCGGTCTGTCCATCCTCGCGTCTGCCGCCATCGATGCTGCCCGCGGAACCGAGCGCACCCGGGCCGCCTGCCGGGACCGAAGGCTCGTCGGGGACGCCGTCCGCTTCGGGCCCGTCCTGCGCCTCGTCGGCACCGTCCCCCGGAGGCGGAGGGCCAGGCGCGTTGTCACCGCCGGCGCCGCGCGGCGGCGTGCGGATGTCGGTCCGCGTGGCGGCCTCGCCGCCGGCCGCACGTCCGCCGTCCTGGACACGGGCCGGCGCCGCTGGTGTCGCCGGGGTGGCGTCGCCGGCCGGAAGGCCGTCGCCGCCGTCGTCCTGGCCCACCTGCGCCCGCGCAAACGCCTGCCGGGCCCACGCCAGGGGTCCGCCGCGCGACCGCGGCTGGCGGCGCCCGGGCGACCGATCCCGGGGATCGCCGTCGCTCTTGGGCGTGGCGAAGGATGAGGCATCGGCCGGCGCGGCGGCGCGCATTCCTGCCGCGTCGGGTACCGGGTCCGCCCCGGTCGGACCCACGCCCGCCGCCAGCGCTAGCGCCTGCGCGACGTCGAGATCGTCGACCTCGCCTAGGACGGTCGCGGGCGCCCGCAGCGCCGCCTGGTTGTCGGCCGGGTCGGCCGCCGCGGTGCCCTCTTCGCCCAGCATGCCGGGCGCCGACGCCGGCGGGGTGACCCCGTCGGCGGGTGGCGCCGTCGACCCGGCCGGTGCGGTCTCCCCCGATACCTGTGGCGCGCCGGCGGCAGGAGCCTCCCACGCCGGCTCGTCAACACGCCCAGGAGCGGTCGGGTGAAGCGTCCACCCAGCCCGTGCGGGCGTCGACACGGGCTGCGTGACGACATCCTCGGCTGGCGCCGACGCGCCGGCCGGTCCGCTCTCCCGCGGCGCCGGCGGCGTGCCGGCGGCAGGCGGCTCCCACGCCGGCCCGTCGACACGCCCGGCAGCCGTCGGAGGGAGCGTCCGCGCGGCCCGGATGGGCGTCCGGGTGTCGTCCCCCGCACCGGCCGCCGCCGGACCGGTGTGGTCTGGCTCGACCGGCACCTCGGCGTGCGTCGCTTCTTCTATGACGATCGCCCGCTCGAGGGATGGTGCGGAGGCCGATTGTGCAAGGATCGACGGGTCGTCGGCCGGCGACGTTTCGCCGTTCTCGATGGGCTGAGCCTCAGACGCCTCTTCCCAGCGCCGGCCAGCCGGTTCCCGCTCCGCCGGACGGACCGCGTCCCCCTGCGCGCCAAGCGGCGCGGGGGCTGGAGCGGGTTCGCCGGCGCCGGCGTCGGCGGCCGCACCCGCGGACAGGGGTACCGGCGCCGGCCGTTCCTCGGTCAGGTCCCCGTCCGTTGCCGCGCCAGGCGACACCTCACCCGGGTCGTCCACAGTCGTGTCGGGGAGCTGAGCGGCAGCGCCACCCGCCTGCGCGCGTGGGCCGGGCGCGGGCTCCCCCGCCTCCGGCGCCTCCCAGACCGGGCCGTACTCGCCCGACGCCAGGGGCGTCGCACCCGCCTCGGGCCGTGCCGTTTCCAGCACCTGTAGCGGCGTCGCCCCTTCGTCGGGCAGGTCTTCCGCCCGCACGGTCCGGTAGTTGTCCCGCACCACCACGGTGCGGGTGCGCAGGGCAAGCACGTCCGACGCCGGGATGACGCCCGCGGCTGCCGCCTCGCCCCCGCCGGCCGCCACGGGGGCCACCTCGTAGCCCAGCACCTTGGGCACCGGCATGCCGACCACCAAGCCGGACAGACGCCCTACGGCGATACCCGTCCGCGTCTGCACGGCGACCTCGGGCCCGGACGCCTGCACGCGCACGCGCCGGTCGGCAACGAGCGCGCCCGCCTGCAGGCGGATGGTCTCGTCCCCGCCGGCCAGGAGCGCGACAAGGCGGGCGACGCTCTCATCGGCCGCCTCGCCCTCGACCCGCACGGACGGCGCCTCGTTGGCAAACGCCTGCGAGACCGCCTCCAGCATCCGGTTCAGATCCAGCTCCACGGCCGCAGCCCGGCGCGCCAGACGCTCGGCCAGGACCCGCATCGCGCGCATCTTGGCCTCGTGCTCGGCGGCCAGCCGCTCCACCTCGGGCGCCGCAGCCGCGTCCAGGTACACGCGGTTGGCGCGCGCACGGTGGGCTTCGGCCTCCAGCATGCCGGCGATCAGGGACAGATTGTCGAGGAGCGCGGCGAGGGCCTGCCGGCGGTCGGTCAGCGCTGCGGTCTCGGCCTCCAGCTTCTGCACGGACAGCTGCCAGGCCTCGAACGCAGCCCGCTCGCCCGCCTCCAGCTCGCGCGCGACCGCCTCGACGTCGTCTCGCCGGTAGCCGAACAACCCGACCGGCAGGGCCGGGAGCTTGGCGTCACCGGGTCGCCACTCCGATCCGGGTGGCATCAGCCCATCCCATCGCCCGCGCCGTGATCCGCCAGCCGCAAGGGCCGCAAGGGCACCACCACCGGCGGACGCTCGGCCTCGCGATCCGGCGAGGGCACCGGGCTGTGCTCGACCGTAGGCCGCGCCACATGCTCGAGCTGACCCCGCGCGCGCCGCACGGCGCTGAGCACGTCGGCGCGAAACGCGTCGCCGAGTGCGTACCGCTCGCCCAGCGCAGCCTCGACCTGGGCGATCGCAACCGCCTCCTGGGCCTCGATGGCGTCGAACTCTGCCCGGGCCTCGGCAACACGCTCGTGCATCCGGTCGCTTGCCGACGCGATGCTTGCGAGCAGGGAGCGGATGCGCTGCTGTTCCCCGGCGACCTGGGACTCGGCCTGCAGCACGGCCGCACGCAGCGCCGCCGCCTCCTGCTCGCGCCGGGAAAGGTCGTTGCTGCGGGCGGCACGCGCCGCGCCAAGGCGTTCCTCCGTGTCACGGACGGCCGCCCGTACCGCCACTGGTCGGTAGCCGACGAGGGACCGTCGGAAGCCGCTAGCTGGCACGGACATCCCCCTCCCATCCGCAAACGTTCGACAGCCCCCGCACCACTCGACCAAACTCTACCGGCATTTGACTTCACCCAACCGAGGACACATTTGACATATTAGGCGCAGATTCCTCCCTGCGCAAATGGATGAGGCATTCGCATTTTAGGCGGCCGCGTCCGGGCCCCGGCTGGCCAGGCGGGAGACCAGCCACGCGGCGACCAGCCGCTTGGTCGCCCGGTTGTCGGCGTTCAGTTGCCGTTCGAGGCGCGCGATCATGGCCAGGATCGCCGCACTCGCCTGTCGCGACGGCGACGCCCGCAAGGCGCGGTAGAGCTGGTCCAGGGCGGCGATCGGATGGCCCATCTTCTCGAACGCGAACGCCCGCGCCAGCGCGGTGACCGGGTCGCTGTTCGCCCGGACCTGCCTGGCCCGCGGCATGAGGCCGCGGTAGAGCCGGCGGTAGGCGCGCAGCGCGGTCGCGCGGTTGAACAGCGTGAGCGCGCGCTCGCGCGCCTGCTCACCGAGGGTGGCACGCAGCGAGGCGTCGCGCGCGAGGGTCATGATGGCGTCGGCGAGTCGCTTGGGATCGCGGGCCGGTACCATGATACCGGCGTCACCCACCGCCTCGGAGGAGCCGCCGACGTCGGTGGCCACGATCGCGGCGCCGGTCATCATCGCCTCGATCAAGGCGTACGGGAAGGCCTCGGAGACCGACGACTGGACGAGGATGTCGGCCTCCCGGTAGACGTCCGACACGTCCTCGCGGTGGCCGGCAAACTCCACGTACTCCTCCAGGCCGAGTTCCTTGCGCAGCTTGAGCACGCGCTCGTGGTACTCGGGCACGGTGATGCTGCCGTAGACCCGGAACTTGGCCGGCACCTGTCCACGCACCAGCGCCGCGGCCCGCACCAGCGTCTCGAGGTCCTTGTTCGGATCCGACCGGGCAACCGACACGATGCTCAGCTCGCGCCCGGGCTCGTTGCCGTGAGGCCGCTCGCGGGGGCGGAAGACGTCGGGACTGACCCCGTTGTAGACCACTTCGATGTTTTCCTGGGGCGCCCCGAGCGCCTTCTCCCAACGGGTGTTGAACGCGCATACCGGGGCGATCCGGTCGGCGTACAGATAGTTCACCTGCACGACCGTGCGCACCGCCGCGATGAGAAAGCGTTTCGAGAAGGGGCTCATGTTGCTTCGCCCGACGGCCAGGTACTGCTCGCGCAGATAGATGCCGTGCTCGGTGAGCAGGTACGGCAGGCCGTACTGGAGTTTGGCCACCACGCCGACCAGGCCGCAAAACGCCGCCGCGGAGGAGTGAACGAGTTCGGTGCCCTTGGGGATCGGCATGTCGAGGATCATGAGGAAGTGGTAGAGCCAGCCCAGGCCCTGGACCAGGTCGTGCACGCTGGGGTCGGGCAGCCTCCCGGCGGCGGCGCCGTCCAGGGCCCACCGCTTGAATGTGTTCCACACCGCCTCGGTACGCCACGTCACCTGGTAGTCGTATGTCTGGAAGTACCGGTGCATGGCGGAGAAGGCACGACCGACCGAGGCGACGTCGGGTGTCGGCGAGAACATCTCGTTCAGGTAGACCGCGAGCGCAGGCACGAACAGCTGCTCGACGATGCGTGGCGAGGTCTGCTGCTTGCGCATGAACAGTTCGGCGAAGGTGAGGCCCTTGCGGTTCTCGGCCGGATCCCGGATCCCCCACAGGGGGATGCCGTGCACGTCCTTCACGTTCTGCGGCAGCGAGAACTGCGACGTCACGTACGGGTTGGACGCGATCGCGACCACACCGTAGTCGAAGTCGTGCATCTCGCGGACGAGGTTGTCGCACCACACGCTGACACCGCCCGGGAAATACGGGTACGTGCCCTCGGTGGTGAGGAGGATGCGTGCCACGATCTCGAGCGGTCTCCTTCCCTGGGCAGGGCCGGCGGCCCGGTACCCATAGGGGAACCCCTTTCCAGCAGCGAACAGAATACCCTATGCCGCCTCGATTTGACATCCCTCGATTTGACAACGGACGTCCGTGTCCGAGGAGACGGGCTGAACGGGGGTGCCCGACGTGAGTTCAGGCCAGCGACTGCCGACCCCGGCGGGCGAGCGCTCCCTGGGGGTGTCGTCCGTGACGCGCCAGGTGCTGGAGGCCAACCCCCAGCCCCAGGACGTGATGAACGTGGCCGCCCTGATCGAGTCGTTCGGCTACGGCGACCGGCAGGTCGAGGAACAGTTTGGCGTCCCGACGGTGTTCGAACTCGCCGAGACGGTCTACGCGGAGATCACCCGCACGGTCGCCAGCGAGCCCGTGACGGGCGTCGAGACGCCGGCCTGGGGCGCGACGATCATGGAGATGGTGGGGCAGTTCTTCCATGGCCTCACCTTCGCCCTGCCGATGGCGGTGTCCATCGCCGCGATGGTGTTCCTCAACATTTCCTTCGCGGCGTACACCGGGTTCAACCTCGAGCAGGCGACTGCCCTCGCCCTGGCCACCCTGTTCAGCTTCCTCGTCACCGGCGGCTTCACCCAGGGCATGGCGTACATCTATTACATCCTGGTGGGCTCGAAGGAGCGCGACCTGGTCGAGGCGACGCTGTGGCTGATGATGCGCTGGGGCATGGGCCTGTCCGTCCTGTTGTGCGTCGTCCTTCTCGTCCTGGACGGCATCTTCCCCATCCTGCCCTTCGGCACGATGGCCTTTGCGGTGCTGTACGTGATCCCCCTGAGCGCGATGTGGCTGTCGTACACGGGCATGTACGTGCTCCGGCGCGAGTACTTCCTCACGATCGCCACCGCCATCGCCATCGGCGTCGCCTACTACCTGCACCAGTACCGGCACTGGACCGTCACGCTCGCCCAGATCGCCGCCATGGGCATCGGCTCGCTGGTGTCGGTCGCCATCGCGGTCTACCTGTTCCGCCGCCAGATCGGAACGGAAGGGCGGCAGGAGCGGATCGTGCGCTCGCGCATCTCGCACCTGGCCTACGGCGCGGCGCCGTACTTCGCCTATGGCATCTTGTACTTCGCGTTCATCTTCGCCGACCGCCTGGTGGCGTTCACCACCAACACGGCGTTTCTCCCCTATGGCATCTGGTTCCGGGGGCCGTATGAGCTCGCCATGGACTGGGCGCTGCTGTGCCTGATCCTGCCGATGGGCGCCGTCGAGCCGATGATCTCGCTCACCCTGGGCTGGCTGACGCGCGCCGACCAGGTCACGTCCGAGTCCCGGATCGTGGTGCTGATCCGGCGGCTGAAGGCGATCTACGGTACAACCCTGCTCATCTTCGCCGGCATGGCGATCGTAAGCCTCATCGCCATGCGGGTGGGTCTCGACCTCGCCTCGACGTCGCCCCTCATCGGCAAGTACACGCCACTCAACGAGCACACCAACTTCACCTACACCGTGGCGAGCGTCGCCTACACGGCCCTCGTCATCGGCCTGTACAACGTGCTGCTCCTGTTCACCCTGGTCCGGCCCGTGATCGCCCTGCGGACCATGGCGGTCGCCATCCTGGTCGACTTCGGCGTAGGCCTTGCCGCGACGCGCTTCCTCAACTCGGAGAACCTGGCCGTGCTCGGCCTGGCGGCGGGGGTGGGGTACATGCTGGTGGTCACGACGCGCGCCCTCGTGCACCTGATGAACACCATCGACTACACGCTCTACCAGCTCACGTGATCGCGGCGCTCACCGGACTCGGGCAGGTCGTGCCGGTCCTGATCGGGCTGGTGCTGGCGACGGTCGTGTGGCCGGTCCTCATCGTGCCGCGCGCCTCGATCCAGGGGTGGACCGCGTGGTTCGGACCATTCGTGACCGGCCTTGCCATCTGGATCGCGTTCACGACCGTCATGGCCGTCGTGCACGCCGTCCAGCTCACGACGCTCGTCGGCCTGGCCGTGTTCTTCCCCCTGCTGCTGCGCGCCGTGCGCCGGCGCACCTCGCCCGCGCCGACGGTCGTCGAGGCCGAGGTGCCCAGCGAGCTCGCCCCGCTGCCGATCGGCGAGAGCGGCGTCGCGCAGACGAGCGACGGCGTGGGGGGTCAGCCCAACACCCTCGCGATCTTCCAGGCGATCGAGGCCACAAGCACGCCCGGGGCCCCGCCGCCCGCCGCCCTCAGCGGCGCGACAACCCGGGCGCGCGGCCTCCTGGGCGCCGTGGCGCGCCTTTTCGGTCGTACGGACACGCTGCTCCTGGCGGCGGTGCTGGTTGCCGTCGCCCTCGTGCAGGTCTGGCCCTCGCTGCTCGATCCGGCGCCCGCCACGCCGGCCGGCTACCAGGAGCTGCTGGTGGCCAAGACCGTCGCCCTGGGCGGCGGGATGTTCAGCGCCGGGCTGGCACCGGTGGGACTGCCCGCCATCCTGGCCGCCTTCAGCACCCTCACCTCGGCCGACCAGTTGAACGTCCTGCGCCTGGTGCAGCCGCTGGCCGCGGTCCTACTCGCCGGTGCGGCGGCCGGCGTGGCCGAGACGCTGACACGCTCGCGCTGGGCAGCCGTGGCTGCCGCCGCCATGGTCGGGCTCACCCGTCTCGTGGGCGCCGGCCTGCCCGCCTGGAGTCCGGTCGACCCCGAGGCCGGCCACCTGGCCATGGCGCTCGCGCTGGTCCTCATCGTGCTGGCCCTGCGACTCGCGCTCGCCACCGCCAGCGGCGGCGTCGCGCGGGTCGCGCTGACCGCCTGCGCCTACGTCGTGGGTGCGCTCGATCCGGGCACCGGACTGCTCGCCATCTTGGTCGTCGTGCCGGTCCTCCTGGCCGGTCAGGGACGCAGCGGCCGTCTCGACGCCGCCCTGGCTCTCGGCGGCTGGGCCCTGTCGCTATGGCCTATCGCCGTGGGCTACGCCATGCACACGGCGCCCGTCCCCCTCCTGTGGACGACGGGCGCCGTGCTCTCCCCGCCCCTCGGCCGCCTGGGGGACATGGCCGCACCGGTGCTCGCGAGTCTTCTGCTCCTGGTCCACGGCTACGCCTACCGCGGGCGCACCGGCCTCCTCGGTCGGGTGCAGGCGGCCTATGCGATCGGCCTCTTGCTGGTGGCCGCCGTACTGGTCGTCGGCCCGCCTGTGCTCGTGGACCACTCGCTGCGCGATGGGGCGCTCAACGCCTTTGCCATCGCCCTCCTGGTCGCCTGGGCCTTCTCCTACGCGCTGGCCGGCGCCAGCCACGCAAGCGGACGCAGTGCGGCGGCGGTGTGCATGTCCGTGGCGGCCATCGGCCTCGTCTTCCAGGGGTCGCCGACCCTACCGCTGTTCGAACCGCCGGGTAGCGCCCTCACCTACCTCCAGATCGCCGGCAGCCTGCCCAAGTACACCTGGACGATCGTCTCGCCGGTCACCCAGTACCCCGAGGTGCTGGGCTCGGGCTGGCACACGGAGCTGGGCGTATTCCTCCAGGACTACTCCATCGGCGACGCCGCCAACCCGAGCTGGCTGCCCAAGGACAACCCGACAAGCCCGATCCAGACACCCCAGATCTTCCTCTTCGTCAATCTCGACCCGCCCGGCCTGGGCCGGCCGATCGACGCTGCCGACGGTCTGCTGCCGCTGCCGTCGACGATCACCGCCAACACGTACAGCGGCCTCACCGGGGCGTCGATCGAGGCGCACGCCCTGGCCTGGGTCCGCGCCTATCTGAGCGCGCACCCGGCCTCCGCCCTCATCTACGAGCACAGCGCCCAACTCGAGGTCCTCTACATCCACCAGTAGCCGCGGTCGTCACCGCTAGCCGAAGGCACCCCGACCGTGGGGCTTTCGCAGTTCGTAGATGGTAAGCGTCCGGTCCCGGAAGTAGACGGGCATCGCGCCGTAGCGCGCCTCCCAGGCGTGCACCCAAGCGGCGACGTCGTTTCGCTGGACGACCGCCGTCGCGTACTCCGCCGGCGAATCGGCGACCGGATACGACGCCTGCCGCGGCACGACAAACAGGAGGTAGTCCTCCGACACCGGTCGCCCGTCGAAGCGCGGCCAGCGCGTCGCCAGCGACGCCCCGCCCGTCCACGTACCGGGCTCGAGGTTGAACCCCTCGCCGTAGACAAAGGCGTAGGCGCCGGCCGCCACGCTCAGCCAGTCGTACCGCGGCAGCTCGCGATTCAGGATGACCATCTCGCGCACCCACACGTCGCTGTTCATCCGGTAGGCGTGGAGCGGGCGAAGTCCGGTCGGAGCCAGGATCGCAAGGCCGGCCGCCATCACGGCGCCGGCGCCGATCCGCTCCCCCCACGCCGCGCCCAGCCCGCTCTCGAGAAGCCGCTGGATGGCCAGGACACCCATGCCGATGCACAGGCCGTCGCCCAGGGCGACGAACTCCCCCGCGCGCGACCACAGCGCCACGTTGTGGATGCCCAGCCGGGGGAGCTGCTGGATGAACATGGCGGAGAGCAGGACCAGCAGCGCGGTGAGGGCGATGCCGAGGTCGAAGCGCGCACCGGCCCGCCGGCGCCCCTGGACGAGGCAGATGACGACCAGGGCGAAGCCGCCGGCCAGGGCGGCAAACGTGGCCGGCATCGGTGTCGGGGCCGTGACGACGGTGGTGTGGGCGGTGATGAAGGTCACGCCGGTGGACAGCAGCGGCACCCCGAGGCCAAGCGCGACGGCAAGCGGCGCCCCGGCGATGAACCCCGCACCGGCGACGAGGCCCAGCCAGCTGCGAAACACAGCCCACTGCACGCCGTGCGTCAGCCAGGCGCCGACGGTGCCTGCAACTGCGGCCATGAGGGCGTTGAGCAGGGCGATCGGGTGGACGAAGCCGACGATCGTGAGCATCCCGGCGCCGGCGATCCGGTAGCCCTGCGCGCCCGTCACCCACGACTGGTAGGCCATCCAGGCGACCGGCAGGACGAACACGTTGCCGAACTCCTGGGAGTCGGTGGCGCTCTGGCGCGCCGGGGTATAGGGCAGGAAGTGGGTCATGAGACCGTACACGATGCCGGAGGCCAACACCGGGGCGAGGCGACCGCCCGACGCCCGGTAGGTCGTCCACATGATGGATAGCACCATGCACACGCCGACGAACGGGCCGAAGAACTTCTCCACCAGGATCACGTCGGCATGGAGAAAGACGGTGAACTCGCCCATCAGGATGTAAAACCCGAACGGGTAGATGCCGGTCGGGAACAGTTGCCCCAGGGTGACGCCTTCCACCCACGACAAGGTCTCATAGGCGTCCGAGTACAAAAGCCCCGCGTGTCCGATGGGAAAGCCCAGGCGCACGTACGCGACCGCCGCCACGAGGGCGGCGACGATGAGCGCCGCCAGCCAGCCGCGGCGCAAGGCGGACCCGGTGCGGGTGCGAAACGCCGTCCAGGACGCGCGCAGGTCGCCGAGCGCGCGTCCCGGCAGCAGCGACAGGGCCTCGATGTTGTCGAGCACGCCGACATAGAACCGCTCGATCGGACCGCCGCGGCGCCGCAGCCGCTCGACCCGACGCTGGAAGAGGAAGAACGGCAAGAGGATCCATGCCGTCACGAAACCCCACCCGAACAGATGCGTCGGCACGCCGATGTACCCGCCCACCATCAGCCAGGCGATCATGAGCCCAAGCGCGCCGACACGCCGGTCGCGCTCGTCGACGCCGTCGAGGACGAAGCACACCGCCGGCCACGCATACAGCAAGGCCGCGCTGGCCAGGACGATGCGCGCGAGGGCGCCGATGATCCACCAGGTGGGAAGGGCCAACGATCCACCGCCTGTCCGTCACATGCCGACGGGGCGATTTCGGCGGCCGGCGGGAAAACTCCCGCCTGGCGACGGCGCGTGCGTGCTACAGGGGCGCGGTGGACATCCCGGGATTGGAGGCGGCGGCGATCTGCGCCCAGGTCTGGGCGCGCCGGACAGGGCGGCCGCGCCGCACGCGCCATGCCGCGCGCCAGCCGGACAGGGCGTTGTTGAAGCCGTTCGAGAATCGGGTGCCGACGCGGTAGACCGGCACCTCGATCGGATACTCGTTGGAGATGCGCCAACGCCGCAGCGCCGTGATGATGGCGATCTCCTGGCCGCACGCGTACTTGGTCGCCCCGTAGTACGGCAGCATGTCGGCCACGACGGACACGCGCATGACACGAAAGCCGCACTCCACGTCACGGTACGGGAAGTGCGCAAGGGAGCGCGCCCAGTGGGACAGGAACCAGTTGCCGAAGCGCTTGACGAACGGATAGTTCTCCAGGGTGCGGCGTCCGAGGACGACGTCCAGGCCCCGCTCGCGCATCTGCTTGAGCGCCCCCGGGATGTCGGACGGAACGTGCTGGCCGTCGCCGTCCATCGTCACGACGATGTCATCGGGGCCGAGGACGCCACGCTCCAGTTCGGCCACGACGTAGGCGAAGCCCGTGAACAGGGCCTCGCTCATGCCCTTGTTGTTCGGGTGGGCAAGAAACGACACCCACGGGTGGGCCTGCGCGTACGCGCGCATCAGCCGCGTCGTCCCGTCGCTCGACCCATCGTCCACGAGAAGGACGCGATCGACGAAGCTTCGGGAAGTCTCGACGATGGTCTCGATCGTCTTGACCTCGTTGTGGACCGGGATGACAAGGATCGTCTTGGGATCCATGGATCTCCCTCCGATGCCGACTCCGGTCGTGCCTGGTGGGCAAGCCCACTAGGCCTTGCCGCGCACGCTACCGCTTCGCGTGCGCACCGCGGCAGCGTACTCGCCGGGCGCGGCGTAGGCCACGAACCCCTGGGTGTCAGCGAACTTGTGGAACTTGCGCAGCTCCTCGGCGGCCTTGGGGGCGGCGGGGGGAACCGAGGTGAGAAGGAAGCGGGCCATGCCGCGCTGCACCGCCTGTTGTGCCATCTGGTCGAGGGCCAGGGCCACGTGGGTCTCGTCGGCCCGATCCGGCGTGCGTCCGATCTCCCAGCACACCCCGTCGATGTAGGGCGCCACCCAGGGGAGGACCAGCCACACGCCGTTGTTCATCACCACGGGCCGCATGCCCATCCGTTCGCGCACCAGGCGCACGAGGCCGACGACCGCGGGCAGGAGCCATCCCGTCTCGGATGCCACGATCGGATCCTCGACGTCGCCCAGGCCGTCAAGGAACACACCGTCCCAGCCGGCCTCGTACAGCACCTGGACCCGGCGGGCGAGGTGGGCCTGCCAGCGCGGCGATCTGGGGTCCACGACCGTCGTGCCGAACTCGGGCCGCCGCCACGGGCGGCCGTCTACCCGTAGGTAGTCCTCCGGTCGAAGCGCCAGACTGGGCGCCTCCCAGTCCATCGCCTCGAGCATGCTCAGGTAGGCCAACGTTCGCGTACCCTGCGCACGAACTCGCGCGACATCGGGCGCCTTCCAACCGCGTGGCTCCAGCACCGCGACGTCATATCCAACGATCCCGTCCATCGGGCCGTAGCCATAATACACAACAAAGGATTGCACCGTCAGCCGACCCGCGCCTTGCGCCATGGATGTGCACTTCCCGTTGACAAATGGTGCGCCAATCTCGCCATCCGCGATCCCATTTCGAACTACGGAGCGGTCGGCTCGATTCCTCTTCGCTTATAGATGGATGCCAAGGCGCGCACGATGCGCGGGTCGAGTTCGGTTCCAGCCGCGCGATTGAGCTCAAAGAGCACGCGGCCGGCAGGCATGCCGGGACGGTAGCTGCGCGCCGAGGAGCGGCCGACGAACTGCTCCGCCACGGCCATGATCCGCCCCTCCAAGGGAATGGTGTCCGCCACCAGGCCCGCCGGGTAGCCCAGCCCGTCGTAGCGCTCGTGGTGGCAGCGGATCGCCGACTCCACCCGCGCCGGCACCGCCTGGGGCGGCAGCCCGGCCAGCAGGTCGGCCCCTACGGTCGGGTGGCTGCGCACCACCTCACGCTCGCTCTCGGCCAGCGCGCCGTGACGCATGGGCAGGTCCAGGCCGATCGACGCCATGCCGATGTCGTGCAGCCGGCCGGCCAGCAACAGTTCCTCGGCCGCCTCGGCCCCCAGTCGCAGCTCCAGGGCAAGGTCCCGGGCCACCGTCGCCACGTCGCGCGAGTGCGCCGGCGCGAACGGGTTCGCCAGGTCAAGGAGGTCCGCCATCGCAACCAGGGACTGGACGTACCCGCGCGTGGCCGCGAGCGTCGCGCTCTGGTCGCGCAGAATGCTGGTTGCGGTGTCCGACAACGCGGTGAGCAGCGCCCGGGCCGTCTCCGCGCGCTCCGGGGGGCGGCGACCGGCGAACGCGACAATCGCCGAGTCCCCCTCCCACACCGCCTTGGCCGCCCCGCACAGGGCGAACCCGTGGGCGACGAGGCCGCCCGGAAGCGCCGGCGCCTGCCAGATGGCTGCGCGGGCACCGGCCATGCCACGCATGAGGATGTCGGGCCCGAGCCGGGCGAGCAGCGGCTGCGCCTCCTCCCCCTGCCACACGATCTCGCACTCGCCGCCGTCGGCACGCGTGGCCAGGTAGGCCGCAGGCGCGTCGAGCGCCTGTGCCGTCAAGCGCGCGACCACCGCGAGCAGGCGCGAGCCGTTGAACGCGATCTCGACCGCCCGCCGCTGGGTCACCGCGCGCAGGGAGGCCTCGTCCAGACGCACCGCGGCGCTTGCGTACTCGACCAGGACGGCCACCGTCGGCGCGACGCGGCCAACGTACGCGGCCAGCGCCTGGCGTGCGCGCGCGTCGTTCGGACGCGTCTGGGGCTGGGAGGCACGCAGGACGCAGCGGTTGTCGATACGCACGAGGAGCGCGTCGTTGGCACCGGACTCCCAGTCGACCACCTGCCCAGGCAGGGCGCTCTCGAGCGGCGCAGGCTGCAGGGGCTTGGCGGTGACGAGCCCGGCGTAGTTCGGCCCGACGGTCGGCGTGCCCACGGCGGTGCTCGTCGCACGCAGCACCAGCGCGCCGCCCGGCGTGTCGGCAAAGTACGCGTAGTAGCCTTCGGCCGGGAGCAGGCGGGCGAGACCACGCAAGAGCGCGAGGAGCCACGAGGACAACTCGAACGGAGGCGTCAGCGCGGCCGAAAAGGCCGTCCACGCCTCCTCCAGGTCATCCTCCGGCCGCCGGCGGCCGCCGCTCAGCCACGCCACCCCTTGTCCTCCTGTCGTGGGCGAATGGGCGCGCCTGGGCTGCCCCGCCCTACCGGCGCGCAGGCTCCAATTCGACACATGGGCGGGCTCGCCTGTATACCGCGACACGACACGCATCGACGCGCCGTCCTGGAAGGAGGTCCGCCGCGGTGACGCGAAACGTGGCACCCAGTCAGCGCACCCGTCCAGTCGCCAGAACCCGGGCTCGACCCGTCGAACGGGACGCGGGAGGCCAAGATCTTGTCGAATACCCGGCTTCTTCCCGTCGCGGCGGGTGTGCTTCTCATCCTTTCATGCCTGCCGCTGCCCCACACCGTGCGGGACGCCCTCGGCGCCCTGACCTTGGTCGCGATCGCCGTCGCGGCCTGGGATCCGCGTGTCGCCCTGGCCGTTTTGATCGCCTATCTCCCCCTGCGCATCTTCGTCGAGTCCATGGCGCCCACGCCGATCACCTTCATCCCCGACACCGTGGTCGTCGTGCTCGCCGCCCGGGTGCTCTACCGACACCCCGACGAGATCATGCCGGTCGACGCGATCGAGGTACTGGCGGTCCTGTTCGGCCTGTGGGGCCTCCTGGCCACCGTGCACGCCCACCAGCACCTGAGCGCGGCTGCCCTGGAGGCACGCGACCTGCTTCTGTTCGTCGTCCTCTATGCGGCGGTGCGGCGGCTCTATCGCGTCGGCGACGGCATCGACGCGAACTGGTGGTGGCGCATCGTTCCGCTCGCCCTCGCAAGCATCGCGCTCGTCGGCCTGCAGGGCATCGCCCAGACCTTCCTTCTCGGCCACGCGCTTCTCCTGCCCGGCAAGCTCGCCCTGCAGCAGGCGCACGTCAGCACGGTGAACACCGGCCGGCCGTATGGCTGGCTGGACAATCCCAACCTGTTCGGCGAGCTCGGTCTGGTTGCCCTGGCGATCACGTTCGCGCTGTTCCGTCGCCGGGCGTACCGTCCCGGCTGGCTGTTCGGCCTGGCGGCATGCCTGTTCGCGGCCATGCTCGTGCTGTCGTTCTCACGTAGCGCGTACATCGTCTTCCTGGTCGCGGCCGCGATCTTCGCCTATGGCTCCAGGGCGCGCCTCGAGCGTGTCGGCATCGGACTTGCGGTCGTTGTCGTCCTCGCCTCGATCGTTGTTATTCCGGGCGCACGGGCGCGCACGCTCGGGTTTAACACCTCGTTCCTGTCGGCACACGGCCGCCTGCACGGCAAGACGGTCACGGGCAAGGGTGGCACGGCCAAGGGCGGAGCCACCTCACACGGCCGCACAACGACAAAAAAGCCCAAGGTCAAGCCGTGCCGCACGTACGTGTGCAAGTCCGAACAGGCGGGCCGGCTGCACAACCTGAGGACGGCGCTGCACATCGTGCGCCACCATCCGCTGGGCACAGGCATGGGCACCTTCGGCAGTGCCGGCGCCAAGGTGTTCAAGATCAAGCTGGTGGGTGTGCCCAAGAACTTCTACGCCGACAACCAGTACCTGGTCGTGCTGGTCGAGACCGGGCTGCCCGGCACGCTCCTGTTCCTCCTTCTGGGCGTGGCGGCGTTCTGGACCCTGGCCCGGCGTGACGCGGACCCGGACAACCGGCGCCTCGCCCTGATCCTCCTTCTGGCCGTCGTCATCCTGGGCGCATTCTCGAACGCATGGGAACAGCTCGAGTTGGCCGTGTACCCGTGGCTTGGCCTGGCCGTGTTGCTCCTCCCCGGCCCAAGCATCGGCCAACGACGCGCGTTCGAGCTGCCGCAAGCGGCCGCCGCCCTGGACGGCAACGGGATCACCCCGTAGCCGGGCGTTCTCCCCGAGGTCCACACGCCGCCCCGTCAGCACGAGCTGAGCGGGGCGGCGCGGCGCTGCGTCCGCGGCTGCGTGATCGCCTGCTGCCGCGCGGTCGTGGCGCCAGGCGACGGCGCACCGACGCTCGTCGCCGTCGTCGTCGCAGGCATGAGTCGGTGACAAAACATGCCACCATGCAACACCAGACGCGTCGTGGGGACACTAGGTGCGATCTTCGAACACGCGAAGGCGTGGCAAGGGAGGACGCCCAGATGACGAGCCCCGCGCGCTGGTTGGTCCCGTCGCTCCTCTCGGCAGGTCTCCTTCTCTCCCTGGCGGGTTGCGGTATCGGCACCGCCGGGAGGCCGATGAACAAGGCCAACACGTCGACCCATAAGGGCGGTGCCGGTCGTCCGTCGACCGCGACGCACGGCAGCTCGACGCGCTCCAAGGCACGGTCGGGCGCGGCTGGCACGCCGTCCGCCGCGTCCACAGGGCTACACGTCGTGGGCTTTGCCGTGAACGCCCGCCATGCCTCGTTCCAGGCGGTCCAGAACGTTCCCCATCTGGTCAGCGAGGTGGCACCGTTCTGGTACTCGGTCCTGCCCACCGGCGGGGTCAAGGAGATGACCAACGCTACCACCCGGAGCTGGGCGACCAGCCACGGCGTGCCGCTGATGCCCCTGTTCAACAACGCGGGCTCGAGGAGCGGCGTTCTGATCGACGCGACCGCCCGCACGACGGCGGTGGCCAACATCGCCGCCATCGTGAAGAAGGAGAACTACGACGGTGCCTCGGTCGACTTCCAGGGCCTGAACGCCACGCCCGCCGTCCGCGCCGGTCTCGTCACGTTCACGAGCCAGTTGGCCTCGCGCCTCCACGGCATGGGCAAGCGGCTCACGGTGAACATCATCCCGACCGCGCAGGCTACCGCCGCGAGCGGCGCCTACAACGAAGCCGCTCTGGCAAAGAGCGCCGATCAGATCATCCTAATGACCTGGATGACACTACGCACTTTTCAAACTCGCTTGCATGCTTAGGTGGTTTTGTGTTATGGGACCGCCTCGCACCGGCGATCCGTCGCGACGTTCGGCCGGCGCGCATTCCTGGGCGTCTGCGCGGATCCATTCGGCGAGTGCGTCCTCCAACGGGGGCACAGCCGTCCCGACGGATCTTTGTCTCTCCACGCCGGTTGTGTGCTTCCAGGATACCACGGTCCTCCCGGGGAGACCGCTCCGGGAGCGCCGGTGCACGGCCATCCCCCACCAGTTACGACACGCGACTGCGCGACGCCACGACGCTGTCGAACGCGACCCCCCGGCCGATGATCCGCACCTCTCCGTCCGCGAACACGGCCTTGTCGACGAGGGCGGCCACGATGGCGCGCTTGGTCTCGAAGGACAGGTCGTCGAGGGACTGCGCGTACCGCCTGGCAAGCTCGCCAACCTCGGTGCTGGCCGCCTGGCGCGCCTCGAACACCTTGAGGTTCTTCTCGAGCTGCTTGCGGTCGCGCCGGGCGGCGTCGAGCCTTCGGTTGAAGTTTGCCTTGTGGACAAGGTAGCGCTCGCTCGGGATGTCACCACCCAGATGCTCTTCTTCCAGGCGCAGGAGCGTCTTCGTCAGCCGATCCTCGAGTTCGCGGGCTTCCCGCACGCGCTTCTCGAGCCCGTCTGCCCCATGCGTCGCCGCGAGCCTCTCCTCGAAGAGCTCTGGATCGGCGAGAAGTGAGCGGACCTGGCTCCAAAGCCTCGCATCCACGATGTCCGCACGCACGCTCGGACCGGCGCAGCGGACATCCGTCCCGTCGTAACGCGCTCCCGGCTCGCGGCGAACGCAGCGGTAGTAGGGGTATCGCGCCGTGCCGCCACCCTGGAGCGGGCGCTGGCTCACGAACACGCCCATGCGGTGTTCGTCCCGCCCCATACCGTTTACACACACGCCGAGCCCCTGAAGGAGGAACCACTCGTCGACGTTTCGCCGACGCCTGCCGGTCCGCAGCCGGGCCATGCGATCCTGCGCGCGTTCGAAGAGGTCCTCGCCGATGAGGGGCTCCACGCGAAGCGGCTGCGAGCCTTCCGGGACGCCCACCCGGTGGACCTCGCCGAGGTACGTCCGGTTGCGAAGGATGCCATGCAGCGTGCTGATGTTCCAGGCGGCGACGCGCGGTCCCGCTACGCCATCCGCGACGAGGCGGCGACAGATGTCGCGAAGCCCCAGTTCCTCGTCGGCGTACATGCGAAAGATCCGCTCGACGACGGGCGCCGCCGCCCGGTCTACGGCGATCCCCTGCCCCGGTTCGTGGCGGTACCCGTACGGCTGGATGAAGTGGTGCGGTCGGCCGAGCTGCGCCACCTTGCGCTTTCCCCGCGACGTCCGCTCCAGGATCTGGGCGTGCTCGAACTCCGCGAAGGCACCGCGCACCTGCAAGAAGAGCCGGCCCTGGGGCGTGTCCTTCCACTCGAAGTTCACGTACTCGAGGGAAACCCCGTGCTTCTCGAACTCCTTCGTCACCACGAGGAGGTCGGTGAGGTTACGCGAGAAGCGGTCCGGGTCGTAAACGATGACGATCTCGACGTCGCGCCGCTCGACCATCTCTCGCAGGCGGTCCATCGCCGGGCGACCGAGGTCCGTTCCCGTGAACGTGTCCTCGAGGACCCCCACAACCTCGGCCCCAAGCGCCTCCGCGCGCTTTGCGCCCGCCTCGCGCTGGGTCTCGAGGGACATACCCTCGGCCTGGTCGACCGTGGATACCCGCGTGTAGATGACGGCTCGCACCTAAGACCCCCGCTGTCGGTGTGTGTTCACCTCATCGTAGGCTCGACGCGACAGGTCGGCAATGGCAAGATCGATGGCCCGGCGGATGGCGTCGCCCCCGCGTGCCCCTCCCAGGTCCTGGGAAGGGGTCCACACGACCCGGACGGGTAGTTCGGCCCCTCTACGGCCCTGTCGACGACCACGCTCGCTCAGCGACGACACCCCCGATCCCGCGTAGTGTTGCCAGCCGGGGCACGCTCTCAGGCGTCCGCGCCGCGAAGAAGGCGCACGGACAAAAGAACTCGACCCGCCTTCGCGGATCGAGCTGTGCGTGCCCGGGGCGGTCTGCGTAGCGACGAGCCCGCAGGGCGGGCCCTTAGGCCGCCGGTCGCGCTCCCGCCGCCACCGCCTGGGACCAGGTGTACGTCACGCCCCGCGTGGGCGGGACGATGCCCAGTTCCACGATCATCGCCGTCTGGGGGTTGGAGGTGAGCCCCCTCACGTCGATCGACGCCGCACCGAAGAGGCCGTACGGGCCCATGTCGGCAAGAATGTCCCGCCGGTGCCCCCAGCAGCCCGCGGCACGTGGCGTTCCGCAATCGAGGTTCAGCGCCTTGTAGCCGTCATCGAAGAACCAAGCCGCCATCGCCGCGACGGGGTTCATGCCGTTCGCGTAGTTGCTGGCAAAGGCAACCCCGGGATCGGTGGGATCCGTCTGCGCCTTCGCGCCCGCGAGCGCGACGGCGTCAAGGCGCGCGCTCACCCCATAGAGCGGCCACACGCCGCGCGTGATCCGCAGGAGGTTCGTGAGCACGAAGAGCTGGTCCGCCACCGGCAGCCGGGCAAAGTCCCTGGGTAGCCGGAAGGGCGCACCGTGCTCCGCGGCCTGGTCCTTCTCGAGGACCGCCAGAGCGGCAGCTACGGGCTCCGGGGCGAGCGACAGAAGACCAAACGGCACGGGGATGTTCGCGGCCGGGTCGCCGGTCCTGACCGCGTAGGGGGGCAGGCGGGGTAGCACCCTGGGCCCGACGTAGATCTTGGCAAAGAGCCGCCCCGTCGCACTCGTGACGAGAAACAGGCACGGACCGCTGAACGCCACCGCCAGCGTCTCCCCCTTGGGCGTCACCGCCTCGGCGTCGATCGTTACGGTCGTCGTCGGCGCGCCCTCGAACGACGTCAGGGCCGCCTTGCCGTGGGTAACCGCGAGGGGCAGGGTGAGACGCACCTTCCCTACCGGCACCGCGCACAGCCACGGGCGAGCGGCCGAAAGACACGTCCCCCCTTGGATCGAAAACGGCATCGACCCCTGCGCCCCGACCGGCGCCGCGAGTCCCATGAGCCCAAGCGCGACTGCCAGCGCCACCCCTACTCCGCCGCGCACACGTCCACCGCCCCCGTCCGCCGTTTCGTCGCCTGACGTTCGCTGCGTCGCCCCGGCCAGACCTTCACGCGAACGAGCCCACTGCCGTCGCGGCACGCGCGCCGGCCCCCAACTTTCCTCGCCTTCGCCAGTGGGCAGGCCAGAGGCGATCGGCGCCGGAATTGCTTACGTGCCTGGGAGGTGTGCCCACGTGCGAGCGCACGGTCGAGTGTGGCGATCCGGCATCGCATCGGCGGTCCTCGTCGCGGCGGTGTCCGGGGGCGCCTCGGCCTCGGCACCACGAAACCCCGCCCTCATCACCACCCGCGTGACGGCGCGCGTGGACACGGCATCGCGCCTGCCGTCCCTCGTCATGCTCGGAGGGGTCAGCATGGCCACCGCTCGTCTGGGGTGGGCCATGGTCGGCAACGGCCGGACCCGGAAGGTGGCAAGGACGGTCGACGGCGGACGCACCTGGAGGCTACGACTGCGCGCCGCCGGACCGGTGGAGGCTCTCGCCGCCCCCGACGCGGCGCACCTCCTCCTCCTGGAGAACGCGTGCGCGACGCACGCCTGCCGCGTGGACCTTGTCGAGCGCGTCTCGACGGCGAGGGGCAGCTCCTGGCGCACCCTGTGGCGTAGCGCGCCAGGTGGTGCCGCCGCCCTCAGCTTTCCGAGCGCCCGTGTCGGATACGTCCTGTCTTGGCCGGCGTTCGGAAACGGTCCCCTGACCCTCTTTTCCACCGTCGACGGCGGACGCGCCTGGCACCAGCGCGTCCTATCGCTGCCGCGAACGTATGCCTTCGCGTTCGCAGCCGCGCTCTCGTTCGCCTCCCGGCGCGACGGCTGGATGCTTCTTGGTTCCCAGCCCGGTGCCGGCGAGCAGGAAAAGGCTCTGTTCACCACCGACGATGGCGGCGCCCACTGGCGACTCTCCGCCCACACCGGCGTGATGGGCATGCCTGGGCACACAGCGGACACCCTGCCGATCTCCGGCTACGTCGAGTCCCTCACGCTTCGCACCGACGGCACGGGATACATGGGGCTCGTTCGCGGTGGACTGTTCGTGAGCCGGGACGGCGGCCGCACGTTCAGGTCCGCCTACCTGGCGGAGGTCCAGGCTGGGTCGGACTTCGGCGCGGTGGTCGGCTTCCTGCCCTCGGGGTTCGCCTGGCTCTACACGGGCTTTGCCGACCCCCTGTACGCGAGCGCCGACGCCGGGCGTACCTGGCGACCCGTCTACCCGCCCGAGTGGCCCACCGATCTCGCCTCGCTGCCGGGCGGCGAGGCTGCGGGCGCCGTCACCCCGAGCGACCCCGAGGCGATCGTCGAGACGGGCCGGCTCGTCGTTCCCTGGACGCCACCCCTGAACGCGCCTGGGCCGATCTCCGCCTTCGAGGCTACGGCGCCGGACGAACTCGTCGTCGCGTACGACGGGAGCCGGCGCCTTGCCATGAGCCAGGACAGCGGCGCGTCCTGGAGTCGCCTGCCGGTGCCTTCCGGCTACGCCGTCGAGGCCCTCGCCCTGTCCGGGCCCGCCGTCGGCTGGCTCCTATGCGATCAGCCGACCGCGCAGGGCCCGGACATGGCCCTGTTTGCGCGCTCCCTGGCGGCGGGCCCGCTGCGCTGGCGCCGCGTGCACACGCCCTTCGTGCCCACCGCTGCGACCGCCCTTGTCGGCAAGGGCGGGACGGCCGGCTTCGCGCTCGGTAGCGCCGGCGCCGGCCCAAGCGCATTGTGGTGGACGCCGGACGGCGGCGCGCGGTGGCAGGTCCTGCAGCTACCCGATTCGGCCGCGCTCACGGGGGTTGGATCGTCTTCTCGCGTCGCGTGGGCGTTCGGTCCCCACCGCATCTATCTCACCGACCACACCGGCGTCACCTGGACCGAGATTGACCTTCCGCCCGCGCTTTCACCCACACAGGTCTCGTTCGGCGATGGGAGCCACGGCCTCATCGTCACGGCGACGGGAGCCGTGTGGTCGACGGCGGACGCCGGCAGCGTGTGGCACGAGAGGTTCCCGGGCTGGCCTTGGTTCTCTTCGTAATCGCTGTCGTCGCGGGCGACGCGCAAGGCGCGACGCTTCACCCGTAGGCGCCTTCGGACGACGACGGCGGCCAAGCCGTAACGCGCATGTCGATGGCGCCGGGTGTCCCTGACGGATGCCTGCGCCTACGTCAAGGATCGCCCGCCCCGTCGCACGCCCGATCATGGCGCGCGTGCGGGGGGCGTCTGGCCGGCGGCGTCTTGAGGTTCACCCTCGGTGCCCGGCAGACGGCGCAGCGACCAGGCGTCCGCGCACGAGCCGATAGCGGCCGACCACCCGTTTCGTCGGCGAAAGCGCCATGGGCTCGGTCAGGCCATGGGTGAGGTAGCGCACGATGACCTCATGCCGGGCGATGACAACGCTGCGAAGCCGGATGCGGTCTCCGAGCAGCACCGCATCCGCCGCCTGCACATAGGCGCCGTGGGACCCGACCTGCAGCACGGCGACGTAGAAGAACGTGCCGCTTCCGCCCGTGCTCTGGGCGAGGACGACCGCCCACGCCGGATGCGATCCGGCGGACAGCGGGCCGTACGCCGGCTGGCCGACAAGGGTCGTGACAACTTGCGACGCTGCCCCGGGAGCAGCGGGGGCGGAGGCGCGGCCGTCACGAAGCGTCACGCGGTGACCCGCAATCCGGTACGTCGCATCGCGCGGGTTCAGGCCCGTCGCGTGCCCTGCGCCCGGCCACGCGAAGGAAAGGCCGAGGACGAGTGCGCCAATGGCGCCGAGTCTACCGTGCGAACCCCGACCGACCGAAGCGCCTCGCCACGCCATGGGTATCCCTCCCTTGAGCCGCGTCCACGTGCGCTCCCGGGAACGTGGCACGGCGTGCGACGGATTGGCGACGCGGGCGGCCGCACCTTCAGGCAGCGGCCGGGTGCCGCAAGTTGGCGATCAGGGTCTGGGATGCCGGTGCCTTCCCGACCGTCGGCCATCGCCGGGTGCCACGCGCGCGTACTATCCGTGGCGCCGTAGCGCTCCCCGGCCACCGTGCGCGCCCCAGCGCACCTGGCAGATCGTGGACGAGGCGTACGCGGATCCGTCCCAGGCTTCTCAGACCCTCTCCCGGCCGATCCCCGCGGCGTCGCCGAGGCTACGGGTTTCGAGTGCTTGTCCCTCGTGGATGGTGCGGGAAAGCCCCGACCAGACGCCGAGACCTGCCTCGACCTTGCGTGAGACCCCCCTTGGCATGGCCCGGAGTCCAACGCACCGCGGCGTCGTCCGCGCGGCCCATGGCCGTAGGGGACCGCAGGGGCTCCCTCCCACGCCGCGCCGGACACCGTTCGAGACGCGCAAGGCAGCCGCGTGGACCGCCCTTGCGATCCACGCGGCCGCACCGGAGGCGACCTCTACTTCAGCGTGTACACGACGAACGTGGCGTTGGTCGCGTGGTCTGGACCCCCGTACGTGTTGTGCGCCGTGAGGCCGGACCCTCCCACCGGAACCATGAGGTACTCCTTGCCGCCAACGGAGTACACGCTCATCCCGCTGTCCACGGGACCGGACACCCGAGCGCGCCACAGAACCTTTCCGGTGCGGGCGTTCAGCGCCTCGATCATGCTGTCGCCGCTGATCTGGACGAAGAGGACCCCGCCGGCCGTCGCGGTCGCGCCACCCAGAAGTCCAACGGGCTCCGTCTTCTGCCAGACGACGGTGCCGTTGTCCGCGCTAAAGGCCGTGAGCGTGCCCGTCACCTTGGCGTTCTTCGGTGGCGGGAAGAACGACGTGGCAACGTCCACCTGGCCGACCTTGTGGTGCGCGACGACCGCCGGGTAGGCCTTCTCGAGCGACGGGCCGCTGATCCCCTCCTCGTACGCCAGGCCCGTCTGCGGGTCGTATGCCGCCGCCGACCACTCTGCGCCGTCGTTGTACCCGGGCCACTCGATTGCCTTTGGCCCACTTGTCGGCGGCGTGGAGTGGTTCTGGTAGACGAAGGCCTGCGGCTGCGTGATGAGAGCGCCCGTCTTGGCGTCGAGTTCGTACCAGATGCCGCCCTTGTTGCCGCTACCCAGTGCGGGAAGGCCCTGGGCGGGGAAGAGCGTCACGGGAGCCACGGTGTCGTAGTCCCACATGTCGTGTGGCGTCTCGTCGTAGCCCCAGACGAACTTGCCCGTCGTCAGGCGAAGCGCCACGACCGAGTCCGTCCAGTGGTTTAGGCCCAGCCGGTCGTTCGCGTAGAAGTCCGGTGACGGGTTGCCGACGCTGATGAACATGAGCCCGAGGGACGGATCGAGCGTGGGAACCATCCAGACCGCGCCGCCGCCGTGGTTGCCGGGCGCACTTGTCCAGCCCGTACCGGAGGCGGGAACGGTCCAGAACCGCCAGAGCATGGCGCCCGTCTTCGCCGAGAACGCCGCCTCGTAGCCGCGTACGCCGCTGTCCCCCCCGGACGAGCCCACGTAGACGACACCGTCGTAGAAGAGCGGCGCGGTGCTCTCGTAGTAGCCACGCTTCACCGCATCGGGGACCGTGGCGACCGACCACTTCACCGTTCCCGTGGCGGCGTTCAGCGCGACGAGATCGCTGGCACCGTTGAGCACGTAGACGTTGCCGTCGCCCACCGCGACGCCTCGGTTCGCATAGCCATGCGTCGCCAGCGCGCCGGTCGGTGTCGGGCTGTATGACCAAAGCTGGCTCCCGGTCGTGGCGTTGAACGCGAAGACGTTGCCGAACTGGGTCGTGACGTACGCGGTGTCCCCGATGACGACCGGGTAGTTCTCACTGCCGACCACCTTCGTCGTGAAGGCGAAGGCCTTCGCGAGGTGGCGGACGTTGTGCACGTTGATCTGCGCTAAGGGGCTGTAACGCCCCCCGGTCACCGGTCCTTCGGTCGAGGGCCAACCGATGTCCCCCTGACACCGCATGGTCAGCGAGCAGCCCGTCGTGACGGTGCCCGGAGCCGAGCCGGCCGACACGTCTGCGGCACCGGCCAAAAGTGTCGCGATCGCGACAACGGGAAGGGCCGCGGCGAGGCGGCCGCGAGCGGAACGCGCCAATCGAATCGCCTCCTCGAGAAGCAGGTCGCGCACACCGATGGGGTAGGAAATTTCTTCCCTGGGTGCGCCATCCAACTTCTTCGTCATGGGCGTAGCCTCTCCTTGGGACTCGGGGGGTCGAACGGCGCCTTTCGTCCGTCACCGCTCGTCACCCAAGGTGCCTCCCTACCGGGGCACGAGACCCCGACGCAGCCACCGGGCCGGCGCCCCGCGTGGGTCCGGCGCTTTGCCAACGCTTGCCCGACACACGGGCAGTGGCGGCTGCGCCGAGTACCCGTAGACACCTGTCCCGCGAGGGGTGCGTGAAGAGGGATGCGCGCCAACGCCTTGTTCTAGGGAAACGGCGATGCGGCCACGAACCGGTCAGATGGGCGCTCTTGGGACGCCTCGGTGAACCGGGGCCAAGACACGACAGCGCCTTGGAGTACGGCCCGGACTTTCCGAGACTGGCCGCCTCCTAGACCCAACTTCGTCCTGCGCGAACATCCTGTTGTTCCTCCGCAGTCCTTGCTACGGATGGTGTCCGAACTTGCGCGCCCTTCGCGCGGTTCACGCAGCCGTCGTCGACGCTCCCTTCCCCACTGCGGGCCTCTGACCGAGTCGCTCGTTGGGGGCAGGCAGGGGCCGTCGTCGGATGCTGCGGAACGGGCGCGAACCTTCCGGGGGTCCACGGACGCGCGACTTTGCCTCACGCATGTCGAGGGGGGACCCATGATGCTCGATCAGTTCGACTGGCCGTCCATCTTCGCGCAGTCGCTCACGTACGAAGACTTCCTGAAGAACCACGGCACGGAGGCTCACCAACAGCGCTGGGCCAACATGGAGGCACACGTTCAGCTGACCCCGGAGCAAACGGACCTCGTCGGCGGTTTCGTCCGCGAGATGAACGTACTGTGCCTGGCGGGAGCGTGGTGCGGCGACTGCGTCAACCAGGTGCCCATCCTCAAGCGGATCGCCGACGCCGATCCGAAGATCACCCTGCGGCTTCTTGACCGTGAGGCGATCCCCGAGGTGCGCGACGCCCTCACGATCAACGGCGGCCAGCGCGTGCCGGCCGTCGTCTTCCTGAGCGAGGATTGGCACGTGTGCGCGGTCGGCGGCGACCGGGTCGTCGCGTACTACCGCCAGATGGCCAAGGACCGACTGGGACCGGCCTGCCCAACCGGTATCGTCCCGCCCGGTGAAGCACTGATTGCCGAGGCCGTCGAGGAATGGGTCACCGAGTTCGAACGGATCCAGCTCATGCTGCGGCTCGCACCGCGGCTACGTGAACGGCACGGCGACTAGGCAAACGTCGCGGGCTCGAACGCTCACACGGTGCGCAGGTGCCGCGTTTGCGGATCAGGACCGAATCGGGTGCGAAGGAGTTCGACGATGGGCGAGTACGAGCTGCGCGCGTTCGTGCGCAGGCAGGCCGAGGCCCTCGGCGTGCCGGGTGTTGCGGTCGGCATCTTCCATGACGGACACGAGCATTACGCCTACTACGGCGTGACGAACGTCGACCATCCGCTACCGGTGGACGACACGACGCTGTTCCAGTTCGGCTCGACCGGAAAGACCTTCACCGCCACGGCCGTGATGCGGCTTGTCGAGCAGGGCAAGATCGACCTTGACGCGCCCGTCCGCACCTACGTGCCGGAGCTGCGCGTGCGCGACGAGGAAGCGGCTCGGACCGTGACGGTCCTAAACCTCCTCAACCACACCGCCGGGTGGGACGGCGACATGATGGACGACACGGGCAACGGCGACGATGCCCTTACCCAGTACGTAGGCCGCATGGAGCGGGTCCGCCAGCTGACGCCCGTCGGTACGGCCGTGTCCTACAACAACTGCGCCCTGTCGCTGGCCGGCCAGGTGATCGCGAAGGTGACGGGCAAGACGTTCGAGGCCGCGATGCAGGAGCTCGTCTTCGACCCGCTCGGGCTCGAGTGCTTTTCCATCCCGAACGACTTCATGACCCGGTCGTTCGCGGTCGGGCACAACCGCATGCCCGATGGCGAGGTGAAGGTCGCCCGCCCGTGGGCCATGCCGCGCAGCGTGACACCGGCCGGCGGCTTCTCGTCGAATGCCCGCGATCAGATCGCCTGGGCGAGGTTCCACATGGGCGATGGACGGGCGCCGGACGGGACGCGGCTCCTACAGGAGAGCACGCTGCACCGCATGCAAGAGCCCACCGTCGACTGCGTTGGTAGCGCTGTCGGCGACCAGTGCGGCATTTCGTGGTGGCTAAGGCGCGTGGGCGACGTGACCAAGGTCTCGCACGGCGGCACGACCCACGGCCAGCACTCCATGTTCGCCATGGTTCCGGAGCGCCGCTTCGCCGTCATCAGCATGACCAACTGCGGTCCGAACGGGCCCGAGTTTAACAGGGCCCTCGAGAAGTGGGCGTTCAGGACGTACCTTGGCATCGAGCCGCCCGAGGTCACGGCGGCCGACCGCCCCGAGGCAGAGCTTCTCGCCTATGTCGGCCGGTTCGAGACGATCGCCTCGGTCTGCGACATCCGGGTGCGTGGCGGCGGCCTCGAAGCGCAAACGGCGCCTAAGCCCAACGATCCGCCCGACGCGCACGACGAGGAACCCCCGCAGCGCCCGCCGATGCCGCTTGGCCTTATCCCCGGCGGCGACCGCTACGTCGTCACCGACGGCCCGGGCAAGGGCGTGACCGGCTACTTTCGGCGCGACGCCGCGGGCAAGGTGGACGCGGTGCACATGGGTGCACGGCTGGCGCTGCGCGTCGACGACCGCTAGACCGAGCGCGACGTAACCGGACACTGCGGGCGGATGTGCAGGCCGCCTTCGTCCCTCCCCCACCCAGACCCCCCGCTGAGCGCGCCCACAGCCTCGGGCACGGGGGGAGCGACCTCGCTTCTTGACGCAGCTGCCGGCGTGGCGGCCCGGAAGCAGGGCTCACCGCCGGGCAGCCCCTGGAAGAGCGGCCACGGGCGTCGATCCGGAACGCCACGTCGACAGTGCGCCCGACCGCCTGCTCCCTCCCCTCATTGCCGCCTCCACCAGATCGGGATCATCCAGACCATGAGCGCCAAACGCCCCGACCCGCTCTTGCGGGTCGGGGCACCCTTTTCGGCACGCGCCCGCCAATACGGGTCGGAATCCGCCCGCTTCGTCGACGCTTCAACAGCTGACTCGCGCGCGTCTACCTCCCGAGCGGCCTCTACCTCGGGTCACGCAAACGGCACCGCGAAGTCGCACTCGGTCATAGCGGTCGTGCCGGTGGGCTGGCGAAAGAGGTACGTGATCCGCAGGCCAAGGTCCTCGGGCTTGATCGACAACTGCTTCGGATCGAGGCCCTGACCGTCCGCCCAGGTGCGAAGGGCCTCATCGGCGAGCTTCCATTGTGCCGGACTGATCTGTGCGGCGTCCCCGAGCGCGACATACGCCTCTTGATGAGCGGGCTCGACCCGAAGGGTGAGTTCGGGGAACTGCGCCGCCAGCGATTCGGCATCGGCATCGGGGACCGGCTTGCACCATTCCACGGGTCCGTCGCTGTCAGCGCTCACCTCTCCCCAATAGATGGAGAACGCGGCGCCCTCCCGGCCTTCCAGTCGGGGCAGGCGCGGATCGCGAATGAGGTCGATGAACTCCTTTCCAAACGCCCAGGCCTGCGTAGCGTCGACGTTTCGCTTCAGGCACAGCAGGCTGCGCCGCGGCATCTCCCTGGTCGCGACCTCGTACATGACAGGGCTCCTCCCCGTGAGTCGGTCTACGAGGATGTTGACGAGTTCCCGCTGCGCGGTGTGGCGCGCGTCGGCCTCGTGCCAGAACTCCGTCACCCGATCCGCCATCTGGGCCGGATCGAGTGCCAGCCACTCCTTGATCGTCGCGAGCGGCACGCCTACATGGCGCATCGTCGCGATGAGTCGTGCCTGGGAGAGCTGACCACGTTCGTAGTGGCGGTATCCGGAAAGATCATCGACGCGTGCAGGTGAGAGCAGGCCAAGCCCGTCGTACAGGCGCAGGGCCTTGGGCGACAGGCGTGACCGCCGTGCGAACTCGCCAATGCTCATCTCATCCACTCGCCATCACCCTCGTTCTCGGGCGCGTCGCCCGATGGACCCAGCGTGCGGGTTGCCCCAAGGGGAAGGTCAAGGGCATGGCGCACGCCGCGGCCGGCGCACGCGCCAACCAGTCCCGGGCTCGCGCCACGATATCAGGGCGTCCGCCAGCCGCACACGAAGTGGCGGTGACTGCCCGTGGTACGCCCTCGCACAGCTCCGCGTCGTTGTCTAAAGGTACAGGAATCGTCTCGGATCTGCGCGCCCAATCGTGCGCGGGATGACTGGGTTCAGTACGGAAGACCCGTTGGCTCTGTCCTCCTGAGGAGGAGCGACACCGGCGCTGACGCGATCCCCCAACGAGAGCCCCGGGGCTTCGTTCAAGGCGGCCCGCTCCACCGCTTCAACCCTGACCTACTCCTTCAGTCACAACCGGCAACGCAGCTCGGCTAGTCCTCCCCACCTCACCGGCAGACGCTGCGTGCTACTCTGCGCGAAACAGCTAAGGAGGTGCGGTCGTGAGGGAGCGCCGGACCTACCGCGTCATCCTTGATTGGGACACCGAGGGCAAGGGCTGGAACGTTGCGGTACCAGCCATTCCGGGCTGCTTCACTTGGGGCCGTACTGTCGACGAGGCGCTTGGGTACGCCCGAGAAGCGGTCGAACGCAACCCTGAAGACATGGCGGCACGGGGCGAAGCCATCCCCGAGCCGGACGACGTGCGCCTGAAGTCCGTCAGGGTGGAACTACCCGCTTGACCGGGGCCGATCTGCGCGCGCTGGGGCCACCGGTTCAGCGTCGCTTGTAGGCGCCGCCGGGCGGTCGCACCCGGACGATAGTCACCACAAGGGCTTGCGGTCCACGAGTCATCAGAACGCGCACATCGCCTACCCGCAGGCGGTACATGTCCTCGCGGCCTTGCAGCTTCGGGATGTCCCCCGTGCCGTCCATGGCCCAGGCATCAATCGCTCAGGCTACCCGGCGACCATGCCGACGGACAGGCCCGTCCATGTCCTTCCGAGCGTGCCGGCTGACGTCGAGACTCACGACTTCGGATGACGGAACGCGCGATCAAACGGGCCCGTGCGCCCGCGTACCGGCGTGGGACGCCCGCGCCTGCGTGGCGTGCAAACCGCACAAGTGTCCACGGTCAGTCCGGCGCAAGACGCTCGTCTGAGCCTCAGCCTCGCGACCGAGGTGGCGCCAGTCTGTGGTTGGAAGGTTAGGCTCTCGCACGGGCAAATACCTGAAAACCGATCTACGAAGGGGCGTGGCGATGGACCGACTGCCCGTCCAAGGCGGCGTCGCGACACCCAGAGTCAGCCTTTGGCGCAACCGCAACCTCCTCACCTTGGTGGGGGGCCAGTGGGTGTCGCAGGCCGGCAACTCGCTGTTCCAGATGGCGGTCTACTGGATGGTGCTCCACGAAACGGGCAAGCGTGCCGACCTGGGCTTCGCCGGTAGCATCTTGGCCGTGGCCAGCGTGTTCGGCCTGCTCGCGGGCGCCCTCGTCGACCGGTGGGACAGACGCTTGACCATGATTTGGGTGGACGTCGTCCGCACCGTGTTCGCCTTTGGGCTCGTTGTCACGGCCCTCGCCCACCATCTGCCTGTCTGGCTGTTGGTGGCCGTCGTGTTCGTCATGGCGTTGGGCGCGCAACTTTTCTACCCTGCGCAAAACTCTCTGCTTCCGAGCGTTGTGCCTCCTGCCGAACTCACGGCCGCGAACAGCGTAAACCAGAGCGCGATGGCTACGGCGCAGCTCATCGGAACGTCGCTCGGCGGTCTTGTTCTCGGCCTTCTTGGGCCGATCGTCTTGTTCGGATTTAACGGTGTCTCCTTCGGGGTATCCGTGATCAGCCTTTGGCTCATGCGCGTCGGCGCCTCCGCGCCACGCAGAGTCGAGAGTGGCGGGCTGGCCGCGACCGCGCGCGCCCTTTGGGCGGACGTCGCACAAGGCCAGCGAACGGTCTGGACCAGTCCGTTCCTCAGGCGCGTCCTGCCGATCATCGTCGTCTCGAACTTCGCCATCACACCGCTCAGCGTGCTTCAGGTCGCCTGGGTGCTTCAGGACCTTCACCAGTCGGCGTTTGTCTACGGCCTGTTCGGAGCGGCGACGATCGTCGGCGTCGTCGTCGGCAGCGCAGGTGCCAGCCTGGTGGCTCGTAGGCTGACCCTTCGCGGCATGCTCATCATCGCATTGCTAAGCGAAGGACTCTTCGTGGCAGCGCTCTCCCGCGTTCCTTCGGCGCTGCCGGATCTGGTATTTCTGGTCGGGTTCGGCATCGTACAGGGGCTGATCAACACCATGGCTGGAGCATGGCTCCAGCAGGCCGTACCAGACGCCATTCGTGGGCGTGTCTTCGGCACGGTTGCGACGTTCTCCAACCTCGCAATGCCTCTGGGGGGAGTCCTCACCGGGGTTGCGGCCAGCTTCCTTCCCGTAGGGACGATCTTCGCCGCCGCCGGCGGTCTCCTAGCGGCCTCTGCCATGCTGGGGTTCGGGCTGCCGGACCAAGTGCCGTCGATCGACATCGCCGCGCCCTCGTGAGGCAGCCCGTGCCACTCCCGGCGCGGTGAGGTCGGCGTCGACGGGAATGCCCGTCTTTAAGGCGCCCAAGAGCCCCCGCCCGCCTTCACGCTCACGAGCCCGACAGCCACGTCGACGTACGCGCTGACCTCCGGCTTTGTATCCGTGCGCGCTTCGTCATCTCGATCAACCCAAACCCCTCCGGTACAGCCCTGGTACGGGGTACCGGGACGTCGACATTCACAGTCCCGAGTCGGCGCACGGCAAAGGTCACGACCGCGCGGCCGCCGTCGTGCCGCGCGACCTCGCACCGCGCCCACGTTCTCTCCCTCCACACCCACCACCTCATGACGAAGGCGTGCCGGACCGCGCGGTCCGGCTCCACCGATCCCACAGCCCTTCCCGCGCCTAAGCGCCGCCGATCGTGGAGTTTTTCTCAAATGCCGTGAGCCGAACCTCGTGGTCGTCGAGTCTAGTCGTGTGCCCGCCCACGATGCGTTCCAGTTCGTCGAACCGGCGGTTCATCTGCTCCTGCAGCATCTGTTGACCTTCCGCAACCAGCGCGATCTTGGCGTCCAGACGCTCGTACAATACCTCCATGTACCGACGAGTCTGTGCGTCGCCGGCCTCGACTCTCTCGCTGATCGTAGCCTCCAGGCGCGACTCCCCGGCATCGATCCTCTCGGTTAGCTCGGACTTCAGCGTCCGAAGACTCGATTGAAGGAACTCCTTCAGCTCCTGGTCCACGTCCTCACCTTCTGCCTACGCGGTTCCACGCCGACACGCAGGCTCCTGCGAACCCGTCGACGTCACCGCGCGGCCAGTAACACCGCCAGGTGCTCGGCGTCCATCACGGCGGCGAACCCCGCCAGGTCTCTATGCGGGCACGTCGGCTGCCTCCGCCTCGAGCCAGCGCCGCACCTGCGTCAGCCCAGCGGGGCGTCGCACCGACAGCACGACGCCTCCCCACACCTGCGCCGGAAGGGCGCCCGCCGCCTCAACTGCCGCCAGCACCGAGGCCGGATCGCGGTGATGTCCAAACGCTGCTGTAAAGGCCGGGGCCCGAGGCCCACGATGTTGTGGCACCCGCCGAATTGCCTGCAAGCCCACGACGAGGGGCAGCGCGGGAGCTTTGGCGCAAGTGGGACAACACCGGGGAAGAACTCCCTGGCCAAAGCAGACAAGCGGGCGCACGCCACAAGGTCGACCCGCTAACAGATCGTCGACCTCGGGGGTGAGACGACGGCGGTGCCATCCACGGCCCGACAAGGGGAGCGCTCTGAGAATGGACGGGGTCGTAGTTTCGATCTCTAGTCGAGGCACCTGGGGAGAGATCGCTCCCGCTCGCGCCGTCGGCAGTTCGGTCTTGAGCGGCAAGGCAGTCGGCGGCGGCCTTGAGGCGCCGGGGCGTGGCACGCCATCCGTCTACCGGCCCCGGCGGCGACACTATAGAAGACCCGCGAACTCTTCATCGGTGAGCCCCGCCTGGCGCAGAATGCTCCGAACGAGTCCAGGCGCCAAGGTCTCGCCGGCATGCACCGGCACCGTCACCAGTCCAGGAGCACCGGCACGCCTGAGGTGGACGTGACTGCCCGTGACCCGGGCGACCACGAACCCGGCACGCCCAAGCGCTGCGACCACTTCGCGGCCCGTCACGCGCGGAAGGCGGCTCATCCGACCCTTGGCCCGATTTCCACCTCGCCCACCATGACGGCGCCCTCTAAGGGGGCGCTCTGGCCGAGCTCTTGAAGCGTCTCCAGGTGTCCGGCGATGGCCTCACCCGCCCGCTCAAGAGTCTCCTCCACCGATGATCCCTGCGTGAAACACCCTGGAAGCGCCGGCACCGTCAGCCACCACACGCCCTCATCGTCGTCGCGGTGTAAGACCACATGGTACCGCCGGGCGCTGACGTCCACGGTGATTCACCTCTCATGCGCATTATACAGCGCCGGATCCCACGCTCGTGCGGGCAGGCTTGGGGTGAGCCAGGCAGGACCCCCGTCCGAGGGCGCCGTCAGAGGGGGCTTGAGTGACAGATGGCCAACGGACCCTGCCAACGCCCATGGTCGCCCGTCGGGTCCGCAGCAAAGGATCACACACGGTCCCCGTTGGCGGGCCTGCCAGCGGTGGCCAGCCGAGCAGCAAGATGCTCCGCATCCATCACGGCGGCGACCCCGCCAGATCCCGGTGTGGGCACAGCACATCGGCCACCTCCGCCTCGAGCCAGCGACGTACCTGCGTCAGCCCGGCAGTGCGTCGCACCGCCAGCACTGGACTTGCCCCGCGATTTTGGACGGTGGCGACTTCGGGGTAGTGGGTGCCGGATAGAGGTCAGGTAAGGGGCGGGCGTAGTGCCGAGGGGCATCGCCGGCGGCCCTGGCCGGCGAGCCTCTGCGGCCGTGGTGTAGGGCGGCAAG
>JGI20133J14441_1000583_pt1 | contig 33861 bp, 34 predicted proteins | sample RS3BMetagenome_FD_14441 | JGI IMG/M metagenome (IMG submission 14441)
AGGTTTGTAGGCTAGCACTGCCGGACTGTAGATTTTGCGCTGCAGCCGTGATGGTGGCCGAACCTGGCACCAGGGTTTGGTATTGAATCATTACGCTGATGTTACCAGCAGGTATGCTTACCGTTTGTGGCACTACTGCTATAGATGTGTTGCTTGAGCTCAATGTAACAGGGATATCAACTGGAGCCCTTGCTGGGTTACCAGAAAGGTCTGTGAGCGCAACCACAAGGTCTGATGTTGAATGGGCCACAGCTGTTGGTGGAACAAGCTCAACCTTTAGGGCGAGTGGAGCTACACCCACTACGCTTATCTGTGCCGTGCCTGTAAGAAAGCCTGTTGAAGACGCGGTGATGGTGGTTGTGCCAGTTGTCAGGGATGTATTGTACGTAGAAAGAGCCATTATGCTGCCCTCAGGTATGGTGACTGTGTTCGTTGGGAAACCAACTATAAGCGCGTTTGAAGATGATAGGGTGACCGTTGTTGGAGAAACAGCCTTGGCCGGTAACCCTGTGCTGTCCTCAAGCTCCACTATCAGAGCCCCCATCCTCAACGGGTCGGCCAGCTGTGAGCTCGGAACCGGTATAACCTTCAGCTGGGTTGGAAAACCGCTTGGCGGGACAGTTTGTATGACAGGTTGTGTCGACGGCGGAGTTATCCCAACTGAGGATGCGGTAATGGTCGTGGAACCTGGTATCGTTGTTGTGGTAAAGTTAACCACGACGTAGGATTGGCCTGCTGGGATCGTTACAGAAGAGGGAACTGTACCGACGTTTGGTTGTGATGAAGAAAGGTAAACGATTGTGTTGTTCTGCAGCACAGCGGGTGTCCCTCCAGAAGTTGTGAGTTCGACAACCATTGCCGGATACGTTCCTCCGTCGGAAGGAAGTTTGGACGGTATAGGAGTAACCGAGAGTTGTATCGGGCTGCTTGAAGCACGACCCACATTAACACTGGTTGTGAAAACAGCCAGTAACCCAAACGACAGAAGGAACGTGAATAGAACAAGTAAACCTATGGTACGCAACAAACGAAGCTTATAGCCTAATTTTATAAGGGCTTTGACATGGTCAATATCGACCTTCTAGGAGAAACTACGAAGAATTACTGAGGAGGCAAGACTTTACGAACTGTTACCTCTTCAGGATAGAAGTACCCAAATATATCAGGTAAATTATACCGGCTCAAAGCCTATGAGGTCTGAGATCGAACCTTTTCTATCCTTTTTGGATGCAAAACGGGGAATCACCTTCGACCCGACCTTTGCAGGTTTCAGTAACCTATGAACCATTCCACCAGTAACACCCTTGAAGGTTACATAAGCAAAGATATCATTCCCAGCTTCAGTCAAGCCAGAAACCACGCCATGTTCGTGTAGGCCGATATAACTCTCAATCTTTTCATAGCATTTCGTGCAGTAGGATTTTGGGGGCAGGAACTTCGAGCCACAGTTTGTACATTTAGAGGCGTATAAGATTCCATCTTTCAAACCCTTTGCAAATTTATCACCGGACACACCAAGCGTGTAAACATAGTTTAACGGAAGCTCCTGATCCCACCTTCTTGCCTTAGTCAAGTCATCAAGTCTTTCTCTTATCGGCATTCAAATCATTCCTCCAAAGGCTTGAAGTACTTGATATCAAGTATACTTCCAACACGTTCCTTCGGCTCCTTCCACACCGCCTTCACCGGCATACCCACCTTGACGGCTTCTGGGTTGACCTCTCCCAGATAATGCAGTATACCCATCATAGGCGAAGCCCCATCAAGTTCAACGACAGCAATCAGTATTGGTGTGTCACGCCTGCTCGCGTCTGCGTTTACCCAACAAATAGAATACGTATTTACCTTACCTGTGTCCTTCACCCTTACCCATTCATCGTTCGGCCTGTAGCAAAGCTCACAGTACATCCGAGGCGGTACCATCACCCTTTTACACTTTGTGCACTTCCTGCCCCAAATCTCCCCCGCCCTTAGTCCGTCAAGGAACCTAGAAATTGCCACACCTGAAGTGAAGGAATATCTGAGATTCGCATTGTACCTGTTGTACGAATATCTGTTAGAGGCGACGTCCTTGGAGGTGATTTCTGTGCCGGGGAAGCTTGTTATTTTCGAAGACATGCCTGTTCATCTGATCATCGGTTGATCCTATATAAACAAGATGAAAAACACCTTTGAGCTAGATCGAGCTCGTTTTCTGGGAATCCTTATCTGAAAACTGTACACTTTTGCATACCGAATTCTACGAACGAATGATCTTTTAGAGTCAAGATTTGTTTTCCAGCGCCTAAAAAATAAAATGAGATATAGTCACAACAAAGTGTTTCCTAACATGGAGTACTTTGTAAATTCTTGACGTTCGAATTTCGCTCTACGAGTAAGGTCGTATTCGCAGGCATTGTCAAGCAGACTTACAGGATAGAATCTGCCCATGTATGCGAGTTGCATCTGAAATACAATTTATAAGCGGCTTGCGCAAAGGCTAGAGGCATTAACGAGGCGATTGGCTCTGTCTGAAGAAGGTAAGGAAAAGGCTCAATCTAATGCGGGTGAGGAAAAGACCAAGGATGAGTCTCGCCGCAATTTTATAAAGGCACTTTTCGCAGCTGGTGCTATAGCCACAATTGGTGGGCTAGGTAGCGTAGGCAGATACCTCACACCACAAGTTACATGGGCAAAGGCTTGGCCAGTTCTGAAGGTACTGCCGCTTAACCAGCTCACCCAAGTCAATATAACTAACCCGATCACATTCAACTATCCTCTCATAAATCAACCGAATTACCTTCTCAAGCTTGGAGTCAAGGCCAAAATGGGTATAGGGCCCGATGGAGATATCGTCGCGTTCAGCCAGATCTGCCAACACCTTGGTTGCTACTGGAAACCCTACCCTGGTGGTGCGAATCCGATATGCAACAGCAGCTACTCCTACCCAACACCTTTTGGATTCTGCTGCTGCCATGGGAGCCATTATGACCTTGTAAACGGGGGAGCGTTGCTCGAAAATGATTTCCTCACTCCCGCTCCCCTCCCACTCCCTCAGGTTATCCTCGATGTAGATTCGAGCGGTAATATAATAGTGAAGGGTATGACGCCTCCAAACATCTACGGATTCGGACCGACTCCCAGATTACCCGCCAGTGCCAACCCTAAGGATATACCGAATGTAACTGAAGCTGAGCTTCTGGAATATGATACGTTCAATGGTACTCTGGTTGACCAGAGTACAATAAACGTAACCCAAGGGTAGGTGGCAAGATGGACGAAAAGAAAGATGAGAGGAAGCAAGGCCCAGTTTCGAGTCTGATAGGCTACATTGATAGCAGGGTGGGCTTTACAAACACCTTTTTGAAGCCTCTTCCTGTCACCGGACTAAATCCGTTCGCATGGCTAGGTGCGCTCGCGGTTCTCGCCTTCTTCGCACAAGGTGTAACGGGGATTCTGATGATGCTTTACTATGTTCCCACCCCTGACAGCGCGTATCAGACCACAACCATGGTAATGACGAAGATACCTATGGGTTCTGTGCTAGAAACGTTTCACCTTTATATGGCCTACGCTATGATCCTGATAGTATTTCTGCATCTGATGAGGAATTACTTCACAAGTGTTGGTAAGAAGCCACGTGAGCTGATGTGGGTTGTGGGTTTTATCATGGGGGTCCTGACACTCGCCCAGGGTCTTACGGGATATCTTTTACCGTGGTCAGTCCTTTCCAAGGCAGCAACGGACGTCTTCATAGGGACTCTGCAATCACTCCCACCTCAACTCTTCCTCCCGGTAAAGTACCTTCTTGAGGGCACGGGGGCGGATGCCCAGGAGCTGATGCATTTCTATGTCTTTCATACAGTAGTGATACCGTTTTCTTTGCTACTGCTCATAGTACTCAAAATTTACATGTACGAAATTCATGGCCATGCGGAAACTGGAGGTGAGAATGAGGGTAAGACCGTCAAGAAGGTACCATTCTTCTGGGATGAAACTTGGTATGTCCTTATGATTGGATCTGCATTCGTAGCGGTAGTTCTCGTACTGGCTTCAGTGTTTCCATTGAAGCTACCACCGGAATACTCTGCAGCAGCCGCGGCAAACGTCGTTGTCCAGCCTGACTGGTACTTCCTTTGGATCTATCAGGTCCTTAAGTTTGGGATCTTTGTAGGACCGAACGAACCCCTTGCCCTGGCTGTTATTACGATCATCTTCCTGCTTATACTTCTTGTTCCATTCATAGACAGAAACAAGGAAAGGGTTGCCACGAGAAGGCCCGTGTACACAACGATCGGTGCAATCTTTATTGCGGAGGTGATCGTCCTAACGATCTGGGGTTACATGACCCCCGGCGTGAACGCTCCAAACTCCCAGGTTGTTGAAATAGTCGGTGGTACCGCCCTTATCGTGGGCGTCGTTTTCTGGCTATACTTCAAAGCAAGAAAGGCAGTTACAAGGCAATCGATAACTGTTCCCTCTGTGGCCACCTCTGTTAGATTTCTGAAGATACCCTTCAAACACAGCAGGTACACCCTGTTGTTCCTGGTGCTTCTCGGAGTTGCGTCGGTCTCACTTTCAAGTGTGGTTTCCACAGCAACAACACCCGGTATCGATTACGGATGGTTGCTGATTTCTATCCTTGTGTTCGGGGTGTCTCTCTATTCAATGTTGAAGCTTCTGAAGGCGCTTGTTATAAGTTACGAAGCAGGGAGGGCTTTGTCTTGACGGAGGGTGACAGGAGAAGAAATGTTATGTTTGTCCTGCTTGTGTTCATCGTTGTCCTCGCTGCACTGAGCTGGTATCTTAACCCTGTTTCACAACAGGACACTATAGGGATATTGCTTTCAGCTGAACTCGTGGCCTTCTCCATGGTTCTTTATGCTTACACAAGGCACACAGATAATGAACTAAGTGAGCTTTGGATGCTTGTGGGGGCATCAACTATAGCTGTACTTCTTGGACTGGCCCTTCTATAACGAATTCAGAATAAGGTCAATTCCTTGGAGATTCTCTTTCGTACCCCTCTTACCTTTAGCCAGCCCTCTGACAGACGATGTGTTTAAAGTGACAACTGCATTCTTCAATTCTCCGCCAGTCTCACATATTATGACGTTACCTCCTACCTCAGAGATCTCTTCTTTCAATCCTTCAGCAGTATCGGGGGATAGGTTGTATACAACGTAGGAGTCCCACATAAGAGATGAATCTTTTGAGACTACCTTTTTCATATTGGTGAAGTCAGAATTGTGTTTAAGGTTGCTCAACTCCACGATGGAGTATTTTCTCTCCTCTCGAGTATACACCTTAGATAGAAGCCATCCCAGTCTTAGCCTACTTGCGATTTGAGAGGCCTGATACGACTCTCCCACGCTATGGGTTCTGATTACGTCAGCGCCCAAGGCGACGGATATCCCCTCTACTGCAAGAGAAGCCGGCAACCTAGATTCGGGGTTAACAGTTGATGTGACCTCACCAATGAATGACTTCCTCGAAACTCCAACCAACAACGGCCTTCCCAGTATCTTGATGGCGAAGAGATTTGACAAAATGTTAAGGTCCCAAAGGTACCATGCAGCCCCCTCGTTTCTGAAGAAGCCTATGCCTGGGTCCACTACGATATTTCTGAGTTCTACCCCCTTAGATGCAGCTAAATCAAGGCTCCCACGGAGCGCCTTTATGACTCGGTAGATAGGAGGGCCTCTATCCTTACTTCCACCCGCTCGTGCGGCCACAACCAACGAAGCCGAATGTTGTCTTACCAAAGCAGCGATATCCGGGCTATTTCGCAAACCGGACACGTCATTGACAATGTCCGCGCCTGCTTCAAGGGCTGCCTGTGCAACCTTGGATCTTTGGGTATCGATAGAAACTGCACAATCCAACTCCTTTTTGATCAGTCTTATCGCTGGCACTACACGTTCCACTTCCTTTTCCTGAGAGATCATGGTATCTTTGTAAGGGGCAGTTGACATCCCACCTAGATCGATGATCTTCGCCCCCTCGGTCAACATCCTTTCGGCCCTTGATAGAGCCTCTTTCGGTCCCCTGCAAACAGAGCCCTGAAAGAAGGATTCGGGACTGATGTTTATCACACCCATGATGGCAACTGGTTCCTGGTCCCCCACCTTTACCCTTCCGAGTCTTGCAAACGTCAATCTTTGCGTCATCGCCTCGGGTGACTTACTTTGAATAACGAATCAGGCATCCGTATTGTTGGGCTGTGTAATCCCACTCAATAACGTTGCGATTTTGCTTTATACGACCAAGCCCAATGTACGGTTGTGAAGACCACTGTTGTTCCAACTGACTGGTGGAAGGTATATGGAATGATAACGAGGGAGCTTCATCTGGATCCAATGAAGGATAGAGAATCCACCCGTACTCTATCTCTGATGCTCACTAGGCTTGGCGTTAACAGTAAACTGAACTTTAAAGTAGCCTCCGAAATCGTAATGGGAAAGGATGTGGTTGTATTCGGAGCCGGTCCTTCCTTAACAGATGACCTGAAGAAGTTTGAAACATCTAAATTCAGGAGGAATACGGTTCTGATCGCGGCTGATGGGGCGGCGAGACCCATGTTCGAACACAACTTAGCGCCTGAGCTTATAGTCAGTGACCTCGACGGTTGTCCCGCCTGTGTAAAGACAGTTACGAAGAGCGGCGGGGTGGGGTTCGTTCACGCCCACGGTGACAATATGGAGCTGCTTACGAAATGGATTCCGGAGCTAGGGGCAGGAATCGTTGGCACAACGCAGGTTGAGCCCGTCAAAAATGTATTCAATTTTGAGGGATTCACGGACGGTGACAGGGCGGTTTATATCGCGGTTGCGCTCGGAGCGAGGGAAGTGATACTGGCAGGAATGGACCTCGGGTCCGTTGTATCAAAATATTCCAAACCCTGGCTGGCGGGGGATTCAAAGGCTTCGGAATTTAAGAGGAGGAAGCTAAAGTGGGCAAAGTATCTGCTCGAAAGGATTGCAAGAAGAAGCGACGTGAAGTTTTACAATGCAACATCTCACGGTGTAAACATCAAAGGATATAGAAGGATAGATTTTCATGAGTTGCGATGAAAGGAAACAAAGACCCGGCTGTCGGGTATTTTGATAGTTCTGTTGATGATGTTAGAAGGGCATGCTTTGAGTCGGGCATCGCGCTGGCCACACTCTATCACTCCCTTCTGGGCTTACCTGTAAGAACGGACAGGAAGCAACTAGAACTGATTGAAAGGGCCTTTGAAACTATGGTGATGAACCAGCCTTACAGAAGGTCTGCGAGGGTCAGAATCGTTCCAAAGGACGTGAGGATAGAAGGAAAGGACGCATATGATTACCAGGAGATCAGGGGTGATTGGCTGGAGCTTGAAGTGGTGGTCGGATACGGGCGCGCCATCGTGGTGGCTAAGATGTCTTATGTTAAAGAGATGAATTATCCGCTGATGAGGATCTCAAGTATAACTGAAGAATCACAGAACAAATCGCACACTCTCAACCTTTAGTCCTGCGAGCTTGCCGAGAAGGGGTACAGAATCTACGAACTGCCATCGCTCTTTTATCCTCCCTTCCGACATCCTGAAAAAGTCTATACCCGCAACATTCAATCTTGCTTCGGTCGGTTCAAAGTCCATGAATTTCCCAGTATGTGTGCCGGAAAAATTCCACCTAGCTACGACCTTTTCGCCATCAGCCAAAATTTCTTCGAGTGTGAATCTAAGGTCAGGGAACGCCGAGCGTAAGGCGTTTATCCTTTGAACCAAGCCCTCCAACCCTGGCGCTTGACCTGCAACGGGTGAATTCTCTATGAAATCATCCTTAACAAGGGAAATCATAGTATCAAGATCTCCTCGGTTTAGAACCTCTTCATAGAACCTCTTCACAATTGATTTGTTGTTTTGTTCATGAAATTCCGACATAGTGTTTCATGCAATCCAGTCAGCTAAATAAGTGTTAGTGGTCTGTAAGATGGCATCATATGGGATTTATGTGGTCTTTGCAATGGGTCTTGTAGGAATGCGAGTTCAAATTTGCAAACAGAATTGATAGGTCCCACCAGAACAAACTGTTTAAGCCGGTATGAGATCTATGAAGAGGAACGAGTCCCGTTCAACTGTTTCCCCGGTTCTGAATCTGACCGGTTTACGGTAGATAGGCCCCCCATAGGCAAAGGTGTGAAATTCCCCCCTTTCCCCGCAGGGGTCGACACTCGGCGGTAAAGATTGAATCAACTCCATGTTGTACTCCTTTCCGATAAAGTCACGTGACAGCTTGCTTGGATCCAGAGTGCATATAGTGGCCTTGAAGCCGGCGTTTACGATCTCCCCTGCTAACTTAAGGGGATCGCAACCCCAGATCGGGAAGATGCACGACATACCAATCTGGGACATCTTTTCTTCTCTATATTTTCGAATGTCCTCGAGGTAAATATCACCGAAAGCCACCCTGTTTATCCCTTTTGATTGCAAGCTCTCAAGAACCTCCTTCATCTTTGACTCATACTCTGCGTTTCCCGCTTTGTAAGATATTTCGACAGGCAGGATAGGTATTCCTAGAGAATCCGCCTGCATGTTTAGAAGTTCGCGCCTGATTCCATGCATGCTTATTCTGTTAAAGTCCTTTGTTATTGTGGTTATTAAGAAAGCCACTTTGTATCTACCTTCCTTTATTATCCGATAGAGAGCGTAACTACTGTCCTTACCTCCGCTCCAAGAAAGGGCTATAGGTTCGGGCTCGTTTGAATATGGCACGTCAGAAGTATGCCCCACTCCACTATTTTTGTACCATGTCGGGACAGAACCTTTTCCCTATAGGTTCTATATTTTCGCTCTGCGGTACACTAAAACCTTTAGAGCTGTGAATTTTGTCATAGTAATGAGGTTGATACCGCTGCTGGCGAAACATTCTTCTTTTGCTCCTCAGGCCAGAGGGTGAGCCCCCTGCTTCGCCAGAAAGCGGCCGCAATCGACACGAATGAAGCCACCCAAATTGTGTAGTAACCGATACCCCACGTAATATTCGGTGTTAGGTCATTGTTAAGGTAGGGGCTGACCGTCAACATCCCCATACCGATTAGGCCAAGAACACCGCTACCAAGGGGAAATATCCCAGTAAGACCAGCGATTGTAAGAATTAGAACAGCTACTATGAGCATAAAGTCTGTTGCAAGGAGGTCCGCGTCTCCGGCTGCTTCAACAGCAGCAACGTGAGATACCACTTTCTGGAATCCAGAAAAAAGGGTTGACGAAGTGTCAGGCACACCCGGCAACGACCCAAAAGGCAAGACGAACACAGAGATAAGAATAATGATCCCCATGGCTGCGCCGAGTATCCTGCCAGGGTGCACAAAAGTACCTGTCACCGAGCATTATTAAATCCTACCGTTTTTCCGAAGGAAAAAGATTGCGTTGCGTCTTATCTTATCTGGCAGGGCTCAATTGGCAGCTACACTTCATTCTCGAGCAAGCTTGCCAGTTTCGATTCCGGTCCGAAATACGCCTTGATATGTTCAAAAGGGCAAGTGGAGGGGCGAAGTGAACAAGGCTACCGATAATCAGGTTTCCTGTACGTACTAGCTGCTCAAGTGAGATATTATAGAGGAAGAGTTAAGTCCGTTTGAGACATAAGGGAAGGAGCCTCGGATCAGTTTCATTTGGATACGCAACAGAAAAGTTTGGCCGTGCAGGAATTTTATGTTGGAAATATGAAAAGTCATGAAGATGCAAGTAAATCAGTTGATTTGACCTTGTTGAGTTAGAAAAACGAATTGATTGAGGCTGACCGTAATTAACTGTATATCAGATCAGATGCTCGAGATCTGAAACAAGCCCCTTCAGTACCTTGAATCCGTTGCGCCAGAATTCTCTTGATTCAGGGTCCACCCCAACCTCCTTCAATACCTTTTGTGGGCTTTCGGAGCCTCCGTAGCTGAGCAATTTGATGTAGCTTGTTACGAATTCCCTGCCCCTTTCCTTGTACTGATTGTAGAGGGCAAGAGAAAGAAGGTTACCGAAGGAGTAGGCATAACAGTAAAAAGGGGTATGGTAAATATGGGGTATGTACGTCCATTCCCACCTAAATTCATCTGGAACCTCGAGTGAATCACCGAACTGCTCCCTAAGCAGATTCAGGTAAGAATCACACAGCTCGTCCACGGTCTTTCCATCTCTTATAGATTCGTGCGCAGCCAACTCAAATATCACAAAGTAGGCCTGCCTCTGTATGGTTGAATACATTTCAGAAAGTTTCTCTTCAAGTATCATCTTCATGTTACCGCCACCTGTGCGATTTTCAACCATAAAGTCGTAAAGAATCATCTCGCCGAACACAGATGCAGTTTCGGCCAGGACTAATGGGGGAGAGTAGGTCAAAACTGAATGCCTGGAAGCAAGTTGATCATGAACCGCGTGACCCGACTCATGTGCTATGGTGTACAGGTCCTTTATTGAACCGGAATAACTGAATAAAATGTAAGGTACTATGCCCGGGGTTACCGGAGCACAATAGGCGCCTGAAATCTTGCCGGGCTTGACCTCGGAGTGTACGTGCTGATTATCGAATACATTCTTTACCAGTGATGCAATCCTGTCGTCAAAGGTTTTGTAAGCTTCGAGCACTATCTTTATGGCGTCAGGGTAGTTAACATTTTGTTCCTCTCTGCCGACAGGGGCGTATATGTCGTATCTTCTTAGTCTTTTTACCCCCAGCATTCCCGCCTTCATTCTGAAGAAGCGTTGGAACACGTGTATGTTTTCCCTACATGAGTCGAGCAGTGAACTAACAGCCTGATCCGAAACGTCGTTCTCAATGTTACGTGCGGCTATCGGTGAATTGTAATGCCTGAGTACGATATTTTCGTTGTACCAGTCCTTAACTATATTTTTGTAGATCTCGCCGAGATGTCGCCCGTGTTCAGCATATTTAGCAAAAAGTGTCACATAGGATGACTTCCTGACGGCTGGGTCCGAAGAATATGCGAGTCGTACCAATTCGCTTGTGACGAATGTCTTTGGTTTTCCAGAATCGTCTCTTATGAAACGGCCCCTTACTCTGACTCGATAGGTAAATTCTGAAGTAAGCCTCTCATAATGTCTGACCCAAGCGCTGTACCCGGTAGTGTTTTTCAGGTTGATAGCCTGTTCTACGGGTTCTTGCAACGTATAAGGGGCTCGCTTCCTTATCTTTTGAACGTAGTATCTTTGATCCGGATTTAGGAAGGTTGAAAGCCTCTCAGTTCTTTCTTCCGAAAGGCTGCTTAGCCATAGTTTGAAGAACATGGTTCTGTTATCAACTGATGCCACCAACTCTTGGGAGGCTGCAAAATCTGAGGATGCGGTTTCTGACCTCGTATCCTCTGAGAACCTCATATAGGCGTAAAGGGTTATCTTCTCACATGCTTCAGTGATCCTTTCAAGGAGCCTGAATGCGTTTAGAAGTGTTTCTGTAGTTGTACTATCATTAAGCTTTGGTCTTAAATTCTCGAATTCGCTGACATCACTTTCAAGAGTCAGACGTATCTGGGAGTAGGGGCTACCATTTCGATCGTCAAGAACGTCTGAAAGATCCCACCTTCCGATCGGATACACCGTTTCTTCCTTCATGGAAAGGGGTTGTTTAAGACATATTATTAATTTACATCTATCCGGCCGATGGAGGGGAGTCGGTACATTTTACAAAAATAATCCCTAATCTGCTCAATCGGGTGGAAGCTGTTTAAATGCTAGAGAAATGTCTATCCCTCTTCTTCTGTGATAATATTTTGAGGCAGTATACGCTATAATACCGAACAGTATGGTGCTGACGACGTAGCCGTAGGCCAGCGGATTTGCCCCCCATATCGATCCATACTCAAGAAACTGGGATATCAAATACCCGAACGCAGCAGCCTGCAGTATCCCGAAAACACCGAGGAGGACCCTCCCCGTACCCCTCTCCCTTCTTAAGCCATAGACGGCTGCAGCCAACCCTACTATACCAAAGTAAGCCATGTTTGCGACAATTATTCCGTAAAGAGAGGTGAACGTTCCGTAAAGAAAGGAGGCCGCCGCAAGCATCCCCAGTGTCACTCCAAGGTCTATAAGATGGGCCGTAACAGGAGAGCCGAATCTGTGATTTACTTCAGAAAGCTTCGTGGGGAGGAATCTGTCAAATGATTGAGCGAGGAGATACCTTGAGAAAACTATTACGCCGTAGGCAAGAATCACCATAGTCCATATTATCCAACCCAGACCCAGGATAGCCTGAATTACCGGGTTCCCCGATACGCCCATGGCCAAAGTCCAGAAGTTGAAGGAGTAGTTGTTTACAAGGTTTGAATTGGAGTAGGCCGCATTTATGAAAGGTTGACCTGCCACGTAGTACATCGTCGCATATGCGCCAGTTATGAGAACGAAGACAAGGAATGCCGAGATGGGTGTGCTCCATCTTATGCTGTTCCTCCCCTTTAACTCTGATGCAACTCCAGGGCTGGCATTCAGCCAAGGGTAGGTGAAGAATGCGAAGTACGGAACTAGGAGCAGGGTGTTCCCCCAGTTTATGCTCGGTCCTGTGTAGCTTGATGCTAAGGCGGAGTATGTAAGCGAAGAGTTACCTAGTGAGTTCATGTACTCAACCACCCCCTGCCTTCCGCCAGCTAACAGGACGGCTATGGCAAGAAGGGTTGTCGCCACACCGATCACCATCATCACAGAGACAAGCCTGTACCCCATCCTGGGCCTGAATATGTTAACGAGTATCAGTGCAGTAAAGATCGCAGCGCCAACACCAAACTGCTCCAGCGGTGCAGCGCCGGGAACCGCAAGATTCAGAAACGCCTGGTTACCGAATATGTAACCTACAGACCCTATGGCTGAAACCACCGTCAGCAAAATAAGGGAGAAGTAAGGAAGATTACCGAATGTATAACCGGCTAGGGCCGATACGTTGCCTACGAAGCCACCGAACGTTCTGGACACCCACACGTAATCCCCTCCCGTTCTGGGAAATCTGCGGGTCATCATAGTGTATACAATCACCTGAGGAATCGTAAGCGTGAAGGCGATGGCTGATGCAAGAACTATGTTCACGCCGGACATAGTGGGCAGGAAGAGCGCCGTGAACCCTAGCACCGCCAGGGCTGCACCAATAGACATGTTGCTTACATTTAGGGCGATCGAATCTATGAACGATACGCTTTTGACGAGTCCTGTGCTTTCTCTGACAAAAACAGCAGTAGGTTTCTCTTGCATTATGCCGCATAAAGTTATTATGCTTATAGCTTTTGCTATTCCTGATAGACTGTCGCATAACTTGATTTAATGGTATAAGATCCTTCTTCTCCTACTCATCTATAGTAGCAGATGCTTTTTGCTTATATGGCCATGCTCATGCCTATGGACACGTCATGGAATAACTACAACGAGGCGCTGATAGAAAGAAAGGGAGAGGATGAATGATACTGGATTCTCATTCCCGGACTCATGGAATAGAGAGCTGGAAGAGATGGATAGAGGAAAAGAAAGAGGGGAGGAGGTTCATCTACTCAAACTCATATATCGAATTCCTTTCCTTCGTGAATTAAGGTTAGGTTTGATATACCGTACTACAGAAAGGGCGTTGCAGGGTGTCACAGAATCTTTCTCCCTTTATCGGAATACATCGTACAAATGCATGAAATACACTTCACATAGATAAGAAGAAGAACAACGAGGAGGATGTTATCTGTAATAAAAAAAGAAAGAAAGAAGAAGTTTAAGCCTTCGAAGGATGCTTATGATAATAAAGAGGATGACCCTACGACCATAGTAGTTGATTTCACAGGAATATCAACCACAAAGAAAGAAAGGATTCTGTATAGAACAGATGTGAAGGAAGCAAAAGAGAAAGTTCGTCAAGTTCCACATACTTGCAGATAGATAAGGAGGGTAAGTAAGATAGATAGCTGGCTTCAGGGTCACATCGGAAAGGATGGGTGATTAGAAGAAGTTCGTTCCCACGTGAAATTTTAAAGTAAACTAAAGGCCAACGAAGTCCCCATTTGAATTGGGTTCGTACCGACGCAGTAAACTCACTGAGTGAGGTTCTTTATGTGTCCGAATGAGCGAATATGTATGGATAATCAACTTGCTGATAAAGAGTCTGGGTTCATGTGTCCAAGGAATCAGTAGGACCTTGCCACGTAAGCAAGGGTGTTCGTAGCCTTGCCGCATACAATACAGTTGCCTGATTCCTTTGGTTGATCTAGTGGCATGTTTGTTATCTTTCCCCCTGTCTCTTCCTTTATCTTCGTCTCGCACTCAGGACTTTGGCACCAGTACACACCAACAAACCCCTTCTTGTCGACGATAATCGCTCTAAGTGTTTTGATATCAGTTGCATGATGTGTATTTTCGATAAGAAATTTCTTTGCCCTTTCGTACAGGTAGCTCTGTATACTTTTAAGTGCGTCTGAAACTTCCTGCTCAAGTCTATCCTCTTCAGCATCCCATTTTTGCAAGGTGTCCCTCCTTACAAGGACGCATTTCTTTGCCGCTATATCCCGTGGCCCTAACTCCACCCTCAAGGGAACCCCCTTCATCTCCCACTCATTGAACTTCCAGCCAGCCGTGTAGTAGTCACGATCGTCCAGGTGGACCCTGAAACGGGTTTCAAGTCGCTTTTTGATCCTTGATGAAGCCTCCAGAACAGCGCCCTTTGATGCCGCATTTAATATGGGGACAATAACCACCTGCACAGGGGATACCATCGGGGGTATCACGAGCCCCCTGTCGTCACCATGAGTGGCGATCATGACGCCTATCTCTCTGGTTGTAATGGCGAATGTGTTCTGCCAAGCGTACTGCCTTTTCCCCTCTCTGTCAAGGAACGTGATTTCGAATGCCTTCGCGAAGTTCTGTCCGTCCAGATGAAAGTCTGGACCCTGTATCGCCTTACCGTCGGGCATCAGGTGCTCGATGCTGTACGTGGCGACTGCCCCTGCGAATTTTTCACTTTCTGTCTTCCTACCAACTATGCCCGGTAACGCGAGATAATTTTCTGTGACATCCTTGTAGATACCAAGAATCTGCTCCCTTTCGGCCTCCGCCTCCTCCTTGGTTGCAAAAACTGTATGCCCTTCATTCCAGAGGAATTCTCGGCTCCTGAGAAATGGGGTCGGATGCTTGAACTCCCACCTGAGGACGTTGTTCCACTGGTTGAACCTCAATGGAAGGTCTCTCCATGATCTGATCCACTTTGAAAATGAATCATACATTATTGTCTCTGACGTTGGCCTTATGGCAAGCCTTTCATCCAGCTTCGAATCACCCGTCTCTGTGACCCAAGCCACTTGGGGGGCGAATCCTTCCACATGCTCCTGCTCCTTTTTCAGTAACCTTTCGGGTATCAGTAGAGGAAAGTAAACGTTCTTTATCCCCACAGATTTGAACCTCTCGTCTGTAACCCTCTGTATCTGCTCCCAGATTGCGTATGCGAGTGGCCTGAACACTAGGCACCCAGACACAGGTGAATAGTCCGCAAGCTCGGACCGAATAACAACCTGAGTGTACCACTCATCGAAATTCTCAGACTTGCGTGCGGTTATCCCCTTTTCAGGCAATCGATGATCCCTCACCCTTCCCCCTTCCCTCATTCAACTTTTATTCTCTTGACTTCAGCACCTTATCTCAAACGATATAAACTCTGCCTGCAGTCTTCCTTTCTTCAACCGTCTTGTGATCAGCCATCCATGTGTTGAGAAGCGCTGGACGGTGCAACTGCGTACGGCTTGATGAAGTACAGAAATATGAGAAGTACCACCACAACAGTCTCAGAGAGATAGAGAGTGTACACCAGATGGACATCCACCAGCATCATCACCAGCAATATCAATGCAATCACCACGAAGGCGATCATGAAACGGTTTATTATCTTCAAAAGGTTCGAGTCGTGTTTCAATTTGGATAGCTGCTGAAGGGGCTGAATGATAACGTATATGACTATTGCGCCTGAGACGCTCCTTCATCTGGCCCTTTGACAGAACTCGTGGCACCGGCAGGTGGAAGACCCATATGAGAATATGTGTAAACCAGAAGCGCGAAGAGACCGAAGAAAGGAATCAAAAAGAGGTCACTGACAGGGATCAGCGACTCTGCACCCCAAAATGTCGAAAAGGACAGTAGAAGTGCAGAAACTGCTATCTTCATGGACGCCTGCTTCACCTTCCTCACCTGTGATTGCAGAATCAGAGTGGCAAGCACAACTACAACAATGCCTGTGACCAATCCAAAAATTGTCGAATCAAAGTTGACAGGCAGAAGCGCCACGAGCACGATCGCTGCTTCAAATGCCTCTATCGCCCCCACGGAGAACCCAGCCACCATAAGACTTCTGTGAGACTCCTCCTCCCCATGAAAACCGCCTACACGAGATCTGAAAAGAGCTCGCTTGGCACTCTTGGCGAGCCTGAGGCCGAAATATAGAAGTAGGACGGCCGCTATGAGCCTAACATAAAAAACAGGCAGAAGGGCTATTGCTCTCCCCAGTATAAGGGTTGGGATTAGCACTGCGATTGTTCCCGCAGCAACGGCCCCGAAAACGGCTGGTCTTTTCGATGCGTGATAAAGTGTGAGTCCAACGGCCGACGCCTCAACCATCTCAAGCGTAGTTATTCCGAGGGCGGCCAGGAGGATGCCAACGTCTATTGACATGAACAAACCCCATAGGTGACGGCTATTATATCTATTATCTCTTAGGAATGATGGTCTTAAATCGATAAAGAAATCTTTTACAGGTTTAAGAATCAGATTTGACAGGTGATAAAGGTGGTCTTCTTAACGCTTAACAATAAGACAAAAAGGTACGTTAACTCAACCGTGTATCTAAACCTCATTCATGGATCAATCTTGATATTCGTGGGTTTTATCCTGATTCTTATTCTGTTGACGGCAGGTGACGGCAAAAATGGATTGATAGATTACTTCGGTGGAGGGCACCCCCTTGCTTATTCAGCCGCTTATATCGTCCTCGGAGCTTTGTCTTTGGTTCTGTCGATTCTGTGTCTGCGGCTCGTCCCAACTGCTTTCCTGCTCTCTGCGTTCTTTGCAATCTTCCTGATGGTTTTGGCAGCACTGGCCTATCTTACTAGGGCGATAAGCTTTGACCCGATAGACCTGATTGAAATCCCTCTGGATATTCTCATAACGTTTACCAGCGTAATGGTCTACAATTTTTTGCGTAATAGAAGAGAGGTGGGGAATAGATAGCCGGGTGCATCGTTATCCCCTGAAGGTCATGCCGTATTCCATAAGGATGTTCAGGGTATCCGGTTTCAAGTCTTCGGCCGCCAAACCGTAAATCCTATGGCTCGAAGGAAAGTATGTGTAGGCGAATGTTGCAAACAGAGTCTGGTTCTGGTAGACAAATCTGTAATTTACATAGAGCCAGCTGACATTGTCAAATACCAACGTAGCTTTTCCTGTGGATGTAACATTTGAGGATATGCCCATAAGTTTATCGTATGTTGAATTGAAGGTTAATACATACAGCTCTTGATAGTCATACTGTGTGACGTTTTGCCAAACAAGGCTCAACGAAGTAAACGAATCGTTCCAAAACCATGCCACCTGCCCCTCAGCGCTGTTTGGACCACCGGATGATGTTGTCGAAAGGATCGTCTTCGCGCCAGGGGGATAGTTGATCGACATCCCCCATTCTGACCAGACTGGTAACGCAGAAGAATGATCCTGTGAGATACGGTTAGAAGTGTCTATGATAAGAAGTACCCCAGCAGAAACAAGAATCGTGCTGATCAAAATCAAGGCTGCAACCATTCCCCTTGATAACCTGATTTCCAGTTTAAGAATCACCCGCCTTATCCGGCTGGTTATTTCTAGCACCTGGGGCATAATTCACCCCAGGATCCCTACAAGGTGTGACTGGGGAACGTCTTTGTAACGACGCCATAGGAATGTATTGAGTCAATGGTAAATTATACTTTTGGAAGAATTCGGCCCAAGTAGCAACCTTAAAACAGCTGGTGTTCTGCGCCATCCGATGGAAAGTAACCCGGTTTTGGAAAAGGGTAGGGATCGCTCAAAATTGTCACTACTGTTTGACGGCAAAGACTTCAAGGATGCATTCGGGTCGCCAGGAATAGAACCAAGGTGGACGAGGGGAAATAAGGAGGGTGTGGGCACGGCGTACTCCGCCGACAGCAAGGTTTGGTTCACTTTATGGAGGGGAACACTCACCGAAGTGTACTATCCCACTGTGGACAGACCTCAGATGAGGGATATGGAGTTCCTCGTAACTGATGGTAAGAGCTTCTTTCACGAAGAGAAAAGGCATCTTCATTCAAAGGTAAGGCGACTCTCGCATCATGTTCTGGGTTATGACATAACTAACTCGGACCCTTTGGGCAGGTATGAGATACATAAGGAGGTGATTTCAGACCCGCACCTCCCCTGCATACTTCAGCACGTTAGAGTCACCGGGGAGCCAGATTTTCTATCAAAAGTCCAACTGTTCGCCCTTTGCGCCCCTCATCTTGGTGGTGGAGGGATGGGAAACAATGCCTATGTAGTTGAATTCGGAGGAAGGAGGTTCTTCACGGCAGAAAAAGACGGGTTCTGGATCACCATGTGCGCCACTGTACCCTTTGCCCGTCTCTCATGCGGTTACGTTGGGATGAGTGACGGATGGACCGACCTGGCCAGAGACATGAAGATGGACTGGGAGTTTGACAGGGCACTCGATGGAAATGTCGCCTTTACAGGGTTGCTGGATCTTTCAGGAAGCAGGGAGTTTACACTTGCGATTTCCTTTGGTACTTCTTTTAGAAATGCCGTCGCCACACTATTCCAATCGTGTGCCATACCCTTCAAGGAGCACAAAGAAAGATTTCAAGAGCAGTGGGACAGACCCTTCTCCAAGATACTACACCTCGAGGATGCCTCCGGAGACGGAGGGGACCTCTACCATTCAAGCATAAGCCTTATGCTTGCGCACGAGGACAAAACCTTTCCCGGTGCGTTCATAGCTTCCCTTTCTATCCCTTGGGGGGAAAGCAAGGGGGACGAGGACAGGGGAGGCTACCATCTCGTATGGACAAGGGACATGGTGAACGTTGCCACTGCTCTCCTGGCGGCCGGTGACCGTGACACGCCCCTGAGGGCACTGATCTATCTCTCTGTTACCCAGGAGGAGGATGGTGGATTCGCCCAGAACTTCTGGATAGACGGGGAACCATACTGGGGAGGGATGCAGTTGGATGAAACTGCATTCCCTATCATACTCGCCTACAGACTGAGAAAGGAAGCCTCATTGAAGAACTTTGACCCGTACCCTATGGTGCTAAATGCCGCATCTTACCTTGTAAAGAATGGACCGGCTACACAGCAGGAACGATGGGAGGAGTTGAGTGGCTATTCCCCCTCCACTCTTGCTTCCAACATAGCGGCCTTGATCTGCGCTGCGCAATTCTGCAAGGAAAGGGGTGACGTGGCGACCGCAAAATTTCTTGAGGAGTATTCCGATTTCCTAGAGTCTCACATTGAGAAGTGGACTGTTACAACTGAGGGAACCCTGGTGCCAGGGATAACGAGACATTTTATCAGGATCAAGCCTGTGGATATCAGCGACCCGAGCCCGGACGAGGATCCAAACACAGGAACAGTTTCAATATCAAACATAGAGCCTGGGCATCAGCACGTATTCCCCGCGAAGGAGGTTGTTGACGCGGGTTTTCTTGAGCTGGTCAGATACGGCATCAGAAAGGCAGATGATCCAGTGATCGTTGATTCATTGAAGGTCGTTGATAAGGTTCTAAAGGTGGACACGCCTTTGGGTCCCGTTTGGCACAGGTACAACCATGACGGATACGGGCAGAGAGAGGACGGTGGAGCCTACGAAGGCTGGGGTGTTGGGAGGGCTTGGCCACTGCTTACAGGTGAGCGGGGCCATTACGAGCTGGCGGCGGGGCACGACCCAAAACCCTTCGTCAAAGCAATAGAAGCCTTCGCATCAACGGCAGGATTGATACCCGAACAGGTCTGGGACGAGCCAGACAGGGATTACTCACATATGAAATTCGGGGGTCCGACAGGTTCAGCCACACCTCTTATGTGGGCGCACGCGGAGTACGTGAAGTTGCTTCGGTCCGTGAACGACGGAAAGGTGTTTGACCTGATCCCTGAGGTCTGTTCGAGATACATAGAGGACAGGTCCAGGTGCAGGAATATTGAAGTTTGGAAGAGAAACAGGCAGGTCAAGTCGATGAAAAAGGGGTGGGTCCTCAGGGTTATCGCAGATCGTCCATTTCTTTTGCATTGGTCCCGAGATGGTTGGAAGACCGTAAAGGAAACAACTTCAACCTCTACACTCCTTGGCGTCGATTATGTTGATATACCAACATCAACAAAAAGAAAGGACCGGATCGTCTTTACATTCCTTTGGAAGAATGAAAACAGGTGGGAGGGGAAGGATTACCAGGTTAATGTTGAATAAATATGTGGATTGATATTTATCGAGACACGCTAGACGCTTCCCGCAGCTCTTCTCAGCTGATTTACACGAGAGCTTACAAGGGCGCTTACCCTGCTCTTGAGCTCCTCCTCTGTTATGTTTCTCCCCTTGAGGGCATCAAGCTTTTCACACAACGGATCCTCCCCAAGCATCCTGAGCCAGTTTTGAAAATCCCCCCTTTCAAGATGGAACTTTATAGAAGCTGGCTCCACCTTCTTTAATAAATCAGCAAATTCAGTAAGGCTGGACGCAGCAACACCGAGTGGGTGTCCGATCTCCCTGTAAAAATAAAACGCCTTCTCGGTGGGGAGAGTCCTTAGTGATTTCGAGGCAATCTCCTTCAAATTTTTTCCTTTTATCATAAAATATTTGTTATAGAAGTTTGATATAAGTGTAGAGTACAAATTCCAACACATGGTCTACACATGCTTTCACGCTCGCAATAGAAGTTGATCGTTACCAACTTTGTCTACATTCAACTTTAACAAATACAGCGTAAAAGATCATGTATGGGGGCCGGTTGAATGGGATACCTTAAATGCCCATTTTGTCACGGCTTCGACCAAGGCCGCTCTGAGTTCCTCCCCTACCAGAGCCCTTCTTCTGATCGCCTCAAGGGAGTCAGCGAGTTCGCCCGAGGCTATCACCTCCCTAACCCATCTTTCGAAGTCTCTCCTTTTCGCATGAAACTCGAGTGATTGGATGGGGGCGACCTCAAGAGCCTTTATGAAGCTGTCCACCGAGGTGGCGATCAGACCTGTGTACTGTCCAACTGCCGCATAAAAGTAGAAGGCCTTGTCGATCGGTACAGCAACTATCCCTGTAATAGTTTCCATTTCCCGGACGTGAACATTGGGCCAGATCCTTGCGCCGTGTTGTAGCTTTGCACCCGAGCCGATGACGCACCCGGGACCGATTATCGACCCACGGACCTCTGCTCCATCGCGAACGGTGGCCGCCTGCCCTATTACGCTGTTCGTTATTCTACAGCCCGGACCTATGAATGAACGTTCCATCGCCATACTGTCCTCAAGCTCCGCTCCCTCACCCACTCTTGCATCAGACTTGATCACGCTTCTATGTATCCTAGCTCCCCGATCCACAACCGCCCCTGATTCTATCAGTGCCGGAGTTGTTATCAAAGCATTATCTGCAACCTTGGTCCCCGCAAAAGTTGAATTTGTTTTGCCCTCAGCCAAAGAATCTTTGTAATCCTGTTCCAAAATCCATCGCATGCCCTTAAGGTATCCATCTAAGTTTCCAACATCCACCCAGAAACTTTCGATGGGAAAGGCGGATAGCTTTTTGCCAAGCCCTAGAAGATGGGGAAAGACGTTTTTGGCAAAGTCCCACTTTTCGTCCAGGACATGATCAAGCACTTCAGGTTCGAGCACATAAAATCCAGTGCTCACCAGGTCGCTTTTCGCCTCTTCCTTGATGGGCTTCTCCTGGAATTCGACTATCCTCTTTTCGGCATCTATTACTGCTACACCAAAGTTCCAGGGGTCTGGTACCCTCGTCATTACGATCGTCGCGTACGATTCGCTTCTTTCATGGAACATTACAGCCTCGGTGAGAGGCATGTCTGTGATCGTGTCAGCCTGTGTTACCACGAATCTACCATCCAGCAGATGCTCGGCCAGCTTCAAACTTCCCGCCGTGCCGAAGTGAGATTCGTCAGGCTCCACCGCGTAGTTGACTCTGAGCCCCCATCTGGACCCATCACCGACGTAGCTCATTATCTGATTTCTCAGATACCCCACTATCATAACAACTTCTGTGAACCCCTGCTTTGATAGGTGTGTGAGAAGGTAATGAATGACAGGCTCTCTGGCGATCGGAACCATGGGCTTGGGATGCGTGAAGGTAAGCGGCCTCAGCCTGGTTCCCTCCCCTCCGGCCAGGATCACCACCTTTGTCAAGCGAGTTGAGACACTTTCCTCGAAGAACACACTCCGCAAAGGGGCGATTTAATGGTTGCCACCGATATTGGGTTAACGGTCAACGCTTTATATCACTGCAGTTGGAACGATCGGCATCAGGTGTTCTGGCGTCACAGCTTTGGATTACACGATGGACAAGGCGAGAAGAGAGAGAGACGGTAAAGGAAACAGAAGGATATGGATCCTCTCCTTTGAAGCTTCAGACGTTGTTTACATCGGCGGCCTTGGTCAGGCTGTCTCTACCCTTGCACATGCTCTTTCGAGACTAGGAAACCAGGTTACGGTATTCATGCCCAGCCATGGAAGACAAAGGTCTCCCGAGCTCATTAAAAAAACCAGTCTGGGTGAATATCCTGGTTTCCTTGCTTCCGGCTCGAGAAGGGGCGTTGACAACAAAGATTACCCATATTCTGTCGGCTTTGTCACTGGGTATGTGGGGAAGGTAAGATACATGTTGGCCGTGGGAATGGATGAGGTTTCTTCCCGATGGCTCGACCACGAACAGGTGTACAACCACGACCTTACCTTCGAAAAGATGGCCTTCTTCGCAAGAGCCATGAAGCACTTTATGGATTTTTCGATCCTGCAAGACGACGATTTGCCGGATATAATCCATATGAACGATTGGCACACAGTTCCAGCAGGGACGATTGCAAAGCAGAGGGCGGAACTGAAGAGCAAATCAATCCCACTAGTTTTCACGATTCACCTTCTCAGCTTTAGGGGATTGCCTTGGCATTACTTGTCTGAAGATTGGTGCGGGCTAGAAGATATACCGACGAAATTTGTCCTAGAAGGAAGGAGAGTGTCAACAACACCTAAGAAGCTTTGGGAGGAAAGGTGCCAAGGGAGCTTTGAAAGGTTTGGGTCGGCTTATTCGGACTGGGTAACCACGGTTAGCAGGTCATACCTCCATGAGGACCTCATACCTTTTATTGGCAGAGACGTCGAAGGAAAAGCTGGATACATATACAACGGGTGCGATTGGAACGAAAGGGATATTGTCAATGAAGCTGCGCAAAGGTATGGACTAACAGGTGCCGAAATATCAAGAAATGCTCTCAGAAGTTACCTTCTCACATCGGTCCTGGAGCGTTCTGGAAAACCGATCAACCAGGAGAAGGAGGTGGACCAGGTTCTTTCCAACTTCTGGGGGGGAGACCTGTTTCTTGAATCTGGGGCAGTTAGAAGTTTTGATACTGACAGAAGGCTCGTCCTGATGACCGGGAGGCTGAGCAGACAGAAGGGGGTTGACATTCTTATTGAGGCTATTCCCGAGGTCCTTAGACGACTTCCTGACACAAACTTTCTGCTCATGCTTTCGGCTGGTCAGGAGGTGGATACGCTTAGATGGATACTAACAGAGTGTTCGAAATATGCTGAAAACGTCAGGGTGGTTGTGGGCGCCCTTCCATCAATCTACCGGCTTGCACACGCAGCCTCCGACGTCTTTGCGATGCCTTCACGTTGGGAACCATTTGGCATCGCGGCGCTTGAGGCTATGTCAACAGGGAACCCTGTCGTTGCTTCCAAGGTGGGAGGGCTGAAAGAAATAATCCTTGACCTTAGAGAAGAACCGGAGAGGGGCACAGGTTTGCTTGTCGAAAGAGAAAATATCAGGGAATTAGCAGATGGTATTGTTTCAGTGATGATGATGGTTGAAGCGGGGGATTCTGGTTCTGAGCACGTCCTTGAAGGTATGCCCGAACCAAAGCTGGCTCGGGTTGTTCTGGAGAATCAGAATTTATGCTCCCAAATAAGAGATAATTGTAGGAGACGGGTGGATGAGTGCTTTAGGCCGGTAAATTCAGCCAAGATGGCGATCGAAGCCTATTCTAATGCTGAACTGATACTCGCTCATGATCGACAATAATCGCATTAATAAGGGGGCTATCGTTACATATGGCCAAAATAAAAGTTGACTTCCCTTGAAAACAACCGAACGGTATCACCGAATCACAGAATACGATGTGTACCTCTTTCGTGAAGGAACGCATTATAGCCTGTACGAGAAACTTGGCGCTCACAGAATCAAGGGAGAAGGGTACGACGGAACCCATTTTGCAGTATGGGCACCCTTTGCCAAGAACGTGTCTGTAATTGGTGACTTTAACTTATGGCGACATGACGCAAATCCGCTTACAAAGAGAGAGGATGGATCCGGGATATGGGAGGGGTTCATTTCCGGTGTCGGTGAGGGAAGCCTGTACAAATATTCTATCGATGGGGTGGACGGCAGGCGCAGGGAGAAGGGTGACCCTTTCGCTTTCATGTGGGAGGTACCCCCGAGAACGGCGTCTGTGGTGTGGAGTCTCGACTACAGATGGCGTGATAAAAGCTGGATTGGTGAAAGAAGGAAGAATTCAAAGAACGGCCAAGAAATTCCGATCTCCATCTATGAAGTACATCTTGGTTCATGGAGAAGGGTTCCGGAGCAGGGGAATCGCGCCCTAAATTACACAGAACTGGCGAAAATGCTTCCCTTGTACGTCAAGGAGATGGGTTTCACCCATGTGGAGTTTATGCCCGTGATGGAACATGCATTCTTTGGCTCATGGGGATATCAGATGATGGGCTATTTTGCCCCTTCCAGCAGGTACGGAACACCTCAGGAATTCATGAACCTTGTGGAATCTTTTCACACAGAAGGTATAGGGGTTATTCTCGACTGGGTTCCTTCTCATTTTCCTTCAGACGACTATTCGCTCGCTCAGTTCGACGGCACGCCTCTTTATGAATACGATGATCCCAGAAAGAGGTTTCAGAGGGACTGGAACACCTACGTGTTTGATTACAGAAAGAACGAGGTAAGATCGTTCTTGGTAAGCAGTGCAAGCTTCTGGGCAAAGGTGTACCACGTCGATGGCCTGAGGGTTGACGCGGTGGCGTCCATGCTTTACCTTGATTATTCCAGGCCTCCCGGGGAATGGTCACCGAATGAGTTTGGAGGGAAGGAGAATCTAGAAGCGATCAGATTTTTGAAAGAGCTCAACAGTTGGATGAGAACCTCGCACCCTGACGTCATGATGATCGCCGAGGAGTCAACAGCGTGGCCAGGGGTGACAAAGCCGGTGTCAGAAGGTGGCCTGGGGTTTGGCTACAAATGGAATATGGGGTGGATGCATGACACACTTGAATACTTTTCACTCGACCCCATTTACAGAAAGTACCACCATGACAGGTTGATATTCAGCATATGGTATGCCTTCTCCGAGAATTACATACTACCAATATCGCATGATGAGGTTGTGTATGGTAAGAGGTCGCTCCTGAGGAAGATGCCTGGAGACGAGTGGCAGAAGTTCGCTAACGTTAGAGCACTGCTCGGCTACATGTATTGCCATCCCGGTAAGAAACTGCTCTTCATGGGGAACGAATTCGCACAGGGGGAGGAATGGAACCATGACCGCAGCCTTGACTGGCACCTGACAAAGGAAAGATTCTATTCTGGCGTAATGAGGCTGGTAAAGGACCTCAACAGAACTTATAGAAGAGAAACAGCCCTTCATCTTGACACAGAACCAACAGGTTTCGAATGGGTTGACAACAGAGATTGGCAGCAGAGTGTGATCGCCTTCCTAAGGAAAGGTAGGGATGGAAATGAAGGTATCCTGGTGGTCACAAATTTGACCCCCGTAATCAGAACTGATTATAGGGTAGGGGTGCCTTGGGGTGGCTATTGGGACGAAATTCTGAACACAGATTCTGAGGTTTACGGTGGCAGTAACGCTGGGAATTACGGAGGGGTTCCAGCGAGTAACATTCCTTTTCATGGTAGGCCTTGGTCTTTGGTGTTGACCCTACCCCCGCTGTCAACAGTTCTGTTCAAGCCAAAAGGAAAGCAGAAGATGTAGCGTGGACCAAAGGTATAACGTTTTTGTTTTGATTCATTGGCACTGTCAACCTAAGCTCACGTTGGCAGGCTCCTTTCCTAGTGATCAATGATACATACAGAAGCTGTACTAGAAGCAGAATAATGTGATAAAGGATTCTAATGCCTTTATACCACGCCTTCTTGAGTTAACATTATTGCAGAATTGCTTTGTCCTCTTCTTTCTTCAGAGTTCTGTAGAACCTTTCTATAGCATTTCTTTTGCCAAAGGTTACATGCTTGAACTCTATCCCTAATCTTTTCAATACATAGGGATACCATAGCTCTATCAATCATGACAAGGGGCCTGTTATCACAGCATGATAGCATAGCTTTAAGCAGTATGAGTGTCTATGATGCTTCTTGTCCTTGATACCCTGTATGCCAGTAATTCCTTTGTCTTTCTTTGGATCTATAGCATTCCGTGCAAAAGGTTGAACGCCATTAACTTTGATCTTCGTCTCATCAACTGCAACAACATCTCTGTGCTTCCTTTCAGGCTTTATTGCTATTCTGCGCTTCTCTATCCTCTTGTCCCATTTCCTTACTGCTCCATGAAATACATCTAAGTAGCTTTACATTATATGCAATCAATATCCATTATGATAACCTACCCAGATAAAGAAAGAAAGAAAAACGGAATTGACCCTTCTGCGAAATGATGTATCACCATGCCTAAAGATTCTGTTATTATTGACAGGAGCCATTCTTTTCTTTCCATAGAAACAGAATGACCTATGAGAGCCCTAGCGTATGGGTGGCTCAAAATGATTAGAGAGTCCATTCAAAATTTTGAGTATATGAGACGAGTAGGTAAGCTTGACAGTATCACCAAACCATAAGGCAAGCGTTAAATAATATATCGGCATTTGACGCATGGAGGGTTTGCTTTGTCTGATCCCTATGACCAGCTGATGATATCCATAGCCGGTGAACTTGCTATCAGCTCTCAACCTGGGAAGGCAATGAAGACGTGGAGGGAGAAGGCCGGTATCGGACAGGCGGAGCTTGCACGCGAGATGAAGATCTCCCCTTCTGTTTTGAGTGATTATGAAAACGGACGACGCCTTTCTCCAGGAGCTGGCTTCCTGAGAAGGTTCGTGTTTGCGTTGGTAAAGCTCGATCGAAAGGAGGGAAGACTCCTGAGGTTAAAGCCTGAACCCAGCAGGGAAGGGGCGATACTTTCCATAGGTGAGTATACGGACCCTGTGCCCATAAGGCGGGTAATACAGGCCCTCGAGTGCACTGTTTTGACAGGGGAAGAGCAGTTGGAAAGATCTCTCTTCGGATTCACGGTGCTGGACAGCTTGAGAACAATATACACCCTCTCCGGCTCACAGTTCTACGCAATATACGGTACCAGCACAGAAAGGGTGGTCGTCTTTACCAAAGTTGGCCTTGGAAGAAGTCCTATGGTGGCCGTAAGGGTTTCCCCTCTGAAACCGAGAATGGTTGTGATACATGGATTGAATAATTTGGACCCGCTTGCAGTTGATCTGGCTTTAAGGGAAAGAATCGTGCTTGCAACAACGACAAGTTTTACCGAGTCTGAATTGGGGGAAAGACTCAGGTCCCTTGCCACCACGATCGATTCGTTAACCGTGGATCGTCACAAGTAGTCGCGTGAAGTGTCATCTGTCCGCACGCCGAAGATAGTGGTTTATCCATCCGCCGAGTTGGTGAAAGCCCGGACCAAATCTTTGGGTTTTTTCGCCCTGAGAAAGGGACTGAAGAGCAGGTGAGTCTGGATACCAAACGGAGCCTTGCCAAGTCAAGTCCAACACCATATCTTGGGGGGAGGGTTGAAAAAGTTCAGAAAAGCGGGCTAGTAAGTAACTAAGTGAATCTGCAACATGAACGAAAGACTTTGATAAGACAACCACCTCCTCCTCAGAACTGCGTATAAACCCCCGATTAAAGCTCTCGGCTATGGCAGGTGTACTGACGGACCTGCTGGGCACCCTTGGTCTTGTGGTGCTTGCAACACTGTCATACAGGTTAAAGGCGACCGACGGGATGGGTTCCGTTACAGCCTTCCTGATGGGCTTCATCATCGGCTTAACTGCGGGCTGGGTTTGGGTGTCATACCTCGTGGTTTTTCTTGCAGCAGGAACACTCGCAACCAAGTTCAAGTATGACTTCAAGTCCAAACTTCAGGCTGCACAGGAAAAGGGTGGTGCAAGGGGAATGCTCAACGTCATTGCGAACGGTGGTATCCCTACTCTGCTGGCTGTAATATTTACGATTTCTCCGCACCTGGTTCTGGCTCTGATGTTCGTGTCCTCTGTCTCCTCAGCATTGGCGGACACCCTTGGGACGGAGATAGGGCTACTGAGCAAGACAGCGCCCAAGATGCTCATATCGGGGGCAGAGACACAGCCAGGAAGGAGTGGAGGTGTCACAAAGCTTGGAATCCTGGCAGAGCTTGTGGGCTCCTCTCTCTTCAGCGTCTTCGGCTTCGTCCTTGGTATCATACCCCTCTATGTGGTAGCTTTGGCGGCTGTCGGAGGTTTTTTGGGTTCTAACATGGACAGCCTGCTTGGTGCAACGGTACAAGGATACTTCGTCTGCGATGTATGCGGTCTATCAACAGAAAGGAAGGTTCATTGCTCAAAGCAGACGAGGAAGGTTTCGGGTTTTTCTTGGCTTGGGAACAATGAAGTAAACCTAATCGGGGCAGCCTCAGGCCCCCTGATCTCAGCCGGCCTTTACCTGCTTCTCCTTTAACTTTTGAAGTAGTTCTGCTATCTTCTGCACGGTTGACGGGTGCAGATAGTGTTCTATATTTTCGGCGTCCTCGTAAGCTGTCTTCCTGTCCACTCCGATGAAGGTTAGAAACTCGACAAGAACCATGTGTCTTCTTTCCATTCTTTCCGCAAGTTTCTTGCCTTCGTCTGTGAGGGAAACGCCCCTGTACCTTTCGTGAAACACGTAACCCCTCGTCTTCAGCTTCCTCAGCATGGATGTCACGCTAGGTGGGCTCACCCCCAGCCTCTCTGCTATCTCAGCCTGTGATGCGAAACCCTTTTCCTTGATGAGGTGATTTATCACCTCCACGTAATCTTCAAGTGCTGCCTGAGCCCCGCTCCTACCACGGGACGGCCTGTACACTATGCTGGCGTCGCCCCGGGATGCCATATCACGAGTCGTACCCCGGGCCGTATTTAAGTATGAAAATTAGGTATACTAAAAAAAGTTATATGCACATAACTTGTATACGGTGGCGACCTGTTTTATGAACTTGGCCCCCCAGCGAGACGAAGGTTCTGAACCTAAGGAGAAAAGCCAAAGTTCCGAGGGGCGTTTGTCATACATAATGCAGTTCATCAAATGGATGGGACCGGCCATGATGGTCTCTATCGCATACATGGACCCGGGGAATTATGGCACGGACCTGGCCGCAGGGGCGGGATTCAGGTACGATCTTCTGTGGGCCGGATGGCTCGCTTCCTTCATGGCAATGCTCCTGCAGTACCTTTCGGGGAAGCTGGGGATCGCCTCAGGGAGGTCGCTACCTGAGCTTGTCAGGGAATCATTCAACGGCAGGAGGCGTTATGTCATACCTTACTGGCTTGCCGCCGAAGCAGCGGCAGCAGCCACAGACCTCGCTGAATATCTGGGAACGGTCATAGGCCTGAACCTCCTTTTTGGCGTTCCACTCCTTTATGCCTCGATCTTCGGTGCGCTGGATGTAATATTACTCTTGAGCATGATGGGGAGAAGGTTCAGATTCATCGAACAGTACTTCGCTGTTCTAATAAGCATACTTGTGATCGGAATACTCTATAATCTGGTAAGGGTCGGACCATCGATCGGTCAGGTGGCGTACCATTCCGTAGTGCCATCCATACCATCCAACGAAGCCCTTCTCGTAGTGGTGGGGATGATTGGCGCAACTGTTATGCCCCATGCCTTGTTTGTTCATTCGTGGCTTTCGAAGAACAAGATGGATATACTTTATGGCTCAAAAAACGCAAGTCAGGTTATAAGGGAGACAGGAAACCAAAAGGTTTACTCCACTTCGTCAAGGCAAAGGATAAGAGGATTCCATCTTAGGGAGACCGTAATAACACTTACCGTTGCAGGGGTGATCAATGCGGGTATACTTCTGATTGCCACCCCATTTTTCCCCAACCCTAACATAACTGTGAATTCATTTGTTGCCGAGGCGAGCAGTCTTTACGGGCCCGCCGTCGGTGTTATCTTTGTCCTTACACTTCTTGCATCAGGCCTTTCCTCTTCAGCGCTTGGAACCATAGCGGGGCAGGTTATAATGGAGGGTTTGCTGGGAAGGAGCTGGAACCTATGGGCAAGAAGAATAGTTACAAGAATAATCAACGTCTTTCCAACTACTATTGCAATACTTCTTGGCCTACCTTTGTTGGACCTTCTGATATACAGTCAGGTCATATTGAGCCTGATGATCCCTCTTCCAATGATACCTCTTATCTACTATACATCAAAGAGGAGGTTCATGGGAGAGCTTGTGAACGCCAGGTCCACGATAGTCGTATCGATAATAACTGTCGCGATAATCCTGGTCTTCAATGGGTACCTGCTGGTCACCTCTGTTTAATGAGTCGAACGGCGGCGTTAAATCAAAAGAGCCAAAACGTAAAGATTATTCATGTTTCCTGCGCACTATTTCTTTTACCAGCTCATTCTTTGGAACCCTGACCTGTATCCAGCTGTCCCTGTCCCGAAGGGTGACCGTTCCGTCCTGTTCGGTCTGCCCATCCACTGTAACAGCAAACGGGATCCCAACTTCATCAGCCCTTGCGTACCTCCTTCCTATCGCCCCAGATTCATCATAAAAGACCGAAAGACCGTTGTTTCTCAGTTTCTTGGCTATTTCAATTGCATCTTTTATCATGGCGTCCTTTGAAACCAGTGGAAATACGGCGGCATCTATCGGTGCCACCCTTCTTGGAAGCCTGAGAACCACCCTGTCCTCCTTGAAGGAGTACGCGTGGATCAGGGAGGCCAGCATCAATCTTTCAACCCCGAACGCTGGTTCCACCACATGTGGAATGAATTTCCGTACATTGGTTACCTCTTCCACATCCCTGATATCGAAGACGGATGCGTCAAGGGTAAAACCTGAAATCGAACCTGGCGGATCACCCTCCCTGTTCTTCAGAGAGGAGATTTCCTTCATTATCTGCTTCCAGTCCTTGGGATAAAGTTTCTTTACCTTCTCCACATTTATGTTCCACTTCCTGACCTTTCTCCTTACCGGTTGGGGCAGCTGAACAGAAACGGTAAGGTCAACACCGGTCTTCGCCATGTGCGATCTGAGGTCGAAGTCGGTCCTGTAAGCTAAACCTGCTACTTCAACCCATCCCAATTCTCCCATTTCAACTTCAAGGTCGAAGGTTTGCGCCGAATAATGAGCTCTCTCCTCCCTGAGTTTTTCCACGTATCTGATCGACTTGTCAGGAACACCAAGTGCCTCAACGAAAAGTTCAGACCTGTGCATCAAATAGGCTAACCATTCAAGCTTCACTAATCCTTCCTTAAGAGCTTCAATAACAGAAATCTCTCGAGGTACGGTCTCGCCACGGACTCTGGCTTCGCCGGTAAGAATCCTCATCGTAGCCCCATCATTCAATTCCGATAGGTAAGGACAGTGCTGCTCTTCAGGATCAAAAAAAAGCTCCAACTCCATCATATGGAGCTCCCTCAGCCTGATTATTCCCTGTCTTGGGGATATCTCATTCCTGAACCCTCTGCCTACCTGTGCCACCCCAAGCGGCATGCGTTCCCGTTCTGTTTCTAGTATTCTTCTGAACTCGACGAAGGTACCCTGAGCCGTTTCGGGCCTCAGATAGCCAACAGAATCTGTGTAAGGTCCCAGCTTTGTCTCGAACATCGTAAGAAAGGGCTTAACACTCCAGTTTACAGAGCTGCATTGGGGACACTTTACCTTCTCGCCATTTAGTGTCCTCTCCATCTCTTCGAGGCTGGCACCTTCCCCTATGTCCGATCCGCTCTCCTTGAGCAGATGGTCCGCCCTGTACCTTCTGTGGCAATTTCCGCACTCTGCCATCGGATCCTTAAAATTGGAAACGTGCCCGGAAGCTTCCAAAACATTTGCAGGGACCAGGCTCGGTGTATCCACCTCGACAAAGTTGTACGGGGTGATAAAGAATTCGCGCCACATCTGGGAGATGTTGCTGGTAAGTTTAACGCCCAGATTTCCGAGCACATACAGGCCGGCTGCTCCACCGTAGGGGAGATACGCTGGCCAGAAGAATCCCCTTCTAAGCGCCAGCTCCATTACATCGTCAACAGTGCCGGGCATCGCGAAGCTTTGCCCTTGATTTGTTCTTAAAGTTTCACGGACAAAAATTTATACGAAGATCACCAGATAGTCTTTGATATGAACTTGATGATGCTTACGTCTAATTACGTTCCTGGATATAAGATCGACAAGGTTGTCGGCCTTGTGTATGGAATAACTGTGAGGTCGAGGGGTCTGGGCGGAAACCTCATCGCGGGACTAAGGACGCTCGCAGGTGGAGAAATTGTAGAGTATACAGAAATGGCACATCAGGCAAGACAGCAGGCCCTTGACAGAATGGGTGAACATGCGCAGTCGCTAGGGGCGAACGCTGTCATTAGTGTGATGTTCGATTCTACGGAGATCGGCAACACGATGGATGAGATAATAGCCTTCGGCACAGCAGTCGTCATTTCTCCACTAACGGAGCAGCAACAGCAGCAACTGGTCAAGCTGAGCTAGGCAGGATTTATTCTCTCGAATAAACAGCGCGTACCCTCTTTATGAGATCGTCGCCCAACACGGACATCTTTCCAAGTTGCCTCATCGTCATGTATATCTTTGCGCTTTCCTCCAGAACCTCGAGTCGTGAGGCCGCTTCGTGGAGATCCGGTCCCAGAGAGAAGAATCCGTGATTCCTTATTCCCACTACGTCGCACTCCTTCAACGATTCATGGACGGCGTCTGCACCTTCCCGTCCTGGCGGGGCAAAATCCACCACCTTCAGGTTCGTCACCATCACAGAGTGCTCCGGTGTCATCGTTGGAATAGACAAACCGGCAGTGATCATAGCTGTAGCTGTTGGTGGGTGCGCGTGAACCACCGCCTTCACATCCTTACGGAGTTTGTACGCTAAGAGGTGGGTTGCCAGCTCGCTTGATGGCACTCCTTCGCTCAGAACTTTTCCTGATAGGGTGACGGTTATTAGGTCTCCCTTCGCTACCCCTCCCTTGAAATAGCCTGAGGGCGTTATCAGTATCTTTTCTCCGTGCGGTAGTATAAGGCTGGCATTGCCGCCAACCCCTGACACAAGACCTCTTTCGTATAGCCTTCTGATGGTGCGCGCAAGCTCGTCTTTCAAACCTTCGATGTCGCTCATTCACACAGCAGAAAAATGCCCAGGATATAAATTAGAAAGATTTGACGTCTTAGTATTCATTATAAGAGCAGGAAATCAACCCTTCTTCGGGCCCGTGGCCAAGCACGGATCAAGGCATCAGCCTCCGGAGCTGAGGATCGTGGGTTCAAATCCCACCGGGCCCGACCCCATTTGGTACCGGGTCCTGTCACCTTAAAAAAGACAATCGCTCATGC
>JGI20133J14441_1000589_pt1 | contig 33694 bp, 23 predicted proteins | sample RS3BMetagenome_FD_14441 | JGI IMG/M metagenome (IMG submission 14441)
CTCTGGATGCGACCATCCCAATAGCGCGTGCGATGATTCGCCAGATGATTATTTTCTGACCATATACTCATGTACGGATCAAATGTCACCAGCGGCACCGCTGGCGGACGAAATGCCGGTGCGGACGAGGCCGTTGATACAGCACAGAATTGTCCCAGCACAAAAAGCACGGCCAGAACGGAAAGGATGATATTTTGGATCCGTAAACGCATGAAATAACTCCAAAGGGAACAATATACTTTCAACACCAATTTTCTTGCCGCATCATTATCGATTAATCGGTAATGATCAACACTTCCACCTGACCGGCGAAACCTTTACCTTGGTCTTTCGCACCAGCAACATGGCCATTGCACCCAACCCAAAGAGCAGAAATGCTCCGGGATCCGGCACGGAACCAGGCACAAACGTTTGGTAGTCATTCAACACCTGCCCGGCCGTTAAAGCTGATCCATAAATCCGGAAATCTAACGTGGTACCGGCAAATGCGGGATCACCGAAAGCGTCGAAGCCGCCAATACCATTGTTCAACGCCGCCGTACCTGCCAATTGAGAAAGATTCAGGCCGCCAGTGACAAATGCTGTTCCTTGTAATACTCCGTTGACGTAATAGCTTAACGTATCAGTCGTGGAATCAAATGCCATGACTTCCACAGTTGGCTGTCCCGGAACCGCCGCACCGCCCTTCCAGTTCAGTTCAATCGGCCCGGTGCCGCCGCTTTGCAGTGAGCCGTTGTACAACTCTCCCGTCAGGGTCTGATTATCTGGCCGGGACGGATGGGAGAGCAAAAACTCGGAGGTACTCTGCCCGAAAGAAAACAGCGTGCTGTAACCTGTATCCGCCGCACTGCGCGTAAACACATCTTCAACGCTGAAACTACCCGAAATATTGCTTACCGCCGCGTAGGGAATAATCATTCCCTGCTGGCCGGTATTCGTAGTCAGTAATGCCCCATTGGAGACGCTGGCACCACCCGTGAGTGTACCGGACGTCGCACTGGAACTGCCGCTGCCGATATCAACAACGGAATTCCCGCTGACATTTGGAGCAATAAAATTCCATTCGTGCAGCGGCATCGGACTCGCCGAGGCTGTTACAGGAATTGTAGTAAACGGCGTTACCCCGGCAACTGCGGCGGCCGTGGAATAATAGCCAACCTGTGCGGCTCCAACCGGGCTGGTAACGGAAAACTGCATATTTGCAGCCCCCACCTGCTGATAGTTCATAATTTCAATCGGGTAATATCCCGCACTGCTGAACGCCACTTGCGCCGAGTTTTCCGTGGCCGGAATCTGCGTTGAATTATAGCCGGCGGCGGAGACATCCGTACCGGTGCCGGCCACGTTGATCGTGCCACCCACCATCACATTGGCGGCATCATCAGCCGAGTTGATCTGAAAATTGTAGGTTCCGGCCTGCGGAATTTTGATATACCCCAACTGGTCAATGATCGACTGCGACCAAGGATTGCCGTCTACCGTAGCAGCGCCGGCGGCATCTTTGCCCAGGTAATAATACGTTGCGGTATAGCCGCCGTTGCCGGCCGTTCCATTGGCACCGTTGCCGGGATAATTAAAAGTATCCGCCGTATTAAGAAAGCTGTAAGCCGGTGCCGGCAGATTGTAGGTAAATCCACCATAACTGGCCGAGCCGGTGGCAATATACGATTCAACATTATTTATATCCGCCATGGTCGGAACAGGGGCTGACGGCAATTGCGCCGCCCCGACATGCCATACCGTCGCCACCAGACCCGGAGTCAATCCGCTGACGCTGTCCGGACTCGTGGTGATGCTGATATTACCCCCCTGTCCGAAGGCGGCCGCAGTACTGGCAACCACGGCGCATGCACTGATCAAAAGTACCCGCCGCTTTAAGTTCCCGCCAATTAAATTATTCGTCATATCAATCGCCTTTATATTTCAGCGTTCCCCCCGGCCAAGCCGGAGACTGTGTGAACTTTCCACAATTATTGCGACGCCCGCGTCCAACGCGACGCGTCACCGTGTTTCCGGGCCACGGTTTTAATTATTCGGCACATACCATTGCGCCAGGCCGACATCTACAAACTGCCCGCCCACGGTCTGATGCACATGCACCGCCATGACATTCTGTCCTGCGTGCAATGCCGCAAGGCCCGCAGGGGTTATGGTCAGCGGCACATAGGTGGTCGAGTATCCCGGCGCTGATGCCGCCAATACGCCGTTAATATATACTTCGATATCTTCATCGTGATAACAGTAAACTACCAGATTGGGAAAATTTCCCGTGGGCATGGTAAACGTCCGCCGCAGCCAGATATCCGAGGTGGTCCAACTGGTGCTCGGCGTCACGTTAGGATCAGGCGTTCCGAAACCCGCCGGGCCGGTGCTCCAACTGCTGTCATCAAATGTAGTGGCATACCAGTTAGCCGCCGGCTGTGTCGTGGTGTAGCTCCAGATAATCGGCGTCGTGCTGTCTTGTGCGGTGGGCACAATTTGATTCACCACCGGGGCCGGCGGAAGTGGTGCCCAGTTATCGGCAAACGTTGCCCCTTGGGATGCCCATTTCTTCCACATGGGCATGTTATTGAGCATGGGCATGAACGTGGCACCAACCACTGGCCGTGCATGCATACCGCTCCAACCCGCAACGGTGTCATACTGATCCGTCATCGGCACGCGCATGGAAGACTGATCCATGAAATTATAAATATCATCGATGATGTCATTAAATACCGTGCTGGAACACATTGTTGCGGTCCAGATTTCAAAATCGGTTTTGGTCTGCGTTACGGTGCTGCGATCCGGCAGGCCCCATTGATTCAGTTGCGTGGCGTAGAATGCGGATTCCTCCTTGCGCACGGAAATGGGGAACAGCCCCAGCCCCAACGCTTGATCCCATTGCATGTTATATAACATGCTCCAGGTCCCCGGCTGGTCAAAGGCCATGTTATAATGCGTCCCGTCGTTATCCACCACCATCCAATCTTTCACCCATTCCTTGGCTGTCGCCTGATATTCATTGGCCTCGGTAAGAAACGCATTTGCCTGAGCCTGATTCCCGTCGGCCAGATACGCCTGCCCGCGCATGCGGCAGAGCATGGCATAGGCCCCCATGGCAACAATGGCTTTGACCGATAAATTGGCATTGTGTGCCATGAAACCCAGGAAATCATTGGTGCTTAACTGCAAACCCGGATCATAACCTGATTGCTTAAGATACAACGCCCAACTGCTGAACAGATTCCAATACTTGGCGGCGAAGTCCGCATTGCCTTCTGCCTTGGCAATGGCGGCAGCCATGATAATCATGTTGCCGCTCTCTTCGATGGGCATATTCTCTCCGCCCGTAGCGTAATGACCGACGCATATTGGATACGTGCCCAGATCATGCGGTGCCCATGGAAATGTCCACAGAGGCGTGTTGGCGGAATTCAGCACCGGCACCAGCGATGCCGCTTCTAATTGCGGACAAAACGTCAGCAGCAGTGGCGATGCCGGCGCAATGACATCCACCGTCGCAATATCACCATTGCTGGTTTCCTCCTTGGTGTAGACCATCGGCATGCCGTTACGATCCGCGGCAATTCCCATCGCCGCCAAAGACTGCCGATACGCCAATGACACCAGTGCGGCATATTGATAGCCACCAATTTTGTTCGCGTCCGCGAGAACGGCCGCATCAAACGTCTGGCACTGTGTCATCAGCGAAGGATAATTGGCATCCGCCCACTGCAACATGCTCGAAGCATCCGTGAATTCCTGCCGCCAATAGGGTGGCTCATTGACATTGAAATAATCAATGGCATAAACTTCATCATACGCCACCAAGACATGCCGACTTACCGTGGCCTGCCCCACCGAGCCGAGATTAAAACTCACCGCCTCCACCGGGTTTCCAACATCCACCGCAACGGGCATCGCGCTGGAGACTGTTGAAGAAACGCTCCCGTTGGACATGAAGCTGTTGATGCAATTGCTGTCCGAGTCCACTGTGGCGGTACACACAGTGGCCGGGGCGGCGGTATAAATATATCCCCAGTCAATGCCGACCGGATCGCCCGATACATCAAAATAGTTCTGCGTGGGTGTGCCGCATTGTAAAGCCGTCAAAGAACCAAACGCCTGCCGACTCCATTGTACCTGCTCGTCGGTCGTATTGACCGCAACCGCAGCGCTGGTGCTGTAATAAATTTGAACATTGTGTGACTGGCCATCCACGGATTGCACCGTCCAGGATATGTACGTCACCGGCAGGGTCATGGCTTTGAGGTTTGAAGGCAAACGCGGCGTGGTAAAGGTCAGCACGACATTGATCTGAGAATTGCCGAACGTATAAATGGTTTGCACCGGTAATACTTTAACGCTTAACTGCGGCAAAGCCGGCACGGTGCTCGGATCATTACCCATAAGACGATACGTCGTGCCGTCAATTTGAATCAAGCTTACCAAGCTCTGCGCATTACCATCCCAATAGCGTGTGGTATCATCCGTAAGGTTATTGGCTTCTGACCAGATGCTCATGTAGGGATCAAACGTTACCAGCGGCACGGCCGGCGGACGAAATGCCGGAACAGCGACCGCCGCGCGCAATTGTGACACCATCGCCAGGGGCAACAGCGCCAGAATGCACACGGTTAAAACCATTCTTACTTCGCGAATCATGTTTAATCCTCCAGTGTCACGCCGGATTTCAAAAAAATACGCTCCAGCCTCTGTCACCCGTCCACAGTGTCGGCGATGTTAATTCACCTTCCACTGCATAATTCCGCCGGAAAAATGCGGCTTAAGTTGCACCACCAGCCGCAACGCACCGGTTGCCACCGGCGTAAATCGCACCACATTATATTGATTGATCCCATCGCCGTAGGAACTGGGATTGCTTACCGGAACCCAATGCCCATGGCGACGATAGTACAGTTTCCAGCTTTCCGGTGTGCGACAATTGCCATGCACCGCTCGATCATCAAACCAGTACACCCGGCATTGAGAGACATCCCTGGCTTTGGAAAAAGTCAGTTGCGCCCACTCCCGTGTGCCTTCATGGGGCCACCAGGTAAAGCGCGGAACATTCTCAACATCTGCCGAGGAAGTGGGCGTTATACCATCAATCATCGCCGGTACCGAATCACCCGGATTACACCAGGAAGCTGATGCCACCGATTTACGATGTGCTCTCCAATGGTGGGCGTCCGGCCCGACGCCGATCACCGGGAACATCGACACCCGCAGCCTCGCTGCCCCCATGGGAATTAATGTCACAGTCTGTGTCGGCTGATGGGATATCACCGGACTTTCATGTAGCTTGCCGATCATGCCATATTTGTTGATCTTCCATGCCGGTATTTGCCTGGCTTGGATACGCAGGGCAATGGGCACGGAATTTTGAGTCCATGGCTGTAAGGGAACCGGACCGGGCTTTCGAATGATCTGAAACTCTCTGGCCGGATTTTGGGAATCCAGCAGTAATCCATAATTCCACGCTGAGGCCGGATAAACCGCCCAGTGCGGCCACAGCGATACCCCCGGATACATTTTCCACGTTTCCTTAATTTTCAGGGAGAAGGCCAGCGGGCCATAGCTGATGGATACGGCATTACGGGCCTGCGGATTGCTGGTCCATCGATGAACTGTGACATGCATGGGTAATGTGAGTTTGACGGTATCACCATTCTTCCATGTACGGTTGATCCGGATATAGGAACAGGGAACTGCTCTTACCGCCACCGACTTGCCGTTGATTTGTAAAGATGCACCCTGACACCAGTCCGGCACGCGGACATACAACGGAAACTTTACAGATTGTGACGTCTTGACGATGAAGTCGGCAGTCTGGCCGAAGGGATAGCGTGTGGTTTCCCGGAGGTGGACAGTCTGCCCATTGCCAACCTTGGCCGTCACCGTTGAATTGCTGTAAAAATTGGCCAGCAGGCCATTGTCGCTCGTGGCCAGCCAGACACTTTCGTTGTAATAAGGCCAGCCTTGACCAAAATTGTGCTCACAGCAGCGGAACACTGGCCCGGCGCTGTAGGAAAACATCGTGCCACTGTCATCAATATCCGGATGTTTATTGCCGGGATCTAATTGTATCTGATTGGGCGCGGTTAAATAATGCAAGGCTTTCATATTGGCGGTGGCGGCCGCGGGCAGCATGTTCATGGCCAGGCGGTCACACCGATCCGCCCAGAATGGATTACCGGAAATGCGCGTGAGAATTTCATCACTGAGCATGTTTTCCACAATGGCGCAGGTCTCTATGCCCTGCCTTGGGCCAAAGTAACCAAAGCGGGCATTTTCATCGGCACCATATCCGCCGCCCGCCACCTGGCCATACAGACCGAACATGGTTTTCCAGTCATTGCGGGTATCTTGCAGATCGCGTTTGTTATGTGAAAGTTCATAATATTCCGCCGGCTCCCGGAAGCCTTCACCAAAGTTCACACCATGATACGACGCCACACCGCCCGCCCAGTTTGCGCTATGGGCATTAATCGTCTTGACCAGTTTAAGCAGCGATTTATCGCCCGTGCGGTTGTACAACCAATATATATCGTGAATGCCCTCACTCCAGCGCACCGCTCCCCACCCGAGGCTGAAAACTTTGGGCGGCAGCTTGGAAAGATAATGAAAATAGCGCGTTTCAAGCGTTAAGACTTTATTATCCCCGGTATCGGAGTAATATTCCTGCAACACTTCCAGCATGATTTGATTGGGCCAAAGCGATGGCAGGCCATGATGGGCGGTTTTCAGCCGCAGCGGTCCAAAATATCCATCCGGCAACTGCGTGGACATAATGCCATGTATCCAATGCGTGGCATCCGCCATCATGCGTCTATTTTTCAGCAGATATACCATGGGAACATAACCGCGCAGCCAATAGGGCAATTCCTCCCAGCCATTGGCGCTCATCGAGCCGCGATGCGTCCAGGCCGTTTTGTTGTAGTCGCACCAGTCTGCTGGGCCATCGACAACATCGTTGCCATTTCGTACTTCATCCATGCGGCCAATCATGCCGTGCGATTCGATCACCAGCATGTGATGCACCCACCCATGCACCTGTACGGCACCATAAGGCAAACGCAACACCGCTTCGGGTAATAATGGCGCGCGGTTACAGGGATAAAAGCGGTTACGCTGCGATGCGGGCAGACGCGGTAAATCACGCACGCCGGCGCAGGCAACCGTTGTAAAAAATACGATTGCCGCAACCGCCAGCAATCCGGCACACCAAGCTGGCCTGCCAATTTCTTTTCCCGGCACGGTCGCGCCGGTATTACGCGTCCAATTCATCGCCAAAGCAGTTTGTAATAATGACATTGTTTGATCCCCTGTTCAGGCGGGACACACATGGGGCGCACCAAAAAACGGCGGCGTTGCGGAACTCCAGTAACCTGCTTGGGCCGGATTCTGCGGGCAGGAACATTTTTTCAGCCACCGGCCCACGCGTTTTGGGTAAAAAATTTCCGGCATCTCCATTATCACGCAAAAAACCTCCTCCGGGAGCACAAGGAGTAAAAAGCTCCCGGAGGAGGTGCATTCAGGAGAGTTTTCCCGCCGGGCTATTAAGCAGCCCGACGCGGAGAAGGAGTCCATTAAGCGCGAGCCTTGCGCCGACGGCTGATCAGCAGCATGCCCATGGCACCAAGGCCCAGAAGGGCAACCGCAGTCGGTTCCGGCACAGCAGCGGTGCTATACAAACCTGCCACCTGTCCGGCCGTCAGTGCGGAAGTCCAAGTGGAAAGGTCGTAGTAGCTCGCCAGAGTTGCGGGATCCTTATAGGGATCCAAACCACCGAGGCCGTCACTGGCCACCACCCCCGTCCCGGTCGGGTCAGCAAGCGTTGCAAGGCTGAAGCTCTTGTTCCCAGCCGCGAGTACCGGTTGGCCGAATGTTTGCAGCACACCGTTGATATACAGTGACAGCGTGTTAGTGGTCGAGTTGTAAACCAGCACTTCTTGTGTAAGCTGACCAGCCGGATTAGGCTGCTTATTATTGGCGATCAGCATCGTGCCATTGCCATTGGTCTGAACCAGATCTGAAGACCAATTTGTGCCATTCTGCCGGTGCGGCTGCATGATAATAAAGTTATTATTGGAGTTGCCCTGAGTGCCCATGGCAAACAGACTTCCCCAGTTAGCCGGATCGCTTGCGGAGCGGTTGAACGTAACCGAAATGGTGAAGTCCCCGGTGTAATTGGCAAACGTTGAGCCAGGTACGGACATGCCAGTATTGTAGCTGCTGTTGGTAACAACCAAAGCACCGTTGGCAACACTGTTGCCGGTGCCGACAATGGTTCCAGTTGTACTGGCTGAACCGGCGGTGCCGATATCTGAAACCGTGCTGCCGCTGATCGCGGATTTGGCAAAGTTCCATTCATCTGTTGGTGTCGGAGGAGTTGCCGGCGTAGGCGTGGCGAAGCTCGTCACAGCCGATGCAGCCGCAGTGGTGGTGTAGTAGCCTACCGCCGAGCCACCGGTTGGAGCGGTCACCGAGAAATTAAACCCGGCTCCACCACCCTGCTGATAATTCATCACTTCGATGGGATAATAACCAGCGTTGCTGAACGCGACACTCGCTGTGCTGTCAGTTGTTGGAATATAGCCGCCACCGCTGGGGTTAGCGCTGCCGGCAGTGTTGGCGTAGCCGTTGGCGACTACCAGCGTACCGGTGCCAGCGTTGCCAGTCGGCGTAATACCTGTGCCACCAATATAAACAGCACCTGCATCATCCGCCGAACTCATATTAAAGTTATAGGTGCCAGCCTGAGCTATTTTGATATAACCCATCTGATCCACGGCCGAAGCCGTCCACGCGCTGGCATCAAGGCTGGCCGCACCGGACGCGTCGGAACCCAAAAATTGCCAAGTCGGGCTCCCGCCGCCGTTATATGTGAAAGTGTTCGAAGTATTAAGGAACGTTTCCGACGGAGCGGGCAGGGTGTAGTCTGTAGTGGTGCCCTGTGTGGCATTGCTCATGGAATACGTGCCCCCCGATTTCAGGTAGTTTTCGACCACCGTTATATCCTGGAGGCTCGGTGATGGGCCGAAGCCGGTCCCGGGAATACCGTAACCGGTGTACGCACCCGTACTCGCGTTCGGCGTCGAGCTCTGGTAGGTAATGCCCGGATGCCAGACCGTCCCGACCAAGCCCTGCGTCAGGCCGGCGGACCCCAGCGAGAGTGCCGGGCTGCTGGAAATACTGATCGTGCCGCCCGGACCCGCACCAAACGCCGCCGCCGCTCCGAAGAGCGATACCCCGGCTGACAATAGCGCCAGCCGCCGTGTTGAAAGAATGTTGGAATTCATAGTGAAAACCTCCCTTAAAAAGGAACCCCTTGACATCTGGTGCGAAGGCCGACATACGACCGCTCTAAAATTTCACCCGATACCATCTCGCCCATTCGGGCGAGGTTGCAGTTGTTAAAACCTTAATACACGGCTTTCCAAATGCGGCAACAAACAGTCCGCATCGCCGATTCCATCACCTCCCACTCAACTGAACCTTGCGGCGGCTAATCAGCAGCATGCCCATGGCACCTAATCCTAGCAGAGCTAAATCACCTGGTTCCGGTACGGCGGCAGTGGCGCTATACAAGCCGGCTATTTGCCCGGAGGTCAAAGCTGAGTTCCATGTCGAAAGATCGTTATAGCTGCCCATCATCGATGGATCGTTAAATGGATCAATTCCGCCAAGACCACCGTAATTGGCATATTTAGCCAAGTCAAACGATGTAACACCAGCAGGCAACTGGATGTATGTCGTTTCCTGCAGCACGCCGTTGTAATAGAGCAAGGATTGATCGGTGGCGGCATTATAAACCATGACTTCCTGCGTGAGCGAACCGGTTGGAATAGGTTTTCCACTGGCATTAATGACGCCCGATGCGCCACCAGTAGAAGGTTGCATGTAGAACGAGGCGTAGCCCGAACCGTCATTGCGGTGCGGCTGAAAAAGGATGAAACCCGCGCCTGGATTATTCTGTGTACCCAACGCAAAGGCGCTTCCCCAATTTGCCGTGGGATCATTGGCGTTACGGGTGAAGGTTACGGCAACGGTAAAACTGCCCGCGTAATTTGTGAAGGTAGAACCCGGTACGGTCATCCCATTACCGCTATTGTTGCTGGTGACTACTAACTGGCCGCCGGTGACGCTGGCGGCGCTTCCGATTACCGTTCCGGCTGTGGCGGCGGACCCGGCAGTGCCTATATCTGATACGGTGCTGCCGCTGATGGTGGATTTGGCAAAATTCCACTCATCCGTCGGTGTCGGCGGTGCGCTGGCGACCGGCGGCGTCGGAGTGGGGGTTACGCTGCTGGCCAAAGCGGAAGTCGTCCAATAGCTCGGCGCGGTTCCACCAGATGGAGCCGTAACAGCAAGATTCATCCCCGCACCGCCACCCTCCTGGTAATTCATAATCTCAATCGGGTAATAACCGGCGGAGCTGAAACTCACATTGGCGGTTCCATACGTCGAGGGAATGGCACCAGTGGGAACCGGATTGAAGTTACTGTCGTACCCGAGAGCTACAACTGGCGTGCCAGTTCCGGCATTTCCGGACGGAGTGATGCCGGTGCCTCCCACAAATACCTCAGCGGCGTCGTCTGCTGCGCTCATCTTGAACGTATACGTGCCTGCTGATGCCACCTTAATATACCCCATCTGATCGATAATGGAATTGGTCCACGCGCTTTGATCGACCGCAGCGGCACCCGCGGCGTCGGCCTGCAGGAACGCGGAGGTGGGAAGAAAACTTGATTCCGCATACGGCGATACGTAGTTAAATGTATCTTTGGTATTCAAAAAGGTTTCCGACGGTGACGGAAGTGTGTAAGTCACCCCCGACGTTGAATTGTACGACGAGCCGCTGTTGATGTAACTCTCCATCGTTGTCGCGTCCGCGAGGGTGGGATCTCCCGCCGCCGGTAACCCGTATTGACCCGACCCCGAGCCATCGTTGGGTTGGACATGCCAGATAGTCCCCACCAAACCCTGCGTCAGGCCGGTTGCCCCCAGCGAAAGCGCTGGCGAACTGGAAATAGCGATTGCACCGCCCGGACCCGCACCGAACGCCGCCGCCGCTCCGAAGAGCGATACCCCGGCTGACAATAGCGCCAGCCGCCGTGTTGAAAGAATGTTGGAATTCATAGTGAAAACCTCCCTTAAAAAGGAACCCCTTGACATCTGGTGCGAAGGCCGACATACGACCGCTCTAAAATTTCACCCGATACCATCTCGCCCATTCGGGCGAGGTTGCAGTTGTTAAAACCTTAATACACGGCTTTCCAAATGCGGCAACAAACAGTCCGCATCGCCGATTCCATCACCTCCCACTCAACTGAACCTTGCGGCGGCTAATCAGCAGCATGCCCATGGCACCTAATCCTAGCAGAGCTAAATCACCTGGTTCCGGTACGGCGGCAGTGGCGCTATACAAGCCGGCTATTTGCCCGGAGGTCAAAGCTGAGTTCCATGTCGAAAGATCGTTATAGCTGCCCATCATCGATGGATCGTTAAATGGATCAATTCCGCCAAGACCACCGTAATTGGCATATTTAGCCAAGTCAAACGATGTAACACCAGCAGGCAACTGGATGTATGTCGTTTCCTGCAGCACGCCGTTGTAATAGAGCAAGGATTGATCGGTGGCGGCATTATAAACCATGACTTCCTGCGTGAGCGAACCGGTTGGAATAGGTTTTCCACTGGCATTAATGACGCCCGATGCGCCACCAGTAGAAGGTTGCATGTAGAACGAGGCGTAGCCCGAACCGTCATTGCGGTGCGGCTGAAAAAGGATGAAACCCGCGCCTGGATTATTCTGTGTACCCAACGCAAAGGCGCTTCCCCAATTTGCCGTGGGATCATTGGCGTTACGGGTGAAGGTTACGGCAACGGTAAAACTGCCCGCGTAATTTGTGAAGGTAGAACCCGGTACGGTCATCCCATTACCGCTATTGTTGCTGGTGACTACTAACTGGCCGCCGGTGACGCTGGCGGCGCTTCCGATTACCGTTCCGGCTGTGGCGGCGGACCCGGCAGTGCCTATATCTGATACGGTGCTGCCGCTGATGGTGGATTTGGCAAAATTCCACTCATCCGTCGGTGTCGGCGGTGCGCTGGCGACCGGCGGCGTCGGAGTGGGGGTTACGCTGCTGGCCAAAGCGGAAGTCGTCCAATAGCTCGGCGCGGTTCCACCAGATGGAGCCGTAACAGCAAGATTCATCCCCGCACCGCCACCCTCCTGGTAATTCATAATCTCAATCGGGTAATAACCGGCGGAGCTGAAACTCACATTGGCGGTTCCATACGTCGAGGGAATGGCACCAGTGGGAACCGGATTGAAGTTACTGTCGTACCCGAGAGCTACAACTGGCGTGCCAGTTCCGGCATTTCCGGACGGAGTGATGCCGGTGCCTCCCACAAATACCTCAGCGGCGTCGTCTGCTGCGCTCATCTTGAACGTATACGTGCCTGCTGATGCCACCTTAATATACCCCATCTGATCGATAATGGAATTGGTCCACGCGCTTTGATCGACCGCAGCGGCACCCGCGGCGTCGGCCTGCAGGAACGCGGAGGTGGGAAGAAAACTTGATTCCGCATACGGCGATACGTAGTTAAATGTATCTTTGGTATTCAAAAAGGTTTCCGACGGTGACGGAAGTGTGTAAGTCACCCCCGACGTTGAATTGTACGACGAGCCGCTGTTGATGTAACTCTCCATCGTTGTCGCGTCCGCGAGGGTGGGATCTCCCGCCGCCGGTAACCCGTATTGACCCGACCCCGAGCCATCGTTGGGTTGGACATGCCAGATAGTCCCCACCAAACCCTGCGTCAGGCCGGTTGCCCCCAGCGAAAGCGCTGGCGAACTGGAAATAGCGATTGCACCGCCCGGACCCGCACCGAACGCCGCCGCCGCTCCGAAGAGCGATACCCCGGCTGACAATAGCGCCAGCCGCCGTGTTGAAAGAATGTTGGAATTCATAGTGAAAACCTCCCTTAAAAAGGAACCCCTTGACATCTGGTGCGAAGGCCGACATACGACCGCTCTAAAATTTCACCCGATACCATCTCGCCCATTCGGGCGAGGTTGCAGTTGTTAAAACCTTAATACACGGCTTTCCAAATGCGGCAACAAACAGTCCGCATCGCCGATTCCATCACCTCCCACTCAACTGAACCTTGCGGCGGCTAATCAGCAGCATGCCCATGGCACCTAATCCTAGCAGAGCTAAATCACCTGGTTCCGGTACGGCGGCAGTGGCGCTATACAAGCCGGCTATTTGCCCGGAGGTCAAAGCTGAGTTCCATGTCGAAAGATCGTTATAGCTGCCCATCATCGATGGATCGTTAAATGGATCAATTCCGCCAAGACCACCGTAATTGGCATATTTAGCCAAGTCAAACGATGTAACACCAGCAGGCAACTGGATGTATGTCGTTTCCTGCAGCACGCCGTTGTAATAGAGCAAGGATTGATCGGTGGCGGCATTATAAACCATGACTTCCTGCGTGAGCGAACCGGTTGGAATAGGTTTTCCACTGGCATTAATGACGCCCGATGCGCCACCAGTAGAAGGTTGCATGTAGAACGAGGCGTAGCCCGAACCGTCATTGCGGTGCGGCTGAAAAAGGATGAAACCCGCGCCTGGATTATTCTGTGTACCCAACGCAAAGGCGCTTCCCCAATTTGCCGTGGGATCATTGGCGTTACGGGTGAAGGTTACGGCAACGGTAAAACTGCCCGCGTAATTTGTGAAGGTAGAACCCGGTACGGTCATCCCATTACCGCTATTGTTGCTGGTGACTACTAACTGGCCGCCGGTGACGCTGGCGGCGCTTCCGATTACCGTTCCGGCTGTGGCGGCGGACCCGGCAGTGCCTATATCTGATACGGTGCTGCCGCTGATGGTGGATTTGGCAAAATTCCACTCATCCGTCGGTGTCGGCGGTGCGCTGGCGACCGGCGGCGTCGGAGTGGGGGTTACGCTGCTGGCCAAAGCGGAAGTCGTCCAATAGCTCGGCGCGGTTCCACCAGATGGAGCCGTAACAGCAAGATTCATCCCCGCACCGCCACCCTCCTGGTAATTCATAATCTCAATCGGGTAATAACCGGCGGAGCTGAAACTCACATTGGCGGTTCCATACGTCGAGGGAATGGCACCAGTGGGAACCGGATTGAAGTTACTGTCGTACCCGAGAGCTACAACTGGCGTGCCAGTTCCGGCATTTCCGGACGGAGTGATGCCGGTGCCTCCCACAAATACCTCAGCGGCGTCGTCTGCTGCGCTCATCTTGAACGTATACGTGCCTGCTGATGCCACCTTAATATACCCCATCTGATCGATAATGGAATTGGTCCACGCGCTTTGATCGACCGCAGCGGCACCCGCGGCGTCGGCCTGCAGGAACGCGGAGGTGGGAAGAAAACTTGATTCCGCATACGGCGATACGTAGTTAAATGTATCTTTGGTATTCAAAAAGGTTTCCGACGGTGACGGAAGTGTGTAAGTCACCCCCGACGTTGAATTGTACGACGAGCCGCTGTTGATGTAACTCTCCATCGTTGTCGCGTCCGCGAGGGTGGGATCTCCCGCCGCCGGTAACCCGTATTGACCCGACCCCGAGCCATCGTTGGGTTGGACATGCCAGATAGTCCCCACCAAACCCTGCGTCAGGCCGGTTGCCCCCAGCGAAAGCGCTGGCGAACTGGAAATAGCGATTGCACCGCCCGGACCCGCACCGAACGCCGCCGCCGCTCCGAAGAGCGATACCCCGGCTGACAATAGCGCCAGCCGCCGTGTTGAAAGAATGTTGGAATTCATAGTGAAAACCTCCCTTAAAAAGGAACTCGGTATCATCCGGCGGGAAGACCGACATACGACCTTTCTAAAATTCCACCGGATACGTTTTCGCCCATCAGAGCGAAGTCACAATTGTTGATCTTCAATACACGCCGCTCCCGTTAGGTTTATGAACCGCGTGGTCATTATTCCACATCATATTCATGCGTGAACCACCCTGGTTCGGATTAATCTGTGTTAAGTCTTTTTGTGAATAGGGTGCCACATGACCATCAGCAAATAGCACGTTGGAATCACCTTCATGAATTGAACTTGGCCACTCAGCCCACTGCACGATACCAGGAATACTAGTGTCCGGAAGAAAAACGCTGGTGCGAGTTGGATCAGAATTGTAGATAAATTCGTAGTTTGCGAGCCCATGCGTGGCGTCGTCAATTCGATCAGTGATGGCGATCATCTGCGTGGGATTCTGCACCGCAGATTGCGGGACCTGCGGATAGAATTCCGGAGGATTGTTAACCGCGTCTATGTCTCCGCCCAGTCCCTGTCCATAGGGCAACTGTCCCTGAAGCGGAAACGCTCCCAGTGTACCCCAATCGTTATAACCGTAAGAAAATGCCGGCAATGCGATCTGCCGTCCCGTCGAGTCCGTTTGTACAGGCCAAGACCCGCCCAGATAAAGCAACTGCTGTCCCTTGGTATAACCAAATCCCAACTCAACTGTTCCCTTGGCGTAGCCTGCGGGGGGCACGGTACCCGTCGGCCACAGATAACCTTGGTATTCCATATCAATAGGACGAGCCGGGCAATAAAAAAGCTTGGCCGATCCGCTGCCCATCATGGTCATGAGCCGCGGCACCCATACGCAGAAATTATTGGCAATTCCCGGGCCGTTGACCACTTCATTGCCCGGATAAAACCCTTTCCACGTTTGCAGATATTCCTGCATGGCAAGGCCCATCTCCGATTCATTAGATTCGCACGCCACCGCTTCGGCGCGTGCTTTGGCCTGCGCCAATGCCGGCAACAGCAATGCAATCAACAAGGCGATAATGGAAATAACCACGAGCAACTCAATAAGCGTAAAGCCCCAACTCCGCTTCGCCTTCAACGATCTGCTTTTTCTGCTACTTTTTAACGGCAACATAGCAATCTCCTTATTCTCAAAAACGTGTTTCGCCAAATATCTGCTAAAGTCCCAACTGCGATTTACTCAATGCGTCGAACCCGACCGTTCGCCGGACAATTACCGATACGCCACTGGCGTCAACAAAAAACTCAAAATTTCCTTTGCAGTCGAACATGTCGCAAAACCCTCGCTGAGCCGGAAAGCCGTGCCAATTCAGGTGAAACCATTATTTTCCTCTACCACAGATTCAACTTGCCTCAAGAATCCGTTTCATCTGACGTCACTTAGTATACTCCACCAATTTTAGAATGCAAGAGAAAAATATCATTTTTTCTAAAGTTTTTATTATCGGGCCATTATTCATGGATTTTGTTGTTTTATTGGGCTTTTTTATCGGGGTAGACAGCGAGCTTCGCCCACACCGAGGGAATAAGTATCACGAAATATTTTCGTATTTGAAAAAATAGTTAATATACTATATTGGATAAAAAAAATTGACGCTTGCAACGAAACACCTTGATTTATCAGTGTATTTCAACTTCAATCAACTGCCGAACAGGGTCTGCGGACATTTGGCACTATATTTTGATTTCTTCAGCCAAGGGATTCAGGCCGTTCGAAATGCAATCAAATTTCACGTAAATGCGTACTACCGCCAACAATTAGAGAATTAATTCCTCTTGCAAAATGTGCACATCATCAACCAGCACGCAGCGAGGCATTAAATCGCTCGGACAGCAGGGCTAGAATAGATGCGACTTGCTGATCTACCTGTTGTGATCGCAGCGTGGATTCTGGATCACGGAATACCAGTTTCACCGTAACGCTTTTTTTGCCCGAACCGATTTGTCCGTTCCGGAAGGTGCCTACAAATTCAACATCTTCCAGAAATTCTATTTCACTGCCTTGAATCGCCGCGCAAATATCCGCCCAGCGCACAGAATTGGCTACCACAATTGATAAATCTCGTTCAATGGAAGGAAAGCGCGGCAATGCTGTCGCCCGGCGAACCGGGTTGAACACGGCGATTAGTTTTTCCAAATCCAATTCCGCCGCCGCTACGCCATGCCGCAGATCATAAAATTTCATCACATCAGGCGCAATCATGCCCACCGAACCAATATCTGTTGGCGTCGCATTGACTGACATCATGCAGCGACCACCGATCCCCGGCGAAAAACCCGGGCCATCCTCGGGCTTGATAATCAGGCGGACGGCAGGGTTTAAGCGTTGTAAAAGTTCCCGTACCGTACCAAGTACCAGAGATAGTTCATCGGCAATCAGCGCAATGTGGCGTTGTTCCGTTGGGGCCTCAGCCGCTGAAACTTCCTGCCAGAATACACTGCAATATTCAAAAAGCATGGCACTGGCTGTACCGTTATTCTGGTTTAACGCCCGTGCCCGTAACAGCCCGGCCAATATCGACGGGCGCAGAGCATTCTCCGCCTTGCGCACCAGTTCGCTTACCTGTACCGCAGCGGCACCATGGGGTAAAAATTGCCGCCCTTCGGCTTGATCGACAAAACTGTGCGTAATGGCTTGAGAAAATCCGCAGGCGCACAGCGTATGACGGATGGCACCAATGGCCGCGGCCCGCGTATCGATCGGCGGAACACGATGAGAAATAATACTTTGCACCGGCACATTGCCATAGCCCCAAAGTCGCGCCACTTCCTCAATTAAATCAATTTCTCGGGAAATATCAGTCCGGAAACTCGGCACGCAACAGGCAATGACACCATCTTTGACTTCCGGCGACAATTCAAGGCGGCGAAGAATATCCAGCACTTCATCCAGTGGCACCTGCACGCCGAGAATTTTCTCAATGCGTGCTGGCCGCAATGTAACCGGGAGGGAATTGACATTAACGCTTCCCGCCGCAACGCAGCCGGGCGCTAATTCTCCGCCGGCCACCTCCAGAATCAATGCCGCAGCCCGACGTGAAGCATATTCCGCCATGGCCGGATCAATGCCGCGTTCAAACCGGAACGAAGAATCACTGAACAGTGTCAGCGCCCGGGCGGTAGCTCGGATGGATAAGGGATTGAATCGGGCCGATTCGAGAATAATATCCACAGTGGATTGCGTAACTTCGCTGGATTGCCCCCCCATCACGCCCGCAATGGCCAACGGGCCGACGGCATCACCAACGGTCATCATCGAATCGTTGAGTTTATAAACGCGGCCATCAATGGCTGTAATGGTTTCGCCATCGGCGGCGGTATCCACCAAAATGCGCCGGTCATTAATTTTCAGGGCGTTAAACGCGTGCAGCGGCTGGCCCGTTTCCATCAGAACAAAATTGGTGACATCGACAACATTGTTGACACTGCGCAGGCCGATAGATTCTATAGCATCGCGCAACCATTGCGGGGACGGGCCAACTTTTACTTTGCGGATCAAGCGGGCGGAATAATAGGAACACATTTCCGGAACAAGAATTTTCACGGCAAGCGTATTGGCCGCCGGCTCACCGGTTTCGACCAGCGATATTTCCGGCATGGTGAACGTGAGTTTGAACAATGCGGCTAATTCCCTAGCCACGCCAATATGGCTCAAGCAATCCGTGCGGTTGCTGGTAACTTCCACGTCCAGCACATCGGTGCCGTGGCAGTGAGATACATTCTCAACCACCAGTCCGGCATGAATCAGCGCTTCTTGAGCGGCGGCGGCAGAGGGAACGGAATCGAGATATCGGGAAATCCAGTTCAGGGAAATTTTCATGAGCCATCCCAAGAGTGGTTATGAGGATTGACGGGAAATGACCGGATAATTTTCGCGCTCACCCAAACCGGTAACCGGGTAATCCTTGCGCAAAGGATTGGACTGAAAGCTGTCCCATGTCAGAATACGCCGCAAATCCGGATGACCGGTAAACCTGATGCCAAACATATCAAATGCTTCCCGCTCCAGCCACTCCGCACCGGCGTAAAGCGGAACCAGTGAAGGAATAATTAATTCACTTTCATCGACAAACAGGCGCACAATCAACCGGGGTGTACATTTTTCCACACTGTTAAATACGTAGACCAAACCAAAGCGAGGCTTATCCCAACCCGGGTAGTTCAGGTAATCCACACAGGTGATATCGGCGAGCATGTCATACCGCAGGGCCGGATCATCCCGCAAAAATGTAATCACATCGATAAACGCTTCACGCGGGACGGAAATTTGCGTTTGTCCGCGAAAACTTGCGCCTTTCAAGCCGAGATTTGGGAATTTTTCTTTCAGCCGGATAGCTGCCGGATGATCCATTGCCATAATATTCAACTCCGTGAGTTCCTACGAACACCCATAAACCATGGAGTATAGCGGCGGCAGGGCTGATTATCCATCGAATCATCCCATCTGATGCGATTCAAAGCCGGTAGGCTTCCACCGCGGTACCGCCCATCATTCGATCCTGCTGCGCAACGGAAAGCGGAGCTATAAAATCTTTAACGGTTTTCACCCACTTCTCATAGCCCGTTGCCAGAAGGCACACCGGCCAATCTGTACCGAACATGAGCCGCTGCGGGCCAAAGGCTTGAAGCACCACATCAAGATAAGGCTTGATATTCTCCGGCGTCCAATGGGCGTGATCCGCTTCCGTCACAACACCGGAAAGCTTGCAGTAAACATTCCGTCGCTGTGCCAGTTCTGTAATAAGCTTATCCCAAGGAGCTATGACACGGTCTTTGATGAGCGGTTTAGCAATGTGATCCACTACAAATATCTGCCCCGGATGCCGATCCACAAATTCAATGGTCTGCGGTAAATGCTTCTCAAAAATCAGAATGTCATAGACCAGATTAAACTGCCGCAATTTCTCAATACCATGGTTAAAATCCGCGCGCAGCATATACATGTCATCCGGCTCATCATGGAGAACATGGCGAACGGCCTTGAGCTTCGCATACCCACTCCAGCGTTCAAGCTCCGCTTCGATATCCGTTGCGGTCAGTGGCAGCCAGCCGACAACCCCCTTTATAAATTCATGCTGTGCCGCCAATTCCAGCAGCCAACGGGTTTCTTCGACCGTTTGCCGGGCCTGCACGCTGACAACACCATCGATTCCGACGGCGGCGATTTGGGCCGCAAGATCAGCCGGCAGAAAATTTTTCCGCAGGGCCTTCATATCGCTATTAATCCAGCCATATTCTTCCGGGTTGTAGTGCCAAAAGTGGTGATGAGCATCAATTTTCAAAGCAATACTCCAGACCAGCGCTTGATAATTTAAGATGCATGCGTAGCAGCGGTTCCCAGAAAAGGCGTCAGCGGGGCAATATCCGGATGCGGGCGGGCACCTTGTTCAATGAGATGTTCAACGGCTATTTTTGCCAGTGTACGCGAAATGCGGTCCCACCGCGTTTTGGGGTTATTTAAAAATGTATGGTAATGCTGCAACGACGCATAAAGCGTGCGATCACGCAGTATTCCCCAGGGCAGCGCCGAGCCGGCGTCATGCAGCAATTTTGCCACATCATAATCCGCATGGGGATTTTCCGGTGCCGAAGCCAGAAGGTTTTGAATTTGCGCCGGCACGCTTTTGGGCCAGCGGCGGATAATCTGCCGACGTACCAGCGGCTCATTCTGAATAACCAACGCATAGAGATATATCGGCGTTGCTGCTGAAACATCGCCCTTGATAAGCAGATGATACTGCTGATCCAGATAGTCCATCATCGCAACGCTTTGACTCGTTAGCGCACGGGTATTGCTGATTTGCCCCATGAGCACCGCATTGCGCCGCACCGGCAGCGTTTCTTCAATGACCAGCAGACGAACCGTCCGCGCGGCGGCGGCCACCTGGCCGCAGCGCAGAAGTTTGATGGTCAGTTGCACATCGGCCCGTTCAGCCAGAGCTGCAAAGTGTTCCCGATCCTGCGGCGGTGTTGCCCCCAGATACGCCAGAAGTTGGCTCATCGTCCATATTGGTCCTATTTCGACGATATTATCAGGGGAAACCAGCGTCATATACTGTGCCAGCGCCCGCTGGGCCACCGGAGAGCCCACACGGGACCGGTAAGTTAACGCGAAGGCTTTAATATCCAGCAGACGCCCCAGCCCGTGGTGGCGGGTTTGTTTCGCTTTATCCAGCAGCGAATTGGCCAGCGCGATCTTATCAGTAACCCGATGCCGCATGGCGGAGAGAATTTGTGGGGCGTATTTTTTTTCGTAGCGCCGCCAGTCATTGGCGGAATACAGCGGCGGAAAGCGCCCGGGGGCAATCGATGGCACGCTTTGGTTCAGCGTCAAATCTGGCCATAGATCTGAAACGGCAATCGCGGGAGGTAACAGCGGATTGTCCGCCAGCGAATCGCCGGTTCCAGTGGTCGGCATGGCAGCCGCGAAAATGGTTCCAGCCCAACCGATGCAGGCCAATATCACAGAAACTCTTACGCATTGACAAAATCTCATAAAGCCCTGATTTTCGCACCAGCCGGACAATCCACTGTTATTATCCGATTGCCGCCACGGATAGCAAGGCCACGTAAAAATCAGTCTGTTCAGTATTGGGCAGCAGATTCAATATTGTAAGCCCGTCCCGAGGCATCGGGGTATTGGGCGAGGCATTGTTCTTCATACCTCGAACCGTGCGCATTGTCATCCCCGATGTGCCCCACCACGTTACCCAGCGCGGCAACAACCATCAGGCGGTATTCTTCGCCGATCGTGATCAAGACGACATCACCACCCTTCGCCGAGCCACGCAAACCGGCAGGCCACTGGCGGGCGACAGCACCATGAGCGAATTCGAGAAACTTGCCGGACGACGCCTCCGGGCACTACCCCCGGAAGGCCACGAAAAGACACAACAACCTGATCCGCAAGGACGCAGCGCGCCGCACACCCCGTATTTAATAGGCGGTAACTAAATTGTGTCCCCGTTTCACCCTTCTTGGCTATTTAATTCTAGTCACGTCCACGTTTCGCGCCACCTGGGGCTGGGACTACCCGCTGATGGCAATGACCGCAGCACGCCTCGGCCTCGGTGAGCAGGCCGTTGATATTCTTTTAATGAACGAAGAAAAAAACGCATTTCTTCCCAATGGCCACAATTTCCAACAAAGCAGATTGCCTTGCTACCTGCCGGGAAATGGCGGCCTACTTTACGCCACCGCCCTGATGGCCGCAGGCTGGCCCGGTGCCCCGAAGCGCAGCGCCCCCGGCTTTCCTGACAATGGCCAGTGGACCGTGCGCCATGAAGGGCTTTGGCCAGCACTGTAATCTCCCCACTTTTCACAGCAGTCACACAATCCACGCAAGAAGTTTACCCCGTGCGCGCCGGGACGGCCCCATCCCCCTATTGAATCTACTGACCAATACTGCAATTACTGACCAATACTGATAATACTATATTTGCTCCCCGTTGAGGCTGGAAGCCGAAATCTCGATACCGCAGGAGCCAGCTAATCGGGGCTCAACGATCACCCCCTCTGCGGCGGCAGCCGCCCGCCCCGGCACCCCGAAAACCGAATTCCCTCATGGCCGTGCTTATCTGCAATTCCGCCCGGACCAAGAATCACACCGCTTGGCATCACCGCTTGGCATCGGCGTTGATGCTATCCGCCAATTATGATTTCTCACCGATGGCCAACAGGCTTAGACCGTTGCCTATATTCATGGCATCCACAGCTTTAACCACAGGAAGTGACCATTGGAAGAGTTTAATCTGTCGGGCCGTCAGTGCCGCGCGGCCCCGCCATTTATTAAATCGCCACGCCCAGGCCCCCACGGTGTTGTACTGGGACATGTGACTGATCTTAAATCCGGCTTGGGTGATAACCGCACGCAATGATTCCTGGCTGTAACGCCGCCGATGCCCCAGCGCCTGATCGCATGGACTCATCAACGCCGGATTGGCCGGCACCAGCACAATGAGTTTCCCCCCCGGCTCAAGGAGGTCATAAAACCGCTTGAGTGCCACGGACTCATCAGGAACGTGTTCGAGCATGTTCAGGCAGACGACTGTATCGATGCGTTCATCACGCACATTAAATTCCGCATTGGGATCGGCGACATCCGCCTTGATTATGCGGATATTTTCCAGATGACCGAAACGACGGCGGGTCATTTCGACAAAAAATTCATTTCCATCTGTACATATAAGCCGGGGGCGATCCAGCAATAATTCCGCAAAATTTCCGATTCCGCATCCCGTTTCAAGAACGCGCGAACCGATAAACGGGCGGAACTTATCAAAATCCCACCGGCTGACACGGCGCGTGCGGCGAAAGGTCTGCAGGAGAAAATATTCCTCATTGGTCGTAAAACGTGTATCGAGAAAGCAACACCGCATCAGCGTGGTCAAGGCTTCAATCGCATCTTTAAAGCCGATTTTTTTTCCTTCCGCGGCGGTGCGACCATGATAGCTGATCGGCACTTCATATATACGTATGCCCCACTGGGCCAAGCGGGCGGTTATTTCAGGCTCAATACCGAAGCGCTGTGCCCGCAAGGGAGTTTGCAGGAGAATATCCGCCCGCACGGCTTTATAACATGTTTCCATATCTGTTAAATTCAAATCCAGAAACATATTGGTTAACAGCGTAAGAATTCTATTGGCCACGGCATGCCAGAACAGCAGCACACGCCGCTGGCCGGAAAAAGCGAATCGCGAGCCAAATACCGCATCCGCCTTGCCTTCAACAATGGGAGCCAGAAGCACCGCAAAATCCCGCGGATCATATTCCAAATCCGCGTCCTGAATCAGCACGATATCGCCGGTGACATGTGTTATTGCCGTATGGATTGCCGCCGCCTTGCCGGCATTTTTTTCATGCCGGAAAATCCGAACCCGCGGATCAGCCGCCGCAAGTTCCTGAAGGATGTCCCAGGAATTATCCCGGCTGCAATCATCCACACAAATTAATTCAATGGGAACGGGGCAGGGTGCGGAGAGAACCCGCCCCACAATGGTGCGCAGCGTACGCGATTCATTGTAAATGGGCATTAACACACTTAAAAGGCGATAACTTGTCGTCAAGTAAGGCTCCAATATCGCCAGCGAAAGAATCTTCGCCGATATGCCGGTAATTTAGTCGCAATCACCGATAAATTCCACCGGGGGAACGGCAATCGGCTCCAACGGGCAATCTCGATAGCCATCGGGATTAGGCGTTTGATAAGCAGCCAAGAGATTAGCGGAGATAGCGGGGACGATCATGAACACCATACCGTCCAGCCGGTTTTGATGGTCGTGGGATTTGCCGATGATGGGAAAGATTCATATCAACGAGTATCTTCATGATACCTGTTTGGCCAGCGCGATGTCGAACTCCTCGCTGCGCCACGCCGCATACGCCAACGCGGCCCTGACATCCGATTCCTCAAGATAGGGGTACGCGAGAAGAATTTCCGGAACCGAGCGTCCCGTCGCCAAAAGTCCGACGACCATTCCAACGGTGACGCGCAGCCCGCGAATACACGGCTTTCCTCCCATCACCGCAGGATTCCGCGTAATGCGTTCCCGATTGTCTAAGTCGCCAATATACATGTAACATATTATAACGAACCGCAAAACGATAACAACACGGCCAGCATAGCGCGTAGCAAGCTTCAACGATCAATTCAATAAAAAAAGCCGGAAGAAAGCTTCCGGCTTTTTGAATATCCCAATTGGCATATAAAATATCAGCGTTTGCTGAACTGATACGCCCTACGGGCACCACGCAGACCATATTTCTTACGTTCTTTCATACGGCTGTCACGGGTAAGGAACCCACCGTCCTGCATGGACTTGCGTAAGGTGGCATCATAGAGTGTCAACGCTCTTCCCAGCCCCTGTAAAATTGCACCGGACTGACCCGTGTGGCCACCGCCATGGACATTGACCAGTACATCCATCGAGCCAGCCAAATTAGCTGACACCAACGGTGCATTGACCATGGTGCGGTCGCGTGATTCGGTAAAAAAGGAATCCAACGGGCGATCGTTCACAATGAATTTACCCTGACCGGCTACGAGTCGAACACGGGCGACTGACTTCTTTCGTCGGCCTGTGCCAAGATAATAGGTTTTGCCGCCGGCTGTGATAACGCCACGGGGCTTGATAGTCGGCGCTGCTGATGATGTTGTGGTTTCAGTCATTTCTGTTTGCCTCTGCCTTTATGTTACCCCGGCAAGCCGGGAATGGTAGTCTGTTATTTCATGAAAACTTGAGCACTTCAGGCCGTTGCGCCGCGTGCGGGTGCTTGTCATCCTTAAAGCATTTCAGTTTGGTGAACATCTTCACGCCCATGGTGGTCTTGGGAAGCATGCGACGGACGGCCAATTCAAACACCGTTTCGGGGTGCCGATTCAGCAAATCCCGCAGAGGCTTGACCTTGTGGCCACCGGGATAATAGGTGTAATAATCATATTCGCGTTGATCCAGCTTACGGCCTGAAACCTTAATTTTGCTGGTATTGATGACGATAATGTAATCGCCGACATCAACAGTTGGCGTATAGGTCGCTTTATGCTTGCCCATCAGGTGTGTGGCAACTTTGGTAGCCAGCCGCCCGAGGGTTTGATCAGCGGCATCCACAATATACCAGCGGTTATCGGTGTGGCCGACACGGGCTAAAGTTGTGCGGCCTGCCGGCTTGGCGATGCGGTGACGGGTTGGATTGGCGGTTGTTGTCATATTCTACTCAATATCTAGAAAATACTACTCATCACTCGGCGGCGGCTGGGATTCTAACACTTAGTACCCCGGGGTTCCGCCATGCCCGAAAACTTCAAATTGTAAAGTTTTCCCCGAATATGTCAATGCCTCAGGGATAGGCGCAAGAGTTTATATACAAATTCTCGCAGTCATGATCGGGGGGCCGCCGTTTCACTGGGCCGACTTTCCCGGTATATTGTGGGTTTTGCCACGGCGGCCAGAAAATCGCGTGGCTGGATGTTTTTCAGATTTAGGTTGAAACGAGCCAGATGACAACAGAACAATCACCGGATGTATCGCCCAAACCGCCTACGGATTATCGCACCACGCTGAATCTGCCCAAGACCAGCTTTGATATGAAGGCCAATTTAACCCAGCGCGAGCCGGGAATTCTGGCCCGCTGGCAAACGGAAAACCTGTATCAGCGCATTCGCTCGCGCCCGCATACGCGAGGCAAATGGGTACTGCATGATGGCCCGCCCTACGCCAATGGCGATATTCACATGGGCCACCTGATCAACAAAGTATTAAAGGATATGGTCGTAAAGTACCGCACCATGCAGGGGCATGATGCGCCTTATATCCCCGGCTGGGATTGCCATGGCCTGCCGATTGAAAGTGCCATTCAGAAGGAACTTGGGCCGAAAATGCGCGAATTATCTGTGGGGGATATCCGCCAGCGTTGCCGCGATTATGCAATGAAATATGTCAAATTGCAGTCTGATTCCTTTGAACGCCTGGGAATTATGGGGCAGTTTGATAAGCCCTACCTCACGCTTGATCCCGCTTATGAAGGCGGCGTACTGGATGTGCTGGGAAGTCTGCTGCAACGCGAATTGGTATTCCGCCAGCGCAAGCCCGTGCATTGGTGTACCTTTGATCAGACCGCCCTGGCGGAAGCCGAACTGGAATATGCCAACAAAAAAGATACGTCTATATTTGTCAGATTTTCCATGGATTTAACCACCGGCTCCTGGCCGGCCACTTGGGGCACCAAGCCCCCCCACGCCCATTTGCTGATCTGGACCACCACCCCCTGGACCATCCCCGCCAATCGGGCGGTCGCCGTGCATCCGGAACATCACTATGCCGTGGCAAGCTATGAGCATAACGGTCCGCAGGTTCTTATACTGGCGGCCAAGCGGATTCCGGCCACCATGCTGCAGGCGGGCATTGCTCATTACAAAATTTCCGAGTCCATTACCGGCGCTGATCTGATCGCCGCGGGCATCGGGTACCGCCATCCGTTGGACAGCACTCGCCTGCAATCCATTATTGCGGCGGATTATGTCACGCTGGATGATGGAACGGGGTTGGTCCATATTGCCCCTGGCCACGGCACGGAGGATTATCAAACCGGTCGTAAGGCCGCCCTGGAAGTCTATTGCCCGGTGCTCCCTGATGGCCGATATGACCAGAGCGTGCCGGATTTCCTGCGGGGGCAGAGCATCTGGCAATCCAATGAATTGGTCGTGCAGCGCCTGGCGGATACCGGACTGCTGTTTCATCGTCAGGAAATTGAACACAGCTATCCACACTGCTGGCGGTGCCGCAAGGCCACGATTCTGCGCGCCACCGAGCAATGGTTTGTCCGAGCCAGCGGTAACAGCCCGCTTTTGCAAACCGCGAAGAAATTTATTGATGAGGTGCAATGGATTCCCGCCTGGGGCAAAAACCGCATTGCCGGCATGCTGGAAACCCGGCCCGACTGGTGCATTTCACGGCAGCGGTCATGGGGCGTGCCGATCCCGGCATTTTTCGCCGCCGATGGTGAAATTTTGCTGACGGAAAAATCCCTTCGGCGGGTCGCGGAATATGTGCGCCAACATGGTGCCGATTGCTGGTATACACATTCGCCCGAACAAATCCTGGGCACCACTCAATGGGTGGATACCGCACTGACCGCCGAGGGAACAACGCGGACTGAGCATCGATTTAATACCCGTGAACTGCGCAAGGGCAATGATATTCTGGATGTCTGGTTTGAATCCGGTGCTTCCCATCATGCGGTTTTGGAAAGCACGCATCCGGAACTGGGTTATCCGGCCAATATGTATCTGGAAGGATCAGACCAGCACCGCGGCTGGTTTCAGGCGTCGCTGCTGGAAGCGGCGGGATATCGCGATACGCCGCCGTTTAAGCAGATTCTTACGCATGGCTTTATTGTGGACAGCCACGGGCATAAAATGTCGAAAAGCCAGGGCAATGACATTAAGGTTTCCGATGCGTTAAAACAAAATGGCGCCGATGTCTTGCGCCTTTGGGTGGCCAGTGTGGATTATCAGGATGATATGCCATGCTCCCGCGAATTGCTGGAACGCACCAGTGATGCGTATCGTAAAATCCGCAACACCATCCGCTATCTGTTGGGGAATTTATATGATTTCGATATGCGGAACAATATCACCGCGCCGGAACCATACAGCATCGACACATGGATGCTGGGCCGATTGGCGGCCATGACCCGCGAAGTTCATGCGGCATTTGATCAATATGAATTTCACAAAGTTTTCCGCGCTTTGTATGATTTTTGTAATGTGGATATCTCGACCATTTATGCCAAAGCCATTAAAGATCGGCTGTACTGCGAACTTCCGGATAATCCGCGGCGGCGGGCGTCGCAAAGTGTCTGTGCCAAGTTACTGGTTTATCTGGTGGAACTCTGCGCGCCCATCCTGGTCTTTACCGCCGATGAAGTGTGCCAGATCACCCACGAATTGCCGGGGCTGACAAATATATTCGGCGATTGCATTCATACTCATTTGTTCACAACTCTGCCGGAAGCACCGAAGCCGGAGTTGCTGGCCCATTGGGAAACGCTTATGCCGCTGGTGCACGACGGCCTTAAGCATCTCGACATGCTGAAAAAATCCGTGGGCTTGGGAAATCCGTTGGACAGCGAAGCGGTGATTACCGTTCCGGCCAACCATCCGATGGCGGCGCTGATGAATCAGTACGGGCAGGAACTCGAAGATGTATTGGGAGCCGGGTTCCATCGGATCATTGCCGGCGAGAAATTATCCGTGGAGATTATTGACACCCGTGAAAAATATCCGAGTTGCGCACGCTCCTGGAAGCGCCGCCCGGATGTCGGCAGCAATTCCGAATATCCGGATTTATCAGCGCGTGACGCAGCGGTGGTCAAGACATTGACCAAGTAATGCCATTGCGCAACGGTCTTTGAATTGGCACCGCAAGCCAGATGCCCACGTGATTCCAAGCGATTGGCATATTCAGATGCGCAGCTTGCCACGGTGCTGAATTTGCAGGCTCAAAGAGATCCACCGGTCAGTTAACCCTTTAAGTTTTTTATTTGCGCCTTGATTTGTTCAATTTGCTTTTGAATTTCGGCTTTCTGCAATTTCAGGGCGGCAATATGTTTGGCGCTGGCGAAGCCCTCGTCGTTGGTGATATGGAACTCCACATTTACCAGGGCCACGTTCTGCTTGGCCAACGATACGCGCAAAATGGCCGTAAGATACTGATGTTGCGCTTTTTCGGATGCACCGGATTTCATCGCGGCGGCATACGCTAAACCTGACCGCCCCATCGCAATGTGCGCCTCGGCCAGTGCGTACTGCGCATGAACATCCCGAATCCATATTTTCCGGGGATCATTGGGTTTGAGGTGGCGCTTTTTCTGGCCCCAGAATTGCATATTTTGCGCATTGGAATCCAACAGTGCCTGCGACCGCGCGGCAAGTTCGTCCGCTTGCAGTTGCCGAATCTTGGTGACATTTGTGGTTTTGGATGCCTGCTTTAATTCATGCAACTCATCGAAAGCCTGCGTGGCCAGCCATAGCTGATGGGCACTTTTTGCCTCCTGTAGCAGATGCGATAAAAACAATTTTGCCTGCTGCCTGACTTGTGCTGCCGTCAAATTATTGGCGGCACGGAATTGGGCATGGGCAACATCCCAGGTTACCCACGCGGCATCGAGGCGGGCGTATGCGTATTGCAATTTCGCTACGCAGCGTTCCACCCGCCAATTCGTCCAGGCGGCATGTTTCGCATGGACCAGTTGCCACAACCGCCGCCGGGCGGAATCAATGTTCCGGGCGACCGGCAACTCTGGGCGTATGTATGCGGCAAAACCTGGATCATGCCAATATTTTTCCGCCGCTTGCAGATATTGCAGCTCGGAAACGCGCCGGATTACCAACGTAGCGGGAACTTTTCCGTTACTGTTAAAAACTTTCATTGAAAGTACGGCAGAATTGCGGTGATACCGAATGTTGGGGTATATCCAATTATCAAAACACAGAGGAAAATCCAGCAGGGATTGCGAGGCATGCTGAATACCGCGAAATTGCATGGCTATCTGCGGATCATCAGCCAAAATATCCGCCGGGTCAACACGCTGTCCCGGCTGCGGCTGTGGTCCTGCCGCCACCGAGTGATAAGGGTCATGCGTGCCGAGATATAACCAGCCAAACGGGCCGACGGAAACATGCCAGGCCCGGAATTCAATTAATTCATCGAGCAGAAAAGTCTGTGGCTTACCATGGAGTTTGAACCGCACGAGAATCAACACCGGTTCTCCGCGAATGGAACCAAAATCAGTAAGGTCAGGCGACCATTTGGTCGCGGAATGATAACCGATTGCGCTGAAGGCTTGTTTGAGAATATGGCGGGTGGTTTGAACACTAAGTACCGTTTCATGAAGAAAATTACTGGGCCGGCCACATACGGCCACATCCAGCCAATCGGTGAGATGTTGATTCCAAAACGCGGCCGGGATCGTCAATTCATGCTTTTGCGTGTTAATTCTTGGTGCGGCCAACACCACGGTATTAGCGGCTGCGATTGCGGTGGGTTTGGCGGATGCCGGGGCTGAAGCACCTATAAAAGCCGCTGTTAAAACTGTGCCGATGAAAAGTTGATGGTGCATGGCCATATAGAATTCCCATTTATCCGCCTGGATCAGGATTTATGCCCCGATCAAAATCGATTATAACGTGTACCGGCAAAAAGCCGTGCGCAACTCGCAGCCCGATCAGTGAAGATCAACCGGGCCGAGATGCAGCATAACGGGTTGGAACGGTTAACAAAAGGATTTCCTGGATGCGTTTTGCAGTGATTATGGCTGGTGGTTCCGGCACGCGGCTTTGGCCGATGTCTACACGGTTGCGTCCTAAACAGTTGTTACGTTTTATTGGCGGGCAATCGCTTTTGTCCATTGCGGTGAGCCGTCTGCGCGGGCTTATCGAACCGGCCGGCGTTTATATATGCACTTCAGCAAGCTATGCCGATCAGGTGCTATCGGATTTGGCCATGCTGCCGACGAACCAGCTTATCGGTGAACCCATGGGACGCGATACGGCCAATGCGGTGGCACTTTCGGCGGCGGTACTGGCGCGCGTGCAGCCGGAGTCGTCGATGGCCATTCTCACAGCGGATCATATTATCGAACCATTGGACATTTTTCAGAATTGCCTGCGCACCGGATTTGAAACGGTGGAAAAATATCCGGAACATCTGGTGACGTTTGGCATTAAGCCAACCTATGCCGCCACGGGGTATGGTTATGTGGAGCAAGGCGAAGCACTGGGGACTGGCACATCGGCATTTCGGGTGACTGCGTTTAAGGAAAAGCCCGCAGAATTGGTAGCCCGGGAATATGTACAATCCGGCAAGTTTTTCTGGAACAGCGGCATGTTCGTATGGAAAACGCAGACCATTCTTAAGCAACTTCAAACACAATTGCCGGTGTCTTATGCCGGCGTGACAAAAATTGCCGCAGCATGGGGAACGCCGGATTTCAAGCGTATATTGGCAGACGTTTATCCCACACTGCCAAAAATCAGCATTGATTACGCCGTGATGGAAAAAGCACCATGCGTGGCCATGGTACCTATGCCGGTAAATTGGCTGGATGTGGGCAACTGGAACTCGGTTGCCGCGACGGTATCACCGGACGTATCAGGAAATCGAGCCATCGGTTGCGAACTAGCCACGCTGGATTCTTCTGATTTATTGGCGGTTTCGGAGAAAAAACATCTTGTGGCAACGATCGGATTAAAAGATATGGTGATTATTCACACGCCCGACGCCACGCTGATCTGCCCGGCGAATAAAACCGAACAGATTAAGGAACTTGTAGGCCGGATTCAAGAGCAATATCCGGACCAATACACATAAAGCACGCCTGGGGCAAGGGGATGTGGTATGTCACAGCGAATCATGGCCATTGATTTTGGGGATAAACGGACTGGTCTGGCCATTGCCGATACCGATACCCGCCTGGCTTGCCCATTTGAGGTATTGGAGAACCTCAATGAGATCCAATTAGTGGCGGCAATCAAACGCATTGTCGAAGAAGAGCGTATTGATATCTTAATTTTCGGCCTGCCGCTGAATATGGATGGAACATCGGGGCCACGCGTCAAGCTTACGCAGAAAATCATAGCACTGATTGAAGCGGCTACCGGCAAGAAAATTGTCCCTGTGGATGAACGGCTCAGCACGTTCGAGGCAGAATCCCGAATTGCCGGGCAGTACACCCGCATGCAAAAGCGCCGGCGGATTGACGCCATCGCCGCAGCGCAGATTCTTACGGATTATCTGGCCGCTGGCAACGGGCCTGCGAGAGACGACATTCACGGTGATACAGTTGCTTAAAATTCTCGCATCCGTTAATTTAGTGGCAGTACCGGGGACGTCGTTCAATGGGAGGACGGCGCGTTCGCAATGCGCAGATGAGGGTTCGATTCCCTTCGTCTCCAGTCGGTTGATTCACCTTGATTATCGCCGCTTTCCCGTATGGGCAGCGGTTTTTCTTCATCTTGGCCCTGCTTGGTCAAGAATCCGGCAGGCTCCAGCCATCCAAGGCTTTGGGGGTATGGTGCGGCAGGGCCTCCATGCACGCAGCGGTATCTTGCGGCAGGGTATCACCCGTTACCCGGCAATCAATCCGGCGTTGCATGTGGCGGTCAAGGGATTTGGTCAGGCTTTAATTCTGAAAGCCCGGCAATCGGACTACCGGGCCATCATTGGTATGCAGTTCAGCGTAAAACTTCGCGGATTCCTTGGTAATGCGTTGGCGATCTATCAATGTTGGCTTGTAAATTCGCACTTTTCACCTGCCTTTTTAGAATCCCCGGTAAACTTCCCGGCGGTGGCCAATGGCCAGAACGTATAACGTTATCTCCCGGTCGTGAATTTCATACACCAGGCGGTAATCGCCCACGCGGATACGCCATTGGTTTTCAGCCCCCTGCATTTTTACAACGCCAACCGGCCTTGGATTTGCAGCCAGCGCACGCATGGCGGCCACAAGGCGGCTTTGTGCATTCAACGGCAGCTTGCGCAGCGCCTTATCCACTGATGGTTTAACGATTACGCGGCAATCAGCCACGGGCCTTTTCCTTTGCTAACCGCGCTTCAATTTCCTCCAGTGGTATTCCGCCTTTTTCCTTGCGTGCTTTCAGCGCCGCTTTCAGGTCGGCCCGATTTTCCAGTTCCTCCAGCAGCTTCAAGTCACTGATGCTTACCAGCGCCACGGTGGGCTTGCCATCGCGGGCCAAGATGATACGCTCGCCACCGTAAGCGGCCCGGTTCATTGTGTCGGCCATATTGCCACGAAAAGCCGCGATGCTTAGTTCCATAATAAGATACTCCTGTAATTCACATTTACCATTATGTACATCGATACCATATTGTCAAGTACAATCTGGAATTATTCCTGCCTTGTTTACACTCCCGGCGGCTTGATTAAACGGCGTTTACGGCACTGCGGGCAATCCGGACGGTTGTCGGTCATCCGAATTCGCAGCCTCGCAGCAATGCCCGGCGGTTCAAGCGGTGCGGCGACTCTGGATAGGCGCTGCACGTTGCGGCCACCCGTGATATTTACATTATATTGCTACTTGTGTGGTACTACCCTCCCACGGCCGAGCCTATCCCATCGGCATCACCGACGTCCACCCGCACGTGGAAGCCGAAACACATGACCGCCGCGGCGTGGCCCGGCATCAACAGCCAGGAGGCGGAGTAAGATCGAACTTAGGTTCTACCCCCCCCGCACCGCGGGGTTTGACAACACGGTTGTCTTGGCCGTAGGCTCTGCAACGCTTGAAAGGCAGGAAATTACAATGACTGATGCTCATAGACTCCCGCGTACCGTTGAAGAATTAGCTGCCCATGTCG
>JGI20133J14441_1000603_pt1 | contig 33203 bp, 33 predicted proteins | sample RS3BMetagenome_FD_14441 | JGI IMG/M metagenome (IMG submission 14441)
GCTCGAGGCCATGACCCCCGCCGCCTACAAGAAGGCGATGGGCTGAGGCTCAGGCACGATTCTCATCCCCGCGCCTCCCGGCGTCGCTGATGGGTCACCGCTCGTCGGGCGCGATGGCACGATCGAGGTGCGGGGCCTCGACGCGGATCAGGTGATCTCCTCCGAGGGGCTCGGGCGCGCCCAGATGCGCCTGCGCTCGGCCGGCTGGTTGACCACCTTGAGCGACGAGGAGGACACGCCGATCGGCTTCAAGGGGCACGTCGGACTGGCCGAGGTGCCGAGCGACTCCGCGCTGACCGTGCCGTTCACCCTGGCGACGCCGTGGACCAACGTCGTCGAGATCCGGCGCCTCGCCCGGCCCGCGCGCGGCACCGCGGCGCTCATGGCGCTGCTGTCGACGGTCCTGTTCGGCGCGATCGGTGTGCCGCTGGCGCTGTCGTCGCCCAAGGTCGTCGCGGTGACCGGCGACGCCCTCCTCGGCGTCGGCGCCACCATCGATCTGCTGCTCTTGCCGACGATCTTCGCCCCCGACTCGGATGAGCGCGTGTACCCGAGATGACCGGGCCCTCGCCTTCGCGCAGAGCTTCGCGCAGGGGGAAGACAGGCGCGCCGGGACGTAGAGCTACTGCAGTCTGCTCGGCTGGACCGTCGTGACCGACGCTTCTGCACCTGCGACCCGGACGTCGAGCACCGTCCTGTACCCGCCGTGAGCGGCGCAGGATGCGAAATGTCGACGTCGTGAATCGCCTCGGCCGCGAGCCCGGCGGTCGTCGTGGGAGGAGTGACGTACGGGGCCTGCCAGTGAGGGCGGCGCCTCGCCGCAACAGGACGCCAGCTGGTCTGGGGGCCGCGACGAGCGTTGTGGTGTCGGACGTTGAGCCGTACGCTCTCGTGACGCACCGACGGGACATCAGCGACGGGGCGTTGGGGAGTCCTTGAGTACTAACGTGACCCGAGCCGTCGTCAGGATCGATGTGGTGCTGTTCTTTGCCCTCACTGGGTGCGTCGTGAGGCCGCTCGAGGACAGTTGGGCTCGAGTCGTCCACATGGCCGCCGCCACGTATGGATGCGATCCTCGTCAGGTCCACATGCAACCAGTACGTGACTGGAAATCGCAGGTGTTCACATTCGACGGACTCGCATGCGGTCATGACGCCACCTACGAATGCGTGGTGGCATCGGGAATTCATTGTAGACAGCTCGACAGCGGTCCTCCAGCACGATGAGCTGGACACCTCGGAGAACCAGAATCGCCTCGCTCTGCCTCGCGCCTCTCGCGCTCATGTGCATGGCTGCGACGTGCCAGGTGGTCAGTGCGCTGGACGAGAGCTTGGCCTTCTGTCTCCAGCGAGCGCAGGTCGAGACCGGATGCCCTCCAGCATCGCTGCGCGAGCGTGTTCTGCACGACTGGGGACGCGACAGCTACACGATTGAAGTCACCGGATGCGGGCAGCCTCGTGTGTACACGTGCTCGCCGGGAGACATGGGAAGCAGCTGCGTGCGTGAGCCAAGACCTCGATGAGTCCGGGCTGGCGCGCATCCGTTCCCATGGTGCTTGTGGCGCTGACCACCTTCAGCGCCTGCGCCACCCCCACGGCGAGGGGCGTCCTCGACTCGGAAGGTGGCGAGCTCGGGAAATGGACCACCTTCGTCGCGGCCAGGTGCGCGGCGCCCTCGCGGGACGAAGACGAGGACGGAAACCAGACCGTCCTCGTGTCCGAAGACGGGCGGCGGCTGGGTGTATACGTGGGTCACGAGCGTCGCACCGGATGGCGGGTCGCGCTGGAGGACCTGGACAATCCGCGCAGCACTCCGGTCGTTCTGGACCAGCACCCAGAGGACATTCCGTACACGCATCCGAACCGGTGCCGCCTGATGGTGGCCGACGGCGCCGGTCATCAAGTCGACTCGGCCGAGCCGGTCGCCTACGACGGCCACTTCGCGATCGACTGCGAGCTCTCGGGCGGCGGTCATCTGCGCGGCGCGGTCACCTTCAAGAACTGCCCTTCGCGCTTTTGAGGACTCTCCATCATGCATGTTCGAACGATGATGCGCGTCATCCTTCTGGCTGCGAGCATCGTCCTCGCGAGTTGCGGCGCAATCGTGGAGCATCGCGCTCGGGCGACGTTCGCCGGCATGAACATGTGCCCCGATACCGTCGTCGCCACACCACGGCCTGACATGGCCGCTCGTTCCTTCCTCCGTCCCCCCGCCTCCCCCGCCGCAAGTGAGGGATGACGTTCGGCACGTGCAAGTGAGGGCGCGCGGTCGCGCTTCGTCGCGCCCGCGGGTTCGAGTCCGCTGCACCCGGTCCGAACGCGGCGGCGGCAGCGTCGCCCGGCAAAACTCGAGCGCCTTGCCGCGCGCTCTGCGCCCCGGCGTGGTACTGGCACTCATCGCAATGCCCCGCCCTTCCCACAAGCAGGACGCAGTCCTCGTCGGCGTCCTCCTGCCCGGCGTGACCGACCTGGAATTCGCCTCCGGCATGGAGGAGCTCGAGCGGCTCGTCTCGACGCTCGGCTACCGGACGATCGCCCGCGTGACGCAGGCGCGCAGCCACCTCGAGGCGGCGGCGGTGCTGGGGGAGGGGAAGCTGAAGGAGCTGGGCCAGCTCACCGGCGGGGAGGGGACGGTCGGCTCGCCGGCGCCCAAGAAGAAGGACAAGGCGCGGCTCAAGCGCGCCGCGGCAGCCGGCGAGAGCGACTCGGAAGGCGCCGGTGCCCGGAGGGCCCGCGAAGAGGACGCGGACGAAGACGCGGACGCGGACGCGGACGAGAGCGAGAGCGACGGCGACGGCGATCACGACGGCGATCCGAACGACCGAGGCGAAGCCAAGGTGGCGCTCGTCGCGGTCGACCACGATCTCTCTCCCAGCCAGGCGCGCAACCTCGAGCGAGCGACGGGCGCGCGCGTGCTCGATCGCACCGGCGTCATCATCGAGATCTTCCACCGCCACGCGAAGAGCCGCGAGGCTCGCTTGCAGGTCGAGATCGCGAGGCTCACGTACGCCGCTCCCCGGATGCGCGAGTCGCCGGGCGGCAAGGAGCGGCAGCGCGGGCGCGGCGCGGGCGAGGCGGCGCTGGAGCTCGATCGCCGCAAGATCCGCGACCGCATCGCCGAGCTCCGGGGGGAGCTCGAGGCGGTGCAGCGCGATCAGGACGTGCGTCGCGCGCATCGCCGGCAGGCGCGGCGCGTCGCGCTCGTGGGGTACACGAACGCGGGCAAGTCGTCGCTCATGCGCGCGCTCACCGGCAGCGACGTGTACGTGGAGAACAAGCTGTTCGCGACGCTCGACACGACCGTCCGCGCCCTGCACCCCGATTGCAAGCCGCGCATCCTGGTGAGCGACACCGTGGGCTTCATCAAGAAGCTGCCGCACGATCTGGTCGCGAGCTTCAAGTCGACGCTCGACGAGGCGCTCGAGGCTTCGCACCTGCTTCACGTGGTCGACGCGGCCGATCCGTCGTGGCCGTCGCAGCTCGAGGTGACGCGGGACGTCCTCCAGGAGATCGGCGCCGGCGACGTGCCGTCGACGCTGGTCATGAACAAGGTCGACAAGGTCTCGCCCGAGGAGCTGCGCAGGCTTCGCGCACGCCTGCCCGAGGCGTGGTTCGTGTCGGCCCACGATCCCGCGGACGTGGCCCGCGTGCGCGAGAGCATCATCGCGATCTTCGAGGCGACGTACGCGGAGGCCGAGCTCCTCGTCCCCTACGACCGTCAGGCGGTCCTCGGCGAGATGCACGAGGCGGGGCGCGTCGCCGACGAACGCTACGACGAGGGTGGCGTCACGGTGCGCTTCCGCGCCGAGCCCGAGACCATCGCGCGCCTGCGCGCCATGCTCGCGCGGCCCGCGGCGGCGAGGCGCGGGTGATCTACTCCGACGCCCTGGCGCGCACGAACTGCTCGAAGACGACGAGGGTGACCTCGGTCCCTTCGCCGATCTCCTGGAGGATCCGCTTCACGCGAGGCCACTCGAGGCCGGCCGTGCCGGTCCCCGGGCGGAAGAGGCCCACCCGCGCGATGCCGCCCTGCGCGGCGAGCTCCACGAGTCGCTTCACGGCCCTGGTGAGCGACGCGAGCTTGGCCTTCCTGGTCTCGTCCTCCTGGAGGACGAGGGCGTAGACGGTCTCGTCCCCTTCGGAGAACGCCACCACGTCGCCGAGCGCGAGGCGCTCTTCGGCCGCGCGAGCGCTCAGCGCCGCGGCGAGCTTCGGCCAGCGCTTCTTGAAGGCGACGGCCACGCCCTTGTCCATGGTCCCCCGGGCGTTGCTTCCGAGAGCATAGGCATGGAGGTCCTCGGTGCCGAAGAGGTCACCTTTGATGAAGATCGCGGGCACGTGGGGACGCCAGTGTCCCTTCATTGGCGTACGTTTGCAACGTGCCCGGGATCGATCTCCTCTACGTCGACGGCGCCGTCGTCGTGGCCAACAAGCCGTCGGGCCTGCTGGTCCATCGCGGCTGGGCCGCCGACGACGACGTGGCGCTGTTCCGGGTGCGAGACATGCTCGGCGCGCAGGTTCATGCCGTGCACCGCCTCGACCGCGGCACGAGCGGCGCGCTGCTCTTTGCGCGCACGCGCGAGGCGGCGGCGGCGCTCGGGCGATCGCTCGAGGCCGGCCGCGTGGAGAAGCGCTACCTCGCCCTGGTGAGGGGCACGCCGCCCGACGAGGGGGTCATCGACCACGCGATCCCCCGCAGCGAAGGGGGCGAGCGTGTGGCTGCCGTGACGCGCTTTCGTCGCCTCGCGAGGTCGCCCGTCGACCGCTGCTCGCTCGTGCTCGCGCGGCCGGAGACCGGGCGGCTGCACCAGATCCGCCGCCACTTCCACCACATCAGCCATCCGATCGTCGGCGACGTGAACCACGGCTCGGGCGCGATCAACCGGCACTACCGCGCGCGCTACGGCCTTTGTCGCCTCGCGCTCCACGCGCGCTCGATCGCGTTCGATCACCCGGCGACGGGCGAGCGGATCGCCGTTTCGGCGCCCGTCCCCGACGATCTGTCGCGCGCGCTCGAGGCGCTCGACCTGCTGGCGCACGCCGGAGCGGACGCGTGAGCCGACGCGAGAACGGCGCGTTCCGGTGCCGCGTCTGCCGGATGCTCGGGCGCCTCTGCGTCTGCCCGCTCATCCCCGACCCGCCCCTCGCCACGCGGACGCGGGTCGTCCTCGTCATGCATCGGATCGAGACCTCGAAGTCGACCAACACCGGGCGCCTCGCCACCGCGTGCCTGGCCAACAGCGAGATCATCGTCCGGGGGCACGAGGGCAAGCCGAGCGAGCCGCTCGCATGGAGCGAGGCGGTGCAGCCGCTCCTGCTCTTCCCGTCCGAGGACGCGAAGCCGATCGCCGACGCCGTGCGCACCCTCGACGGCAGGCCCGTCGTGCTGATCGTGCCGGACGGGACCTGGAGGCAGGCCTCGAAGGTGAGGCGGCGCGTGCCGGGGCTCGCCGACGTGACGTGCGTGTCGGTGTCGGGCGAAGCGAGGCTGCCGTACCGGATGCGCGCGGAGGCGCACGCGCACGGCCTCTCCACGATCGAGGCGATCGCGCGCGCGATGGCGATCCTCGAGGGCGAGGACGTGCAGCGGGTGCTCGAGAGCGTCTTTCGAGCGATGGTGGAGCGAACGCTCTGGACCCGGGGCGAGCTCGCGGTCGGCGACGTCCTCGGCGGGATCCCCGAGGGGGCCGTGCGGCACGATCCGTGGGTGCCGTTCGGCAAACCATGACCTCGAGCCGCAGCAGGACCGGGCTCCGTCGCGGGCGCAACCCCTCACCGCGAGACGCTCCCCACCTTCGTCGAGCGATGCCCGCGCGACTCACTGGATCACCTCGCATGACTCACCAAGGATCCTCGCGAGCATTGCCGCCGATGATCACGAAGATTGTCGTTGAGCGTCGCGAGGATCGCGGCCGAGCGTCGCGAGGATCGTGGCCGAGCGTCGCGAGGATCGTGGCCGAGCGTCGCGAGGATCGGTGCCGAGCGTCGCGAGGATCGTCGCCGATCACCACGATGATCGTCCGATCACGTGCTGAACAACCCGGGATACGACCGCCGCCCGTGGACAAGGACGGCACCGAGCGCGCAATCCGTGGTCCGGCCTACCAGGCCAGCGCGCCGTGAATGGCTAGCGCCTCTCCAGGAAGCCCCTGCCTTCGAAGATCGCCGGCATCGCCTTTTCGATTCGCGCCACCCGCGTCGCCGACTGCTTGGCCGCGGCAAAGTGGTAGAGGTAGCTCCTCTGCCGCCCCGGCGTCAGCGCCTCGAAGGCGCGCCTGAAACGCGGGTCCTTTCGGAACCGCTCCGTCAGCTCCTCGGGAACCGGAAAATCCGAGGTCTTCTTCTTCTCGATCCGCAGCCCGGCCTTCTCGACCGAGATGGCCTCGCGCACGTAGGCCTTGATGGTCGACGCCTTCGCCTTGATGTCCTTCACGCGGGTGAACTTCATCACCCGCCCGGCCTGCACCTGACCGAGCTGAACCAGCACCTTCTTCGGGTCCTTCAGCAGGGCGCCCTGAAAGAAGCCCAGCGCGAAGTACTCCTTGAAGCCCTGCAGGATGACGACGTTCTTCCCGTCCACCGTGTAGGTGGGCTTGCCCCACTTGCACTCCTCTTTCAACGGGAGGCCGGCGAGCACTCGTCGCATCTCGGCGATCTCCGCCTCCCACCGCTCGCGATACGCCATCTCCATGCCGGCACCAGCGGGTGACTTCCGGCTCAACGGTGTCATGGGGGAAGATCGACGGCAAGGCGCGGCCGCCTTCCCGGGCGGCGGCGCCGACCAGCCGGCAGGGGGCGCCTGGCGTGCACGGCGCGGCGCTTCAGTGCGCACCGGGGGAGGAGGCGGGCAACGGTTCGACGCGGCGGTGACCGCGTGCGCCGCGCCTCGTCACGCTTGGAGCAGCGCCGTGCAGACGAGGAAAGCGGCTCGTCATCCCTGCATTGTGACCCTGCGACCAGGGGGAGCGTCTGTCATTCGGGGGGGAGCGCCGCTCCTTCGTGGGAGCGGCGCTGTGCGATGGAGCGATGCCGCTGTGCGAGCTCGTACTGCGCCTGTGGTCCTCTGCAGGCCACCACGTCGGACACGGGGTGCGGCGATGCAAGGACGACCAGGGGCCGTGCTCGTCGGGAGAGGCGCTCTCCGAGATGGGAGAGCCGCCGTGCGTCGTCGCGCTGGCGCTTTGCGGGTTGGCGAAGAGGCTCTCCCATCGAGCGCAGCGTGCTCACGGACCGATACTGGAGCGCTCCTCGCTCGCACGGCCGACGTCGGTCCGTGACGTCGTGCACGTCATCGAGCCATCGGCGCCGTGCGCGTCGGCACCGACGCCGTGCGCGTTCGCATCGGCACCCGACGGGCTCGCAGCGGCGCTCCCCTCGATCGCGGAGACGCTCTCCCAGGTCGACGTGGCGCTCCCCCAGCCTGCACGGCCGCTGTGCGATGACGCCAGGACGATTCCCATCACGACAAGGACGGCGTCGGCGAATGGATCGCGTCCGGCTCGACGACGGCGCTCGAGCTCGGCGAGTTTCTCGGCGGCGTTCCAGGCCGTATGCGCCAGAATGGGGCTCGCGGCTGGAGGAAGCCCGATGAACGGTCCGATCGCCCAAGCCGTCGCCCTCACCTGTCATGCGAACGGCCGCCTCTCGAGCCGTGCGTCGGCGTCCTTCTTCCCGCAGAACAGCACGTGTCAGTTCTGTCGCTCGGTATCGTTCGTGGCCGTTGAACCGCAAAGTGGCGGCAATCCTCGCGAGCTGCCGGTCGCGAGCAGCCCCGACGAATGGTTCTCGCTCCTCGAAAAGGAGCGCGCCACCGGCGTCGAGCTCCACCATGGCCCCGGCCAGTCGCAGGGTGCTCCGGAGCGGAAGCTCGCCGGGTTCGTCGGCGGGGGCGGCGAGTACTCGTTGACCGCGCTCGGGCCGGAGGAGAGCACCCTCTGGATGGCGCGGTGGCAGGTCGCCGATCGACGCGCTGCCGACAAACGAATCTGGGAGGTCACCTACGGTCGCGTGGCATCCGTGCGACCGGCGCCGCTCGTGCCGAACGATCTGGCGTCGACAACCCACCGGCTCGAGACCGCCCTCATCGACATCACCGCATTCGCGGAGGGGCACGCGCTCGACGGGTTCGCGCGACTGTTTCGCCAAGCGCTCGCGTGCCTGCGCGAGCCGGGGGCCGAGCACGACGTCTATCACCGGGACCTCGCCCCGGCGGGCGTGTTGCCCGCGGCCGCCAGCGCCCTGCTCGGCGCCTGCCAGTCCGCGTGGGTCTTCGGCGGAATGGGCTCCTGGAACGACATGGGGTTCGATGGGCAGGACGGCGTGGAGTACGACCGTGTATCGGAGAGCCTCTACGCGGCCCTCGTGAACGCCATTCCTGCGGGCGCGAATGCGTCCGTCTCCGACGGGGGGCCCCCGCGCGCGGTCGACGAGTACGTCGCGCGCGCCCTCGACTAGTTCACGCCGCCCGAGGTTTCACCGGGGCTGCGGTGGCTCCATGTCGCATGGTTCTCACTGTGTCCCCTGAATCGACGGGGCAAGCAGGTCGCGGACTTTCCATGGCCCGGCATTCCTGGCATGCAGGAAGTCATGAGCTGGAGGACGACGACGGAGCGCACGCCGTGCGGTCCGCCGACGGTGCCGATCGCGCTCACGGCAGAGCAGCGCCTGCAAGTCGAGGCGCTGCTTCGTCGTGGCAAGGTGGAGAAGCGGGTCTATCTGCGAGGTCGGGCGTTGCTGATGATGGCCGACGGCGTGCCCGCCAACCGCATCGCGTGGGAGCTGCGGGTGCATGAGCGCACGGCGGAGCGCTGGCGCCAGCGGTTCCAACGGGGTGATCCGGTGAAGTTGCTGGCGGACGCCCATCGGTCAGGGCGGCCGCGTGCTCTCTCTCAGACACCGACTGCGCACGCGTAGTGTCCGAAGCCTGCCGACCGCCCCGGGACGTGGGCGTTCCGGTGACGCACTGGTCCGCATCGTTGCTTGCCGAGCACTTGCCGAGCGTCGGCGTCACGGCGAGCGAGACGAGCGTGCGGCGCATCCTGCAAAACGCTCGACTGCGACCGCATCGACAGAAGATGTGGCTGCATTCGCAGGACGACGAGTTTCGCGCCAAACGCGACGCGATCCTGCGCCTGTACTACGAGACGCCCGACGACGAGCACATCGTCTGCGTCGACGAGAAGCCGGGTATCCAGGCGCTCGAACGCCGCTACCCCGACCTGCCGATGATGCCAGGGCAACCGGTGCGGCGCGAGTTCGAGTACGTGCGCCATGGGACCCTGACCCTCATGGGGGCCCTCGACGTACGACGCGGCAAAGCCTTCGGCTTCCTCGCCCCCAAGACCGGCGGGGAGGTCTTTGTCGAGCTACTCGACCACGTGGCCCACTGCTACCCGCGGGGCAGGGGCCACGTGGTCTGTGACAACCAGTCCTCGCACGATACCGATGACGTGCTCGACTGGCTCGAAGACCACCCCCAGTGGACCATCCACTTCACCCCCAAGCACGCCTCCTGGCTCAACCAGATCGAGTGCTTCTTCTCCATCCTCCAGCGCCGTGTCCTGACGCGAGGCTCATTCCTCTCGACCGACGAACTGGCCGCCGCCATCGAGCGCTACCTGCTCTGGCACAACGCGCAGGCCAAGCCCTTCCGCTGGTCCTACCGCCCCCCCTCCTGGTCGACAGCACCGGCGCAACTTCGACCGGCGTGAACTAGTGCACGCGCCCCGGCTCGCCCGCGGGCTCCTCGATCGGCGGTCGGCGCTCGAGGTGCTCGAGACATAGTGCACGCACGTTGGCGGGCACCGCCGGCGAGCGCGCGACGAGCTCCAGCTCCGGCCGCACCAGCAGCCCGGCGATGCGCGCCGCGATCTCGGCCGGGGTCGCCGGGTTCATCACGAGCGCCACTCGCACCCGCGGAGAGTGCACCCACTTGGTGGAGCGCGCGATCTCGGCCAGCGCCGCGGCGCGGCCCGGACGCATCGCCGCGAGCCGTACGACGTCGTCCTCCGTGATGCGCGGATTGCGCAGGCAGCGGCGGATGACGTCCGGGTGGGGGTCGAGCAGCAGCCGCTGCATCGTGTCGCGATCGGGGCGCCGGGCCAGCGACTTGCGCTCGCCGAGCGTCAGCGGCCGCCCACGCGCGTCGGCCGGCACGCGCTCGCGCACGGCGGGCGGCGCGCCCGAGCCGCAGGCAACCGGCACCGGCACGGGATGGCGCACCAGCCGCTCGAGCGCCAGCAGCGACCCGGTGGCTGCCTCCTCGCGCAGGCGCTGCACGATCGCGTCCATGTCTTCTGCGTTGAGCGCGTCGACGATCGCGACCAGCGCCTCGCGCGCGGCCACCTCCGCCTGCTCGGCGCGCTCGCAAACCGCATCGAGCGTGCGCGCGAGCTCGGCAAGCCCGCCGGGCGCTTCGGCACGACCACGCACCACGCTGGCCACATACGAGGCGCGCAGGGCGGCATCCCCCAGCGATCGCGTCGCGCGGACCAGAGCTTCGGCGCGCTCGCCTGCGTGCATGGGTCAGATGCCGAGATCGAACGCCTGGGGCTTCTTCGCCGGCTCCGGCGCCGGCTTCGCGGGCGCGGCCTGGGCGGCGCCACCGTGCGTCCGTGCGGCGGCCGGCCGGGCGGCCGGCCTGGGCGCTTCGGCCGGCGCCTTCTCGATGGGCGGCGAGGACGAGATCGGAGCGGCGGCGCTCGACGGCGGCGGGGCGGCGACCTCCACGACCGACGCGGACGGCACGGACGAGGGGGCGCCGCTCGCGGTCTGCCGTGCCGCGGCCGTCGCCGTGTCCGCGCCCGCGGCCGCGCTGCGGCCTCTCACGGCATAGGTCACGCCGACGACGCCGATCACGAGCGCCACGAGCGCGGCGCCGGCGATCCCGATCGCCAGCCCCTTGCGGTGCCCGGGCCCGGCGCCGCCGGTCCCGCCAAACGTGTGCGCGATGGGTGCGCCGGTCGTCGGCAGCACGCCTGCCGGCACCTGTCCCGCGCCGGGCTGCGGCGTGCCGGCGTACGGCTGGGGCGTTCCGGGGTACGGCTGCGGGGTCGCCGGATAGGCCAGCGCCTCGGGTCCGCCATGGGCGGGTGGCGTGTTCGCCGGACGCATCGGCATCGTGCCGCCGGGGACTCCGGGATCGCTCGCCATCACCGCCCGGATCTGGGCCCGGTCCATCACGTCCGTGAGCTGCGACTGGCCGAACACGAGCGACAGCCCCTCGGCGAGCTCCTTGGCGCTCTGATAGCGCTGCATCGGGTCGCGCTCCGCCGCCTTGGCCCAGAAGCGGTCGAACGCCGCCGGCAGGTCGGGCGCGACCTGCGACGGCACCGGAACGGGCGCCACGATGATCTTGACGAGCAAGTCGCCGAGCGCCTCGCTCTCGAACGGCAGCCGCCCGGTCACCGCCTGGTACACGATGACCCCGAGCGACCACAAGTCGCTGCGGTGATCGACCGCTTTGGTCCCCTGCGCCTGCTCGGGGCTCATGTAGTACGGCGTCCCGAGCATCGCGCCCGTCTTGGTGCCGCTGCCCTCGATCGCCGTCGACTGCGCCTTGGCGATCCCGAAGTCGAGCACCTTGGCGATCTCGCGGTCGTCGTCGCGCACGAGGAAGATGTTGTCCGGCTTCAGATCGCGGTGGACGATGCCGGCGGCGTGCGCCCGGGTCAGCGCGCGGCACACCTGCGTGATGATCGTGCAAAGCTCCTGAGGCGGCAGCCTCCCGATGCGCGCCAGACGCTTGCCGAGATCCTCGCCGTCCAGCAGCTCCATTGCGATGTACGGCGTGCCCTGGAAGACGCCGTGATCGAGGATCTGCACGACGTGGGGGCTGCGAAGCTGGGCGGCGGCCTTCGCCTCACGCTCGAAGCGCGCCTGCGCCTCGGGCAGGTGGACGTAGTCGCCCTCGATGAACTTGACCGCGCACGGGATGTCGAGCGCCAGGTGCGTCGCGTGCCAAACCGAGCCCATGCCGCCACGCCCCAGCTGGCGGTTGAGGCGAAAGCGCTCGGCGATGACGAGATTGGCTACCGGTTGCATCGTGCCCCCATGGCGAGAGAGAAGAGGCGTTCACCGGGCGGAGGCCGGCTATGCGCGCTCCCAGGTTAGCCGGTCGCGGGCCGGTCGAGCCATCCTCCAGATGGCCCCCGGCGCGACGTGCCGACGTACCTCGACCTACAAGGAGTCGCCCGACGTTGTCCGATGCGGCCCCGGCCCCATCCGGGTTGTTCGATGGGGCCCCGGCCCCATCGGGGAGCCGAGGGCCGTTTGAAGCGTCGACGTCGCGGGCTATGGTCGGTAGGGAGCCCCATGGCGAGCCAGCACGACCCCCGACGGCAAGGGGACGTCGAGACCGAGGAACGGCAAAAGACCGCCGTTCCAAAGCGCTACAAGGTCATCTTCCACAACGACGACTACACCACCATGGAATACGTGGTGGAGGTGCTGCAGCGCTTCTTCCACAAGAGCGAGACCGAGGCGTTGCACATCATGCTGACCGTGCACAAAAAAGGGAGAGCGATCGCGGGCGTCTACCCCCGCGACGTCGCCGAGACGAAGGTGGCTGAGGTCATGCGCGACGCCCGAGAGCACGGTCATCCGCTCCTCGTCACCACCGAGCCGGAGTAGGAGTCATCGAGCCAGCCCATGCGGATCAGCCCCGAGGTCGAGATCGCCCTGTCGGTGGCCGCCAGCGACGCGGCCCGGCGGCGGCACGAGTACGTCACGATCGAGCACCTGCTCTACGCGCTGATGCTCGACGAGACGACTGCGAACGTCCTGCGCCACGCCGGCGGTGACCCGGTGGCGCTCAAGAAGCGCCTCGACCAGTATTTGAGCGACGCGCTCGAGCCGTTGCCCGAGGAGACCGCGGGCGCCCCCACGCCGTCGCTGGGCGTGCAGCGCGCCATCCGTCGCGCGGTCAACCACGTGAAGTCGAGCGGCAAGGACGAGGTGACCGGCGCCAACGTGCTGGTCGCGATGTTCGCCGAGCGCGACTCGTACGCCGTCGCCCTCATGGAGGAGCAGGGGGTCTCGAGGCTCGACATCGTCTCGTACATCTCCCACGGCGTCTCCAAGCTCGACGACGACGAGGCGGAGCCGGGCAAGGCCGGGGCCGTCGAGCCAGGCGAGGAGGGCGCGCCGCGCCCGGCCAAGGACCCGCTCAAGGCCTACACGGTCAACCTCAACGAGGAAGCGCAGAACAAGCGCATCGATCCGCTGGTCGGCCGCGAGAACGAGGTCGGGCGCATCGTGCAGATCCTGGCGCGGCGCAAGAAGAACAACCCGCTGCTGGTCGGCGACGCGGGCGTCGGCAAGACGGCCATCGCCGAGGGCCTGGCGCTCAAGATCCAGCGCCAGGAGGTTCCCAAGGCGCTCGAGGGCGCCACCGTGTACGCGCTCGACATGGGGGCGCTGCTCGCCGGCACGCGCTATCGCGGCGATTTCGAGGAGCGCATCAAGGCGGTCATCAAGGCGCTGCAGAAGATCGACCGCGCCATCCTGTTCATCGACGAGATCCACACGATCGTCGGCGCCGGCGCGACGACCGGCGGCAGCATGGACGCGAGCAACCTGCTCAAGCCGGCGCTGGCCAGCGGGCGGTTGCGCTGCATCGGATCGACCACGTTCCAGGAGTACCGGCAGCACTTCGAGAAGGACCGCGCGCTGTCGCGACGCTTCCAGCGCGTCGAGGTCGACGAGCCGAGCGTCGAGGACACGGTGAAGATCCTCCACGGGCTTCGAAAGCAGTACGAGGAGTTCCACGGCGTCACGTACACCGACGAGGCGCTGCGGGCGGCGGCCGAGCTCTCGTCGAAGTACCTGCACGACCGCAAGCTGCCCGACAAGGCGATCGACCTGATCGACGAGACGGGAGCGGCGGTGAAGCTCGCGCACTCCGTTGGGGCCGGGGCCCCAGTGGACGAGCCTGCGACCGGGGCCGCGGCGGCGGCCGGCGATCCACCGACGGACGGCCCGGGGGCGAGCGGCGTGGTCGACGTCAAGAACGTCGAGGCGGTGCTCGCGCGCATGGCGCAGATCCCGCCGCGCGAGGTGTCGACGAGCGACAAGGAGCGGCTGCGCAGCCTCGAGACCGAGCTGCGCGAGGTCGTCTTCGGGCAGGACGAGGCCATCCGGCAGCTGGTCGCCGCGATCAAGCTATCGCGCGCCGGCCTGCGCGCCCCCGAGAAGCCCATCGGCTCGTTCCTCCTGACCGGCCCGACCGGCGTCGGCAAGACGGAGGTGGCGCGGCAGCTCGCCAAGGTGATGGGCATCGCCTTCCACCGCTTCGACATGAGCGAGTACATGGAGGCGCACACCGTCTCGCGCCTCATCGGCGCGCCCCCCGGCTACGTCGGCTTCGACCAGGGCGGCCTGCTGACCGACGCGATCGCCAAGACGCCGCACGCGGTGCTCCTGCTCGACGAGATCGAGAAGGCCCACCCGCAGATCTTCAACATCCTGCTGCAGGTGATGGACCACGGGAAGCTGACCGATCACAACGGCAAGCAGACCGACTTCCGGCACGTCGTGCTGCTCATGACGAGCAACATCGGCGTGCGCGATCTGCAGCGGCGGGCCGTCGGCTTCGGCGGCCCGGGCGGCGCCGACCGCGAGAAGCCCGACGTCGACCGCGAGTACAAGCAGCTCTTCAGCCCCGAGTTCCGCAATCGCCTCGACGCCAAGATCCAGTTCCGGCCGCTCGACCCGGCCATCATGCGCAGCATCGTCGGCAAGTTCGTGAAGGAGCTGGGTGCGCAGCTCGCCGAGCGCAAGGTGACCATCGAGCTGACCAACGCCGCGACCGAGTACCTCGCCAAGGCCGGCTACGATCCGGACAACGGCGCGCGGCCGCTCGCCCGCGTCATGCAGGAGGAGGTCAAGCGCCCCCTCGGCGACGAGCTGCTCTTCGGAGCGCTCGAGAACGGCGGCCACGTGCTGGTCGACGCCAGGGTCGGGAAGCTCGTCTTCTCGTTTTCGCCGCGGGGCTGAGCGCGCCCGCATCCGCGCAGCCGCGGCGTCGAGCGGGCGTCAGGGGCACGCCCGCGTCTGCAGCATGAGCGGCGGGCGCGGCGTCTGCTGGAAATCGAACGCCCCCATGAGGCTCCCGGCCTGCCCGTCGCGCGCGTGAGGGTCGCGAGTGCTCATGTACGCCATGCCCCAGAGGTCCTCGATGAGCCTGGGCACCGAGGCCTGCTCTGTCGGCGTCGAGAGCACGTAGCCCTTCTTCGCGTACGGCGAGACGATGATGAGGGGCAGACGGAACGCGTTCTGGAAGATCTGACTATTTTTGCACTCGTGCACGGGCGGCGCGACGTGGTCGTAGAAGCCGCCCCAGTCGTCCCAGGTGACGAGGATCGCCATGTGCTTCCACTCCGCAAGTACGCGTTGTCGAGCACGAGCGACTGGGCGCCCCAGAAGACCGCATGGCCGGGGGTGCTCGGACCGAGCGTCTTCGAGAAGAAGTGGTCGGCGAGGACGAAGTTCCGCGCGTATTGCCAGTAGTTCGGGATCTGCTGCTCCGAGTAGTAGATGAAGGGCAGCTGCCCGGCGCCGATGAGGTCGAATCCGTCCATGGCGCCGCCCCGGTACGCGGTCTGCCCGCAGCTGTTCGCGTGGCAGAGATCCTGCGAGAGCGTGCCGTTCGGCGCCTTCGGGCGCTGGATCGTGGCGCCCGTCGAGAGCTTCGCCGTGGTCGTCGTGTCCGCGCCGGGGAAGCCGGTGAAGTAGTCGTCGAACGTGTGGTTCTCCTTGATGAGCACCAGAACGTACCTGATGAGCGACCCGGCCGACGCGTCGGCATCCTGCGCGCCGCCGTCTCCCGGGCTCCCCGCGTCGGCGGCGCCGTCCCCCGTCGGCGCGGCGGGATCGCTGGCTGCATCCTCGGCGCCCGAGGCGCTGCCGCCGTCGGAGCCCGGGCCGTTGCCGCACGAGGCGATCGCGAAGGGGGCGACGACGAGGCCGAGGGCGAGAAGGTGGGAGCGCATCGTCCCTCGCCAACGCAAGAGACGTACCCTCCGGGCGGAAAAGCCACGCCGCGCGCGGAAAACGGCAGGGTCGCGCCACCCCGGCGGCGCGCGGATCGTCACCTCCCCCGCACGCGTGCGTGATGCGGCGCGACCCGTTCGCGAGCGCTCACGAGCGGCACGCGCGGACGGCGCGCGCACGGCCGCGAATTCCTCCCTTCCTACGCAGGGCCAGGTGGAATAGATCGCGCCCATGACGCAGCCCCTCGTCTCGATCCTCATGGGCAGCAAGAGCGACCTCGACGTGATGCAGCCGGCGCGCGATGCGCTCGCGGAGCTGGGCATCGCGCACGAGGTCAGGGTCCTGAGCGCGCACCGCACGCCGGATGCGCTGTTCGATTACCTGAAGGACGCCGAGTCGCGCGGCGTCGAGGTCTTCATCGCGGGCGCCGGCGGGGCGGCGCACCTGCCGGGCGTCTGCGCGGCGAAGACGACGCGGCCCGTGCTCGGCGTCCCCATCCCGTCGGGTCACCTGCTCGGCCTCGACGCGCTTCTCGCCATCGTGCAGATGCCCAAGGGCATCCCGGTCGCGACGTTCGCGGTCGGCAAGGCGGGCGCGGGAAACGCGGCGCTGTTCGCGGTGGCGATCCTCGCCGGCAAGCGGCCGGAGCTCGCGCAGAAGCTCGCCGCGTGGCGCAAGGCGCAGGCGGACAAGCTACTCAAGGACTCGGTCATCGCATGAGCCGCACGAGGGGGGCTTGCGGCTCCTTCGGCGTCCTGCTGCTGGCGGCGCTGCTCGCCTGCGGGAGCTCGTCGTCCGGGGGCACGCCGGCCGACGGCGGAGGCGGCGGAGACGGCGGAGGCAGCAGCAGCGGCTCGGCGAGCAGTGGCGGAGGTAGCGGCGGCAGCAGCAGCAGCGGCGGCGGCGTACCCGAAGGGGGCGGCGGCACGACGTACGGCGCGATGCACAGCGGCCAGTACAACCTGGGCCCCGTGGAGTGGACGGGGTCCTACCCCAACGCGTGCGCGCCCTACCCGGCCCCGGTCGAGATGGAGGAAGGCGCGTACCTGGCCGGCGTCGACAACTCCGTGGGGGCGGACGGCGGCATGTGCGACGTCTGCATTCTCGTCACGACGGCCAAGGGCAAGAGCCTGGTCGCGCGCGTCATCACGTACGGTGACAGCAACTCCCCCGGCGACATCGACCTCAGCCAGGCCGCGTACCGCGCCCTGTTCCAGGGCGAGTACCCGCGCACGATGAGCTGGCAGCAGACCAAGTGCCCGGACACCGGCAAGGTCCAGTACCAGTACCAGACGGCGGCCAACCCCGACTGGACGAGCCTCTGGGTGCGAAACGCCCGCCTTCCGGTGACGAACGTGGAGGTGACGAGCGCGAACCACTCGACCTGGTTCGCCCTCACGCGGGGCACCGACGGCACGTGGACCGACGGCGGCGGCTTCGGATCGGGGCCGTTCAGCCTTCGCGTGACGGCGGTGGACGGGCAGCAGGTGACCGACATGTTCTCCGCCTTCAGCGCCGGGGCCCTGGTCGACTCGGCGATGCAGTTTCAGTGAGTCCATGCCCCCGATGGATCCGAGCGACCTGACGACCCTCGTCCCGTTCCTCGCGGCCCTCGACGACGGCGGGATCGCCTCAATCGCGGCGCGTCTGGAGCGTCGGCCCATGCGCGCGGGCGACACGATCGTGCACGAGGGGGCGGAGGGCGAGTCGCTCTTCGCGATCGCGCGGGGGCGCGTGCGCGTGGTCCGAGCACGGGACGCGGGATCGAGGGACGCGCAGGAGCTCGGCGCGGGCGAGTTGTTCGGCGAGATCTCCCTGTTCGCACACGCGCCCCGCCTGGCCACCGTCGTCGCGGCGACCGACGGCGAGCTGATAGAGATCGAACGTGCGCAGCTCGATGCCGCCGCCGGGCGACATCCGGCGTTTGCCGAGGCGCTCGCGCGCTTCCGGTGCGAGCGGCTATGGGCCGCGGTGTCGCGCTCGAACACGCTCTTCGGGCTGCTGCCGGCCGATCGTCAGCGGACGCTCGCCCAGCTCGTGCGCGTAGAGGCATACGGGGCCGGTGCGCTGCTCATCGAGCAGGGGTGGCCGAGCGCTGGCTTGTTCGTGCTCCTGCGCGGACGCTGCGAGGTCTTCCACACGTCGCCCGAGGGCCGGGAGGAGCACTACCCCCCGATGGGCGAGGGCGACTTCTTCGGCGAGCTGTCCATCCTCCAGAACGGCCCCGGCACCGCGAGCGTGCGCGCGGCCACGCCATGCGTCGTGCTCCTCCTGCCACGCGAGTGGTTCGACGATCTGCTGCTGGGCGACCCGGCGGTGCGTGAGACCATCTACGCCGTCGCCGGACGGCGGGTCGGCCGCACCCAGGAGCTGCTGGCCGTCCACGAGATCGATCGAAACTTCGTGTAAGGCATCACGACTCGTCGCGGATGGGCAGCGACCATTCGCCCACCGCCGACTGGAGGTACAGCCACTCCTGCATCGACGCGGCGCCGCCTTCGCGATCCAGCAGCGCGGCCAGCCGGCGGGTGGCGCGCCGGAGCTGCCGAATGCCGGAGACGGCGACGAGCGAACGGAGCGCCTGCGAGGCCTCGTCGGTCGCCCCCATCATCTCCTCGAACGTGTCTCCGCCGATCTCGAGCACCACGACATCGCTGGCCGCGACGACCGACGCGACGCGGGGGCCACGCTCGATGAGCGCGACGTGCCCGAAGAGGTCCCCGCTCCGCAGCACGCCGAGCCGGAACCTCGTCCCTGCCGCCTTCTTGACGACGTCGACCTGCCCGGACGCGACCAGATATGCGCCGTGGGCGTGCGCTCCCTCGGCGACGATCTCGGTCCCGGCGGCGAATGCGAAGGCGCACGTCCTTTGCAGCAGCGTCTCCAGGCCGTCGTCCGAGCAGCCCGGCAGGAGGCCCTGGGCCCGGAGGTCGGCGATCGTGACGTTCGCGGCCGCCGCCTGCCCGACGGCAGGCAGCGTCGGCGCGAGCTGTAGCGGTCGCGCGCCCTGGCCCGCGTCGAGCGGTCGCACGGTGCTGGGCCGTCCGAACTCCTCGGCCCAGACCGCTCGCACCCGCGGAGATGCGAACGGCCACAGGGCCCGCCCGAGCTCGCGCACGCTGGGGTAGCGATCCTCGCGGCGCGCGGCGATCGCGCGCAGCACGACCGCGTCGAAGCCGCCCGCGAGCCCCGGGCGCCGCGCCGAGGGGGGATCCGGTCGCTCCTGCAGCATGCGGGCGAGCAACGCGGCGAGCGTGCTCGCCTCAAACGGCACCGTGCCCGTCGTGCATTGGTAGAGGACCACCCCGAGCGCGTATTCGTCGGACCGGCCGTCGAGCTCACGGTCGCCGGCGAGCTGCTCGGGCGACATGTATTGCGGCGTGCCGATCGTCTCGCCGACCCGGGTGAGCACCGGTCCGCGAACGCTCCTCTGGCGCGAGATCCCGAAATCGAGCAGCACCGGGTGCTCGCGATCGTGCGCCGCGCGCGCCAGGAAGATGTTCTCCGGCTTCACGTCGCGGTGCACGATCCCCTCGGCGTGCGCGGCCGCGACCGCCGAGACGATGGGCAGCAGCACGTCGACGACGCGCGAGACAGGCAGCGGACCGGAGCGCTGCAGGAGCGCGTTCATATCCTCGCCCTCCAGCAGGTCCATCACCATGAACGCGCGGCCCGACTCGACGCCGACGTCGGTCACGCGAACCACGTTCGGATGCTGCAGCCGCGAGGCGGCGCGCGCCTCCAGCACGAAGCGCTGCACGAGCGTCGGGTCGAGCGCGTATCCCGCCTTCATCGCCTTGAGCGCGACGCGCCGCTGCAGGTCCACGTGCTCCGCCTCGTACACCATGGCCATGCCGCCCTCGGCGAGCAGGCGCAGCACGCGATAGCGGCCGAGCAACGTGCCCGCGGGAACGGGATCGCCCAGCGGCCCCTCGGTGCTCACCTGGACCCCAGCGCCAGGCGCGCGAGCTCCTGCTCGATGCGCTCTTCCAGGTGCAGGACGCGCCGCGTGACGTCGCGGATGGCGGCGCGCTCGATCGCAGCGACAGTGGCGGGCGCGTGCCTCCGGAGCGCGTCGAGCGCGTCGTGCGTGAGCTCGTAGACCACGGCCTGCGACTCGGCGACGACCGTCGCCGATCGCGGCGCGGGGTCGAGCAACGCCATCTCGCCGAGCACCTCGCCGGGCCCCATGCGATTGAGCACCTGCGGCGCGCCGTCGGGTGCGTGCGTCGTGGCCACGAGCGTCCCCTCGGCCACGATGAGCATCGTCGCGCCCGGCTCCCCCTCGCGCAGCACCAACTCGCCGCGCTCGTAGCGCATCGCCCGGAGGGCGGCCGCCAGATCTCGCCGGTCGCCAGGCGACAGACCAGCGAAGAGGTCGGCGCCTCCGAGAGCCTCGAGATTCACGGCGGTTCGCCGCATCGTCCCGCGGCTTATCATGCCACGCGGCCAGCTTCCCATGCTTTACGAGGCGACCTCGACGGCGTAGCGTCGATCCGGCAGCGCGACGTCGGGGATCGTCGATTGGACTTCTTTACCGTTCGTGACCTGGTCCTGCGAAAACTGCGGCAGGACGGACGCGTGTCCTTCCGCGCCATCGCGCGACAGTTCGGCGTGGACGAGCGGTTTGTCGACGACCTGCGCGAGGACCTGCGCTTCTCGGGGGAGCCGATCGCGATCGAGGAGCACGGGTTCGTCTGGACCGCACCGGCCGTCGGGCGCGCCGCGACCCCGACCTCGCTGCCGGTGCCCGGCATTGACGTCGAACGCCGGCACCTCACCGTCCTGCTGTGTGATCTCGTCGGCTCGACCGACCTCTCGAGTCGGCTCGACGCCGAGGACCTGCGCACCGTCATGACCGGCTACCAGCAGGCGTGCGGCGAGGTCATCGATCGCTACGGGGGACGCGTGGCGCAGTACCTCGGCGACGGCATCGTCGTCTACTTCGGCTATCCGACCACGCACGAGGACGATCCGGCGCGTGCGCTGCACGCTGCGCTCGAGATCATTCGCGCGGTCCACGCATTCGGTGCGCGCGCAGGGCGGCTGCTGTCGGTGCGCGTCGGCGTGCACACGGGGGCCGTGGTCGTCGGCGACGTGGGCGGTCGGGACCGGCGCGAGGTGCTCGCGGTCGGCGAGACTCCGAACATCGCCGCTCGCCTCCAGGCGGAGGCGCCGCGCGATGGCGTGCTGGCGAGCGACGCCACCTGGGCGCTCGCGGCCGGCTCCTTCGAGGGCGAGGATCTCGGCGACCGCACGCTCAAGGGGATCGGCCGGCCGGTCCGCGTGCACCGGGTGATCGCGGCGCGCGAGGCGCCCTCCCCTCCCCGGCGCGTCGGGGGGGCGGATCTGGTGGGGCGCGTGGGCGAGCTGCAGCAGATGCTCCAGCGCTTCGAGCAGGTGCGCGGCGGCCGAGGCGGCGTCGTCATCGTCCGCGGCGAGCCCGGGATCGGCAAGTCGCGCCTGGCCGCGGCGCTCGGCGAGCAGCTGGGCAAGGCTCCGGTGCTCGTCGTGCGAGGTTCGTCGTTCCACCGGCACTCGTCGCTCTTCGCGTTCGCCGAGGCGCTGGCGCACGGCGCCGGGTTCCTCCGCGACGACGGTCCAGACGTGCGTCGCCGCAAGCTCGCCGCGCACCTCGAGGCGCGCGGCCTCGGCGACGCCGAGTCCGTGTCCCTCCTATCGGCGCTGCTCGGGCTTGCCCCCGCCGGACCGGTCGCGCCGTCGATGTCCCCGCAGCGGCAGCGGCTCCTCACGGTCGATCGCCTGAGCGCGTGGCTCGCGTCACATGCCGACCGCGACGGAGCGGTCGGCCTCGTCGAGGATCTGCACTGGATGGATCCGACGTCGATCGACCTTCTGGCCCACGTTCGCGAGCGCATCGGCACCGTCCCGCTGCTGCTCGTGCTCACGACGCGCCCGGAGGGAGAGCCGGAGTGGTCGGCCGAAGACGACGTGCTGCGCCTCGAGCTCGGACGCCTGCCGCCGCACGAGGCCCGCCGCCTCGCCGGCCAGGCGGCGCGCACGAAACCCCTGGAGAGCGGCGCGCTCGACCAGATCGTACAGCGGGCGGAGGGGATCCCTCTGTTCCTCGAGGAGCTCGCGCGCGAGGCCGCGTCCCGCGCCGCCGATCCCGCCGACGGTCTCCCGGCGACGCTGCGCGGGCTGCTGACGGCGCGGCTCGACCAGGCCGGCACCGCCAAGACCGTCGCGCAATGGGGCTCGGTCGTCGGCCGGCGGTTCGGATGGGACCTGCTGCGGACCGCCTCCGGCATCGACGAGGAGACCGCGCGCGAGGCCCTGGCCCGGCTCATCGAGGCGGACCTGCTGCGCGAGGAAATCGACGCCGGGCAGCCGGCGTGGGCATTCCGTCATGCCCTCATCCACGAGGCCGCGTACGACTCGCTCGTCCGCAGCGCGCGACAGCAGGCGCACGGACGCGTGGCCGACGCGATCGTCGCGCGCCACCCGAAACTCGCCGAGCGCGAGCCGGAGACGGTGGCGCGCCACTTCGTCGAGGCGGGGCACGCGCAGGGTGCCATCGAGTACTGCATGCGCGCCGGCCTGCGCGACATCCAGCAGTCGGCCAACCTCGAGGCCATCCACCACTTCTCCCTCGCGCTCGAGCAGCTCGCGAGGCTGCCCGAGTCGCCGCAGCGCGACGAGCTCGAGCTGCAGCTCCGTGTGCTCTCCGCCGTACCGCACACGCTGACGCGCGGATGGGCGGCGCCGGAGGTGGGGGCGGCGTACGGGCGCGCCCAGGAGCTCTGCGCGCGCCTCGAGCAGAGCCCTCATCTGTTCCCGACGCTCGTCGGAATGCTCACCTTCCATATCGTGCGCGGCGACATGGCGCGGGCCCGCGAGATGGGCGAGCGCCACCTCGAGATCGCGGAGCGCAGCGGCGACGTCGATCTGCTCCTCGAAGCGCACCATGATCGCGGCACGACGCTCTTCTACACCGGCGACGTCGACGACGCGCTGACGCACCTGCAGCGCGCCGTCGATCTCTACGACCCGGCCAAGCACGCCGCGCACGCGTTCGTGTACGGCAAGGACCCATCGGTGACCGCGCGCCTGCACGAGGCCATCGGGCACGCGCTGCAGGGCCGACCGCGCCGGGCGCTCGAGGCGATGAACGACAGCGTGGCGCGCGCGCGCCTCGCGCAGCACCCCTTCAGCCTCGCCTGGGTCCTCACCATCCGCGCCTTCCTGCACCTGTTCCGGCGCGAGGCGGAGATCGCCCGCCGCGAGGCCGACGACGCCGTCGCCCTCTCCCGCGAGCAGGGCTTTCCGAACTGGATCGCGCAGGCCGGCGTGTACGGCGGGTGCGCGACGGCGATCCTGGGCCGCGTCGACGAGGGGCTCGCGATGGCACGAGAGGGCGTCGCGCTGTGGCTGGCGACCGGGGCGGAGCTGGCGACGAGCATCTTCTTCACGATGATCGGCGACGCGTGCCTGCAGGCCGGGCGCGCCGAGCAGGCGCGCACGGCGCTCGACGAGGCCATCGCGCGCGGCGAACGTACCGGCGAGCGTTTTCTCGAGCCCGAGGCGCTGCGGCTGCGCGCGGAGGCGGCGCACGCCACGGGCGAGGACCCGTCGCGCGTCGATGCGCTGCTGGCGCACGCGGCGGCGGCCGCCGAGCGGATGAAGGCGCGCGGCCTCGCGCTCCGCGTGGCGACGAGCCGCGCGCGCCTGCGCCCGGGCGAGCGCTCGCGCGCCTCGCTGGAGGCGTGTCTGGCAGCCGTCGAGCCGGACGACGTGGCGGACCAGCGCGACGCGCGCGCTCTGCTCGCCCTTGCGGGGGACGGAGGCACCGCACGATGACGAGCACCGCTTCGCTGCGCCGCGAGCTCGCGGACGACTTGAGCACGGCCGCGGAGATCGAGCACGCCGTGCTCTGCCAGTACCTCTACGCGGCGCTGTCGCTGAAGAAGCGGCCGGAGGAAGGCGGCGTCACCTGGGCGCAGACCGAGGCGGTACGGCGCTGGGAGGGCCAGATCCTGCGCGTGGCGCGCCAGGAGATGGAGCACCTCGGCATCGTGTGCAACCTCCTGACCGCGATCGGCGAGCCCCCTCGCTTCGAGCGCCCGGCCATGCCCCTGCCGGCGAGCCACTACGGAGTGGGGGCGCCGTTCTCGCTCGAGCCGTTCAGCGAGCGGGCGCTCGTGCGCTTCGTGCGCCTCGAGCACCCGGCCCCGCCGGACGAGAAGATGATGAACGTGCTCCGGCCCGCGCTCGCGGCGAACGCGCTGCTCGCCGCGAAGTTCGAGCAGGAGGCGAGCATCGCCGAGTTCTACCGCGATCTGCGCCGGAAGATCGCCGCGACGGCCGACGCGTTCTACGTCGGGCCGCCGTCCGCGCAGATCGTCACCCAGAGCCTCAAGCCCGCTCCGGGCGCGCGCACGGTCTACGACGTCCTCTTGCCGGCCGTCGTCGATCGCGCGAGCGCGCTCGGCGCCATCGACCAGATCATCGTCGAGGGCGAGGGCGGTCCGGGCGCCGATGCGACCGGGCACTACCAGACATTCCTTCGCATCTTGCGGGAGCTCGGCGAAGAGACGGCGCGTAGCAAGGAGCCGTTCGAGCCAGCGCGCCCGCTCGTCAGCGATCCGACGCTCGGCGACGGGGCGGGCACGCGCATCACGAACCCCCTCGCGCAGCCGCTGGCCGCCATCTCCGACGCGGGATACGCGGTCACGCTCGCGCTGCTGGCGCGGTACTACGTGCACGACGACGAGACCGACGCCCAGCTTCAGGCGCTGCAGCTCACGGCGTTCTTCCCGATGATGACCCTCGTCATCCGCCCGATCGCCGAGATGCTGACGCAGCTGCCCGCCGCCGATTCCGACGCGCAGCGCGCCGGCCCGCCGTTCGCGATACCGCGCGCGGGCTCGTTCCTGCCTCACCGCCAGGCCGCGTGGTCGGTGCTGGCGCAAGAGCTCGACGCGCTTCGCGACGCGTGCGCCGCGCTGCCCGTGGCGAGGTATCCGGCGTCGATGCAGCCGCGCCTGACGCTGATGGCGGAGAACACCACGCGCCTTGCCGCGAACTTCCGCGCGCAGATGGGCCTCGGGGGCGCGCCGTGATGTTCGTCATCGAGTTCCGCGGCTGGTTCGTCTACCGCCTGCCGACCGATCCGGACCCGACGGACGAGGGCCGCGGCGTCAGCGGCTACACGTTCGCGCTCGCCGGCGAGCCGGATCTCGACCGCATCATCTGCTTCCGCGATCTCGGCGGCTTCACTCCTCGCTCGCACACCCCCCGGCTCGGCGTGAACGTCTTCCGGGCGCACGTCACCGCGCCTGGAGGCCGCGATCTCGAGCTGAAGGAGCTCGTGGGGGCGAGCGTCGACCTGCTCGGTCGGCCGATGCTCGAGAACCGCAATTGGCTGCTCACGCCCCCTGGGCAGGAGCCGATCGTCCCATTTCAGCTCGAGATCGCCAAGGACGGCCTGCGCATCTTCCGCGAGGACTACCTCGATCCGACGGATCCGCAGCGGCCGGTCTACGAGGCGACGCCCGATCAGCTCCGCCGCCGAGGCGCGACGGGCATCGCCCTCGATGCGCTCGCCATCGGACAGGCCACCGGGGTCTGGGATCCGCTCCAGATCATCCGCGACCGAAAGGGCACACTCGAGCAGGAGCGCGAGAAGGCGCGCGCCGAGGGCGACGAGGTCGCGGTGGCGGCGCTCGGCAAGCGGCTCGACGAGCTGGCGATCGCGCTCGCCCCCGAGAACCGCATGGATCGGCGAGTGCTCGCGCGGCAGGCAATCGAGCGCTTCGCGTTCGACATGAACGGCGCGTGGCGGATCGACGATCCGGAGGGCGTGCTCGGCGGCTCGCCGGATCCGTCGGCGACCTGGTCGCTCGCGTTCTGGATGGGCGCCTGGGACCCCGACACGCTGACCGCGTTCGCCAACGGCGCGCTGCGCATCCCGCTGCTCCCTGCATCCGCACCGAAGAGGTGATCGATGGCCCTGGTTTCGAACCGACGACGCACCGAGAACCTGGAGCGCCTCCGCCGCTGGGAGGTGACCGGCGTGCCGGTCGCCAAGGACCCGTACGCCCGGCTCGCGAAGCTCCAGGCCACCATTCTCGGCTCCGGCACCGTCGTGATGCTGGGCGACCCGGAGTACGATAGCGATCGCCAGCTCCCCCACGCGCATCTGCCGCTCGACGCGCGGCCGCTCGCGATCGTGCACGCGGCGACCATCTTTGACGTGCGCGAGGCCCTGGCGGCCGCGCGCGACATCGGCTGCAAGGTGACGGTGCGCTCGGGCGGCCACAGCTCGGCCGGGTACTCGGTCGGCAACGGCATGGTGCTCGACCTCGGCAAGCTGTCGTACGTCAGCGTCGACGCCGACCGCGAGCGCGTCCGGGTCGGCGCAGGTACGCCGCTGGGGCTCGTGAACTTCACACTCGACGCCTACGACCTGCACGTGCCGGCGGGCATCTGCGCCGACGTAGCCGTCGGAGGGCACGTGCAGGGTGGAGGATACGGGTTCACCTCGCGCGCGTTCGGCCTGAACCTCGACCACGTCGAGTCGGTGCTCGTGATGCGCGCCGACGGGCGCCTCGTCGTCGCCGACCGCAAGACCAACGACGACCTGCTCTGGGCGATGCGCGGCGGCACGGGGAACAACTTCGGCGTTCTTCTGGAGGTCACCTACCGCACGGTGCCGCTCGAGGACGTCTGGGGCTTCGCCTACACGTGGCCGCTCGACCAGGCGCCCGAGGTGCTCGTCGCCATGCAGCGAGGTTTCATGCGCACGGGACCCGCGAGGCTCGGCTACATGCCGGTGCTGACTGCCGTGACCAGCGGCGGCGGTGCGCCCGCCGAAACGCGGGACGTGCTGCTCTTCGTCGGCGTGTACGCCGGATCGGAAACGGACGGACGGCACGCGATTGCGCCGCTCCTCGCCGTCGGCAGCCCGCATGAGCTGGCCGTCACCGGGATGGGGCGCATCCATCACCTCAACGACGCGCTGCTCGGCATGCTGCCCGGCCCGCACGGCTACGAGGTGAAGCGAAGCCGTTACGTCGACGAGCCCGTCGACCGCGCGACCTGGCAGAAGGTGGTCGCCTACTTCCGCTACCGAAAGAACCCGTTCAATCTCGTCGCGCTGGAGCCGTACGGCGGCGCCATCAACGCGGTGCCGGCGTCGGACTGCGCATTCATCCACCGCGCGGTCGACTTCAACGTGTTCATCGATTCCTTCTTCGACGCGCCGGAGAAGGCGAGCGCGGCGATCGACTGGATGAACGACGGGCTCGCGCATTTCGAGCCGTTCGGCAGCGGCCGCGCCTACCAGAACTACCCGTTCGCGGGAGAGCACGATTACCGGCGGGCGTACTGGGGCGAGGCATTTGCGCGGCTGCTCGAGGTGAAGCGAAAGTACGACCCGGACGACCTCTTCTCGTTCCCGCAGGGCATCAAGCCGTAGTCCTCCGAGGTCGCCGCGCGGCCGGGCGCCCCTCCGGCGTACCATCGTTGCACACCGGATGGTGCCCACCCACCGGTCGACTACGCGTTCGACCTCGGGGTCGTGTGCCGGTGGTGGCGGCGGGCGCGTGCCCCGCGACGCCGGGGACCGCCGGGCGTCAAGGGACGCGCGGATCGTCGAGCTCGAGCGGCGCCCACCCGCGCTTCATCGTGTCGGCGTGGAAGAGGAGCATCGGCGCAACGCCGCTGTCGTGGCAAGCGCCCGCCACGCGCGTCGGCCCGTAGGGATAGGCGAAGCCCTGGTTGCCGCCGCACGCTGCGCGCCACTCGACCGGAGCGCACAGGCGCTTGCCGCCGGCGCGGCACGCGGCCTCCGCCTCCGCCGCGCTGATGTACGCCTGCGGCATCAAGCCGGCGACGCTGAGCGCGAGGTACGCGTGGTCAGCGAGCGGCGTCTGGCTGAACGGGTACGCCTGAAGCGAGCCGTCGGGGGCGCGCTCGACGAGCGACCCCTCGTAGCGATCGACGCAGACGCGCCCGGCGACGAGCGCCATGTCCGGCGGGCAGGCGGCCCCGGGCCGCGCCGGGCCGAGCTCCCCCTCGACGACGGGGCGGAAGATGCCGGGGGCGTAGGCCGAGATGGCGCCCTCGATGGACCCCGGTTGCCCGCTCCGGACGCTGCGCGAGTGCCCGCGGAACGCCGGCGCGAGGGCGGCGAGCGCCGCGGAGACCTGCGCGCGCGACGCGTCCGGGGCCCGGTCGGGGGCGGCGGCGCGGACGTCGGCGACGAGGGCGGACGCGGCCGCGAGGATCGCGGCCGCCGCCAGCGAGGGGCGGCGCGCGAGGGCGAACGGTCGAATCCTCCGGCGGTCCATGCGTGCTTCTCGACCGGCTCAGGATACCCTCTCGGCATGCCCGACCCCATCGTCGTGCGGCCCGGCGTCGTCGTCCCCGCCGACGCGCAGTCGGTGCGCGCCGTGCGCGCGAGCGGCCCTGGCGGGCAGAACGTCAACAAGGTCTCGAGCAAGGTCGAGCTCCGCGTCGACCTCGCGCGCATCGAAGGGCTCGACGCGGGCGCCCGGGCGCGCCTCGAATCGTCGTGCGCGGCCTCGCTCGACGCCGACGGGTGTCTCGTCGTCACGAGCCAGTCGACGCGCGACCAGCGCCAGAACCTGCAGGACGCGAGGGACAAGGTGCGCGCCCGCATCGCCCGGGCGCTCGAGCGCCCCAAGCCGCGGCGCGCGACGCGCCCGACGCGCTCGAGCGTCGAGCGGCGCATCGCCGACAAGCGCCACCGCGCGCGCAAGAAATCCTCGAGGCGCGCCGACGACTGACGCGTTGCGCCGCCGGTCGAGACCGACGCCCCATCCGCGCGGCCGAATTGCTCGAGCGCCGTCGCGCCTTTACGCTGCCGCTCGATGCGACGCGGAGCCACTCTCGTCCTTCTCGTGCTTCTCGGGGCGTGCTCGCCGCACCTGCGCGCCAAGTCGGCCGAGGTGATCCACTGCCCCGAGAGCGACATTCAGGTCAGCGACGAGGACATCGAGATCGACGAGGCCTTCTGGACGGCCACGTGCCACGGCGCTCGTTACAAGTGCCACTCGGAGGACAGGGTGACCACGTGCCATCCGAGACCCGCTCCGGCGCCCGCGCCCTGAGCGAGCTCACGGCCCCGCGCCGCGCAGGGCGGCCAGCCGCGCGCTCGCGCGCGCCATGCGCACTTCGGAGAGCGTGCGACGTCCGCAGAGAACGAGGTTGTGCGGCGTCACCGTGGGCGCGACGAATTCCTCCGCCCGCGTCTCGAACCCCGCGGCCTCGAGGCGAAGCGTGCGCTCGACCTCCACGAGCGAGGACAGGATGCGCCGGCGGATCGGCTCGTCCGCGGCTTCCAGGCAGGACGGCACCCCTGCCCAGGACCGCGCCCGCGCGAGCACGCTCTCGTCGTAGCAGCATGGAGCGACGAGCACCCGCCCCGCCCGGCTCGCGATCGCGCCTTCGATGACCCCGTCGGACGCTCGACCGCACGCGTGCAGCGCGACGACGGCGTCGGGCGCTTCGGGCCACAGCGCCGGATCGGCGACGTCCCCTTCGCGCACGTCGACGCGCACCTCGCGCTGCAGCCTGGACGCTGCCGACACGCACGCCGCCACGCGCGCCGGGGCGCGCTCGATGACCGTCACGCTCCCGAGCGGCAGGAGCTCCGCCGCGATGAGGCCCACGCTGGCCTTCCCCGCCGCGGCGTCGACCAGGTGAGCGCCCTTCTTGAGCCGCGCCAGGCGCGCGAGCAGACCCGCCAGCTCCCGGCTCTTCTGCTCGTCCTCCTTGCGCAGCCCGGCGTTCGCCGCGTCGATGAACAGCCGGTGCAGCGCCGTCCGAACCTGCTCCACGGTCGGCGGCGGCCGCGTCGTCGCGGGTTCGGGCACGGGGTCTCGCCGCCCTACCGATACGGCGCCTGCTGCACCCGCGCCCTCGCAATCTCCACGGCGGCGCCGAGAGCGCGATCGATCTCCTGCGCCTCCTGGAGGATGCGCGGGACCTCGAAGAGCACCATCGCGACATGCCTGTGCTCCGAGCCATCGTCGTAGACGACACGCTCGGCGGCCATCGCGAGCATCTCGCGGCGGACCTCCGCCGAGAGCACGGCGCGCGCGACGGCTTCGGACGTTGCCTTGACGAGGAACGCGCGGTCGAACGCCTCGTCGCCGAGAGCGATGTCCTGGGCGCCGAAGACCTTCGAGATCTTGGCGATCACCCCCTCGCGCGTCACCTCGAGGTTGCCCTGCATGGCATCGAGGGGAGCCGCGATCGCGGCCGTCTGGTACCCGCCCGAGCCCGGGACCAGCTCGAGCGCCACGTGGATCCCGGAGATCCGACCGTCCACTCGTGGCCATTGGGTGTGCCCCCACCCAATCCGGCCCGCCGCATGACGCAGGTTTCGCGCCAGGGCGTACGGCTCCCACGCCGTGTCGGCCGTCAGCACCGCCTGCCGCATCGCCGCCGCTGCTGCAGCCCCCGCGGCCGCTTTCACCATCGCTCCCGCCACTCCTCCCGCCATGGGCCCAGCATAGCGACAAAAGAGATCGAGGCCGGGAGTCGCGCCCCTTCCGAGGGCGGCTCCCGGCCTCTCGTTCGCAACTCGGCGGCGGCCAGCGGGTTCGGCGGCACGGTCTGCAGCGGGCCCGGCGCGGGCGCGCGCCTCGTTCGTGAACGCCCGCCCGGGCGATCGGCGCCGGTGACCGGCGCCCAGACCTCCCCGGCGCCCGGCGCGAGCTTCCCTCCCACGGCGCGGGAGGCGACCACGGACGCGCCGGGTCGGTCAAGGGGCGGGTAAACCGGGCAAGCGCTGACCTATGATGCCGCCATGGCGCGACGCACGGATCGCCGGGGCGAGGGCAGACGAGGGAGCAGACGCGAGCGCACGCGGCCCGCGGCGGTGACGTGGGGTGCGGTCCTCGCCGTCTCGCTCGCCGCCGCGAGCTGCGCCGCGAGAGCGCAGCCGGCGCAGTCGCCGCAGTCGCCGTCGCCGCCGCAAAGGCCGGCGGCGAGCGCGCCGCCCGCGACGAACGCGGCGGTCGATCCGCTCCTGCGCGCGAACGGCGACTTCCACGCGCAGTACGCGGCGGCCCGCGCGCGCGAGCAAGCGACGCTCGGGACGTCACGCCCGTACTTCGCCCTCGGCCACGAGAAGCTCGTCCTGCGCTATCGCGGAAAGATCGAGGAGCGCTCCCTGTCGTCGGACCGCTTCGACGCGGTCAAGGACGCGGGGCACGTTCCAATCGCGGCGCTGAGCGCCATCCTGGCCAAGGACGACGCCGCGGCGCTCCGGGCGCTGCTTGAGCGAGACCGGCAGGTCGAGCCGGCGATCACGGCGGCGCGGTTCGGCGATTCGGAGCGGGCGGCGCGCGCGGTGGTGCGCGCGTCGATCGAGCTTCTGCAGAGGGCGCTGGTCACCCAGCCCAGCGAGGCGGACCTGCACGACTTCGGCCTGCGGACCCGCAGCGACACGACCGCGTTGCTGCAAGCCGGGTGCGACGAGCTGCTCGTCCGGCTCGACGCCGCGGTGCGGCAGCTCCGACCGCTGGTGGGCGACGCGTGGCCGCAGGCGGTGGTCACCGTCGAGACGGACCATCAGTCGCGCGCCGAGGATATCGCCACGCAGTACTTCGAGAGCCTGTTCCACGAGCACGCGAGCGAGGGGGCCCTCGGCGAGTCGCGCATCGTGGTCATCGAGAGCATCGGACCCAACGACGGCCCGACGCAGGCCATGGCCTCGCACCTGTACGATCGCAGGCTCTCGACACTGCTCTTCGACGACCCGACGTTTCTCCAGGGCGACGTGCTCGGAAAGCACGCCGCGCCGACGATCGCGCGGCTGCTGGCGACTCCGCTCTGAGCTGCGCGGCTCTCGCTCAGCCGCGCGCAACCGCGCATCGGCGGTGCGCGGCTTCACGTCGGCCGCGCGTGGCCATGGTTCGCTGACGCGCGCGGCCGACATGCAGTCGTCCCTCGCCACCGCCCGGCCGCCCCTCGCTCGCACCCCGCCGACCCCGAGCCCCTCACGCCGAGCTTGACCCGCACGCATGTTCAGTATCAGGCTTGGGGCGTGTCGGCCCTCCGCCCCCTCGCCAACCCGCCCAATCCGTGGGCGACGACGGACGTCGAGTACCTCGACGGCGAGGCGCCGCTCGCCGAGCTGCAGGTCTACGAGGACCGCACCAAGGGCATCCTCTCGCACAACGACAGCCCCGACGTCGGCTTCTCGTGGAGCGTCAATCCGTACCGCGGATGCTTCCATGCGTGCTCGTACTGCTACGCCCGCCCCTCCCACGAGTACCTCTCCTTCGGCGCGGGGACCGACTTCGAGCGCAAGATCGTCGTCAAGCCGCACGCGCCCGCGCTCCTGCGCGAGGCGTTCGACGAGCCGAAGTGGAAGGGGGAGCTCGTCGTCTTCAGCGGCGTGACGGACTGCTACCAGCCGCTCGAGGCGAGCTACCGCCTGACGCGCGGCTGCCTCGAGGTCTGCGCGGAGTACCGCAACCCGGTGGGGATCATCACCAAGGCGCCCCTCGTCGAGCGCGACGTCGACGTCCTTCAGGAGCTCGGGCGCGTGGCGCGGGTCTCCGTTTCCGTCAGCATCCCGTTCTGGGACGAGGCGAAGGCGCGCGCGATCGAGCCCTTCGTGACGACGCCGGCGCGGCGCATCCGCGTCGTCGAGCGGCTGGCCAGGGCGGGGGTGCGCGTCGGCGTGATGGTGGCGCCGATCATCCCGGGCCTGAACGACGAGGACATGGGCGAGGTGCTGCGCGCGGCGCGCGACGCGGGGGCGAGCCACGCCGGGATGGTGCTCCTGCGCCTGCCGGGCCCGGTGCGCGACGTCTTCGAGCAACGCCTTCGCGCCTCCCTCCCCTTGCGCGCCGATCGCGTGCTGCGGCGCATCCGCGAGACGCGCGGCGGCAAGATGTACGACGCGCGCTTCGGCGTGCGCGGCAAGGGCGAGGGCGCGTACGCGGGGGCCATCCAGGCGCTCTTCCAGCAGACCGTCGAGAAGCTCGGGCTCGCCACGCGCGAGGGTCCGGACGACGACGCGCCCACGACCTTCCGCCGCCCGCGCGGGCAGCTCGATCTCTTCTGAGTTCCCCACCGGCGAGGCAGACCCGTGCAGCACGAAACGGGTGCGGCTAAGCCTGTGTGCGGTGATCGCAATGAGGACGGCCCCGCATTGGTGCAGGCAGCCCGTTTCTGAGTTTGTCCCGGAGCCTTGCGAGCACCCCGCAT
>JGI20133J14441_1000607_pt1 | contig 33176 bp, 28 predicted proteins | sample RS3BMetagenome_FD_14441 | JGI IMG/M metagenome (IMG submission 14441)
TCTCTTTCTTCCTCCCACAAAAGGACACCTGTTGCCAAGGCCCTTGCAAAGCGATACTGGACTGGTGAACATGGGAGCTTCTGGAACCATGTAAGTAAGTAAGTCCAAGCAGAAAAGCAATAACTCTAATCTACCATGGATGAAGGAGGAACCCTCACCCACCCAACCCCTGATAACGGGATAGCTTCCATGCAAAACTCCAGGACTGCAGAACAAAGCAAACAAACAAGCAAACAAGCAAGCACCTCGGCAATCCGTAGAAAAAGTACGGAAGCCAACGGGTTCCCCCGTTGGAGGATGTCATGTAAATTAACCTATATTACTTAAGAAAGGGTATGGTTGGTTGGTTGGCGTGTTCCAGTTGGATTCAGGATCAGGTTTGGGGCTCCGGGGAACCAATACATCCCGCCACAAGCACAGGTTCAAGGTGCTTGTTTCCAAAGTTGGGTTGGACGGTCATGACAGGGGTGCCAAGGTGATTGCAAAGGCTCTAATGGAGGAGGGATTCGAGGTGGTTTACATGGGTGTTCACCAGTCTGTGGAAAGTATAGTGAAGGCTGCTGTTGAAGAGGATGCAAAGGTTGTCGCAATAAGCATTCTTTCGGGGGCGCACCTTGAGCTCGCAAGGGACCTTCTTGCGGAATTGAGACGGGCTGGCGCAAAGTGCAAGGTTGTAATGGGAGGGATCATACCGGAAGATGACGTACCGAAGCTTAAGAGAATGGGAGTTTACGCCGTTCTCGGGCCGGGTGCATCACTGAAGGAGGTTATCTCCACGATTCATTCAGCTGCGAAGGAGTCGAGTGAGAATTAGATGGTCAAACCAGTCAGGATAGACCACATAGGGATAGCCGTACGAAGTCTTGATGAAGCGATCGCGGTGTACAAAGAAGTACTTGACCTGGAGCTGATATCGGTTGAAGACGTTAAGGAGGAGAAAGTAAGGATAGCGATGCTGAGGATAGGGGAGACTAGGATAGAACTTTTGGAGCCTCTAACGAGGGATAGCGTGATCTACAGATTCCTCCAAAAAAGAGGGCCCGGCATTCACCATATTGCCTTTGAATATGAGGACGCCAGGGAAGCATCGACCAACCTTAAGAAGAAGGGTCTGAAATTGGTGTACCCTGAGGTCGAAGTGATATCCGGCCTTAGGGAGGTGAATTTCATCCATCCTGAATCTACTGGTGGCGTCCTCCTTGAAATTGTTAAGCGGCTGAAGACGTAAACAGAACAGAACTCGACTTACTTATTTAGCCCTTCCAGAGTGCAAGGGCGAACCCGAGTATGAAAAGTATCGGGAATGCGAAAAAGGCAGGCCCCACAGATTTGTACACACTTGCGAGAATATTCACAAGGTGCGTGGCGATAAGGGAAGGTGTCAGAAATGGTATGCTCAGTCCGAGGTATCCTGCAAGAACAAGCGCCACTGCAAGAAGTACGATCGATGTCACCCCCTTCTTCACAGCCAAACCAAACAGAGCACCATCCGCGAAAAGCAGCACCATGTTGAGTATTGATCCATAGGCGGGTATAGCGTACGTAACTAAAGGAAGCATTTGAAGTGAGGTTATTGCATAGTCTTATAAGTTTTGACCCCAGGGGTCTCGTGCAACACAGAACACATGCGTCACCACCAGACACAAAAAATTGATGAAAGATCAAAAATACCGCATCTACTCCTTGTGGTGCCTTCATTTCTGAAGCAGGTCCAACAACTCCTCTTTGAACCTTGCCGCATCCACCTCTGAGGCCACAGATACGTTACTGGGCTTGGATGATCCCTTCGGTATTTCGAAGACCGTCCTCCCTCTTTCTGAATCATTGGTGGTAATAACATTAACACACCCCTTGACGTATTTTGCGATATTAGGATTGTAAAAACAGTAAACAGCCAGCGGATCATGAGGTGCAAAATGACCCATTCGGTTCACTACGAACCCCATCATCCTCGCCGCCAACTGTCCTCTCTTTGACCCTGTAACAAGTCGCTCAATATCTGGCTGTCGTATAAGCAGCCTTGGATCGGTGGTAACGTCGAGGCCAACGCAAACGATATCAGGGAAGGATGAAAACACGATGTTTGCAGCCTCGGGGTCTGCGTATATATTGTACTCTGAGAACTGATTTACGTTTCCCTTACCGTAAGGTGTGATTGAGAATGCTCCACCCATTATGACCAGTTGCCGAACAATATTCGGAAATTCTGTATCCAGCATGCATGCTATCGCCACATTGGTAAGCGGCCCTGTTGCGACAACTGTTATCTTGCCCGGTTCTGACCTTGCAAATTGAGACATAGCCATCGGTCCGGGCAAAGGGTCTGGGCCCGTCTTGGGCTCAGGAAGGTCCACCCCCCCAAGGCCATCGGCACCATGGACATGAGCAGAATTTTCGTGTGGTCTGATCAGGGGTCTGCTCGAGCCCCTGAACACCCCTACTCTGACTCCGAGAAACTCCAGAATTTTAAGTGCATTTCTGGTTGTCTTTACAACGTCCACGTTTCCGGCCACCGTGCTCACGCCCAGCAGCTCCACATCTTCAAGGCAGGAAACCATCATGAGTGCTATTGCATCATCAATACCCGGATCCATGTCAAGAAACAGCTTCTTTGGATTCGTCAAGCGAATTCGAACCCTACCATCCGCTAGAAAAGAGCTTCTTTATCAGATTTGGTTGATCAACAGATATAGGGGTACAATACAATGCGGGTTCCGGAGTGACGAGGGGTAAGGGAGTGGAGAAGGAGTGGGTGAATGGGTGGGTGCGTGGGCGGGCAGGCGGGCGTGATTTATCGATTGAGCGTATTTGATGCTTTGACGCCGAGACTCAAAAGCCTGTTGACGGACTCGGGGATGACTGTTCCCACCCCACCCCAGGAGCGGTGCATACCAGTGATCATGAAAGGAAGCAACGTGCTTCTTGTGAGCCCCACAGGTTCAGGAAAAACGGAAGCCGCCATGATACCTATACTGGATGTCATAATTAGGGAAAGCCTGACCGCGACAAGAGGAATCAAGGCGCTGTATGTAACTCCGCTTAGGGCGTTGAACAGGGACCTCCTTGGCAGGCTTGAAAACTGGTGCAAGGAGCTGGACATAAGGCTGTCAGTAAGACATGGGGATACCGCTGTCGAAGAGCGAAGGGCACAGAGCTTGGCCCCGCCTGATATTGTGATAACCACCCCAGAAACTCTGCAGGTGCTCCTCGTCTCAAGAAGGCTGACCCAGTACCTTTCCCCTTTAAAGTGGGTGGTCGTGGACGAAATACATGAGCTTGCAACAGACAAAAGAGGGAGCCAGTTGAGCGTTTGCCTAGAAAGGCTCAGAAAGAGGACCGACGGGGAATTTCAACGAATAGGTCTCTCCGCGACAGTTGGCTCCCCTGAGGTTGTCGCATCATTTCTTGTCGGACCAGGTAGGCGGTGCGAGGTGGTGGAAGTAAGTACAGAGAAAAAGTTTGAATTTGTGGTTGTCTACCCCGAGGCAAACCAAGAGGACAGACTCGATTCCGAGAGGATGCAAACCTTTCCCGAGGTTGCGGCAAGGATCAAGTTACTCGGATCCCTTATCGAAAAGGGACCAGCCATAGTTTTTACAAACACAAGGTCTGAAGCTGAAATACTGTCAAGCAGGCTTAGACTCTGGAATCCGAAGATCAGGTTGGCCGTTCACCATGGCAGCCTTTCCAGGGGGGCAAGGTCGATGGCAGAAACCAGCCTCAAGCTGGGCGACCTCAAGGCGATAGTCTCCACCAGCAGCCTTGAGATGGGGATAGATGTGGGATCAGTAAAGCTGATCGTGCAGTACGGGTCACCAAGACAGGTTACTAGGCTGGTGCAGAGGGCTGGGAGAAGCGGTCACACACTTTCGAAGGTTAGCAGATGCTTCATAATCACTCAGGATTCGGATGACACGCTGGAGGCAGCCGCTATAGCGGAGTTTGCAAGGAAGGGGAAGTATGAAGAAACAAGTATCCATGAAAAGCCTTACGATGTATTGATTCAACAGCTTGCGGGACTTTTGATAGAAAGGAGAAGCTGGACCCTGGCGGACCTTCTTACAATATTCAGAAGGTCCTACGTCTTCAGGAACCTTACCGAATCTGAGGTTAGGAGGGCGGTGGAGTTCATGAGTTACATGAGGCCCAGGCTCCTCACTATAAGAGGAGATATAGTAGCAAGGGCATTCGATGTAAAGCCACTCTTTAGATACTACTTTGAGAACCTCTCCATGATCCCAGAGACAAGGCAGTACCCTGTCGTTTCAAGGGATTCCACCCATGTGGGGATGCTCGATGAGGATTTTGTGGCAAAGGAGGGTGAGATTGGAAAGAAGTTCATTCTTGGCGGGTCAGCATGGGTGATAGAGCAGGTGTACAAGAGTACTGTTTACGTTACAAAGTCTGAGGATTCTGTGGGGGCGGTGCCGAGCTGGGTCGGAGAAGAGATACCCGTACCCACGGAGGTGGCACAGAGGGTCGGATTCTTCAGAAGGTCATTTTCTGAACTCGCTAGAGAAAAGGATGGCTCAGCGAAGGTTGAATCATGGTTCGATGACCTTTCAAGGGAGTGTGGTCTGAGCCATCAGTCTAGCAGGAGGGCGTTTGTGGAAGTTCTTGAACATATCTCAAACGAACTTCCTGTACCATCGGATAACACAGTCACAGTTGAGAGCTGGAGGGATATGGTGATAATTCATACCCATTGGGGGTTGAGGGTTAACAGGACCCTGTCCAGGCTGCTGGCTCGAACTCTTTCAGAAAACAGAAGGATCGTTTCAAGTGAGGATGCTTACAGAGTGGTACTTGAAGGAAAAGGCCTAACATGTGAAGACGTTGCCAGTCAAATGACAAACCTTGCGTTTGCCGACCTTGAGTCTGTTCTGAAAAACGCGTGCGAGGAGTCGGGCTTCTTCAGGGTGAGGTTCATGCATGTTGCCAGGAAGATGGGTGTGCTTGGAAGGGAGGCCGATCTCACAAGTGGCACCCTCGATAGGGTGATGGCTGCGTACAAGGATGGACTGCCGTTTGAAGAAGCATGGAGAACTTTTCTGCACGAAGATGTTGACGTCAGAGGTGCGTCTAGGTTCCTTTCAAAACTTGCCTCGGGTGAGATAAAACTCGAAATAATAGGTAAGCTGGATACTCCCACCCCGCTTGCTTCCGTTGCGTTGGAGGAAATGGCCAGAAAGGGGGAGGTGATGGATCCGAACAGACTGAAGAGGCTCGCCGTGGAGGGAGCCAGGGTCAGGGCATCTGGCAGGTCGGTGATGGTCGTTTGTGTCAACTGTTGGAAGTATAACACGAGGGTTTACCTTTCCGACCTTCCAGAACGGCCAAAGTGTCCCCTATGCTCCTCCCCACGCATCGCTGTTGCCCCCGATGAGGCTGAAGAAAGGGTGGAGAGGCTGGTAAGGCGCCTTGGCGTTGGCATGGAGGCAGGTGAGTCGAGGATCAGGCTCAGGGACGAACTACTTGCAAGGGGAAGATTGGTTGAGAGGTATGGTTTGATGGCGGTTACGGCGTTCGCGCTTAGGCTCAAGGTGGGGGAGGCCGAACAAATTCTTTCAAGACACGCCGTTCAAGACGACGATTTCTTCTCCGATATTGTTGAAGCCGAAAGAAGAAGAAACCTTAAGCGGTTTTTCGGATGATTATGAATCTTTATTTTTATCCCCGTCCGGTCCCTTCGATAGTATAGCAGTGAGGAGCTGGTCTCGGTCCACTTCAACCTTGCTCCTCCAACCAACTTTGATATAGCCTGAATCCTCTTCAATGTATCCCAGCCTGGTGAGCTTGGAAAGGATCTGCTGCGCCCTCCATTCAGGTAGCTTTTCCTTCAGTATATTTACCAAAACAGCCTTCGAATCCACCTCACCCTTAACGAAGAGGTGCGATAGCACTATAGCAAGGCTGGCTGCCTCTTCCATTCTCAGCCAGCTTCCGGTGTCTCTTCCGTTCAGCGGCTCCTTTGAAACCAGAAGGTATCTGGACCTGTCGGGGTCGTCGGGGAAGTCTTCGTCCGGGATAGATACAAGTTTCAGGCCTATTTCCGAGGCGAGCGAACCAACAAGTTTGAGAAGCTGAAGGTAGTTTCTCCCCATCTCTCTCTTGAGCTCCCAGCCCTTACATCCAGGCTGGTTTCTCCTTTGTATCAACAGGAACCTGAGCCCATGCATGGCCCTTTCCCTTAACTGGGCCTCTTCCTTGTCTTGCTCAGCGTTACTCAAACCTTTATCGCCACCGAACTGTCGGGGGGTCCAACCGCCTTTTGTACGACGTAGCTTCCCAGGGTAGGGTCGTACCTGAGTGTCACCAAGCCTTGGGCGCAAATCAGAGAAATGTTGTATGAACGTTTTACCCTTTCTTCACCCCTCAAGTCGCCTAGAACCCGCTCGTAGGGTACGGGGCCCTCGGATACGAGTTGAAGTACATATTCTGAAGTTCTTGTAACCTCCTTCTCAATATCTTCGGCAGAAAATTCAAGCGTCTGCAATGACGCCTGCTCCGCTGGCTGGTGGGCCGGAAGACCAGGCTTTCTTCCCCACCCCTGTAGTTGGATCCAGTAATCTGCAGCCTCAAGAAGCCTCTTGGTGCTCACCTGTCTTACGCCCACGGGGGGATGGTGAGACATGAACAGCACGTAGGCAAGAGACCTGAGTGATAGCTGTTTTACCTTGCCCTCAACAAGTGCAGGGTCAACCTGGAGGGTTGACAGCTGACGGCCTATCCACTGGTCTTGTATCTGTACCACCTCGCTCACGGAGTTCAGGGCCCTTGCATCAGCCGTCAGAAGGTCTGGGGAATTTCTCGAATGCTCCTTCTTAAGCTCTTCAAGAATGTGAGGTACGTCAACCGCGAAAGGATCCACACCTGTCCTCTTGAGCTCCTCAGGAAGTGCGGAAATTCTCTCCCTGTACTCTATGTCTGCTCTTTCTTGTTTCCTGCTATCCCTACTTTTGGGCAACCTTTGCTGCCACCCCCACCTTAGATGAAGAAGCTACCTTATGAACTACGATGTAGTTAGCGTCGGGATCGTAAACGTCAGGCTCAACGGGCGTTATCACGATGTACTGAGAAGAGGAGTCACGATTGAACAGCCTGTACACGCTTTTCATGAAAAGCTGCCTGTTTAGCCTGTCCATATGAACATCAAACTCATCCACAGCCCTGAACGGGGATACCACCCTTCCCTGGAGAGACAGCAGAAGGGCTGTGACAGCACTGCTCCTTTCGCCACCGCTCTGAACGTAAGCGTCCAGAGGGACGAGTTGGTCCCCCCTGAAGGATACAAGTATCTCCAGACCGGCGTTTGTGGGATCATCAGGGTTTGACAACACAACCCTGCCTGAAGCACCCACCATAGAAAGAACATCCATGAAGCGTTTTGAAAGGTCGCCAACAAGGGACTCCAACTCCCTCCTCCACACAGAAAATCTATCACTTACCTCCTTAAGTGTAGCAGCCTTGTTTGAACGAAGTTCCTGTATCCTTATTGACAAAGAATCGATCTTTGATTTGTAATCGTTGTATATCTTTTCTGCATCAGAAGGGATCTCTCCAAGCTCCTTTACCCGTAGCTCGGTGACCTTTAGTTCTGTTTGAACGTCGATCAATTGTCTTACGTTATCGGGCCTGACGCCTAGTTCCGACGCTGCCGTCTGAGCGAGCTTAAGTTCCTCTCTAAGGTCGGCGAGCTGCCTTTGAAGTTTCCTCTGCTCCTTCTCAATCTCGGAAACCCGGTATGAATCAACAGCGAGGGATTCTCTAGCCAGCAGGAGTTGGTCTAGGGTTCCCTTGAGCTTCATGTACGAACTGTTTACTACTGACTCGGCTTTGTCCACCTCATCCTGTATCTCACCCATACTATCACCAAAGAATTCCGAGTTCTTCAGAATAGCTTTGATCTGCTCCCTGGCTTCCCCTATCTTTAGAAGCTCTGATGAAAGAACCGCACGCAACTGCGACTTCAGTCTAACCCTTTCCCTCTCTCTCTCAGACTTCGCATATATTGAAAGTAGATCCTCCAGTTCTTCAGAAAGAGCTTTGGCCTCGGCAGCCTTCTGTGAAATTCTATTCTCTAGCCCTTCCAGATCCTCCTGCAACTTTGAGAGTTTCTCTTCAGCCTGTCTTACCGAGGAGGATGTCTTTTCAACCTTCGACCAGCCCTCCTCTATCATAAGACTTCTGACTTTTTCGCGCAGCTCCTTGGCCTGGAGGAACTTCTGGTACTGTTCCTTCCATTTGCTTAGCCCGAGGCTTGCTGCCTGCAGATCCCGCTCTCTTTCCTCCTCCTCAGCCTTTATTTTCTCCAGCCTTTCCTTAGCTTCCAGAAGACTCTTCCTGTAATTTCCAAGGCCTACTGCATCTTCGACCATGGCTAGCTTTTCCTGAGGGGTCACCAAGCTGAACTCATCCGCGAGACCCTGGTGCATTATCACAAGCATGTTGTCAGGGTTTAGACCCAGCCCGCGTAGCGTCTCTGTGACTTCTATCTTGCTTGCTTCCTTGAAGTCTATCTCAAACCAGTACGTCCCGTCCTTTCTTATGTACCTCGAGAGGTGTATTAAATCTGTCCTATAAGGGAGTGGCCTTTTGCCGTTCCTTTGGGAGTTGTCCAGCAGGAGTGTTACCCTGGCTATATCCTTCCCCCTCTTTACAAGGTCGCTCAGCCTTCTCGACCTTTCTGTGTAGGCCTGGCCGAGTGCCACCGAGATTCCTAGTAAAATGCTGGATTTACCCGCACCGTTCGGGCCGAGAATCACATTGAGGCCGGATTTCAGGGGGATCCTTCCGTAATCATAACTCATGAAATTCTCCAGTATAACCTCCTTTATGAATGGCCTTTGCTCGGTTTCCGGCACGACTTGCAAACCTTGTCCCCTGACTTATATAAGATGTTGCGACTTTCTTGAGTTGACCTGAACTCTATAATTCATAAGAAATCAGATTTCGCCTGATCCTAAGCCAGCCCCGACCTCTTCATATGAAAAGAAGGGATAAATCGTTGTATCTTCTTTGTGCCTTCCAATCATTTTCAACCAGTCACTTTCTTGATGAACTCCTCCAGCTCCTTGGAGGTAGGGCTACCCCTCGTCTCTATCCGTGTTGACTTAAAGGCCCCAGCATGGTTTGCCCTGAACAACGCCTCAGATTCTGACATCCCGTTAGCTATGCTTGCAGCAAAACATCCAACAAATGCATCTCCGCATCCGACTGTATTCACCACAGATAGGTTGTGCCCTGCAAGGTCGACACCCCTCTCATTCAAAACATACTCTCTATCGTACAGTGAAGCGCCATTTTCTCCAAGTGTTATCAGCAGCTTGATGGAATCTGAATATTTCTTTAGATATTGGTACCCCTTTTCGGGGCTTTCCTCCCCTGTCAGTACCCTTAGCTCCTGCTGGTTCAATAAGATATAATCGACGTACCTTAAAAGAGCGAGTATTTGCTCACGGTGACCGAGTGTCCTTACACCCGGGCCCCATATAACCGTGGGACCTCCGGAGGCTTCCTCGAATATCACCTTGGTGTATTCGAGGGGTGGGTCCATTGCCACAACTACGTTAGAGTTCAGCACGAATTTCTTTGCTTTTTCAGAGGATGCCAATTCAGGAGTTAGGAAAGCGTTCGCTCCAAAATATGTGAATATCTGGTTCCTCCCGAAAGAATCCACAAGTATGTAGGCCTGTCCCGACTCCCTTTGATCTGTCACGAATAACCCTTCCGTGGACACCCCCTCCTCTGCAAATATCTTCATATGGACCCTTCCTATATCATCACTACCCACCGCCCCAAGAATCCCCGCTTTTTCATCTCCCCCTAGGAGCCGTGCTGCAGCCACAGCCACGTTTGCAGCCTTTCCACCAGGGACTCGGGTTATCTTTCTTACAGGCGCTTCCATACCGCCCATGTCAAGGTTATCTATGAACAGATTGATATCCCAATTAATCGCCCCAGTACTTACAACCTTCAAACGAGACAGTGCACCCGCCCGTCTAACATCTTCCTTCCTTCCTACCTTCCTTGATTTTCGATGAAGGTCTTTGCCGATGCTCTCCCTCTGAGCTTGGAGATCAGCCCGCTGATGTCTATGTTCACTGGGCAGATTTCGTTGCACGCATCACAACCAAGGCAGAAGTAAGATAAGCTCTCTGCCTCATCCATCAATCCTGTGATCGCGGTCCACACCAGGCCTATGGCCGCAGTGTACGTGGGTCCTCCCCATGCCGGCCCAGCTACGGAATAGGTGGGGCACACAAGCTGGCATGCCCCACACTTTATGCAGCGTAGGGCGTCCTTGAATTCGTTCGAATATGCGTCCAGTCTTCCATTATCAACCAACACAACAGACATCTCCTTCGACCCCTGGGCCGGCCTTACGATCACCTTTTCAATATCTCCAGTACCGCTTGGAGTAGACGTTAGACTGATGTATGTGGGCTTATCATACCCTGCGAAGTATGATTGTGTGAGGGCAACACTTACAGCGTCGAGGGTTGTCGAGACCACCTTCTCCACACTTGTGCAAACAATATGCTTCTTAGGGAGGGTCATGGTCAGCCTCACATTACCTTCATTCTCCACAGTTACCACCGTCCCTTCTTTTGCTGAAATCGCGTTTGCACCAGTGATACCGACGTCGGCATTCACAAGCTTCTCCCTGAGGAACTCCCTCGCGGCCGCCACCATCGACTGGAGGTCAGCACTGTCAAAGTGAACGCCGAACTTCTTCTCGAAGGCAACTGCAACTGCTTCCCTTGGTACATGTAGCGAAGGGGCTATCATTTGTGAAGGCCTTTCACCCCTTAGCTGTATGATGAACTCGCCAAGGTCGGTCTCCCACACTTCCTTCCCCATGCTTATCAAATGGTCACGAAGGCCTATCTCTTCCGACACTAGGCTTTTCGACTTTACTATGAGTCTATCCCCCTCTGTCAGCATATCGAATCTCTTCAGGGCATCCTCCTTGGTCCTTTCCAGATATACTGCCACCCCGTTTTTACCCAGTGAGTCGATCGCCTCATTCAACAGCTCCTTTAATTTCTGGACCTCCTCAGACTTGATTTCATTGACCCTTTCCCTCAGCTCCTCCACCTGCTTACGGGAACGTATCTCCACCGATTTTTGAAGAAACGACTCCATACCTCGGTTTATCCCTCTTCTCATCTCTTCGTTACGGAGTGCGTCGTACACCCTCCTCTTCACACCAACAAAATCGGAGCCCAATTCAGATCACCTCAAGCAGATCAAAAACGGGCAGCTCTTGTCTCCCACCTGCGTATTCATCCTTCCTGTTCAGGTTTGCAAGACACACAGGACAGGAAGCAACAGCGCGTTCACATACCTTCTTTAACTGCTCCTTTCTTTTGTTCGCGATCTCCCCGGCTACCACAGGAGCTATCCCTTCGATGGGACCGCCGCAGCAGAAGGTGCCCTTTCTGCACCTAGTGGGTTCGGTGTAAAGTAAACCTGACCCTGTTAGCATATCCCTGAGCTTGTCATCCAGATCCAATCTTCTTGAAAGAAGGCATGGGTCATGCACGCCTACATTACCTAATGGGCCGTGATCCTTGTTTTTGCTCATTGCGTTTGAGGGCTTGGATACTTCAAGGTAGTGAGTGACTTCTATGTCGAACCCATTGACATACTCAGGATACCACTCTCTCAGTGCAACAGTAGAATGGGGGTCGAGCGTAATAAGTCTCTTTACACCAGCGGCCTTAAATTCCTTATAAGCTCTCGTGGCAACCCCTGAAAAGTACTCTGTGAGCCCCATCTCCATGAATATCACCCCGCTGTAGGGTTCGGACCCACCCATGTAGCCATGAGATATTCCTGAATCATACAGCAACTTAGACGCCCGCCTGAGGATTTTTGTACACCTTTGACGAAGTTCACCGCTTACGCCCGAAAGGGTTGCAGGAAGACCACCGAAAATTGACCCTAGTCCCCTTGCGGCCATAAGCAAAGATGATGTAGGAAGGTGGCCGGATTCAAGCTTCGATATTCTGGAGGAGTAAGCGGACATCCAAGCTGCCATTTGATACAGAGAACCGGTGTAGATGTAGGTTCCCTCGTCGCCATTAAAATCGAGTCCCGAACTCCAGGACGACAATTCGTCCCTAGATATCCCAAGGGGATTTCCGTATCTGTTTTGATAATCGATAAGAGTCCGGAACACATCTCTTCTGTCAAGAATTGAATCCAAGAACCCTATCACTAAGGGTGGTACTTTCGGCGCTGAATATAAGATTATTCAGTCTGTTAATGTCTACTCAACGTCCCTTGTTCTGCACCTTCTATATTCGTATACATGTCAGCAAACATGCTATCAAGGACATTGTTATCCACCTTTTCGTAAGCTTCTATAGAGCCTACGTCAAGCCAGAAGTCTTTGAACCTGTACCCGATCACCTTTTGCTTCCTTCTGAGAAGCTCAGGCAACAGGTCCCCCATCAGGTCAGCCCCATTCTTCTTTTCGCTTATTGGTCCAAGGATGTCCACCGCCCTGGATTCTAGGGCCATGATCCCCACACCAACGTTCAGCCGTAGGATCGGCTTTTCTCTAAACGCTATTATCTCCTTCCCTTTCATATCTGCCACCCCTACAGGCACCTTGTAGTTCTTAGACACCGCAAGTGTAGCCACCGCCCCGCTCCTGGCATGTTCTTCAAGCATCCTGTCAAGTCTCAGCGTAGTTATTATATCCCCATAGTAGATCAGTAGAGTAGTATCCTCCAGATCCCCCTTTCTTTTTGCATTCAGAAGGGCCCCTCCGCTGCCGGTCATCTGTGGGTCGTCCACGACGTATGTGAGCTTCATGCCCATCTTTGAGCCGTCTCCGAAATAATTCATTATCTGCTCGACCTTGTAGTTGGCGAGCAGTGAGACCCTGTCAATCCCGCTGCGTAGCATTGTGTTCAGAATATATTCGAGAATCGGCTTTTGGGCGCTACCAACTGGCAGCATAGTTTTCTGAAAGTAATAAGTCAAGGGGCGAAGACGACTTCCGAGCCCACCGCACATAACTACACCATGAGCCTTATTTTTCATGTTCGAACATGAACCCGGTTGATATCAAATAAAACCATTTCGACTAGGAAACCTTATACTTGCCCAATCTTTCAAGCCTGATGGTGGATAGTCGTTGGTGAAGCTTTATGATCTGTCACAACCTCTGAGTCAGGAGACTCCTTTCTGGCCTTATTACCCGCCTTTTGAGGTGAAGTTTATAAAAAGGAAGGCAGAACATGGAGTAAACGCCCAGTACATCATGACAGCAAACCACATCGGTACTCATGTTGATGCACCTCTTCACTTCGTCACGGGTGGTAAGACGATAGACCAGATTCCACTGAGTCAGCTTTATGGTCCTGGCGTTATAGTTGACGTGAGCGAGGTTGGGGACCTAGGTCTTTACACCCCGGAGCTGATCGAATCGAAGGTAGATGTCAAGGATGGTGATATACTCATACTTTACACAGGATTCAGCAAATACGCTTGGTATCAGAAGCCTAGACCCGAAGGAACCGCTGATGAAGAGAGGTATATTCATCTGCACCCGGGAGGTGGAAGGGATATGGTTGACTGGCTCCTGAAGAAGAAGATCAAGCTGTGGGGGGTTGACGCCGTTTCTACCGATCATCCGATGAATCTTCCAATAGGAAGGTTTCTCCCCCGAGTATGTGACAAAGTCAGGGCGCTTTCCGAGAAGAAGTTTGGGGGAAAGGAAGCCGTCGAGAAGCTGTTTCCACCCGAGGATTATCAGCTGACACACAACGCCCTCTTCCCCTATGACTGTATTCACATCGAGAATCTGGGGGGCGAGATTGACAAGCTTTTGAACAGAAGAGTTACTATCGGTTGCTTTCCTTGGCTATTCAAGGGTGGGGAGGCGGCATTCGCGAGGGTCGTTGCGTTTGTTGACGAATAAATCACATGTGTGATTCAGACGTGCTTAGAGCTTTCTGCGTGGTTCATCGTTCGACATCGAAAGACTTTTATGAGAATGGGTAACTCATACGAATGTGGGAACTGGTAAGTTAAAGACGCGATACATCGGGAGGTCCGTTCCTCAGACCGATTCGCCTCTTAAGGTTACAGGAACTGCTGAATACGCATCTGACGTCGAGCTGCCTGGGATGCTCTTTGCGAAACTTGTAACAAGCGATAGGGCGCATGCTAGAATACTTTCCATAGACACAAAGGAGGCGGAAAAGGTGCCTGGTGTGGTGGCTGTCGCAAAGGGGTCTGACTTTCCTTTCAGGATCGGAATATACGTTGGCGATAGGGATATTCTTGCAACAGACAAGGTTCGCTGGGTTGGACACCCGGTTGCCGCCGTGGTGGCCGAGTCCATGGAGGCTGCCGAAGAGGCAGCGGAGAAAGTAAGTGTAGAGTATGAAGATCTTCCCGCCGTTTTGAATGTGAGGGACGCACTTAAGCCCGGCGCCCCACTTATACACGAACACATGGAGGAATACAGGGTTTCCCCCGCCTTTAATCCTATTCCAGGCACCAATATAGCAAACAAGTTCGTTCTTAGAAGGGGTGATGCAAAGTCTGCGCTTGAAAACGCACACCTCGTAATAGAGGAGGAGTTCAGGATGCCTAGGGTTAGCCACGCCTTCATGGAAACACAGACTGTGATCGCCCATTACAGGAGAGATGGAGTGGTTGAAGTATGGTCAAGCCTTCAATCCCCATTTGCGGCTAGATATCTGATGGCTCAATCACTCGGTATGCCTGTTAACAGCATTGTCATACACCATCCTTTCTGCGGAGGGGGCTTCGGTGGCAAGGCAGGGCTGGGGTGGGAACCCCTCGTCTCTTTACTCAGCAAGATGGTTGGCTACAAACCTGTAAAGCTCGTTCTTTCGCGCAAGGAACAGTTCACGTCAGCAGCAGTCAGAGAAGCGTTCGTGGCTCACGTCAAGGCCGGTTTCGAAGAGGATGGTAGGTTCGTGGCTTACATGGCAGATTTCATAATGGATTGTGGGGGATACGGTGACTACACAGTGAACGTGAGCAGAACCGCAGGTTACGCGGCTGACGGTTGCTACGATATTGAAAATCTTGATGTTACATGTAGGGCAGTTTATACAAACCAGGTCCCAACCACCGCGATGAGAGGTTTCGGATACCCTGAGGGGCACTGGCCGCTCGAGCAGTTGATGGATAGGGCCGCGGCTAGGTTGCATATGGACCCTGCCAAGATAAGGCTGATCAATCTAGCAAAGCCAGGCGAATCTACTACAGGGACTGGTGAGCATCTTAGAGAGGATGCCGGGGATCCGAAAAAGGTTCTCTCGGCCATAGTCAGGGAGCTTGGGGCTTCCAATACATCTCGAGAACAGGATCCGCCTTGGATAATAAGAGCCAAGGGTTTCGCGCTTAACGTAAAGGGACCCTCCCAGCCTCCAAACGCATCCGGTTCTTCAATACTAAAGTTCAACGAGGATGGCAGTATAGACCTGCTCGTGGGGACCGGTCTTTTCGGGCAAGGCACTACAACAGCACTTTGTATGATAGTGGCGGAGGAGTTTGGCGTGCCTCTGGATAAGGTTCGTTTTCCGTTCGAACGCAGCACCGACAGCACGGCTTACACCTGGCAGACGGTTGGCAGTAGGGGGCTTTTTGTGGATGGAAACGCTACACTGAACGCGGTGAAGGAGGCCAAGAACAAGGTGATAGAAGTGGCTTCACAGGTTTTCAGAGTTCCAAAAGATGACGTGGTTGTGAAGGATGGTTTTGCAACTGTAAGGGGGAGACCTTGGCTCAAACTCCCACTATCTGACATAGCCATGTCCTACACTTATTCTAACGGGAATGCGATAGGCGGCCCCTTGATCGGGTCTGGGACCTGGACGTCTGTGTTGAACAGCTACTTGAATCCCGAAACTGGTCAGGGAGTCCCATCTATATTCCACACATTTGGGGGAACAGGAGTCGAAATTTCACTCAACCTTCTGACCGGTGAGATAGCTGTGGAAAGGGGGGTTCAGGTGGAGGATGTGGGCAGGGTCATCAACAGACTGGGGGTGGAACAGCAGATGGATGGTGGGATGATAATGGGTATGAGCATATCTCTTTGGGAGAAGATCCAAGTTGACCCACAGGGGTGGGTGACCAACCCTAACTTCAGCAGCTATTACATTGCCAAGATGAAGGACCTTCCGAGAGAGATAAAGAAGGTGACGATAGAAACCCCTCAGGAGGATGGACCGTTGGGCGCAAGGGGGGTGGGTGAAATGACAATGATATCCGTGGCGCCCGCTATAGCCAATGCTGTATTCAGGGCGACCGGCGTGATTCTCCGTGAAGAACCGATGAACCCCGAGACCGTTTGGCGGGCAATTAAGGAGCAAAGGCCTGACCTTCTGGAGAGAGCTCTCTCAGCGTTGAGGGGGACGGCTTCCGGCGAACAGTCCCAGAGGCCTCTCGTACGGGTCGCGAATCCCGGAGAACCCGTCCTTCCATGAATTTGAGGATGGCGATAAGAAGTGAGCTTTAGCTCACCCTACTTTACCCTCCCCAGATTCAGGTACATCAGACCAAAATCTGTCTCAGAAGCCCTGTCTCTTTTGGAGAAACATGGCGAAGATGCTAGGGTTATGGCTGGCGGCGTAGGGGTGATCAACATGCTGAAAGAAAGGCTGATGGATCCTAAGATCATAATTGATCTGAAGGGGATCCCCGAGTTGCACCATATAAGCAACGGAAACGGAGAGTTAAAGATAGGGGCGACTACGACCCTGAACGAGCTTTTGAGAAACGATGTGGTGAAGAATAGTTATCCAGCTCTTTGGGAAGCGATCTCTTTACTTAGCGACCACAATCTGAGAAACAGGTCCACACTTGTTGGTGATATTTGTGAAGGGATGCCGTGGGTGGATTCCCCGCCACCGCTGATAGCTTACGGCGCCAAGCTGGAGATAGTGGGTCCAAAGGGCAGGAGAATCACGCCTGTTGAGGGTTTCATAAAGGGGATGGCTCAGGTTGCTCTGGCAAGCAACGAAATTGTTACCGCGGTGACAGTCCCCGCACCCCCATCGGACTCAAGGGGAAGGTATTACAAGTTCTCAAAGGGTTCAGAGTTCGGGCTGGTCAATTTAGCGATGGTTGCGTCTGGGTATGAGAGCGGTTACCCCAAGGAGGTCAGACTTGTATACGGTGGGATTTCCGATACACCGATCGTCGCAGATGGTGTTACCGAAATATTCAGAAATCTTCCTTCATCCCGGAGGGACTCTCCTTCAGAGATCATTAATTCAGCACTTAAATGGGTGACTGGTTCGGTGCAACCCATGGATGACAACCTTGCCAGCGCGGAGTACAGGAAGAATCTGGTTGAGGTTATGACCGCACAAGCCTTGAGGGAGGCTTTGGGGAGAAGATGACCAGGATATACCTTCAGGTTAACCTGAGAAGAAGGGAGGTGGAGGTGGAGGACAATCAGCTCCTTCTCGACCTGCTCAGGGACAGGCTTGGAGTAAAGAGCGTCAAGGCCGCATGCTGGAGGGGGGAGTGTGGTTTGTGCACTGTACTTCTGGACGGTAAGGCAGTCAAGAGCTGTCTTGTGCTCGCTGTAGAGGCTGACGGGAGTCAGGTGGTGACTGCCGAAGGGCTTTCAGTAGGAGAAGCACTTTCCCCTCTACAAAAGGCGTTTGTAAAGCACGGTGCTACTCAGTGTGGTTTCTGCACCCCTGCATTCGTTGTAAGCGTGCACAGCCTGCTCACCGAAAACCCATCAGCTTCAGAATCGGAGATAAAGGAGAGGCTCAGTGGGCTGATATGCAGGTGTGGCACTTACAACCAGATGCTCCCAGCCATTAAAGAGGCAGCAACTTTTTACAAGAGGAGAGAATGAAGTAGAGGAGACAGTTCAATATAACGACTAAAGTATTTCTGATAGTATCTTTTGCAAGTCGTCATCCAGGTTCCTTGGGGGTTTGTACTCCACATGAACCACCTTCACCCCCTGCTTCTTCAGTTCGTCAAAGAAAAGTTTAGCACCTACATTTACAACCTTGAGTTCCCCTTGCAAAAGGTTCTCCTTCTCACCTTCGACCATTCAAGACACCCCCAGAAATCTCCTAAGTGAGTTAGATACGTGGTCGTCCATGCATCCGACCCCCTCCTGCTTGTACTTTAGAACCATTGCGGCGCTTAACGCCATCTCTGCATTTGTTGGGAAAAGAAACACGCCTGCCTCCTTCAGCTTCGTCTCCTGTCGTGAAAGGGTCTGGGGGTCTTGCTCAGTTCCACATACATGTCCAAAGATCAGCAACTGTCTTCCTTCTGCAGCGGCCAACTGATTTGCCTTCACTATCGGATCCACCATCTCACCGGCAGGGTCAGGGTGACTGCCGTAGCCCAGCACAAAATCGAGCATGATCACCCCTACCTTGGGATCGCTCGCTTCCTGTATGAGTCTCATCTTCCTGAGAGTAGGGTCTATCATTGGGTGAGGCCTCCCTTCCGTAAATTCCTCCTCACCCATATCAAGAAGGGTGTTTCCCCTGCTTACCCTATAATCCTCGAGCGCCATTCGGGGGTCGATGGGCGAGTTCGACCAGACCTCACCAAGAAGCTCTGTTGTTATCACAAGAGATTCGTAGGTCAAGGTGCCGCCGGTAAACAGCCCCCTAAGGAACCTTTGCTCCTCTCCTAATCTGTAGGAGCAGGATACCCAAACCTCCTTCAGCTTCTCTATCGGGGTACCCAAACTACCCGAACCACCCATCATATCCGATACCCTGATGGCCGCTGTGTGAAGTGTTTCTGCGAACTTTATCCTTTCTTCTTCTTTACTACCGAGATCTGCGCCTATGAAACATATGACTATACTCTTCTTTATCTTGGCTTTTATGAAATCAACGAGTTCATCGGCCACCTCCTTCGACGGAGGCTTGCTGATGAAACATAGCGCAGTTGTCCCTCCGTCGCTTTCGAGCCTTTCGAGGCACAATTTCGACATTATGCCACCCACTTCGGATTTAACGTCTCCTCCCCCGACCCCAAGGGCGTGGGATATACCAAGTCCAAGCCTGTCCACTAGGACGCTAAGCTCTTGAAGACCTGTGCCGGCAGCAGCGACAACCCCAAGACCTCCTCTCTTGACATTGTTGGCAAACGCTATGCCCTTGCCTGAAATGATTGAAGTCCCTGATCCGGGTCCGAGAACAAATAGACCTCTGGTTGAAGCGAACCTTTTCAATTCCAGTTCGTCCTGAAGGGTCACATGGTCGCTGAAAACCTGTACGCTTACTCCTCGCTTCAACAGAATCATGCATACATCCTTTGCGTACCTTCCTGGCACAGATACGAGGCCAAGGTTCGCTTCGGGCAGTGCTGCTAAGGCCTCTTCGATCGTTTCAAATGTGCTCTGGTCGGACCCTTCCTTTCCCGTCTGAGCTCTTTCTTGGAGCAACCCCTCAACAATCGATACTGCCCGTGCGGGATCCGCTCTATCCTCCAATTTAATCGCTATTATGACATCAGAAGGGGTGGCCTTTTCGCCTGTGGGATCAAGCAGTCCTATACCCTTGAGCATCTCTTTGTTTGTTGAAGTACCCATCACAACAGCTACGTCGAGGGCTCCATCGACAACCCTTCTTGCGTCGTCGGTTATCCTCATTAGCTGAAGGGAATCCCTGTAAAAGTCCTTCTTCACTATATTGATGATTGTGTCGCCCAAAAGTAAGGCCTCGATGCGGGATGGTGTATGAAGCTCGTAAATATTCTTTGTTTCTGCTCAACGTCAAACCGTTTTCTAATTTTCTGTAACCATTTCTGTCTTCCACCTTGTCCCTTCTCAAACTTTGCCCTATCAAGCATCCAAGTTCCCTGGCCACAATAATGAAGTTCTACACTGAATTCCTGAATCCCGATTTATATTGCTCAAAATATATTATCAAGTGGGCTTCGATGATAGCGAATCTTCCTGATGGATGATGCATAATAGTCCTCCCCAAACGATCTTGTATTTCTTCGCCCACGACAAAAAATATTCGAAATATACCAGTTGATGTTTGGTCTAAATTATCTTTCCTTTATATTCTGCCTATCTCATCTACCCAGAAAGAAGTCACGTCGAACGGTATCTTCGAGTAAAATCAAGGTTGAATAAGTTCGCTCGCCTAGTGTTTTGTCATCGTATACAACTCTTGCGCTCCGCTCAGGTTAATTAGCTGGTGTTTTTCCACCAGGTTCGTGAGTATACGGGAAGAGGTTGAAGCGGCTAACAGAATTGCTGTTGAAAGAATGATGGATTCCGAACCTGTCTGGAACAACATAGGGCTAGCAAGAAAACTTATCCCAGGAATGAAGGATATGATGCTTCTTCACGCTGGCCCTCCTGTAGACTGGAAGAATGCGTCAGGACCCCTTAAGGGTGCGCTGATTGGCGCCTGCTTGTACGAAGGTTGGGCTTCCTCTGATTCCGAGGCGGAGAGTCTCCTCTCAAGTGGAAGAGTTACCTTCGAGCCCTGCCACCATCATAACTCGGTGGGACCGATGGCGGGGGTTATCTCACCCTCGATGCCAGTTTATCAGATGGAGGACAAATCCGGCAACAAGGCCTTCTCCAACCTAAACGAAGGGATCGGAAGGGTCCTCAGGTACGGCGCTTACGGAAGTGATGTATTATCGAGACTGAAGTGGCTCAGTACAACCTTCTTTGAAGTGCTCAGCCTCGCGCTAAAAGAGCTAAAGAGGGAGAAACCAGGCCTTCAGTTCAAACAAATAATCGCTCAGGCGCTTACCATGGGAGATGATTGCCACAACAGGTACAACGCAGCAACATCTCTTTTCATAAGGGAGATGGTACCCTATATGATTAGGTGTGGTGTTGAAAAGAAAATTTTGTTGGAGGTGTACGATTTTATCAATGGTAACAACTTTACAACTCTGAACTTAGGTATGGCGACCGCCAAAGTGATGACGATGGCAGCTCACAGTGTAAAGTATAGCACCATCGTCACAACCATGGCAAGGAACGGTACGGAAACAGGGATAAGGGTAAGCGGGCTTGGGGAGGAGTGGTTTACCTCCCCGGCTCCGCGTGTAAACGGGCTCTGGTTCCCAGGGTTTTCTGCTGAAGATGCTAACCCCGATATTGGTGACAGCGCAATCACAGAAACAGCAGGGTTTGGTGGATTTGCAATGGCTGCTGCGCCAGCAATAATATCATGGGTTGGAGGGACATCGGCGAAGGCGATGCAAATTACTGAAAGGATGTACAGAATTACGTTCACAAAGAACAAGTATTTTCTTATACCTTCACTTGACTTCAGCGGAACGCCGACCGGGGTTGATATCAGAAAGGTTGTGAAGACGGGTATAACCCCAGAGATCAACACGGGTGTGGCACACAAGAACCCTGGCATTGGTCAGATTGGTGCTGGGCTGGTTATATTTCCAATGGGGATGTTTGAAAATGCGCTTAGAAGTTTTGGTCGAACTTACGGCCTTGTGTAACGTGTCGTCCAAAGATTGGGCCAAGTTAAAGCAACCTTAACGGTGCAACCAAACTGGCTTATCAATTTCACGTTCGTCGTCAATCTCAACGCGAGTTTAGTCCCTCAGTCCTGTCACTAATTGTGGTGTCAGGTCAGCTTCTGTCCCAGACACCCCACACATTTCTCAGAACCCTGCTGATCTCTCCCACTGTACCCCCCGCCTGCACCGCGGAAAGTATTGGCTCAAACAGATTATCGGTTCCTTCGGCTGCCCTTTCAACTTTGGACAATGCCTGAGAGACCTTCGAAGGGTCCCTCTGTTGTCTGAGCGCCTTGACTCGCGAAATAACCTTGCTTCTTGCTCTAGGATCTATCTTAAGAGGCTTGAACTTCTCTTCCTCTTCATCCCTGTAAACGTTGACACCGATTACCAATCTTTCGCCATCTTCCACCATCTTCTGGTACCTGTAGCTAGATTCTTCTATCGCCTTCTGTGGGTAACCAAGCTCCACGGCCTTGACCATTCCACCTATTTTATCCACCTCCTCTATCAGTTTCCATGCCCTTTCCTCCAGTTCGTCCGTGATCGATTCGATGGCGTATGAACCCCCCAGCGGGTCGATCGTATCCGCAAGGTCAGTCTCATGGAGTATCAATTGCTGAATCCTCACGGACAGCTTCGCAGCCTGTTCTGTGGGTAGACCGAGGGCTTCGTCATAGGAATTCACGTGAAGAGATTGAGCTCCACCAAGTATGGCTGCAACAGCCTGAAGTGTGGTTCTGGCGATATTCAGACTGATCTGCTGTGAGGCCATCTGGACGCCCGCTGTTTGAACATGGAACCTCAACATCTTGGACTTCGGGTCTCTCGCACCGAACCTTTCCTCCATTATTCTGGACCACAACCTCCTTGCTGCCCGGAACTTTGCGATCTGCTCAAGAAGGCTGGTCCTTGAGGAGAAAAAGAATGAAAGTCGGGGAGCAAATTCATCGACTTTCATCCCCCGCTTCAGGACCTCTTCTACGTAAGCTATCCCGTCGGCCAGTGTAAACGCTATTTCCTGTGAGGGTGTAGCCCCAGCCTCTTCAAAGTGGTACCCGCTTATGCTTATCCCGTTCCACTTGGGCATTTTCTTTGCGCAGTAGGAGAGCAGGTCCGCCGCATACCTCATCGATGGTACCGGGGGATAAATGTAATTGTTTCTCGCGATGAATTCCTTCAGAATATCATTCTGGGTGGTTCCTGAAAGAGTGGATTGTTCGAATCCTCTGGATTTTGCAACTGTAACGTACATCGCAAGTTCTTCCATTGCTGTCGCGTTGATCGTCATCGAAGTTGAGATATTTCGTATATCTATATCAGAAAAGATTATGTCCATCTCCTTCCAAGTTGGCACAGGAACACCAACCCTTCCAACCTCATAATATGCTAAAGGGTCATCAGGGTCGAGTCCCAGTTGGGTTGGAAGGTCGAAGGCCATGCTGAGCCCTGTCTCGCCAGTCTTTAGTAGCATTCGGTACCTCCTGTTTGTCAATTCCGCGTTTGCATAACCAGAATACTGCCTCATGGTCCAGCCTCTTCCTCTGTACATNGANGGGTAGATGCCTCTTGTAAATGGTGGAAAACCGGGATATCCAATCTTCGTGATGTAATCTTTGTCCGGTGCAACCGGCTCGTAAAGAGGTTTCAGTTCGATACCGTCTTCTGTGAGGAAAGAACTCTTTCTTTTTGGAGAGTTTACGTAGGCGTTGCTCCATTTTGAACGTACTTCATCATTCTCCACCCATTTTTCTTGCATGCCGCGTACAACCTTATGCCCAGATATATTCTTACCCTGCCTTCACTGGTGGATTTTCCTTTTTACCAAAATGTCATCCAGATTATGGCTGCTTGGTTCACGCCGCCAAGATTCGTGTTCCTTTATAACAGTTTGATGGATAATTAATCTGCAGAATGCTAATTTCTACATAATACAGGGACGATTGTTATGATACGCAATGAATATATATGGGTGAATATAAAATTTTTGCACTAGGTGCTCTACCTCCCCTTGCCCGGCAAATTGACCAAGCGGTTCACGGTGGCGAACATGAGACCGTAACTACATATAAAGCTCGGGTGCTCTATTGTGATAGGAAACCTTTTTCCTTTGAAAACGATTCTTGACCTGTTTCCTTTCCCCGCTTGGCACGCCGATACAGACCTGCGGAGGGATTACTTCAACAAAGTTTGGCTGGAGCTAACCGGCAGAAGCTTGAACCAGGAGGTAGGCCAGGGATGGGTGCAGGACATATACGACGAGGATGTCAGAAGATATCTGGAAACTTATGAAAACTCGGTCAAGAATAGGTTGCCCTACAAGATAGAGTTCAGGCTGAAGCAGGTGGGAGGGGGATATAGATGGTTCACTGAAACCGGAACTCCCTTGCTTATTGATTCTAACTTCAATGGCTACCTAGGGATTTTACACGATATAACCGGGTTAAAACGGCTGAGCAACCAAATTGATTCTATCTTTTCACGGAGTAGGATTATGGGTGATCACCTGCCCCTACCACTGATCGCAATAGACAGGGAAGCAAGGATAATGTCATGGAATTCAGCTGCCCAGAACAGGCTCGGGTACGGTCTGTTCGAGGTCATTGGCAGAAGCGTTAGGATGCTGGCACCCGATAGCGAGCAGACAGTTATTCTGGGGAGGCTTGCCGAACTTTTCGACACTCTTCTTCAAGAAGGAGTTTCAACAGGTAAATTTAGGTCGAAATTTCTGACTAGGGATGGCTCTGAAATCGAGGTGCTTGTACATTTTAATGGGATAAGAACTGAAGACGGCCCCACCGTCTTCATGATATTGACGGATCTGGTTACCGAGGATCAGGAACATTCCCGTGTGATTTCTGAAAACAGGATTCTGAAGAGTATGTTTGAAGCTAGCCCACTCCCCCTTATAGAGCTCTCTTCTTCAGGCGAAATTCTGATGCTCTCGAGCTCTGCGGCATCCTTCTTTGGCGAAGACAGGGAAAAACTGCAAGGAGCCAAATTTGAAGACCTGTTTGCTTCAGAACAAAGAAGTTATGTGAACGAAGACATCAGATCTGTTTTAGAAAGGGGTTCCCCCCTCACCGTTGAGAGGAAGGTGGTGGGACCCAATCATAACCCCAAGAATGTTCGCTTTTCATTTGTGCCTATAATTGGTGAAGGCATGGTAAGGGATAGGGTCCTGCTGTGTATCGACGATGTTTCTGGAAGAGAACGTGAAGATCAACTGAGGGCAGAAGTCTCAAGACTGCAGTCGGAGCTTGAAACAAAGAGAAAGGAGCTAGAGGATCTACGGGCCTCTATTGCAGAAGCAGAAAGATTGATGACAGCTGGGATGGCTGTGGCGCAGGCGGCACACGATGTCCGAAATCCCTTAACAGCCATCGACCTCGGGCTGTACGCCCTTGAGAACATTTCCCCTGAGAAGGAAAAGGATGAATATGAAAAGATAATTTCTACGATGAGGTCAGCTATAAAACAGGCAAACGAAGTAATATCCGACCTAAGCCAATACGTGAAACCTAGGCCTTCCAGACGGTCTCCGATAAAGGTCCGCGACCTGATTAAGGACAGTTTGAAGACCTTAACCATACCGGAAAACATTCGTGTGGATGAAGAGATGATCGAACCATCCCTTGTAGTTTACGGCGACAGAGCAGAGCTGACCAGGGTGTTTCAAAACCTTGCAAAGAACGCAGTTGAAGCCATGAAGGAGGGTGGTGGCACCTTAAAGTTCTGGTCCGAGCAGCGTGAGGGTTACACCTGCATCTGTATTACGGACACAGGCAAAGGGATGGACGCTGACACACTGAAAAGGCTGTTTACCCCCTTCTTTACCACCAAGGAGCACGGCTTCGGATTAGGTCTAACCGTTGTGAAAAGGTTCGTGGAAGACCACGGCGGAAAGGTAGAAGCCGAAAGCGTTCCCGGCAAGGGCACAACGTTCAAAGTTCTTCTTCCGGTTCAGGTGCAGCAGGCAAAACCCGAAAGGGTACAACGCCACAGTTCAGAACAGGCACAGTCCAGTTAAAAAATATCTAAGCTCTTTTGGAGCAACCTACTGTTGAGAAATTTGTTTACTCGTATAAGCAACGAACGGGTACTGGCATAAGACGCTCTTCTTAAGGCTTGGTCAAACGGAAGCCATACGTATCCCTGGTGCTCTTTTGATATCCTTACCTCTGATGACTTGCTTTCAGCTATAAAAAACGTAACCACCTTATGCACCCTAACACCACCCGGTCTCGAATAGAAGTAACTTACATTTTGAACAAATCCATCAAGAAACTTTGTATCCAGGCCTGTTTCTTCCTTGGTTTCCCTTATCGCGGCCTGAAGCTCGGTTTCACCTGACTCTATCTGCCCCTTTGGAAAATCCAGCCTACCGCCGTTGTTCAGAAGAAGATACTCGTAGCCCCTATTACGCGGAATGTAAACCACCGCGCCGGCAGACCTTTCTTCAATCACAAACTTTTTTTGATGTCCCATAATTTAATTTTATCGCAAAAAAAGAAAGGTTAGTTGAGTGTGGCGAATGAAGTAATACTTTACAAACCCTATCTTCAATCGCAATGGCATGCCGTTCTATGCGGTTGGATGTTGCAGAGGGCTCGAGACCAGCACCAAGGTGGAGCTAACCACACTTGGGTATCTAGATGTGAAAGTTAGGGACGGTTTTGTTACCTTCAGTTCAAAGGGCGAGCTACATGACAAAGAGGTAAGACTGATCAGGACGGCAGAATGGATTTCAAAAATCGATGGAGAGATCGATGATCCCGAAGGCTTGGCAGGGGGTGAGGCGCACCATGTATTCCAAAGGGCTTCTTTGATGAAAGGCCGAGCAAAATGGAGTAACTTGTCGCTGCGCGCTTATAGGAGGTACAATCATCCTTCAGCCCTTCTTCCCTCAACGGCCGCGTCAGTTTTGTTACTGATAAACATGGGGGTTGACCTGATTGACCCTTTCGTTGGAGGTGGTACCATAGTTATAGAAGACAGGTTGTACCTCAGAAACCATGAAAGGTACAGAAACCTAGGTCTTAAGGATCACAGGACCCAAGGGGTCGACATCAACAAAAAGCATCTGAGCGGCGCAATCAAAAATGCAAAATATGCTGGCGTTGAATCAGAGATAGAACTTTTGGTGGGTGATGCTACCAGATACGTGCCAGACCAGAGGTTCGGCCGAATGATAACAAATCCACCCTTTGGCGTAAGGGGGGCGAAGAAGATGAGAATACTTGCCCTTTATGAAAGGTTCGTCGTTAATTTGGAAAGATTACTCGACCATCCTGGGGAGGGCGTTGTGGTAACTACAGAGTGGCGGGAAATGATCGGTTACTTGGAAGAGAGAGGGTATCGTGTTAGAAACACATTGAGGTTCAGACACAGGAAGCTATGGCTTGGGGCGGTCTGCTTCGATTCCTGACCCAAACCTTTCTTTGGAGTTATCAGTACATCCCGAACACAGCCAAAAATATGAAGAAGAAGCCGAACCCGATCACGGCAATCCCCGAGGCGAACCTTATGACCTTTGATATGGAACCACCGTATCTTCGTGTGATCTTGTTAAGGGTGAAGGGAAAAGCAAAAACCCACACAAATAGAGCTCCGAAGAACCCGGCTGCTGATGAGTAACCCAAGATCTCCACCATCGAGAGACCTGCTGTGAGCCACCAACCTAACTGATATGGGTTCGTAAGACCAACGAGCACCCCCGAAATGTAACCCCGGCTTGCAAACCTGATAAGGTTCGACCCATCCCCTCGTATGATGCTGTAACCTATGAAGAGAAGGAAGCATCCGCCCACCAGCGCCAAAGGTTTTTCGAGCACTGGGGGGATAAAGTCGTGAAGCAGTAGAACTAGGGCAAGATACGTAGCGTCCGCTGTTATCGCCCCAAAACCTATCGCGGTTCCCTTCAGGGCACCACCATTTGACACAGAAACCGAAGCCATCATTGCATTTATCGGTCCTGGTGGAACCGCGAGGGATAGCGCAAGGCCTGCGCCCAGCGCTACCGAGGCGAACGGGTTGATCATACCTTTTCTTTCACCTTTCTATCCGTCCCCCCACCAACTCTTTGTGGGTAAGGGATAAAGAATACCCCTCCTCCAGCGAAGGAGCGAGGTCAGCCCCTTTTGCCATCACTCGACAGCATGTTTGAAGGATATGCCAAAACAGTCGTCAAATACAGGAAGCCGATTCTTGCTGCATGGATAGTCTTCGCTGTAGTGATGGGACCGTTTGCGCTTGAATCTACCAGGATAGTGTCATATTCGATAAACATACCGACCTCAAACAACCAATCGCAGGTTGCCGAGAACATAGTTTCAACCGAGTTCCCCAGCTACCAGCAGCCTGACAACACATACTACGTAATCCTACAAGGGGAAAATGTCTTGACCCCCACCTTCTATCACAACTACCTCAGACTGAACCAATCTCTTTTTTCTTCACTCGCATTTGATGACCTCACAAACATAACATCGATCTATTCACTAGAATACTCTCTTCTTGACCGGCTAGCAAATAATATACCGGGTGCATTTTCAAACGCGTCAACTCTTGTGAATGATACTTCAAGTGGACTCTCTCAGGTCAGGGAAAATTTGTCAGCCACAGATTCGGCAGTTCATCAGGTGTTTGTAGATGCATCGAATGCTGCTTCTAATATGTCGGCGCTGATAGGTCAACTGAATAAAACCAGCGTGGCGGAGTATCAGCTTTACGACCGGGTTAACGAAACGGCGCAACTATTGTTCGGTGTGCCGGCCGGATACCTTTCCGTATGGTCTGCTGTTTATGGCTCGCCATATGGTAGTTCTATGACCACCCAGATGATCGATTCAACTGCGAACAGCAGTTATGTGGAGAAGACGGGCGACTTTGGGGGGTCAAATCAGTCACAATCATATTACTCCCTCTTTTACAGAAACTGGTACTCCGAAACAAAGAATTCAATGAGCCCTTATTACGTTTATTCAAATCTTGAGAAAATAGGGGAGATTGCGATAAACAGTACAGTCCCTCAGTTTATTGCTACGGAAAATCTGAACCAGACGCAGGCAGGTTTTCTGCAGTTTGTAGCCCAATCGCTCAACTTGACAGATTTCGGTTCAAAATCTTCCATCTCCTCACTGACAATGAAGCTTTTCACAATGAACCTGCCGGCCAACCAGTCTCAGCTTGCCTACCAAGTATTTGCACTAGGCAGGAACCCGTCCCAGCAACAACTGATCAATGTTGCACAATCTGTACTTTCAACGCAGCTTTCGCCTTCCCAGTTGGATTTCACCTTGGGCGCTTACTATGCCTCGCTGAATGATACTCTCGCACAGTACAGTATAAATTACTTTGTAAACGATGCAATGTCCACAGACCCTTCGTTATCATCTCTTCTCTCATCAAAATACAACCTGACGCTGAATCAATTCGTAACTGATGCGTTCAACATCGGTGTCCCAGATAACTCCTCCCTGCTTGATCTTTATCAAAACGAAATAATCACTGAGGCAATATCATCAAACGATACGGTCACCAGGGCCCTTCAACAGGATTTCAACCTCTCTGTCCAACAATTTGTGTTTCGGGTATCAAACGCCTCTAGTGGTGGAGCTTTGGCCCTCAAGGTTTATTCCGAAAGAATAACCGCCACCTCCATTGAAACTCAGGTGGCAAAGCTATTTTATCTAGGTTATAACGGAAACGAAGTATACCGTCTTGTTCAGGCAATAGAAAACGGTACCCTTTACCCCGAAGGAGCCGCTAACGATTTGTTGTCTGGAATGTTTGGCTGGAACGGGTCGATCGAGCAACTCCCAGTGTATCCTGGAACAGGCCTTCTCAACCAGTTCGTCAGCCCTTCGCATAACACAACAATAGCAATACTCCAGTTCTCTTCTCCCCCGTCTCAGTCGACGCAGAAGCTGTTTGAATCCATAGTGGACGGTGCGAATTCAACAGGATTTCAGACACATTACACATCAACATCTATACTCGACAACGACGTGCAGGCTGTGATCACGGATAGCGAGAGAATCGCATTACCCTTCGGCATAATTATTGCCATAATCGTAACGGGTATATTCTTCCTTTCGCCTGTTGCCGCCCTCATTCCTACCCTCATGTTCGGTGTTGCATTAGAAGTGGGCTTTGGTTTGGTGGACCTGATCATCGGAAGGTTGCAAGGTCAAACCCTGAGTTACATAAGTCCTATAATAATCGCGGTCCTTGGACTGGGCTTGGCCTCGGACTACGCCGTACTAATGTTGAACAGGTTCAGGCAGGAGCTGAGAGGTGACAAGGAGCAGGCGGGTAGAACTACCGTCCGATGGGCTGGTGAGGCTGTCTTTACCAGTGGATTGACCGTTGTGATGTCCTACCTCGCGTTATCCCTATCTGGGATCCCGCTCTTCAGCGACGTTGGTTCAGCCAACGTAATAGTTGTATCGGTCATCCTTGCCAGCTCTCTTTCTCTTCTTCCTGTCCTTATGGCGTCTTCGGGAAGCAAAATATTTTGGCCTGGTCACTCCCTTTCCTTCAAACCATCCCGTCTTTCGGGATTAACAAGAGCCAGCATGAAGAAACCCAAAGTTGTGGTGGGTGTTCTTGTGCTTATAACCCTTGGAGCTGCCTTTCTTTCGGTGAATCTTCCGGTAAACGTAAACTTCCTTTCGCTTGCTCCGAACACTCCTGGGAAGGTTGGCCTTGACCAGATCACCAACAACTTCGGCGGAAGTACCCTTCTTCCGGAGTACGTGGTAGTCCGCCTTCCCGCTCCGTTGAGCATCGGAAACGATACTTACAATCAAACCTCCTTTAACTTCCTGGCCATGGTGTACTCTGTAATCAGGAATCAGACCGGAGTTTCAACAGTTTACGGTCCGGTTTCGCCGTACAACTCAACAATTCCGGTTGCCACCATTAATTCGCTACCCTACGACCAGAGATCTGTATATGCTCAGGCGATCTCCCCGTACCTCACAAAGGACAATTCCACAGCATATTTCAAAGTGATTTTTTCAGGGGATCCATTTTCAAACACAGTGCTTTCCGAAGCTACCCAACTGGGGGCAAATTTGCAGAAACTCGACACCTCAGGTTACCAGATTTTACTCGGGGGGATATCCACCGACTCGGCTGGTGTTTTGCAGTACGTGTTTAGCATTCTTCCCAAGATAATAATTGTGCTTGTGGCTGCAATATTCTTTGTACTGCTACTTCAGCTCAGGTCTGTATTTACCCCTCTTAGGCTAATAGCGACCATACTTAGCAGTGTTACTTGGACACTCGCGCTGGTCTGGATCATATTCTATGATTTATCAGGACTAAGCATCTACATCTTTGCTCCCCTGTTTCTTGTTACGACTATGCTCGGCGTTGGAATGGATTACGACATATTCCTGATAACTAGGGTTAGGGAGGAAGTGATGAAGGGTTACTCTGATGAAGATGCCATCCTTCGAACAGCCCAAACAACCGCAGGTGTGATAACCGTGCTTGGGGTGATCCTCGGTTCCGTGTTTTTTGGGTTGGTGCTTTCTCAGGTGAAGCTCCTGCAGCAGATTGGACTCACTCTTACATTTGGAGTTTTGATGGATACATTCGTCGTATGGCTGATGTTCGTGCCCGCGATAATGGTGCTTGCGAAGAGACTGAACTGGTGGCCAGGAAATCCAAGAAGAAACGGTGTGAGGAAGCCAGATGATGCGCATCAAGGCCAATAGGCTCGAGTTCTTGGCTCAGCTCTGATGTCACTCATCACAGATCAGAAATACCAGCTAGCTTCATCGCCGTAGTTAACTCATATGGTGTGGATTTATCAGTTTGCCCTCATTCAAGGACAAAATGCTGCACGGAAATTCTACTCATATGGCATGATCGTTGGAGTCAAAGGACTTGGTTGATTCACAAAGAAAGAAAGGTTATCAGGAAATGAAGCTAAGGACTACTCATAAGGTGTTTTGGTTCACTCTTTTTACGGAAGGAAAAAATACCTCCTACAGACGGGGATGCCCAGATGAGTCTTCGCAGCTATTGGGAGCTTACCAACCCTAACATAGTCTCCCTCTTGGTGTTCACCGCCTTTGCAGCGGGGATAATTGGTGGTGGCATTTCTGACCCAGTTCGTCTTATCGAAATAACCGTGGCCATAGCTCTGTGCAGCATGGGGGCGAGGTCGCTGACCAACTATGTGGACAGAGACATAGATATTCTTATGAATCGAACGAGGCATAGGCCACTGCCGTCTGGGGTAGTTCTTCCTGAAAATGCGCTCGCCTATGGCGTTGGCCTTGTTTCCACGGGCCTTGTTGTTTCGGCTGCTGCTGGATTGCTCTATTCGGGAATCATACTTTTTGGACTGATAGACAATATAGTTGTTTACAATGTATTGACAAAACGACGTACCCCCTGGAATATAGTTCTTGGGTCACCTAGCGGTGGGGTCCCCGCTTTTGTGGGATATTCAGCAATGACCGGTAGGATAGATGCCATGGCGTTTTTCCTTGCGGCGATAGTAGTCTTATGGACACCGGTGCACATCTGGAGTCTTGCTATTCACTCAAAGGAGGATTATGGAAGGGCAAACGTACCTATGCTTCCAGTGGTTGTGGGTGTCAAAGCAGCCATAAGGTGTGTAGCCTGCACAAGCATTCTCCTCGCCATTTTCACTGTAGCACTCCCATTCCTACCGGGCTCACCGTTCCATCTCCTCACACTTTTATCCTCTGCTGTGCTTGCTGTACCACTTCTCGTTATGAGCGCACATCTGATAAAGAGCCCAAATGAAAAAAGTGCATGGCGCCTGTTCAAATTCACAGCACCGTATCTTGCGATTCTTTTTACCGTAATGGCGATTGATGTCTTGATCTGAACTTCGTTGTATCGATGACTTTTAACCGAACATTTTCAACGTAAACAAGATCGCTGATATTGATTTGGATGGCAAAAAAGGAAGCCAGCTGTTATGGTGCAGCTCGTAGCTTGTTTTTGATTATTTCGTCCCCTGCTGCGTCGACCAGAACTCCCTATACTCAGCTACAGCATCAGGTTTCACAGTCTTGCAATACTTCGATGCTGCATTCAGGAGTTCTGCAGATTCACTAACCAAGCGTAACCTGTGCCTTCTTGCTGCGTATATCAGAGAAGCCCAATCTATTCCAATAGACTCACGAAAGGATATTTTGAACACATCTTTCAGATTCATCGGGTTAATGGTAATGGTGTGAACCATAGCCAATGCTTGAGAGAAGGCTTCTACAAGCTTGTAGCTTCCTCTTCTCCCAACCTTTCTAGCGTTTATAAGGTCAAGAAGGGTCTGGGCCACTTGTTGATGTGAGGAATTCAACAGGGCAACTGACCCAATGAGAGATCCTGCTCTGTTTTCCGGTACCGTGAGAACCAGTTTGCAATAGGTGGATGGATCCATCAGGTATTTTCTGCCTTTTGGCGAACCAGCCAAAGTAGTCACTTGACCTTCTCCTTGGAGTTCCCGAGCACAGCTTTCGCTTCGGCCAACTTTTCCTTTAGCATTGATCTTTCGCGCTTCTTAATCTCTGACTTTAACGCGTAACGTACAACCTGACTCACGTTGATTTTGTACTTTTTGACAGCCTTCATTGTTTCCTTATCTATCCTTGCTGTAATTATGTATGACATCGGAGTTT
>JGI20133J14441_1000633_pt1 | contig 32416 bp, 22 predicted proteins | sample RS3BMetagenome_FD_14441 | JGI IMG/M metagenome (IMG submission 14441)
CCCGCCGTGTTTTTCACACACGTGTATTCGTACACGAAGCGCCCCCAGTTCTTCGCCCGCCGTCCGGTCATCGTGTTGCCGCAGTCTGCGCAACGCACCAACCCTGACAGCAAGTACTCATGTCTGGACTGACCCGCCCACCTTCGTCTTGATGTCGTGAGCAACTGCTGGGCGTAGCGCCACTGCGCTTCCTCCACGATTGCCGGACATGGCGTGAATATCCATTCCGAACGCGGGCGCGCCTTCAGGTGAATCTTCTCGTCCTCGTTGCGAAACGGATTGCCGAGCATCCCCTCCGCGTTCCACCGATTTTGATACAATTCGCCGATGTACGCCGGATTGTGAAGGATCTGGCGTACCACCTGCCGATGCCACACGCCCACGTGCTTCTTCGTCGGGATGCCCTGACGCGTCAAATGGTGCGCAATGCCGTTGATTCCCTGTGCCGCCGCGCTCGGCTTGGTGAACAGATCAAAGATGAGACGAACGACCGCCGCCTCCTCTTCGTGCACGCGCAACTGCGCCGCCTCCTTGTCATAGCGATACCCATAGATTTGAAAGTCGCGCACCACCTTGCCTTGACGCGCCTTCTGCCGCCGTCCGCTCGCCATGCGCTCGGTGATCTTCGCCTTTTCAAACTCAGCCACTGCGCCCCGCATCTGGTAGAACAGCATCCCTTCCGGGGTCTTCGCAAATTCGCCGTTGACAAACACGAGCCGCGCCCGCTTCTCGATCTCCTCCGCCACCAGGAGCGAATGGGCCAGTTTGCGCGACAGCCGGTCGGGATCGTAGCACACCACCGTATCAATCAGTCCGTCGCGCACATCCTGACGCAACCGCAACAGGGCGGGGCGATCCAGAAACTCGCCCGATACCCCCTCGTCCACATACTCCCAGATGTCCGTCTCACCGGCCTTCGTCCGGCATTGTCGAATCTGATCCGGGATGCTGTACCCGTGTTTCGCCTGATCCTCCGTCGAGACCCGCACATAGATCGCCGTCGGCATGGTCGGCACCTCCTTGCCCCTGCCTTCGCATATACAAGAGTCGTAGATAACTATAGCAAGCCGCCCGCCGTTTGTCAGCCCATTCACCTTCGATAATTGTGACATGCATGGCGCTGCGCCCCCTCATCGGTACATCTATATACGGAACCTGCTTGTCAAAATGCGGCGTGATGTCTCGTACCATGCTCGATTCCTCCTCCCGCGACACGGAGACAACGAAAACACCCCTTCCTTCGAGGGGGGGGGCGAGGAACTTTGACACGATTCTGTTTTTGCAATTGGAGGCGCACTTCGGGTTGCATGCTGCGGCCATCCCCATCACGTCTCGGCCGCTGACGACGATGTCGATCCGTTTGAATGGGCTATTCCTGGAAAACCGCCGCAGGCGTATTTTCTTCCCTTGGAAGATGGGCCATGTCACGCCCTTGCGCGCACGTGGCGCGATCAGAGAGTCAATGCATATGGGGAAATAGGACTGCGATTTTTGGAGCAAACGTGAGGCAAGTGTGCACGTCAGGGGGCGACAGGCGACAGCGAGGTAAACGGTTGCCAGTACATTGATTTGCGGCGAATTCGCGGATTCACGATGAGGAGTCGTTCGTCCTCTTACAAACGGGGGAATACGGGTCTGCTTCCCAAGTTGCCTCATGTCACGGTATGTGTCGCCCTCGATGTGCGGACAGTCCCTCAACGATCCCCGGTGTTCTCGTGGTCCGTTCCAAACCGCTTGCAAAACACCGTCCGTTTCCATTTGGAGTTCGGAAACGGCCCAAATGGCTGGAACCGTCTGGCGGGTTGCCCTGCTGCCGTAGGAGTCCTGCACGGGTTTCCTTCGGCAGTCCAAACGCAAACGGAAGTTCCTTTTTGGTCAGCACCCACCCTTTCACGTTACGGCGCAGAAAGGCCAGGTACATGGGTTGTACCCAGTCCCTCATTCTCATCTTACCGAGAGTCTGGTACATGCTGTCCGGCTGATCGTGCAGCACAGCAAGGCGCAAAACTGGTCGACGGTCAGCATCGTGTAAAGGTATAGCCATCAAGCGGCAAATCGGATACGGGGGACGGAGGTTCAATCAGATGGACACCGGGATAAGCAGCGTGAAACTGGGCATGGTGTGACACTGCAGAAAACCGCAAAGGACGGCGATTCGAGTCGCCACCCTGCTGCAGCATCGTACAGTGTCATGTTACCTCCGGGACACCGGAGCCAGGGTGCCATGACAGTGCCACAACAAGAATTGTGATTTGACTTGCTCATCCTCGCCAAGTGGAGTTAATCTCGGATGCGACACGTAGGAGAGGTGGAAAGCACATGTGCGATTTGGCCCTGGCTTTATTGGCAGAAAAGTTGATTGATGACTTCTATGATACAGACGATCCGTCCATGGGTGGTTCCGGGAACACGGAGGATGACCTCAAAGAGCAGTTGAAGTCGCTGGTACCGAATGACAAATGGAACCTCCTCGTATCATAGTAGTAGAAGTTCTTTTCCGTTGAATTTCCAAAGTCGGCTCTTGCAAATCATCCAAATGAGACAATTCAGGAGGATGTGAAGCGGTTGATGGGACTTCCTCATCCAACCCGTAATACTTGTTCGTTTGTACTACCTGAACCACCCGGATGGGGAAGTTCCCATCGATCCGTTTTTTCAACTCAATTTCAAACGTGTCTGTCTGGAGTCGCTCCATTGGTTCTCCGTTTCTTTAGTGGTGCGTTTTGTTCCTTGATAACTTCATCATGGCCGTATCCGGTTGGGGAGCCCCAACGGCTGTCGGATGTGGTCTATTCTTTCCCGGCCTGCCTGTGTGACAATGGGATCGGCAAGTCTTTCTCGGGACATTTCTGTTCCTCCTTGCGGACCATTGGTACTGCTCAGAAAAGCCTGATACCCAGAATCCACCACCCATGTTCTAACCGCTGGTTGCGCCTGTGGTAGAGGGGGTGTAGTGACCCGCAATTGACCTCTCTGCGGATGAGTGCTGATGGCGAGGCTAAAGTCGGTGGTTTCCCACGGGCACCTAGGTCCGGAACTGACCTTGACTCCAACTTCTGAATGGGGGTGAATCGAATGTCTAAACTGTATGTTAGTATTGACGTGAGCTTGAACTCTCACCATGTTCAATTCATGGATGAGAGCGGACAATGCTTGGACTCGTTCCAAGTTTCTAATGACCAACTGGGAGCCGATACTCTCATTCACAAGGTCTTGGAGACGACCGACATCAAGCAAATGGAGACCGTCGTCATGGGCATGGAGGCTACCGCCAACCTTGGATGGCATCTGGCCCATTACCTGAAACAACAACTGGAGAGCTATGAACCTCACCTCCAGGCCCAGATTCATTCTCCGAGAGAAATACAACGGCAGTAAACTTCTCTATATGTTGGTTTGTTAAATCGGGAACGATCGGTTCCTTCGGGATAATGGGGTTTGCCATATACATCAATCTCCTTAACAAACCTTCGTCACGATTTCTGCACGAATGCGCCGCAACGGTCTGTTCCTATTCTACAATTTCATCCAGTATTGTAATATACTATATATTACCTTAGCGAATCCGCCGTGCTCCCTTGACAGTTTCCGGAGAGAGGAGGACACTGAACATGGGATGGGCGATCACCCCCTTTGGTAGACACTCACCGGTGTTTGGTACTGCAAGGACTGATGCGGCCGTCGATGGTTGTAAAGCTCAATGTACTCCTCAATGCCAGTCCGCGCTTCCTAGGGCGAGACGTAATCGTGCAGATAGACGTTTTCGTACTTCAGGCTGCGCCAGAACCGCTCGGTAAAGATATTGTCCAGCGCGCGTTCCTTCCAGTCCATACTGATGCGAACTTGGGCGTCGCGCGACCGGGTCAGGTATTTCTCGCTGGTGAAATGGCTGCCTTGGTCGCTATTGAGGATCTCGGATTGCCGATCTGCCAACGCCCGTTTGACGGCGTGCAAGACGAAACCAATGTCCAGCGGCTGATTCAGTTCATAGCTGACGACGTAGCGGGAATGCAGTCTAGGATGGCGACGAGATACATCCAACCCTGACGCAGCCGACTATACGTGATGTCGATGCCCCACACATGATCCGGGCGCTCGATCCTGACGCCTCGCAGCAGATACGGGTAAATCCGATGCTGCAGGTTGCGCTTGCTCAGGTTCGGACGGGGACAGATCCCCTGAATACCGATCTCCCGCATATGGCGTCGCGCCGTTCGGTAATCAATCGATCATCCTGCTTGATGAAGGACGGCGGCAATGCGACGCGATCCGTAAAACGGGCATTCGGTGTAGATCTGGTCGATTCGATGCTTGACGCCACTTCTTCAGGAGACGGAGGCACCGCCTGATCGTACAGGCCGGAACGGCTCGGGCTTAGCAGCTCGGCTTGACATTTCAAGGAGAGTTCCGAACTGGGCTCGTCCAGCAAAGCCATGCGGTCTTCACGAGCGGAGTTGGCGAACTTTTTTTCAACCAGGTCAGCTCTTTCGTGAAACGGCCAACTTGGGCGTCTAGTTCCTCGATCGCGCTCTCGTACTCGCTGCGCATCTTCTCCAAGGCTTGCCCTTGCGGTTCGAGGGCGGGAGACCAGTTCTCCAGAGCAATTTCACGCCACAAGCGCAGTTGGTTCACATGAACGCCGAACTTGGAGGCAATCTGGCTCATGGTCTTCTGTTCTTTGAGAACTTCCAGCACAGCTTGGACTTTTACGTCCGCAGAATACTGTTTTCTGGTCTTCAACCTACCTTAGCTACTCCTTTTTTCGTGTCCAGTTTTATGGCCCCATTATAATCGGCGTTCCAAATAATCAAGTCAGTTCTTAATTTTTCATGGTAGGAGAGGGTTAGCATGACCAACAAAGAACTTCCGATTTGTTATCCTCCGATTTCAAGCTATCCGCAACATGCATATTATCTTTCTATTATGTGCAATAACGAGGATTGTTTATCCTGGATTTATTGCAATTACATACACATATTTTTAATGGATTTGGAAACGTCTGTATTTATGGATTATTTCGTTTCGACTCCTGAGCATCATTTCCATCCATGGTTCAAAGCATCTCAAAGATTAAGTAGAGATTTAATACTAAGCTCAATTCCTAATTTTATTAAATTCTTTCAAGAACAGATCGAACTCGGCTATTATATTTGGTTACACATTGATGAATTTTATATTTCTTGTTCTGCGGCATATCAAAAGCAATCGCATCCACATGCATGCCTACTTTACGGGTTTGATGACAAAAAAGAAAATTTCAATATTGCAGGGTTTTTTAAGAATGGGAAATACTCAATGTCAACTGTTTCCTATTCAGAGGTAGAACAATCATTTCTATATTGTAACACTAACGACTGTGATGCGAGTACAGAACATTTAAAAGATCTGCACTTATTGAAGTTAAGACCTAATTATCATAATGGACAACCATATCAATTTGATATGGAATTTATTGCAAAACAAATGCTGGAATATTATGAATCCAAAAATCCAATTCATAATTTCAGATCATACTATAGCACTAATTTATATCACGATTGGACTTGTGGGTTGAGTATTTATAAGAAACTGAACAATTGTTTGACCTTGCATCTTGATAAAAAAATGAATATAGATCGAAGGCCTTTTTATATTAATTGGGAACACAAGAAACTTATGTTGGCTAGAATTGAATATATTCGAACACACAATTATTACGATTTTGTACCGATGGTTTACGATGGGTACAAAGAACTTGAAAGAAATACAAATATTATTCTATATTTATTTTTAAAGTATCAAATCACACAGAATGATTCTTGTATTTATAGCGCTAAGAATTTACTTGACGATGTTTATCGTACTGAGAAACAATTACTAGAAGGTTTACTCGAAGACTTTCAAAAAAAAATGCTCCTCTAGGGAACCTGTGAAAAGTCCAGAGCGCTACAAAAACTGAGTTTGAGGCTTTAGTCAAACGCTATATGTGGACAATATGGCGACGGGCCAATCGAATTTCACAGTTCCCCTAGCCCATCTTTCGATTTTCCAGACCATTTTGCGGATAATCAGAACTTTTGGCCCCCAAATCCTTGATAAATCAGGGGCCATAGGTCGAGAATCGCGAATGCAGCACCTAAATATATTACCATCTAAAATAATGTTTTGACTTGTCTCCGCTGTTGTGCCGTCACCATTTTATATATATTCGTGAAATTATCACCAAAACAAAACAGGAACCTTCTACCTGTCTCATCGGCTCGTGGAAGCCTATCGAACCGAATCCGGACCCAAGCAGCTCCTCATCATGAACTTGGGCACACTGTCTCTTCCTGGGTCAGAGTGGCCCAAGTTGGCGGCCCTGCTGAAGGCGTGTTTGGCTGACCAGAACTCCTTCTTCGAACCTGAACCGGAAAGTGATTTACACCTAAGAGCCCCCAAACTCCATGCAGCGAACGGACCACCAAGCGCCCCAGGCAGCAACAGCAGCTTTATAACACGGCCCTACATCAATCGCTTGCAGCGACCAGTCCTCTACTCGGAAACCTTCCCGGTCAACCCGCAGCAGGCGGGCTGGTTCACCTGGTGCCAGCGTCACGTCAAATCGGGCAAGTCCGAAGGAGATGCCTTCACCCACCGCCTTGATAAACGCCTCTTTTCGAGACCAGCAGTTAAAGAAGCCGTCCGCCCGAAGAGCTTCGGGGAGTCGGTCAAACTCCCCCTGCTCCCACGGTGAAAAAACAGAATGAATGAGCGGATCTAACTTTATATCCGCACGGATCTGCTCGATATCGACCCCTACGGGGCGCTCCCGCGTCACCGCAATGAGCCCCATAGACCCAGAATGAGAGAGGTTGAATTGAAGTTCCGTGTCTAGCTCAAGCGCCGGCTTACCGTGCTTACCTTCCGAGAAGTGCAAGGACTCGGGCGACGCACCCACATATTGGGCGAGCACCGTACGCAATGAGGCTCTTGCAACCGTCCAGGTGCGGCGATGCATCTCAAGTACGAAACGATTAGCCCGTGTGCGCTCTACCTCCGACAAAAGGCCGCACAGAGGCTGGGCACTCTCCGCCTTGATGTCCAAGTTGATACGCCACACATGGATCTCATCTTCCGCGAGGGGAACAAGGCCAGTCACAACTGGCCATAGGGCTGAGGACATGACGTTCACCCTAGACAGTTAGTTTACTGATCATCAGTTGGGTAAGGGAGAACTCTTGGGAGCGTAGGTAAAAGTGGTCTCCCGGCAGCATGTGCAAAGTGAAGGATTGCGTAGTATGTTCTGCCCACGCATCCAGATCGCTGCGATGCACGTTATTGTCATCAAGTCCGCCTATCGCAGTGATAGGTACAGGTAATGGTTCCGCAGGCTCGTATTGGTATGTGTCACAAACGCTAAAGTCCGCTCGCAGAATTGGAACCAGCATGGCCATCAGCTCAGCGTCCTGCACCACCTCCATCGGAGTACCACCGAAGTCCCGCAATGCCTTGATGAACTCCGTATCGGGCAACTCGTGCATCGGCTTTCGGCGAGGGAACAGATGGGGCGCCCTGTAAGCTGAGGTGAAGAGGTGCTTGGGAAGAGCCGCATCTCTGTTCCGAAACTTGCAGGCCACACTGTAGCTCAGCAGGGCCCCCATGGAGTGGCCGAAAAACGCGAATGGCTTGTCCAGATACGGTAATAGTGCAGTGGTGAGCGACTCTGCCAGCGGCTCCAACGCCTTGTGCAGCGGCTCATTCATGCGTACGCCGTGTCCGGGCAGGAGGATCGGGCATAACTCTACACTGGGTGGAAAAACTTTGCCCCAGGTTCGGAAGACATGTTCAGATCCACCGGCATAGGAGAAACAAAAAAGTCGGAGGTTACCTAGCTGTCTTGGTGGCACAAAGGGCAGATTTTGCATGAAGTAACACATTCCTTCCTAGGAGAACTGTGATAATCGAGCCTTGGTAAGGCCCATCCGCTTCATTCCGGCCATCCGCCTGGGATCATATCTCGGATTCGACGGGAAATCAGCCAGTTCACGCGATCTCTTTGCTCCAATCGGGCATCCGTGGCTCGCTTTTCGCCCGTTTGCCCGTTTCTATTGCGCACTTCTCCCCGGGATCGCTCTGCGGGTCTCGTGTCCGGGTGCGATGAACCCGTCCGATCTCGACGATGTTATGCACGCTTGCGCACAGTCGAAGCTAACCCTCAGTCTTGCACTTCCCATAGTGTCTACCATCGCGTCCATCGTTTGCGTTGAGTTGCTTGTTGACATGCTCCATGCGATTGCGTTCACGGTAATGTGCCTGCCACGATTCACTCTGTTGTTCTGCGCGCTTTGCCTGCACTTTCGCTTCATCGCCGCGCGTCGTCAGGGTGCGGGGTTCCTTCCCGTCGAAACACTGTGCCCGCAGTGGGCAGTCTTTGCAAAGCTGTGCATCCATCTTGACGACCTGGTGCGGTTTCGTGTTCGCCCGCTGACGCTTCGACTTGTACTGGATCGTGTGGCCTGCCGGTCAGGTGACCACATGGTTGTCCGCATCGATCGTGAAGTCCATCCAGTTTGCTGAACTTGCCCTTTCGTTGCCCTACGGGCGACACGGGTGCCACCTCGGCGGTATCCGGAGAACCGCGCGCACCGCTTCGAACCCATAGGCGGTGTCGCCCATCACTTGCGCTGACGCCTGTCCGGTCAATTCCATGCGCTCCTCTACAAGACTCGCGGTACTTCTCCGTCCGCCACGTTGGCGGGCGTCACCACCACCGCCGTGACCAAGTGTGGCTCATCCGACGCTCCATTTATCGTCAGCACGTGTGCTTTATACCCGTCGCGCTCAACATTGGGCGTCTTGCGACCATGGCGCATCCCTTCGTCCATCGTGGAGATGACGCGATCGGGTGCCACCCCATCGGCAATTCCTATACTCCCATCGGACTGGGTGTCTCAATGTCTTGCTCCGTCACCGCCCGAAGCAGTTGCGGGCGCTGTTTCAGGGCGTCTGTCGGCTCTTGCTGTCCTTACACAACGTCCACCAGAGTGCACATCGGCCACCAGATCATGCAGCAAATCGTGCCGCGCTTTGGGATCCTATCCTGCCAAGCGATCGCAGGTTTACGTTCCGTATCATAGTCATCCCTGCGCAGGGGCGGACACGCGAACCCTTCCTGCAGGAGTTGCCTTCGCACCAACCGAATTCCCTATCGAACGGTCGCACGTGATCTCCGGACTGCGGCTGAGTCCAAGGGCGTACTTGGCGCGTCGTCAAACAACACGGCCTCTACCGCCTCGGGATCGCTCCATCCCTGCCGGATCTGGAGGAGCATCAGGGTCATCATGAAGGAGGCGGGAATAGAAGGCCTGCCGGACGTGGCGTACCAATGTGCGAAGTCTTCATCGTGGATATGCTCCTCCACCTGCGAAGCTGGTGCCAAATGGAGCGTCCGGGGATCTTGCGATACCATTCATCTGTATCGGCGAGCGAGAGTTGACCGGATCGGCGTGTGAGCATGACAACCTCCCGGAAACCATCTTGTATACGATAATTATACTGCAAATCGCTATAAATAGGTATTTATAGCGATCGAACCACAGGATTTTTCACTGCTCCCCTAGGAGACCATGTGACCGCGCCTGCTGGAATTTGGATTAACACATGTCCCCTGAAGAAGAAGAATGAGTACGAAGCAGGCGTCGAGTTGGTGAACTCGAGATGAGACGTGAAACTCGTTATATTTCGCTACATCCTGCTACACAACCTGCCATGCCTCTTCCTTATGAGAGGGCCCATGTGGGTTGGACTCACCTTGGGAAGACCGTCCTTTTTGTAGAGGAACGGTCTTCGGAGACATCGCCATTCTGCAAGATTTCGCTGATATGCCGCAAAAGGGGAACGACTACTCGGATAGTTCTTTAGCCGTCTCCATATGCTTCCGCAAGCTGAGTGGCCGCATATCCGTCCAGACCTCCCTTATGTACGCGAGACACTCTTCCTTTGATCCTGATTTCCCGACTTCATGCCACCCCATTGGGTTTTCACGGGAATCCGGCCAGATCGAGTACTGTTCCTCATGGTTCAAAACAACCTTGTAAAGTTCCTGGGTTTCCACGACATCACACTCCTATAATGTGTCTTTGAACTCTCTCTATGCTAGCAGAGTGGTGCTCTGTAGTCCAACCAGACGCCTAGTTTGTTCCCCGGGCTGCGTCGGGTGCAATAAGGATAGGCTGCATCCTCGCCCTCCGGTCCCGAAATAGGGAGTATTGTTGCACCTGCTTCGTATCATGTGAGTGTTACGCGGGCGCTTCACTAGTTCCCGCCTGTCTGCCCCAGATCCGTTGCATTTCGGGGTTTGTTGCCAGCAGCGTTTCCAGCGTACCTTCGGCATGGATCCTTCCTTCGTGCAGGATGATAATATGATCTGCGCGTCGCAACGCCGCCGGGCGGTGCGATACGACCAGACACGTAGTATCACGGTTCTGGAAAAGACGATCCCAGAGTTGCTGCTCAGTCTCCACATCCAACGCACTCGATACATCATCAATAACGATGAGTTCCGGACTATGCACAAACATGCGGGCCGACGCTACGCGCTGAATCTGTCCGCCGGAGAGTCGTACGCCTTTCGGCCCGACTTTGGTTGCCATCCCATGCTCCATAGCCGTAAGGTCTTTCTCCAGTGCCGCGAGGTGGATCGCGTCTTGCAGAGCCGCCTCACCTGTCGGAAGTCCCATCAGGATGTTATCCCTGATAGTATCGGTGAATAGGCGTGGCACCTGCGGCGTGTATGCGCTACGAGGAGGGAGCAGAAAAGACCCGGGATCCTCGACAGGCACATCGTTCCAGAAAATGCTACCTTCGGCGGGTAGCAAGCCCAAGACGCAACGCAGAAGTGTCGTCTTGCCTGATCCGACCCGGCCGGTGATCACCGTAAACGAACCGCGATTCAGTGTAAAACTTATATTTTCGATACCGCGCCTCGAAGCATAGTGAAAGGTCAAATTGCGAACCCCGAAAGTCTCTAGTCGATCGCTCTCAGTCCTTGGTGGCGCCACAACGTCCGGAGTCTGTCCATGCTCGTAGACTGGTCCATGTTCCGCTAGGCTTGATACTGACCTCTCGTTGGTGAGCGTAAGCAAACGATCGATTGAGACGCTGGTCTGTTTATACTGGGTAAGGAATTTCCCCAGCCAGACAGGCAGACCGGTTATATAGTACAGGTAGTTTACAAACAGAGAAAAATCCCCAACTGTAAAATTGCCGGTACGAATAGCTTGACTCGCCACCAAAAGCATCAGTCCGGTGCTAATATTGACCGTATTCAAAGAGAACGAATTGAGGAGTTCGCTCAATAACCGATCCTTACGCATCGCTTTTCGCCGATTATCATTTAAGTTACGCAACCGTGTAACTGTGGCGTCTTCCGATCCGGTCACCTTGATTGTCAGAAGAATATTGAATAGTTCGCCAAGGTATTCAGCTACGTTGCCACTGGCGACGCGCCCTGCTCTACGATATGTTTCGATAAGCCTCGAGGAACGACGCACAATCGTTACCACCCCCAAAATGGGGAAAACCACACATAGAGTGATGAGCCAGTTAATTCGCACCATTACCACGATGGCAACCAACGTGAACAGGAGTTGTGCGATCACATAGGGTGCATCTGAGGCGAGTCCCACAATCTGATCGACATCGTCGCGGAATCGGCTTACAGCTTCGCCTGAGGACACGTGCACCGAGCGCGCCCCATGCTGTTGAAGCACATGAGTAAACATGTTCTTGCGCAGCAATGCACCCGCAACATACTGGAAAGTCACATCGGCTGCAACTGCTCCATACGTTACCATAAACCGCCCCAACGACACGGCAATAAACAACGCAAGAAGACCCGGAATTCCCACGCCTACCTTCGCGTTTGCCGTAAGTACGTTGAGTATGTCGCGAGAGATAAGCCCGGGAACGAGGGCGAGGACCACAAAGAAGTTCCATAACAGTGCCGCTATGCTGTAGAGCGTGGGCCGAAACCGAATAAGTCGCCAGATCAATATACGTGTGGTCATGCAATCACCTCATGGCGTCCTAGTCGTAGTAGGTTTGAGAAACGCGAGTTCGGATCCTGTTCCAACTCGGCTCGCGGACCGAATTCACACACGCGACCGTTCTCGATAACCAAGATCAGATCCGCACGCATAACAGTCGCCAAGTGGTGGGCGATCACAATACCGGTTCGATTGGAAAGAAGTCGCTGGGTTGCTTTCTGGATCAAGCCCTCGGTAATAGGATCGAGTCGTGATGATGCCTCGTCCAAGATAATCAGACCAGGATTGTGGAGAAATACACGCGCAAAGGCCAGCAGCTGCGCTTCGCCTGCGGAGAGCCCACCGCCGTTGGAGTCCAGCATCGTATCCAACCCCTGAGGAATCCGTTCATACCATTCCCAAAGGCCGAGTTGCCTGAAGGCATCCAGAAGCTGAGCGTCGTCAATCTGCTGGTTGAACAGAGTAAGGTTCTCGCGGATGGTGCCTCGGAAGAGTTGCACGTCCTGAGTCACAATCCCGATACGCCGGCGAAGCTCTGTTAGACGTGCTTGGCGGATATCATATCCGTCCATACGGATCACCCCCGCACGTGGGTCGTACAACCGCAGCAGGAGTCGCACAATGCTGGTTTTACCACTTCCGGTTGGCCCCAGCAAACCAACAACCTGCCCGGGGGTGAGATCGAATGTCACGCATTGTAGAACCAACTGCTTAGGGTCATAGCCGAATGTGACTCGCGCAAACTCGACCGATGGAGCACCTGTGGCAAATGGCACCCCAAGTCCATCGCAGATGCGACTCTGAGTGCTTCGCAACTGGATGACTCGACCAATACTGGCCGTAGCCTTCTGGAGATCCTGGAGTTGTGTTGTAAAATCGTTCAGCGGCCTGATCAGAAGTTGGGTATAATATTGGAGTACAAAGACCGTTCCGATGGTAATTGCGCCCTGGTAATAAAGGTAGACGCCAAGGACGAGAGCGATTACCTCACCGATTACGAAGAGTGAACTGATGGTAATAAATGAAACATTGCCACGTTGGCGTGCCTTCCGAAACTGCCGTAGCAGCTTGCTCATCAGCGAGCACAGCCGGTAAATGACATACGATGTTCCGCCATTCGCCCGTATGTCTTCGGTACCCATCAGTCGCTCCTCAATAAATGCGTACAGGTCAGCGCTCGCCTGACGCGCCCGAGTCCAATCGGCGACGGCAAGCCCTCGTAATAACGTGAGGGCTATGATGGCAACAACGCTAAACCCTCCGAGGGCAAAACCGATTCGCCAGTCGGTAAAGAAAAGGACGACGACGACCCCAAGAATGAAGACAGCATTGCCGAAAATGCGCAAAATAAACTGTGAGAAGAAGTTTGCCAGGACGCCCACGTCGCCGTCGATGCGCTCGATAAGTTCGCCCGGACTATGGGTGTTATGAAACGATGTGTCAAGTTGTAGAACATGCCGCGTCAGGTCTGCGCGCAAATCGTTAGTGGCAGCCCATCCTATATCTTCACTGACATAGGCCTCGGAAACCCCTAAAAGCTGTTGGAGGATTGACAAGCCTAAGAAAGTCAACCCGATCAGCAGCAGGATCGATATAGGAGCCTGTTTAAGCGCCGTATCGATAAAATAACCTAGGAACTGCGGATTCACAACTTGGAGACCAATATTGCTAAGTCCTAGGAAAGCCAACAAAAGTACCTTGAATCGCCGTGGTCGGAGATAGGTGACAAGCAATTCCCAGTACGGCTTCGCTGTCAATCTCATTCGTCTACCCCCTTTCACACTCAATAAAGCTCATGGGAGCGTAACTATGAATGATTCGAGTTACCTTCAGTCCGGCCACCTTAAGTAACTGCCGATATTGGATCTCTGTGCGCTCTTGTCCTCCAGCCAAAACCATCATGTAAAGATCGAGAATAGTTCCGAACAGTGTACTATCCTCTGGGCTCAGAAGATGTTGGGCCATCAACAGCCTGCTGTCAGTACACATCGCGGTACGGCAATTTTCCAGGATGGTTGTCGCCTGCTCATCTTGCCAATCGTCCAAAACCATGGATAGGAGATAGAGATCATATCCTTTAGGCACTGCCTCTAAAAAATTACCGCCGATAAACGTACAGCGGTCGGACAGTTCTTCCGAAACTAAACGCCTTCTGGTTTCCTCAATGACTTGGGGACGATCAAAAATAACACAGTGGAGATGCGGATAAGCTCGCAGCAGGGCCGCCGAGAATACCCCAAGTCCACCGCCGACATCGACAACCGTCTTATAAGGAGCAAAGTCGTAGACCGTTACCAGTGGAGTACACATTTTACGAAGAAAACTGGCCATGAACTCGCTAAAGATATCGCTTGCCTCCGGTTGCTCGTCCAGATAGGTATAGAAGTTTTTCCCAAATGCTTGATGAAAAGCTGTTTCACCGGTACGAACAGTATACAGCAGCGCACCCCATGCCCGCCAGTGCCACTCCTCCCCTGTCTCGATAGCTGCGATACGCATATCGCCAGGAGCGCCATTCTGCAAACAGGCTCCGATCGGCGTCAACTGATATCTTCCGTCGCCTGAGTACGACAAGATCTCAATGCTGACCAGCCCTCGCAACACGCGTTCTAATGACGGTCCGTGGCACTGCGTCATCTTTGTCAACTCGTCTGCACTCAGCGGCCCGTTTTTTAACAGATCCGTCAGCTCAAGTTTTGCAGCGACAAAGACAAGCTGGGCTTTCCAGCATCCGGTGATGAGATTATCGAGCGCCATTAACGGTGGAATGTTTTGTACGCTGTAACTAGTCATAGTGGTTCTCCTCCTCAAATTGAACGACTCTGGAATACGGACGGTATTCCAGATATACATTCTTTCGGACTAGTCCAAGTTCTGCATGTACAGCACTCCTCACTCGGCGCTGGATGCGTTTCCAAACGAGGAAGCGGTCATTCGGGTAGGTGGACACAGCGCTCAGTACTACCTTTGTCGAAAGTACTCTTCGATGGCAAAGGCTTAATAATTCAGATCTCCGCTACGACTCAGTAGCACACGCACCTTGCACATGTGATCGGGAACACACTGCTTGGCCTCCTGTTCCAAGCAGCACTTGACAACAGACCGATGATAGGAGTACCCAAAGCACTCCGCTGACAGTTCGATTCGCTCCTTTTTCTAGGTGCTGAACTCTGTTCTTCCATAATAGACTTTTGAGGATCTCAAAGTCGACTGACGAATCCGTCAGAAAACGTGCCTTCACCGCACTCTTGGAGTACTCTTCATCGACCAACGAGTCGTTATACAGACGCTCATAAAACCCATAAGAATCAGACACAACCGCAAACCTCCTCATATCTCGGAGTGTGAAATATGGCATGTTGGTGACTACACGGGATAAGATTGAGTGCCGTAATAAGATCATCCATCAAGGTCGGCAGTCCACCGTGTGGCGGACCTGCTGACCTTGTGCTAGCTAGACAGGCACCTCACGACGGAATTTTTTTCTCAATCTTTAGGCAGCGTACCCATATCGCCAAGTAGAGCATCCATATCATCAGAGTCCAGTTGGCGCAGCATCGCTTGTGTGATGGCGATGGCGATTCCTTCAACGGTTGGATTTTCAAAGAACGACCGTAGTGGAACATCGACTCCAAAGGCTTCACTTACTCGATAGGCAACCTGGGCTGCGATTAGCGAGTGTCCACCAATCTCAAAGAAGTTTTTGATAACACTGACCCGCTCACGATTGAGCACCTCCGCCCAGATCTGAGCGACCGTTTCTTCAACCGGCGTTCGTGGAGCTTGGAACTCGATATCATCCCCATCTGTGATTGCAGGTAGAGGAAGGGCCTGACGGTTGGCCTTACCGTTAATCTCCAAGGGCAGTCGATCAAGCACAACGATAGCTGCCGGAAGCATGTACTCGGCAAGTGTCTGTTTTAGGTATTGTCGTAAGACCACAGTAAGCTTGTGGGTAGACTTCGGTCGTAGGGGATTGTTGGCGTACGTATGCAGGGGCTGAGGCGTCCACTCCCTTGTTGGCTTCAGTGCCGTCTGATCCTCAATGGGCTCAGTGGTCCGCCGCAGGATGACATCATAATGCCCAAGCTTCCCTGACTGCGGGTAGGTTACCTGTACCTGACAGCCGAGCTGTGAGGCGAGCGACCACCAATCCTCAGGGCAAACTCCCTGGTTTTCCATACGCATGATGTGATCGTCCAACTCGCCCATTGTGGCGCTGCCCTCGCTCTGATAAATAAGCTCTAGGGCCTTAAAGTCCTCCCACAGTCGGGCGTCTAGCACATCACATATGCCAAGCGATCCACCGAGCCATTGTGACCAAAGCTCATGCAATTTCGCAGGAGAGAGGCGATGCGCTTCCCACTGCAGCCACTGGTCCACCGGTGAAGGCTCACTGTCCGTACCAAGATGTAAAACGACATCGTAGCGGAACTTTGTCAGCTCGTTATGGTATCTTCCTCGTTTGAGTTGTACTGTTATGTACCCGATCTCCGGCAGATGGGTGGGCAACATCTCAAAAAAGGCGGGATCAACCACCAGTTCGTTCTCATCTTCGACAGCTTTTTGGATTCGTCGACGCAACTGAGAAACTGTTACCTCAGGTGTCGCGCGGTAGCGCTGCACGGAGGAGTGGAACACTTCGAGCAATTTGAGATTGCGTATATCGCCTACGAAGACAGTTCCGCCCGTACTCAGGACATCAACTGCGCCTCGCAACACCTGTAGCAGGTGTTTGGCGTCAGGAAAATACTGGATCACCGAGTTTAACATTACTAGGTCAAAACCCTGCATCGGGATGCCACTGAAATTGATTGCCTCACGGTGAAGTAGCGTCAACTGTGGAAGCGACGGAGTGATCACATCAATGGCCTTTCGGACAAAGCATAGAACCTGCGGCGAGAAATCTGTTGCCCAGTAGCGCAGTGTTGTCGGCGCGATACGGAAAAGGAGCAGTCCAGTCCCGCATCCGATTTCGAGTACTCGTTGAGGATTGAGCGACTGAATGCGTTCAATGATCCCTTGCACCGACTCGCTTATTTCTTCAGCAAGCATTGGCCCGCCGGTATAGCTGCTGTTCCATCCGGTCATCTCGAAGGACGGATCCAGCGCCGCGTCGAGCTTCGTCTGGCTGTACAGTCCATCAAAAACCTTTGACCAATCGGAGATCTGCTCGCTAGTCAAACTGGCGGTTTCACCTTGGCCGTACTCCGGGTGGAGCACGACGTAGGCGACTAGTCCAAGCTGTCCTGGCCGGATATCCCGGGCAAGGACCACGGCCCGCTGGACTGCAGAGTGCCTTTGCAAGACTGCCTCTACTTCTCCCGGCTCGACACGGTAGCCGCGGATTTTCACCTGGTCGTCGACTCGGCCACAGAACGTGTAGATCCCATCCTCTGACGCAATAGCACGATCACCAGTACGATATAGTCGATCGCCAGTCCGTGTCGAGAATGGGTTCGGTATGAAGTGCTCTGCAGTGAGATCCGGACGACCCCGATAACCTCGGGTGATCTGGATGCCTCCTATGTATAGTTCGCCTGTCATACCGATCGGAACCGGATTGAGATACTCATCCAGTAGATACAACTGTGTAGTGGATAACGGTCGGCCTAGCGGTAATGTTTCTGCACTCGTGGGCAGTCGCGACTCCAGCTGATTTTGATGGATCAGAACACCCACGCAGGTTTCTGTCGGGCCATAATGATTGATAACCGCACAATCTGGCCGTATGCGACGAAGCTTTTCAACCCATTGGTACTCCGAGGATTCGCCTCCCAAAATTAGATACCGACGGGGAAAGACTCTCTCCGGATGAGGTGAGTTAACCATCGCCGCAAAGTGCGATGGCGTGGTTTTTAAACATTCAATCCGTGCTGACTCCATAAATGCGCCAAGCCGCTCCGGATCGGTTAAGCAGTCCAGTGAAAGAACATGAAAGACGCCGCCGGTCAGCAGTGCGGGATAGATTGCCGTATTTCCGAGATCGGCGGCCACTGACGATACCGTGGCATAGCTTAGGCCACGTTCCAGCTGGAGGCGCTCGATCAGCCCGTAGGTGTAGTTGACGATCTGCTGATGTTCAATACTCACAGCTTTGGGTTGGCCCGATGAGCCGGAGGTAAAAATGACATATGCCAGAAACCGTTCACTAAGGCCAGCGGACCGCTGAGGATTGGAGGTTGGGTAGCTGGCAAGCATCGGATCGTCAAGACTCACCACTTGGGGTGCCAAGGATGACATCTGGCCGATCAGATTGGACTGCGTCAACAGCGTGGACACCTGACATTCTTGAAGCAACAGCGACAGACGATCTTGCGGGTAAGCAGGATCGAGCGGAACATAGGCACCGCCGGCCTTGAGGATAGCGAGGAGTCCTATAATCATATCAGGTGATCGATCTGTGCACAGCCCAACGCAGACCTCCGGGCCAACTCCTAGTGTCCGCAAATAATGCGCGATGGCGTTTGCACGTGCATTCAGCTCATAATAGGTAAGGATGCGATCATCCGAGACGACAGCATGTGCTGTTGGGGTCTGCTCAACCTGCCGCTCAAAAAGCTCGTGGATAAGCGCACCATCTGAATAGGTCCGGGCTATGGCATTCCACTCAACCAGAACCTGCTGCCGCTCGTTGGCGCCGAGGATCGGCATATGTGAGATCAAATGGTCCGAAGACTCCACGATGGCCTGTACAAGCGTCAGAAATTGATGTGCAAGTCGTTTTGCCACAGTATGCTCAACATGTAACGCGTTGTAATTTACCTCGAAACTTAAAGACTCTTGCTGTCGGGTGCACAATAGCTTAAGGTCATACGGCTCAAAGAACAGCGACTGATGCTCGATTGCAAACCGTAGGCCAGCACGAGTCACTGCGGGGAGCGCCTTGTGGAATTCAAATACAACTGGGAAGTAAGCCTTTTGAGCCAGAGAGGTATCATTCGAGAACGCCTCCCAAGTGAAGTACTCCTGCCACTCCGCTGCCTGTTCCATTGTCTGTCTTACCTGCTCTGTGAGGCTACTTAGCGTGAGTGCTTCATCGAATCGGCCGGTGATGGGAACAGTGCGCGAGAGTGGTCCGATTGTTGCAGAGAGTTCCTCAAACTTTCGACAGGCGTATACCACACCAACAGTGATCACTGCCTGTTTGCTCAGGCGCCAGAGTAAAGCTTGCCAACAGCAGAGCAACAGGGTATCGAGATCCACGCCATGGCGCAGAGAGGTGATCTCGATGCGTTCAAGCTCACCTCTCGAGAGAGACACACTGCACGACGCCGGAGTAAATCCGTCTTCAGGCTCGACGAACATCCGTAGCGGCAATTCAATTGTCATCCTAGCCTCGGCCACTTGCTCCCTCCAGAAGCGTAGCCCATCCTCTGCATCCTCGTCCTCTAAAATACTGTTCTGCCACTCAGAAAATTCAGGAAATGATACTATTTCTTCAATAGGTTGGGCATCACCGCTATAGAGAGCGATCATTTCCTGCACAATCGTCCTGAGACTCCAAAGGTCAATCCATAACGCCGGCACTTCAAGGGCGAAAAGGCTTCTGGTTGGAGACAGACGTAACAGTTTCGCACGTACTGCGACGCTCTGCTCGTCTACAAGGGAAATAGTCTGCCCCGAGTGCAGGATCTTCTCAATTTGTTCCGTCTGTTCTCCACGAGCAAAGTGGATGAGATCATAGTCCAGCCAAGTGAACTCCGGTTTAGAGGAAATCACCTGAATGGGAAATTTCAGTCCAAGGACACGCTTGAGTTGAGCACGTAGCACGTCATGGTGCATTAACAACGCCTCTATGGCATATTTGAGGCGCGTTACACCCAATTCTCCTTCGATCGATAGTACAAGCTGCCCGTTATACGCTTGCTTACGGGCAGACTGCAACAGCCAGGTATGCCGTTGTTGCGGCGATAAGCGATACCCATCGTTCATATGCGTAAGTCATTCCTCCAGAGTGGAATGTGAAATATTCCATTATTTATCGATGCTTGTCTGTACTCTCTTAGATTGGGCGTAGTATCCAAGTCAATAAACAGGGAACTATTGTAGCTTCTCCTGTTTAAATTTTGATCGGCAGGAACAAGTAACAATGGCAGTTCAATCACTAAATGCCTCTGCCATGGCAACAAGGACCTTGCGTGGCCCGCTGTAGGGCGTCCGTCCGTGGGCTGTCAGAATGTTGTCCAGCAGCATCACATCCCCCTTTTGCCAAAGGAAAGAGAGGGTTGTATCCATGTAAGTCTGACGGATTTCGGTAATCACGGATGGTTCAATTGGAGAGCCATCACCATAGTAGGCATGGCGAGGCAAATTTTCTTCGGCAAAGAGCCTGGATAGCGAGTCGCGGACAGATGGATCGAGGCTGGCGATGTGAAACATATGCGCCGAGTTGAACCAAACGAGTTCACCTGTGGTCGGGTGTTTCACTACAGCCTGACGCACCTGACGAGTACGTAATCCGTTTCCTGGCTTCCACTCGAACTCAATGCCTGCCTGGCGACAATACTTCTCCACCTCCCTCTTGTCGTCCGTCCGAAACACGGTCTGCCATGGGAGATCAAAGGTATCACTGAAGTTTCGCACATACATAACGGCCTTTTCTATAAAGCGTTTCTTGATCTTAGCGTCAAGCATAGCTGATACCTTCCGGCTATCGGCTATCGGCGTTGCTCCACCCTCTTGAGCAGGTGTTGCGCAGTAGAACCAGATCTTGAGCGGCCAGTTGTGAGAGTAGGCCATCTCATTGTGCAGCATGATGAACTGATCTGGCGGATACTCAGTGGAGGTATAGACTTTCCCGCCAACCTCGTGTCGTGGTGTCGACTGCTCGTTGTAGTCAAGGAGCACCGGAGAGAGAGCCAGAGCCGCCTGTTCGAACTGTTGAGCGTTTTCGACCGAGAAGTTGCGGAAGAGGATTCCTCCGTACTTGAGGAGCGTTTCCCCGATGAAGGGCCGATTGTTATTTACCCACGCAGAGAGATCGACATCGTCATATCGGGCCGTCACCAACTGTGGCAGCGCACTGTCAGGGAACAACTGATCGATCTCTACCAGTTGCGATGCGGACAGACTTACACTCTTCGGCTTTGTACTGATAAACTGCTTGAACTTGCTGCGCTTAGCCTCTTCTCGGCTTTTTGTATCCACGGTTTGCTCCTCCTTCTCAGTTTCGGTCAGCATTTCTGCATCTCGAATTCGAATGTCGGGGTTCCTGACCAAGCTGCTCAACAATGTCTTGAAATGCTGGACCATGCGCTGGATAGTCGTTGATTCGAACAGGTCAGTGTTGTATTCGAAAACACCTTCTAAGCCTTGCTCCGTTTCTTCGATTCGCACAGTCAGGTCGCGTTTTGCGATCCCATCGTCCAACTCTATAAACCGCAGGGACACATCCCGGAACTGGAGTTGGTGCTTGAAAGGTACATTATGGAAAGTAAACATGACTTGGAACAGGGGATGATGGCTCAGCGTACGTTCGGGCTGCAACTCCTCGACCAGTTTCTCAAAGGGCACGTCCTGGTGCGCATACGCATCTAGCGCAACCTTCCGCGTCCTAGTTAGCAACTCTCGGAAGCGGGGGTTGCCCCGCAAATCGGCACGAATCACCAGCGTATTGACAAAACACCCGATCAACCCCTCAGTTTCGGTCCTAATGCGATTGGCGACCGGGGTACCGATACAGAAATCGACCTGCTCACTGTAGCGGTGGAGCAATGTTTGAAAGCCCGACAAGAGCGTCATATACAGGGTAACGCCTGTGTTTCTGCTTAATTCCTTGAGCTGACTTGTCAGATCAAGGGCAACCACGAAGCGGAACGTCTCCCCTCGGTACCGCTGGACTTTTGGTCGAGCGTGATCTGTCGGTAGTTCCAATAGCAGCGGTATCTCCGCAAGCTGTTCTCTCCAGTAGCCTAGCTGCTTTTCACATACTCGACCCTGCAAATACTGTCGCTGCCAGACCGCGAAGTCGCCGTACTGAATTGGAAGCTGCGCTAGTTCTACAGGTCGGCCCTCGATATACGCGCTGTAACAGGCGACCAGTTCACCCACGAGGATTTCACGGGACCATCGATCGGACACGATGTGATGCATGCAGAGAACCACAAGATACTCATCCGCATCCAGCTTCAGAAGCAGAGTACGCAGGACTGGCCCACGTGCAAGGTCGAACGGACGACGAGCCTCCTCACGTGCCAAGCGAAGCATCTCTCGCTCACGTTCAGCGTGGGGTAACGACTCAAGCGAGATGATTGAAGTTTTAACTCGTATATCAGACAGGATCTGTAGAACAGGCTTGCCATCAACGACGGGAAAAATGGTTCGTAATACCTCATGACGCTCAACGATCGTGCTCAAGGCATATTCGAAGGCCCCGACGTTAAAGGCGCCCTTTAGATGCAGCACAGTCGAGACATTGTAAACGGGTGTCAAAAGATCGAGCTGGTTGAGCATCCACATCCGCTGCTGAGCGAACGAGAGTGGCATCGCTTCATCACGCGATACCGGTAGCAGTGGCGGAAAATCAGATTCCTGACCAGCGTTCTTCTGCATGAGTTCAACTTGTCTCGTAAACCCGGCGACCGTCGGATACTCAAAAAGCGCTCGCAGAGGCAATGCCACCTGAAAGGCCTGTCGAACGCGTGAGATGAGTTGCGTCGCCAGCAACGAATGGCCGCCCATTTCGAAGAAATTCGCTCGGATGCTCACGTGGTTGAGATGTAATACAGCCGCCCAAATATCGGCCATCAACTGCTCAGGCTCGCTGCCTGGTGGAGTCATATCTTCCATGTTCGTGATACCAATTCCCTTATTTATAGGTAATCTATTCCTATCTATTTTGCCCTGTGGAGTTCGCGGCAACCGGTCCAGAATGATATATTCGGCAGGAACCATGTGCTCTGGCAACTGTTCGCGGAGAAAGCTTCTCATCGCGAGAACATCACAGGTCGACTGCCGCGCGGGAACAACGTAGGCGATCAGAACGGGGTTCCCTGGAGTCACTTCGTAGGGAAGAACAGCCCCGGTGCTCACGTGCGGGTAGCGTATAAGCACCGCCTCAATTTCGCCGAGTTCAACGCGATGACCACGGATCTTGAGCTGATCATCTCTTCTGCCCAGAAACTCGATAATCCCATCCTCGCGATAGCGAGCAAAATCGCCGGTCTTGTAGAGTCGTCCTCCAGGATTGGCGCTGAATGGGTCGGGCACAAAACGTTCGGCGGTCAATGCAGGGTGGTTGAGATAGCCACGTGCAACTCCGTTCCCTCCAATATACATTTCTCCAGGAACGCCCGGAGGAACCAACCGAAGTCGCTCGTCGAGGATATACACCACTATGTTAGCAAGCGGCCGACCGATCGGAAGCGCGTCAGTGGCTATCTCCGGTACCTCGGTTACATGGTATGTGATCACACCACAAGTCGTTTCTGTTGGTCCGTAGTGATTTACATAAACGCACTGTGGGTCTAGGGCACGAATCTGTTGCACGAGGCTCCAGTGAGACTGCTCGCCTCCGACCAACACTAGACGGCGAGGAAGGATCCGCTCCGGATGGGCCGTGGACAGTAGTGCCTGGAGGAATGACGGAGCGATCTTCAGGTAATCGATCTGGTGCTCGGCCATATATGCACCCAACGCATCGGGATCGGCCAGCCGATCCTCGGCGATGATGTGCAGTGTTCCTCCCGTGCATAGGGCCCCGTAGATAAACGTGATCGGGGCGTCGACCGCCAGAGTTTGCACCATCGCATAGCTTGCATTCGGTACAAGTGGCAGGCGATCCACGATACCGAAGAGGTAGTTCAGCAACTGGCGGTGTTCCCCAGCGACAGCCTTGGGGGTGCCGGTCGACCCGGACGTGTAGATGACGTGAGCAAGATTTTCGCTCCCCACCGGCACATACGGATTGTCGTCACTCTCCAGGGTGATGCGCTCCCAGTCCGTATCCAAACACAGGATCTCAGCATCCGTCTCCGGCAGCCGACTAAGCAGTCGACTCTGCGTCAGTACGATACGCATCTGAGAGTCCTGGATCATTAGTGCGATCCGGGTGCTGGGGAGGGCCGGATCAACACCGACGTATGCGCCACCGGCTTTATGAATGCCCATCAGACCGACCATCATCTCTGCTGAGCGGTCCAGACAGATCCCTACCCGTGACTCGATCGAAACACCTCTCTTTTGGAGATAACGGGCCAGTTGATTGGCGGTGCGATTAAGTTCGTCATAGGTCATGCGTTGATCCCCAAAAACGACAGCGGCCGCCTGTGGTGTACGCTGCACCTGCTCCTCAAACAGATGGTGCATGCAGCGATCCTTGCCAAATGGCCGTTCAGTGGCGTTCCACTCCTTGATCAAGCGGTGCTCATCCTCAGGCGTGAGCAGAGAGATCCGATCAATGCGCTGGTCTGCCGACTCACCAACAACGCGTTCCAGCAGGATCCGAAAACGCTCTGCCAGCCGTTCTATCGTTGTACGATCGAATAGATCCGTGCTATATTCGAAGTAGCCCTCGAGTCCGGTTTCAGTCTCGGTCAACGAGAGTGTGAGCTCAAACTTGGAAATGTAATTCTCAAATTTGAGCGGGCTCAGGGTCACTTGGCCCAGACTGAGGATCGGCAGTGGCGTATTCTGCAGCGCAAACACTGCCTGAACAAGGGGCAGGCGACTCGTATCGCGCTCAACGACCATTTCCTCGACCAGCTTCTCGAACGGTAAATCTTGATGGCTATAGGCTTCGAGCGTGACCGTTCGTACCCGCTTGAGCAGTTCACGAAATGTCGGTCGAGCCGACAAGTCTACCCGCATGACAAGCATGTTCACAAACAGCCCAATCAGGCCTTCAAGCTCAAGTCGATTACGGTTTGCAACCGGCGTACCGACGGCGATATCGGGCTGTCCGCTATGGTGATACAATAGGGTTTGGAATGCGGCAAGCAGCGTCATGAAGAGCGTTCCCCCCTCCTCCCTGCTCAACATGCGCAGTTGGTCGACCAACTGCAATGGCAGGTGAACGAAGTGGTGGCCACCGCGATATGTTTTTGCCGGTGGATGGGGGTGGTCCGTCCATAGGTCGAGATGGCCCGAGTAGCCCTCCAGCTGCTTGCGCCAGTACGCCAGCTGTGACTCAAGGGCCACTCCCTGCAACCACTGGCGTTGCCACGCCGCAAAGTCTCCATAGCGTATGGGCAGTGCCGCTAGCCCTGGCTCTCTTCCCTGTGAAAACACATCATAGACGACAGCAAGCTCATTGTAGAAGACACCGAGCGACCAGCCGTCGGCAATTATGTGGTGTATCGTCAGTAACAGCACATGGTCGAATTCGCTCAGGCGCAGCAGGACAAGTCTGAACAGTGGCGCCTTGGTCAAGTCAAACGGCCGGCAGGCTTCCTGCCTAGCATAGTCCTGCACGAGCATTTCCTGTTCCTCGCGACGGAAACCCTGGAGATCAACCTCTCCGAAATTGTTCTCCGCCTCGGAGTAAACAACCTGAACAGGCGTTTCGTCCCTTGCGATAATCGCGGTACGTAGAGATTCGTGACGTTGCATGAGAGTTTCCAGCGCGAGCTTAAGCGTCTCCGAGTGAAGAGGCCCGGTTACCCGCACGAAGGCGGGGATATTGTAGGTGGCGCTCTGAGGATCAAGCTGATCCAGAAACCACAGGCGTTGCTGAGCAAAAGAAAGGTGGGACTCTTGCCTACCGTCCATTGGAATTAGAGGAGGAGCGGAAGCGACTGTCTCATCTCGCTTTATGCGTTCGATATAAGCTGCCAATCCTGTGACCGTGGGCTCCTCAAAGAGCGCGTGCAGAGCCAGTTCAATACCAATCGATTCCCGGACGCGGGAAATTACCTGTGTCGCTAGTAGAGAGTGACCGCCCAGAGTGAAAAAGTTATCCTCGCGACCGACCCGTTCGAAGTGCAAGACTTCAGCCCAAATATCAGCAATGATCTCCTCGGTCGGGGTATGGGGAGCGACGAAGGGGAGCGCCAGACTGTCACGACAGCCGTCAGGCGCAGGGAGCACCCGGTAGTCAAGTTTGCCGTTGGAAGTCAGAGGGAAGGTGTTAAGCATGACGAAGGCCGAGGGAAGCATATACTCCGGCAGTTTCTCAGCCATATAAGTACGTAGATCGGTTCCTGTAGATGCCGGTTCAGCCTGCGGAATGAGATATGCGACCAAGCGCTTGTCACCCGGCTGGTCCTCGCGTTCCAACACCGCACACTCCCGTACCGCTTGGTGCTGAGCTAGCACGGCCTCAATTTCCCCCAGCTCGATGCGGAAGCCTCGGATCTTGACCTGATGGTCGATACGCCCGAGGTACTCAATGTTCCCGTCCGGCAACCAGCGTGCCAAGTCTCCCGTTCGATAGATACGGGTGCCCGGCTCCCCACCGAACGGGTCAGGTAGGAACTTCTCCGCCGTTAAGTCCGGTCGGTTCAGGTAGCCACGCCCTACCTGAACCCCACCGATAAACAACTCCCCGGGAACCCCCACCGGCATGAGCTGCAGGTAGGAATCCAGCACGTAGATCCGCGTGTTGGCCACCGGCTGGCCAATCGGCACAATCTGCCGGTGGTCGCTGCGCTCACAGGCCCAGTAAGTCACATCCACCGCCGCCTCGGCCGGGCCGTACAGATTGTGCAGTTCCGCGCTTAATCGACTAAAAAACCGCTCCTGCAACTCATACGGCAGCACCTCGCCGCTGCAGATCACCCGATTCAAGCTCTCGCACCGCTCCAACCCAAGCGTCTCCAGAAAGACCTGCAGCATTGACGGAACGAAGTGAACCGTCGTAATCTCCTCCCGGACGATCAACTCCACCAAGTACTCCGCATCCTTGTGCCCCTCTGGAAGCGCCAGGACCAGTCGCGCACCTGTTAGCAACGGCCAGAAGAACTCCCAGACCGAGACGTCGAAGCTGAATGACGTCTTCTGCAGCACCCGGTCCGCGGGTGTCAATCCATATTGCTCGTGCATCCACAGCAGTCGATTACAGATCGCCCGGTGCGTATTCATTGCACCCTTCGGCTTCCCGGTGGACCCCGAGGTATAGATCATGTAGGCCAGATTCTCCGCCGTGGCCAAAGAGGGCGGGTTGCGGTCGCTCTCGGCCTCGATCCGCTCCCAATCTGCATCCAGTCGGATCAGTCTCACTCCACCTTCCGGCAGAGCGTGCACCAGCCGTTCCTGAACCAGCAGTACCTCCGCACCAGAGTCGGCGAGCATGTATGCAAGGCGATCCGCAGGGTATGATGGGTCGATCGGCACATAAGCGCCTCCCGCCTTCAAGATGCCGAGCAGTCCTATCACCATTTCCAAGGACCGCTCTGTACAGATGCCGACCAACACTTCAGGTTCCACCCCCTGACGACGCAAATGATGAGCCAGTTGATTCGCCCGCTGATTGAGTTCTGCATAGGTCAGGTACTTGTCCTCACACACTACTGCGACGTCATTGGGCCGTTGAGCTGCCTGGGCCTCAAACAGGTGATGGAGACAATGACTCCCAGGATATGGAGTATCGGTGCGGTTCCAGGCGGCGAGTTGCTGCTGCTCACGGATCGTAAGATAGTTCAGCCCCATAATGGTCTGCTGCGGATCGCGAACAATCGACTGCAGCAGTTCGATATAATGCATCCCCATGCGGACAATGGTATCTCGTTCGAACAGGTTGGTACGATAGTTCAGAGTCACAGCCAGACGGTCTCCGCCATCCGCTACTTTGACCGTCATATCAAATTGCGCCGCCTCAGGGAGGAACTCAAACGTCTCGAGCGTCAAATCGCCTACGCTTATAGAGACTCCTTTAACACCCTCCGGCAATAGGGGTAACTCGCGTAGACGGGGCAGTTGCGACTGCTCCAACACAAACATCACATCGAAGAGGGGTGAACGGCTGGGATCGCGCTCCGGTTGTAGATGCTCTACTAGGAGAGGGAATGGATAATCGTGGTGATCAAGCGCTTCCAGGACTGTCCGCTGGACCTTTTGCAGCAGAGTTGCGTAGGTCAAAGTGCGCTCTACATCGCTACGTAGTGCCACGACATTTGCCATGTAGCCGACCACCGTCTGGAATTCGGCACGTCTGTCACCCACCATCGGCGAGCCGATGATAAAGTCTTCCTGACTGGTATACCGGTACAGTTGAACTTGCAGAGCGGCCAGCAGTACCGAGTAAAGCGTTGCCCCTGTTTTACAGGCCAACTGGCGCAGTTGCTCGGCGAGTGTCTCGTCTAATTCGATGCTCCAGGTATCCCCCTGGTATGTCTGCGTCGGCGAACGCTGGTGATCTGTCGGGAGATTCAGTACCGGTAACGAACCGCTGAGTTTCCTCTCCCAGTAGGACCATAATTGGTCACCGACGGGGCCGGACAAGAGTTCAGCCTGATACTTAGCGTAATCGGCAAAGCTACTCGCCAACGGCGCCAGCTCGCAGGGAATCTGTCTCATTTCAGCGGTGTAAAGAGCCAGCAGTTCATCAAACATCACACCGAACGACCAGTAATCAATTGCGATATGGTGCACCGTGATGAGCAGCACATGCTCCTCCTCGCCGCAACGATAGAGGTGAAGACGCATTACTGGCCCTTGCTGGAGATCGAAAGGACGCTGGACGGCCTGTCGGACACTTTCACGTATCAGTTGTTCGCTCCATGTCGTCGCATCTTCCTCGGTGATGAAGACATAGTTTCGGGCCTGCGTAGCCGGATGGACAATCTGAATCGGCTCCAGATTCCTGACCGTGTATGTGGTACGCAAAACACCGTGGCGCTCGACAAGACGGATGGCTGCATTGAGCAGAGCATCGCGATGGATCTGTGGACGGACTTTGACGACAGAGAACATCGTATACGCGGTGCTGTCTGGGGCGAGCTGGTGCAGGAACCATAAGGCCCGCTGGCCGTAGGTGAGCGGATGTTCAGTACCCGCCGATTGCACTGGCAGTACTTCGACAGTCGAACTGTTTATACCAAGCTGCTCAATGATCCAACGGCCAATATCAGCGATGCTTGCGCCTCCCAAGAGGAGCGAAACAGGCAGTCTTGGAGCCTGGACTTCAACCTCGATAAGGTTGCGGATCTCCATCGCCAGCAGAGAGTCCATACCGAGACGGTTAAGCGGCTGATCCAAATCCATTGCAGAGGGTTCGAGTCGCAGGGTTCGTGCAATTCGGTTTTGCAGGTAGTTGTTGATGAGCGCTGACCGTTCGTGAGGAGCAGCCAGACGTAGCGCCTCACCAATCTGAAAGGAGCGCTGTTCCAACGATCCACAAGAGGCAGCGTTTGCAGAAGCCGTAGCGAGGAGTTGCTGACCCGGATCCGCAGAGCCAAGATGTGTGCCTGGTGGAGAAGCTACCGCTGTCGCAGAAGTCTGTTCAGAGGCGCTAGGGTCTGCAGACTTTGGTGCGTCCCAACTGGTCTTGCCGGAGATCCAGTATCGCTCACGCATCCATGGGTAGGTGGGCAGGTCTACAAGTGGACGGCGCTCGGGATAGAGGCACGGCCATTGTACCGCGAAGCCCTGTGTAAAGAGCCCGGCAAGGGTAACGAGCAGTGTCTCGTACTCATCCTTGCCACGCCGAAGTGAAGTATAGACATGCCCAGGCTCGGTTGTACCAAGGCACTCCTCTATGGATTGTGAGAGTACGACATGGGGCCCGACCTCAAGAAAGCATTCAAAGCCCGACTGCATCAATTGTTGTACTGCGGCGGTGAAGCACACTGGTTCCAGCATGTTGCGCACCCAGTAGCCAGCGTCAAGCTGCTGGTTGTCATAAAGTTGGCTAGCAACGGTAGAGAAGAAGGGAATCTCAGCGGTTCGTGGCTGCAAGTCTTGCAGGGCAGCCACAAATTCAGAGGCGAAGGGCTCCATCTGTGGGCTGTGGAAGGCATAGTTCATGCCCAGCATTCTGGCAAACCGTCCTTGCCGCTGGAGGTGCTTGACTGCAGCAGAAAGTATCTCCGGTGGGCCTGCGAGGACGACTGTCGAGGGACTATTATAGGCCGCAATCACCAGTTGCCCGTCATAGCCACGTAGAAACTGCCGCGCTTCTTCGGCGTGTAGTTCGACAGCGGCCATTGTGCCCTTCCCGGCAGCCCGCTGCATAAGTTGACCGCGATGATAGACCACGCGAATGGCATCTTCAAGGCTCAGAACACCGGCGACATAAGCCGCGGCGATCTCGCCGACACTGTGCCCTACAACAGCGTCCGGATTGATGCCCCAGTGTTTCCATAGCGCTGAAAGGGCTATCTGGACGGCGAAGAGGACCGGTTGAGCAATATCGGTGCGGTCTAGGCGTGAGCGCTCTTCATCTGCGAGTAGCTCCTCGATCAGAGACCAGCCCGTATAGGGTTGAAGTAGCTGATCGCAGAGGTGGAGTATTTCTGCGAAGACAGGCTCGTTAACGTACAACTGCCGCCCCATGCCCGCCCACTGCGTGCCCTGACCAGAGAAAACAAACGCGAGACGCGGACAGCCGCCCGGTCGCCTAGCTGGCAGTGGTCGTGTGGAATACGGGGTGGTTTCTGAAAATCCATCTAATTGGCTGAGCAGCTCTGCCGAGGATTTGCCCATGAGGACAAGACGGTGCTCGTTATGGCTCCGACGGCATGCCGACGTGTAGGCGATGTCAGCGACAGGAATCTTGGGGTTCGCATTCAGAAATGTTCGGAGAGCTTCCGTGCGTGCACGAAGCGCGTCGGGAGTACGTGCGGATAGCGGAACGAGCCAGATGCGCTCATGTCCTGCCAGCAGTGCTTCGGCTGTCGGCGCCTCTTCAAGCACCACGTGGGCATTTGTACCGCTCATTCCAAAGGAACTGACCCCAACGTATCGTCTAGACCCCCCAACAGGCCAGGACTGAATCGATGTTGGGATCACAAAGGGCGCGTTTTCGAGAGAAAGAAGGGGATTGATCTGCTGGAAGTGTAAGTTCGGCGGAATAGCCTCGTTCTGCAGGCACAGGACTGCCTTGATTAGGCTGGCGATGCCGGAAGCCGCCTCAAGATGGCCAATATTGGTTTTAAGCGCTCCCAGCACGCATGGGCTCGTGCGAAGGGAACTTTCAGCGAACACCTGACGGAGCGCCTCGACTTCCACCGGATCGCCAAGCAAGGTACCCGTTCCATGGGTCTCGACATAGCCGATCTGATCTGAAGTGATGCCAGCCTGTGCCAGCGCCTGCCGAATCACGGCCTGCTGCGCGCGTCCGTTTGGTGCGGTCAGGCCTGTCGATCGTCCATCCTGATTGACCGCAGAGCCGCGAATCACTGCCAGTACGCGATCACCAGCGGCCAGTGCATCGGATAGACGTTTGAGAACGACGATGCCGCAACCTTCGCTGCGTACGAAACCGTTTGCGCCTGCATCAAAGGTTTTACAGCACCCATCAGGGGAAAGCGCCTGGAGCCGTGCAGCGATAATGCTGAGAGGTGGTGTCAGGATGACGTTTACTCCTCCGGCAAGGGCCATGTCGCTTTCTCCGCTCCGTAGGCTCTGACAGGCCTGATGCACCGCAACCAGCGATGAAGAACATGCGGTATCAATACTCAAGCTGGGGCCGCGAAGATCGAGCAGGTAGGACAGCCGACCTGCTGCAAAACTGATCATGTTTCCAGTTCCGACATAGGCGCTCAACGGCTCATCGTTCTGGAGGTGAAGCTGAAAGTAATCACTGTTTGAGATGCCGACAAAAACGCCTGTGAGACTTCCCTGCAGGTTCTGGAGCGGCTGACCTGCACGTTCTAATGCCTCGTAGGCAACCTCTAGAACAAGACGATGTTGTGGATCAATATGTTGGGCCTCTCGTGGTGAGATACCGAAAAACGCTGGATCAAAGCGATCAATCCCTTCCAAAAATCCACCATACCGACTGTAGATCTTGTTCGGAGCCTGCGGATCTCCATCATATAAAGCTTCGATATCCCAACGATCTGCCGGAACAGGTGTTATCACATCGACCTTGTCGCAAAGTACTTCCCAGAAACTTTCGGGAGTGTTGATCTGGCCAGGGAAACGACAACCTATTCCAATAATTGCGATAGATTCGCTTCTGGCCTTATCTACCAATCCAACGTGCATCTGAGCTTGGTTCATTGCCTGTATCCGCCCCCGATGCTAGAAGTCTTGTTACTACGTAAGTCTGTTGGCACATATTCTCCCGTCATTCAGCCCAAGTTCTATTGCCCAGAGCGGACGGCCTGATTGAAGGTTAAAGCACCGCGATTGCATCGGTCAGGTGCTCTGCTAGAGCCTCAATCGTAGGGTAGCTCCACACTAGGGTCGGAGCGAAGGAGATGCCTAAATTTCGTTCGAGTCGATTGCGCAACCCAAAAACACTGATGGAATCCAAGCCATAATCGCCTAGTGGGCGATCGTATTCAATCTCGTGGCTAGCGCGG
>JGI20133J14441_1000643_pt1 | contig 32092 bp, 24 predicted proteins | sample RS3BMetagenome_FD_14441 | JGI IMG/M metagenome (IMG submission 14441)
GCAGTCCNCTCAAGCCGGGGCTAGCTCATGAAACCGATGAGATGTCTGAGGGTACTGTATCTCAAAAATGTGGGATCGTCAAGGGAAAAGGGCCGCAATGGGCATTGTGGCGCGATGGCTAGAGGGGTTGCTACCTGTTTTTACCACTTTATTGATGAGGTTATTCGCAAATCGCTTTTTGCTCCCGATAGCAGGGGGATTTGCGAGTGACTTTAGACGCATTAGAGACTCTATCAGGACAGAAGGTGTCCACAAAGATGCCTGACCGGGATGTGAAGACATGACTGGTCGGCGATTTGCGAGAGCGACGCACTCCGTGCCTTTTATTCTGGCACAGCACGGTACGGGGAACACTCCCTACTTACTGGTCAGCACAGCATGATTGGTCTTTACTGAGGAAGAGACTGTCTGCTCCTTCCCTTCTCCTGGCAATCAACAATGCAAGGCCTGAGCAGGCAAAAATACAAAGTACTTCTGATTTTTTTCAAAAGGAGTTATGATGTGCCTCTGCTTTATATACGGTACACTTGTCTCTGGGCAGGTCTCCACGGCTGCACGGGTACCTGCACATAGTACTTGTGGGATGGGTGATAGCCAATAGTTGCGATTATCAGGTATAGTGCAGATTAGTCAGTGTCGATTCTCTATTACTATAGGATTAGGAGCATTGCTGTGAACTATCTCCTGTACGTCAGCATCGGGCCGGTGCAACCCTTTATTGCCAGCGCCCGCCGCACACGTGACCTCTGGTTCGGTTCCTATCTCCTCAGCGAACTCTCCCGCACCGTTGCATATACGCTCATGAAGCATGGCGGCCAATTGATCTTTCCCGCACCATCTAACGAGCAAGATTTAGCACAGATTTATAGTGTGGCAAATAAAATTGTAGCGATGATAGACACGCCGCAAGACGGTTTGCTGTCACTCGGTCAGGAACTACGCACGGCAGTAGATTCTTTGCTGGAACAAAAGTTGGAGTCTATTCTCAACGAGCAGGATATAAAAAAGCGCATTAATGTAGAGATGGCGTATCAGCAGGTCAGGGATGTTGTCGAATTCATGTGGGTTGCGCTTCCCTGCGAGTCTTCAGCCCATTACAGGGAGACACGCATGTGGCTTGAAGCTATCCTGAGCAATCGCAAAAATACGCGCGATTTTCATCAGGTAACGTGGGGGGAGACACGTTACAAATCTTCCATTAGTGGAGAACTCGAATCCGTTATTATCGATACCTGCTATCCCCGGAAAATATTAGCAGAGCAGCAAAGCGAGAAAGAGAGAAAAAAGATAGCAGAGGAGCGCCGCAGGAAAGAAGCGGAATTGTATCGCTACTTCAAGGCGACCCCCAATGAACGGCTCTCCGGCGTTGACCTGCTCAAACGTCTGGGTTCTGAGAAGGAAGGCCTGACGGTCATTAGCACATCTCACATAGCTGCTATGCCCTACCTGCGACGTCTTGAATGCCTGACCGGCCCGCCGCGAACAGTCGCTAAAGACAGGCTGTGGCAATATATTGATCTGGTGCGAGAAATTATAGGAGCAGAGACGGCAGATAATGCACAGAACTTAGATTTAGATAGGCTTCACTTTAAAGGTAAAGATAAGGAAGTCCGCGAGCAGTTTGAGCATTTCTTTCTTTATGAAGGCGAAGAAAATAAGGAGAAACGCTTGCCGCTCGATGGTGCGCTTTTCTTCCCCGAACGACTCTATGAGCGGGTTTCGGAGAATCAGCGTAAAAAAATTGAAGGAGCATTTAAGGAACTTGACAAGTTTTTCAGGTACGTTGATGATTGCTTGCGGTCGCAGGATGTCTGGCATAGTACCGCGCGTCCCTCGCCATATTATGCTATTCTCAAAGCGGATGGCGATGGCATGGGGACGGTGATTGATGCGCAGGCGGAGAACGCAAATGGACAGGAGCGCCATTGGCAACTCTCCCGTGCGCTGGATACGTTCGCCAGCGCGGTGAAACAGATCGTCACCAAGCATGATGGTGCGCTGGTCTACGCTGGCGGCGACGATGTGCTGGCCTTTGTGCCGTTACATACCGTACTGGCATGTGCGCAGAAACTCGATCATGCTTTTCGAGAGAAACTGAAAGGTTTTACCGACAAAAACGGGCGTCAGGCTACGCTCTCTATCGGCGTGGCTATCGTGCATCATCTTGAACTGCTGAGCGAGGCACGTCGGTTGGTAGATAGCGCTGAATCCACAGCAAAGGGTATCACAGACAAGAATGCGCTGGCTATTCTGCTGAGCAAGCGCGGCGGCGGAGCCTACACTATCGCCGGACATTGGGGTGAGTTTGATGTCCATATGGGGCAATTGATGCAATACTGCTATGAGCAACTGTTGCCCACTGGCATGGCCTACGAGATACGTGAAGCGGTACAGCGTCTTGATGGTGTAGAGGCGGAAGTGCTGCTATCGGACATCAAACGTATTATTCACCGCAAGCTGTTTGTGCCACAGCCACGCGACCCCAAACACGCCAAAGATGCTGAGCGCTATCTACGGAAGCATATCGGTCTGGCGGAAGATGGTACCGTCGCTGAACCCGAAAAGGTCAAGCATGTTGATAAGCTGGTCAATGAATTGATTATTGCGCAGATGCTGGCCGATGCGAAACGTGTCGCAATGGCGAAGGTCACTGAAGCGGCATCCGCCAGCGCGCAAGAAGGGGTGTAGTATGACACTATGGATGATTGAGCCGCACGATTCGCTGATCTTCCGCGATAGCCGTCCATTTCATGCGCTTCCTGGCGCGAAAGCCAGCACGCTCCCGTTCCCTTTTCCCTCAACGCTCGCAGGTGCGGCGCGCACACAAGCAGGTTTGAACGAGCAGGGCATGTTCTGGATAAGCGGTGACAGACAGCTTGAGGAGTTGAAGCATCTGGCAGTGCGTGGCCCCTTTCTAGTACAACTGACGCGGGATGGCACGGATATCGAGCGCTGGTTGTTGCCCGCGCCCCTGGATGCACTGGCCTTTGCGCCGAAGGGGTCAGATGCTCCTCTCATTCTCTCGCGTCTGCTTCCGCTCCGAAGACGGGACGAGGCCATAACCGACTTTGATCGTCCATCCTCGTTCGCAGACGCCGGGGCTTCAGAGGCGGCACTACCACCGCCATATCTGGTCGGGCAGGCGCGATATAATCCGGCCAAGCCCGCCAGCAAAGCACCCATATACTGGTATGACAAAAATTTTATGAGCTGGTTGTTGAATGAGGATGATCCGCACAAGCCACAGGAGATGTGGAAAGAGATCGAAAGCGCACAACTCGGTATCGGAAGGTTGTTGCAGGATACACGCATTCATATTCAAATGGATGCTCATCGCTCTACCGCCGCCGAGGGCGCGCTCTTCGAGACGGTCGGTCTGGAGTTTCTCATCGACACGAAACATAGTGATAGCGAGCCAGCGCTGAGCGCGGTTAAACGGCAGGCGCTGGTCGTAGATGTCGATGAGGACTATTTGAAGAACCATCCTATCGGTGGTCGGCTCCTTTCGATGTATGAAGGAGCAAGCTATCTCGGCGGCGAACGCCGTATCGTCAACTGGCAGCGCATGGAGCAGGAGACACAGCTACCTTGTTGCTCCGAGAAGTTCAAAGAGCAAATCATCGCACACATTCGCACGCACAATGCCTGCCGCCTCATCCTGCTGACACCGGGTTACTTCGAGCGAGGCTATCAGCCACAATGGTTCATCAAGCATGCGCGTGAGCAGTACGGATTACAGATAGAGCTTGCCGCCATTGCCATCCAGCGACCGGTGGTGGTCTCCGGGTGGGATATGCAGAGCCGTAAACCCAAAAAGTCGCGTCGTCTGGCTCCGGCTGGCACCGTCCTCTTCCTCAACTTCGCGGAGCATGCCGCCGACAAGACTGAAAAGTGGGTGAGGGATATGTGGTTACACAGCATCAGCGAGGACGAGCAGGATCGCTATGACGGCGGTGGCCTCGCCATCTTTGGTAAATGGTCAGGAGAACCAGTAGAACAGCAACTCAAGCAGGAGATAGCATCATGAGAAAACAACCCGCTCCACCGCCGGAAGTACCGGCCTTTACAGGGCAACCATCACCATTGCCGGAGGGCCTCGTGCGCCAGCGCCGCGAGTACGCTCTGATTACTCCCCTCTTCGGCGGTGGCGTTGTTCCCAATCAGGCCGATCCGGTGACTATTATTCGCCCGACCGAGATTCGCGCTCACCTGCGCTTCTGGTGGCGTGCCTGTCGTGGAGGGAAAAGCCAGTTTAACCGCGACATCAACCTCATGAGGGAGGAAGAGGAGCGCATCTGGGGCAGGGCGGCAGTTCATGAAAAAGAGCAGCCGCAAAAGGATGTTGATGAGGAGCAGGAGATCATCCATCCAGTACAAATCGCGGTGGAGATACTTTCACCTGGGTGTGCCGTGCCGCCAACAGCAGCAGAGAACATCCCTCAATACGCGGCATTTCCTCTGTTGCAAAGGGACAATAGAAGGGGAATGAATGGAGACGCGAAGGTTGTAAAAGATATTCGCTTTGCCCTTATCATCACATATCCCATAGCCTATCGCAAAACGAAAGCGGGGGTTGATTTTCAAACCGGAAAAACCGTCTACCGTGAAGACGTTGAGGCGGCATTATGGGCCTGGGAGACGTTTGGCGGTATTGGCGCGCGCACGCGGCGCGGCTTCGGGGCAATACAACTACAAAGCGTTGATGGCAAAGCACACACAGATTTACCATTATCTTCTTTCAATGCCATCAAGGATTGGTTAGCGAAAAAGCTCGCCTTCTACATTGAGGAAGAGGATTTTCCTCATGACCTACCACATCTTCCTAAAGAAACAACATATATGGCTATTACAGACCCACAGCAAACCCCAATGCTGGTCTGGAAAGAACTGATCGAGCATTACAGTCGTTTTCGACAGAGCCGCCGTTCTATGCGGCAACGGGGAAATAGCTATAGGCAAGGCAGGCAAGCAGGACGTAGTGAATGGCCGGAGGCAGAGACTATTCGTTCTCTTACCAACCACAGAGCAAGGACACTCAGACCACTCAATCATCCCCACAAATTTCCGCGCGCCGCTTTCGGGCTACCAATCAACTTCCATTTCAAGGATCAGGGCGATCCACCTGATGTGATGCTAGTAGAGGCCGAGAGCGGTAGTGATCGTATGGCAAGTCCCCTGATCTTACGCCCGCTTGCTTGCCTGGGACAAAAAGCTGTTGGTCTTGCCGTCCTTCTGGAAGGAATAGGCGTTGATTTGGACAATCTCAAGTTGAAGGTCGTTACCCCTGATCGTCAACCTTCCTGGCAAGAGAAAGACGGATTACAGGGCGAATTAACAAAAGCGGAGGCCGAAAATATTTCTGTGCTATCCGGCAAAATAGATGTTCTGGTCGCTTTTCTGGACTACCTTGATAAACAATACTGAAGAATAAGGAGCAAACCACATGCATGCCCGCTTGAGTTTTATTCATGTGCTGTCACCCCTGCATGCTGGCACAGGACAGGGCAGCGGTATTATCGACCTGCCTATCGCGCGCGAAAAGGCGACTAACCTGCCCTATCTCCCCGGTTCGTCGCTCAAGGGGACGCTGAAAAGCCACTACACGGGCGACAACAAAACGCTCATCTATGGTGCAGACAAACTGGATACGTACAATGAGGATCACGGAGCCAGTTTAGTGCAGATTTCAGACCAGAAATTACTGCTCTTGCCCGTGCGCAGTCTGGCCGGTGTCTTCGCCTGGGTCACATGCCCCTACGTGCTGCATCGCCTGGAGCGCGACATCAAGACAACCGGCAGAAATACCACGAACAAATCTTCTATCACTATTCCGGTGGTCAGCAGTGAGCGTTGTCTCGTAGCGAAAGCTGTGCCAAACGGCGGAAGGGCGGTGAAAAGCGCTATCAGCATGGATGTCGGTCGGGAGAAAGCTGTTTATCTGGAAGACCTGGACTTTCTTGCTGAGGAGAACACCGAGGTCACGCAATGGGCACGCTGGCTTGGGACACGCATCTTTCCAAACGCGCAGGAATGGCAAGATTTGCTAGTTGAGCGCATCTGCATCGTGCATGATGACCTCTTCGCCTTCCTGCTGGAGACGGCAACCGAGGTGACGGCACGTATTCGCCTGCAAGAAGAGTCCAAGACTGTGGAGTCGGGTGGCCTGTGGTACGAAGAGGCACTGCCCACGGAGACAATCTTATGGGGTGTAGTGCTGGCAACGCCGCGCGGAAATACGTCCCTGTCCCCTGAGAAGATCTTTGATGCTGTGGGTCAGCAATCCGGTCAACTGCTGCAATCTGGTGGGCATGCCACCATCGGACGCGGCCTGTGCCGTTTTTATCTGAGTTAGAAGGGAGCGCCGCGATGCACACACGCGATCAAATTTACGCAAAGGATGCTTATGACCACGTGAAGGAGGTGCAGGGATGGAAAGAGGCAGAGCGCAATCGCTACGGTGCCTTAGCGCACAAGCTCCCTGTGCTGATCCGCACAGCAGGGCTGGCGCAGGCGCTCACCTTTCTCGATGCTAAAGCAAATGACACTAAAGCAAAGGATGAACAGGAGAAGCAGGGTCAACAGAGTCCAAATGCGTACCGGCAGCTTCTTACCGATCTGGCCAAGACTATGAAGAAAGATACGAAAGACGCGCTGCTCGAACGCGCCCGCGAGGCCGAGTTGACCGAGTATATGCTGCTAACACGGCAGGCTCTGGCCGCGCTGCTCTGGTATAAACGCTTCGCACAATCGCTGCTCGATGTCACTGATGCGCAAGCTGCTGGAGACTAAGGAAAAGAGGAGAGAATATGTATCGCTCACGACTCAATACAGTCTATCGGCAGCTTACGCAAGGAAGCCTGACTACTGTTCACGCAGGCCTCTGGCTCGACAGATATATGGGGCAGAATGAGGAAACGGAGACGCGCAGAAAGCTGGTCGAGCAGGTTGCCAGCATTCAACCTTCCGCTGTATACAAAGCGTTTTATCGGCGCTGGGAAGCGATGTTGTGGCAAGAAATGCATGTGAAGCTGGGCGAGGCCACAGTGCAAGGGCGCATGGCGGTTGGCCTGGGCGCGGAAGGCGTGCTGGAAACCTCGGTGGCTCTGCATCACACCTACGGCATGCCTTATATTCCTGGGAGCGCACTCAAAGGTCTGGCCGCCAGCTACGCGCACCAGCGGCTCGGTCCGGTCTGGCAACGCGGTAGCGAGGCGCACAAAGCGCTTTTTGGTGACACCGCCAGTGCCGGTTTCATTACCTTCTTCGACGCGCTCTACATTCCTGGTACGGGACACAACGGGCAGGCGCTCCACGCGGACGTGATTACCGTGCATCACCAGGGTTACTATCGCGGCGATGGCCCACCGACCGACCGCGATCAGCCCATCCCGGTGCCATTTCTGAGCGCTACCGGCACCTATCTGGTTGCTCTATCCGCGCCTGACCTGGACGAATCCGACGCATGGCTGACCCAGACCTTCACCATCCTGCAACATGCCCTGCGCGATTTCGGCATCGGAGCCAAAACCTCAAGCGGCTACGGACGCATGGAGTTGAAAGAGGTATAAATTCTGGTCATTTCTCCCCCAAAAACCGATATACTTCCGGTTTTCCCGATCTATACTAGAAACATGAAAGATGTAAGTACATCCTTCACACAGTTTCGATAATAGAGGAGAAGGAAATTATGGCCCGTTCAGATTCAAGAGGTAAAGCCGAGCGGCTTCTTATGCTGCAAAAAATGTTTGCCCCCCCAGGGGCAAAATGGCGCACGTCAGAGATTGCCGACAAACTGGGTATCGATACGGATACCGTCCGAGACTATATCGAGGAATTAAGTACCTCTGGGCGTTTGCCTTTAGTAAAAGATGAGCATGAGAAACATTACTGGGTCGTAGCAAAATACGCACGTTTCGAGCCGGTACAGGTTTCTTTGAGCCACGCGGAGGCAACCGCATTTTATATTGCCGGACGGTTGCTGGTACAAATCAACGATGAACGCAACCAGCATGTGATTATGGCGTTGATGGAACTGGTCAAGAAAATGCCAGAACCATTACGTCTGCATCTTACAGCACTGGTGACAATGGCCGAGCAGCGGCAAAGCGTGCAGAATGACTGCTCTGCTGTATTTGCCGCTCTTGCGCAGGGATGGGCCAATCAGCGCAAAGTGCGTCTGCACTACGCTCCGCTGCACAACAACAAAAGACCGTTCGATTGCATGTTCTCGCCGTATCTGCTGGAGCCATCAGGCATTGGGCGTACCATCTACGCGATTGGACACAGCGACCCGCCCGGCAAACTGCGTACCTACAAGTTGGAGCGCATCGAGTTTGCTAAGGTAACGGGCGAGGCTTTTACGATTCCCACCGACTTCAATGGTCCCGACCTGCTCGCGCGCGCCTGGGGCATCATGTATGGAGATGAAGAACCAGTCACGGTACGCTTGCGCTTCTCACCTTTTGCCACCCGCCGCCTCAAGGAGACGCTCTGGCATCCCTCACAGGTCATCACAGACACGCCAGAAGGCTGCGAATGGACAGCGACCATCGGCGACATGCTAGAAATCGAAAACTGGATTCGCGGCTGGGGTGCTGACTGCGAAGTGCTGGAGCCACCGGAATTGCGTGAGAGGATCATGACGCATGTGCGACAACTGGCACGGATGTATGGCGTGCTGCAATTGTCCGCCAAACCGCTTGATGAGCCAGATGATGATCTGTTAGATACCTTGTTAGGAGAGTAGCTATGACATTGCGTGATTTTCAAAAAGAAGTATACAGGCTTATCATAAAGGAGCGGAAAAACGTCATTCTTCAGGCTCCAACTGGGGCAGGCAAAACGCTGGCGGCGCTCTATCCCTTCTTCCGCAATCTAGAGCAGGAGGGTGATGCCTTACCTTACAAGTGCCTATACGCGACTCCATTGCGCACGCTCACCAATCAGTTTTATGAGGAATATAAAGACTTGATTGTGCGCATAGATAAGAGGCGTGGGACGAACTTTGTGAAACAATGTCAGATGATGCAGCGTCCTACTGTCTCTATTCAAACAGGAGAACAACCTTACGATTCACAATTTGAGTCACTGCTGACATTTTGCACGATTGATCAGTTGCTCGCCAGTGCCATCGGAACCCCGTATAGCGTCGGTACAAAGATGGCAAATATCAATGTTGCAGCGGTCTTCGGCTCCTACCTCGTGCTGGACGAGTTTCATCTCTATCCACTGGCAGAAGATGATACCTGCTATGGAGCGCGTACTACTATACTGGCTTTTCTTATGTTACTAAAGGATGTGACGCGCTTTATAGTGATGACAGCAACACTCTCAGATGAGATGGTAAACGAACTGGCACAGCAGCTCAATGCCGAAGTCGTCAAAATAAGTGATGATAAACTTACCACAATCATGCAGGAACGGCAACGTACTCTCTCTGTTGCTGATGCTCCAATGACGCCAGAGGCCATTCTGAAAGAGCATGACCAGTGTTCTCTTGTCATTTGCAATACAGTTGCCCGCGCTCAAGCTATCTACTGGGCATTGAGGGAAAAAGCTCACAAGCGTGGAATCGAGTTAATTTTGCTGCATAGCCGCTTGAGTGATGCTGATCGGAAGATTCGTAGTGAAACTGTTACGCACCAATTAGGCAAGTTTACAGACGAGAAACCCTATGGATGGAAAGATGGACAATACTTCGGCGAGAATATAATTGTGGTGGCAACTCAGGTTGTAGAGGTTGGACTCGACATCTCTGTACAGGTATTACATACAGAGAATGCCCCTGCGAATAGCCTGATACAGCGTGCTGGTCGCTGTGCGCGTTTTGCTAAACAGCAGGGAAGGGTTATCGTCTATCCACTGCCAGAGGTAAAAGGCAAACCAGTATCTACAAAGCCATATAATGTCGCTCTGTGTGAGGCAACGTTTCAGGCACTGAAACGACGTGACCCACAGCAACCATTTGACTTCTTGCAAGAACAGGAACTTATAAATATCGTTCATACTAAAAGTGATCTGGAGATTTTGTCGCGATTTCACAAAAGGATAGATGAAGTACAAAAGAATATATTTACTGGCTTGCGTGAACACTGCCGTGGTATTATTAATACTCTCATTCGCGACGTCGCGCAGGTGAACATATTGATCCATGACAAGCCTGAAGTTATTCAAGAAGCACCCTGGCAATGGCAGAGTTTCTCTTTGCATCCCGACTCTCTAGCGGCACACATGGAATTTTTAGAGTCTCAACGCACGCCACGAGATCTGAAATGGGTATGTAAACAAGCGCGAGCGGTGCTTCAGCAAAACAAAAAAGATGGAGAAGAGCAGGTAGATAGCAGACAAGAGATACGTTATATCTGGGATACTGTGCCATTCTCCGCTGACCATCAAAGCATGGCATGTACATTACGGGAAAGTATCATGCTGGTGTTACCAAATGCACTGGCAACCTATCATCCAGAGCTAGGCTTTGTCCTGCGGGAAGAGGATCAGCCTTTCGACTGGCCTGTGTATGAAAGCCCCAGGTTGCCGAAGAAAAATGCATTTTGGTCATCGAAGCCAATGAGGGTGCAATCCTATCTCCAACATATTGGTGGGCTGGTCGATGCTTATAATACTGGTATTGCCCCGACATTGAAATATGTCATGCAACGGTTAGAAGCCATACAAGGTTTGTCGAAGGGAAGTATCGATCATACGATTCGTTTGGTGATTGCTTGCCATGACCTGGGCAAACTCAGTGAGCAATGGCAGCAGTGGGCATGGGAGTGGCAAGAGATGTTATATACACGTCAAGGCCGAGTATTCCAGCCAGAAAAAATGCCTCGTTTCTTTGCCAAGACTGACTACGACTCCAATGCTTCTGAGCAGCGTGATTGGCAAGGTGATACAAAGGTCAAGCGTCCTAACCATGCCTGTGAAAGTGTGGTATTTGGCATGAGCATTATTGCCGATAGTCTGGGGGTAACTGACGAAAGTAGTCCAAGTCCATTGTTACTTGCCGCATGTGCTGCTATCGCACATCACCATAGTACCAATGCATATACGTATAAAGCTGCGCATTTGCAGTCAGGGGTCGAGGATGAGGTGCGTAAGGCTCTGGAACGCTCCCGTCAGACCGCTTCCTGGAGTTTTAATCACACCCTTCTGCAAACGAAGATAGAGCAAGATGGTGATTTGAAACCAACAACGGCAGAACCATGTATTACCGTCCCTGCCATAGGCAAGATAGAAGAAACTTGGCTCTACTATATTATCGTGCGTGCTTTACGATTAGCAGATCAGCATGCAGACGATTTTGTCCCATATAAGACAGTATCCTAAAAACGGATCGAATGCGAGCAAGGATGTTCGCTGATAGTCGCTGCCTATTCTTGCAGTATTCTTGTCCGAATCGTCGTAGATGTCATATTAACACAATATTATTGGAGGTGCAAAGAGTACAACCACTTGTCAGAAGGATGATGATTGTGGTATTCTTCCAGAAAGCCTTTTTCTCGCTGTCTATTGGGGGAAATAATGAATTTCTGGAAATGGTTTCGGCAACTCTCACCTGCTATGCAGACAACAATGGTCATTGCAACGTATGGACTTTTACTAGCTATTGCGTTGGATAAGAACGCAGGTAGCAACCTGATAGCTTTCTTGCAAGATATCTTAGCGATTTTGGGGGTCGGCACTATATTACAGCTTGCTAGGATGCTGAAAGGTCAGCGTGACTCTTCTAAGAAAGAGGATAGCTCAGAAGAGAACGATGATACAGATAGGGGTAAATGATGGACTTGTATGTGAATAAAGCCAGTGGCACATGTGCGGATACACAACTCGCGGTTGGTCTTACATCGTCTTTGGCTGAAATATATAGGAAGCAGTACAAGCAGGAAGGAGATATATATATCTATAATAAGGGATATTACTATCATATTACTATCTCACAATCTATAGATATTGAACGAGTAACTGACGAATTCCTTGAGAGCTTTCTGATTGTTCTGCCGCTTGACTCCCAACGACAACGTGACAAACTGCTCAAGAAAGGTGAGGTTGGGCGTCATCTGGATGGCTTTCCCTACGACAACGAGGTAGAGAAGAGCCGCACTCATCGTGAGCAACTTAAAAAATTGCCGCCGTCCTTACAAATGCCAGAAGCTCGCTTGCGTAAAGCACCTGAGTTGCAAGACATCATTGTTATGGAGCCGAGATCAGAGTTGGAGCATTACCGGACAATTAACCAGATGAAAATTGCAAGCAGCTTTAATGAGTTGGCTTTACGATGGGATGCATTAACGCCATCTCAGAAGCGTTTCCATATTCAGCTTCTGCTTGATCTCTTTCAGCAACCGGATAACGACATTGCTACTGCTGTAGTTCGATGGCAGCAGTTTGCCAAAGAACAAAAGCTAAAGGGTAATGCATTGGTCACTGCCTTGCAGATTGTCAACCCTATAGCTGGTAAAGGTGCGAATCGTGCAAAAAGTGGAGAGCTGATGATCGGCAATCTGGATAGTTTCTGGTTGCTCGAACTACTGAAGTTTCGCGGATTCATGGAGGCTGCTGCCCCTATCCTTGTAAGAGACGAGGAAGATCGCAAAATCTATGTGATTCAGCCTCGGCAAATCAAAATCTCGTTCTTACAAGATGTGATGAAGGAATTTCGTGCTATATTTTGGTCTACCACTGCTATCAAACTGGATATTATGGCCTCGTTACGCTTCGTACAGGCTATTATGGAACAGTATCGCGTACAATTTGCACGCACGCAAGCGCGACCATCCTGGCTATCCAAAAACCCAAAACCTACTAGCTTAGCGGCAGAGTTCTCTGTAACTTTTTACAAATACCTGGGTAGTGCCCATGCAACCATGAACCTCTCTACTATCGGATTACCTACATGGCTACCGGAGCCAACATCTGCTGCTGCTGTAGCATCTGCGATGGCCTTACTGGATGAACACATTCACATTATTCGTGATCTCCATAACAGCCAAGGAGAGGAGGGAGAAGAAGAATACGAGCTACTGCGGGCCTACCGTGATTTTCTCTCAGCTCATGACCTGCGTCCTTTTTGGAAGTTTACAACGCTCTACGCAGGATATTTAATCAGCCAGAGAGAGAAAGAGAAGAATCCCAGGCGTCAGGTACGCCAACTAACCTATACTGGATTGGAGCAGGTGATTATGAACACTCAAGAGAAGAATCCCGAAGCGGTTGAAATACTCAAAAGCGAAGGTTTCCAACATATTGCTGATGCTATACGATACGCAACGGTCTTCGCACAGTATCGCCGCTATCAACACGATGATCGCAGGTATGAAATTTATTATGGCCTGGAGCAAGAGTTAATGCGCAAAGCACGCTATAGTAAAGATTTCACCATTGCTCTTGCGCGATTTTTAGCTCGCTACAATGACGAGACGAGTCTGGAAGAGGAAAAAGTTGCAAGAAGCATTGCTCGTGACGAAGGAAAAATACGCAAGTTGACATCAGAAGACCATAAGAAGCACAATCTTCGCTATATAACTACAGAAGACGACTTCAAACAAGTGGTCGAGCTTATCAATAAATATGGTTCGGAACTGGTGGGGGCAATGCTAATCGCATGCGGTTACTCCTTTAAGGGTAACGTAGAGAAAAGTGCCGATAGCTAGACAGGCATCTACTCTGGCATCTTAATCTAATCAGCAGCATGAATACTACAAGAAAGAGGAAAGGAACCATCTATCATGTCCACACCTATTGCATCATTGTCTATCGCAGCGCGTGTTACGCTGGATATGCACAGCTTGAATAACGAGGGCGGCGAAGGCAATCAAATACAGACCAGAACGGTTGAGATTGTCGATCATGCGGGTGTCTTGCATAGTGTCAATGCCATCTCCGGCGATATGCTCAAGCATATACTAATGGAACACTTTTATCAGCTTGCTCGTGAGCGTCATCTAGCATTATGTGAAGGATGTCGTCGCTTTAGCGCCAATCGCATCAATGCCGATGAAAACTGGCTCGCCGAATGGACAAAAGGACAGAACAGCAAGGCATCTGATGCGCAGTTCATCAGTGCCATGATCGAGCGATGCGCGATGGATGATGTTGCTGGGATTCTTGTTACTGCCGAAAGACGTTCGATTCCTCGCAAATCTATCAGTGAGTTTGGTTGGGTAATCGGCTTGCCGGAATACACACGCACCGAGAGTTATCTACATGTTAAGTATGTACCGGAGCGTAGCCAGGATAGATTAGCAACTGATGCGCAAGGCCAAAAAAGTGGTACTAACCTGGGACAAAACCTCTTCCATCGTCCTGCTTCTAGCGGTATCTATGCAGTAGTCTGTCACCTGGAACTGGCGCGTATTGGCTATAACGACATTAAACAGGAATATGCTATTGGTGATGATGAGCGTCAGACACGAGCTGCACTTCTGCTCGAAAGTCTCCTGCATACTTTTATTGAGTTAAACGGGGCTATGCGTTCTTCTCAATTGCCACACCTTGTCGCTCTCGAAGGCATCATTACTACCAGTTCTGGTGTACAACCAGCACCTCTAGTTAGTCCTCTCATGGAAGACAATGAACCGGACAAAGAACCGAAGAAACCACCATTGTATTGGAGGCAGACGGAGGAAATCGTCCAGGCGCTTAACAGCGCAAAAGAGCCACAGATACAAGCAACACCGTTTGCTTCCATCAGTCAATTTGCAATTGAAATGCGCAAACTTATTGATGCCGTAGCTCCATTCAGGCTACCTGAAAGCAACTAGCATTTTCGCTGGTTTGAGAGGGAAATCTATTATGTGGACTGTTGCACACTATCTACCCGTAGCCCCGTTTTCGCTCAAACCAGCGGCAGCAACCTCTTCAGGAGGAAAAACGCTGCTGGTTGCCAGCCCCTATGCCATCAAAATGGCCCTACTTGATGTCGCCATTCGTACACTTGGCCTGGAGTTTGGAGAAAACTGGTTTCCACACTTGCGTGATCTCTCTATTGCTGTGGCCTTGCCGCCGGATATTCTTGTGTTCAGTACATTCAGTAAAATCTGGCGACCGGTCGAGTCGAAAGACTCGCAAAAACCAAATGAATCTCGTGAAGCATTTGAGGAAAGGGTACGTAAGAAACTAGCTGATCGGATTGAGCGTGGACACTATCCATTTTACCCAACTATCACATTTCGCGAATATGTCTATTATCATAGTCCTCTGCAACTAGCGTTTTCTATGCCTGATGGTTCACCGCTCCCTGCTGAGCTGGCAACCCTGCTCATGCATGTCAACTACTTTGGCAGGCGGGGGGGCTTTGTACAGATTATGCAGCCCCCGCAAGCAGTGAAACAGTTGCCGCAAGGGCGTTTTGTTGAATTAACCGCCAGCCAGATGACAGCGTACTATCACGATGGTACGTTGCAAATGCTGGACGATTGCGGCCCCACGCTGACCTTCCAGCAGGCCAATATCTATAGCGAGAAGCGTGTAGTAACCGGCAAAGAGCGCATTCTCCGCCATATTGTGCTACCCTATCGCCTGCAACGCTCCAGTCGCAGCTATAGCTGGTACAAACAGATTCAGGAGGCATAAACACGTATGGCATTCGCCATCTATCCTCTCTTGTTCACCGCAGAAGTAACAACTCCGCTGGAACTGGAAGACTATAGCGGGGCTGCGCTGCGCGGTACGCTCTTCACGGCGGTCTGGCGACGCTTTTGTACGAACAAGGACGCGCCGTCTTGTGCCGATTGTCCGCTACATAGCCTCTGTCCGGTGAGCGCGCTGGTGGCTCCTTTGCGCGAAGAGAACACGCGAGGCCGCGACATCCCGCGCCCGTATATTATCTTGCCGCCACTGGGGACGACCCGTCGCTACGAACCAGGGACGCGACTGATCTTTGGCATCACGCTCTTCGGTTCCATCATTCAACTCCTGCCCTATCTGATGCTCTCGCTCTCCGAACTGGAAGCAAATGGATTAGGACGGCACCTGCCGGAGAATCGCGGTCGGCGCGGCACCTTTCGCATCGTGCGCGTAGAGTCTTATCACCCTTTACACGACGAGCGCCAGATACTCTATCGGGCCGGGCAGGCACTGGTGCAGGCACCGGCGCAAGCCGTCACCGCCGGAGAGATCGCAACCGAGGCAGCGACCCTCTCTCCCCACGCGCTCACGCTCGATTTCCTCACCCCCGTGCGCCTGATCGACCACGAGCGACTGGTGCTACGCGCTGAGTTTCGTCCTCTCATCCAGCGCCTCTTAGAACGGGTACGCGCGTTAGATGCTGCGTATGGCGAGGCCAACTCCACACCCATCGCGGCTGAGGATGACATTGATCTGGTGGCCCAGGCCGCGAACATCACCTGCCAGAGGGACGAGACGCGCTGGGAAGAGGTGCGTAGTTACTCCAATCGCCAGAAGCGAGCCATGCCAATTAGCGGCCTGCGTGGCTCTGCAACCTTCGTGGGCGACCTCAGCGCTTTCCGCGAACTGCTGGTCTGGGGGCAACTGGTTCACGTAGGCAAAAGCGTCGTCAAGGGTAACGGCTGGTACACCATTCGGAAATAAGGGCAGATAGCCACTCAAAAAACCGCAATACCTGCGGGAATCCTTTGCTATGCTTGGGCTGAGGGCTGGCAAATGGTGCTTAGCCCTATTCAAGAATAGGCAAGAACAGAGAAAGGATTTCCGCATGGATCTTCTTGTTGAAGGTAAAGGTTCGTTTGTGGGCAAGCATCAGGGGCGCGTGCGGGTCACACGCGAGCAGAAGACGGTCATGGAGGTGCCGCTGATTCATCTTCAGACGATTCTGGTGCTGGATCGCGGCGTCAGCATCTCCAGCGACGTGGTGCAGACCTGTAGCGAGGAGGGTATCCCCATTCACTTCCTCGATGGGCGTGGCAACGCGCTGGCCAGCCTCTATTCAGCCGGATTGACCGGCACGGTGCTGACCCGACGCGCCCAGTTGTTAGCCTACGAAAACAGCACCGGCATCGCTGTCGCCAAAGCCTGTGTGCGCGGCAAACTGGAGAATCAGGCTAACCTGTTGCGCTACATGGCAAAGTACCGCAAAGAAACCGACCCGGCGCTCCACGAGGAATTGATGCTAGTGGCGCTGGAGATGCGCGATTATCTGCACGAGTTAGAGATGTTGCAAGGTGAGAAGATCGAGCAGATACGCGAACAGATGCTCTCGGTGGAGGGCCGCGCTGCGCAACGCTACTGGGCCATGATCGCGCGCATCATTCCCGCCGATCTGGTCTGGCCCGGACGCGAGACGCGCGGAGCCATCGACCTCTTCAACTCCGCGCTCAACTATGGTTATGGCATCCTCTACAGTCAGATCGAGCAGGCCATCGTACTGGCAGGCCTCGACCCCTACGCCGGTTTTCTCCATGCCGACCGTCCCGGTAAACCAAGTCTTGTCCTCGACCTGATCGAAGAATTTCGCCAGACCGTTGTGGATCGCAGCATCATCGGTCTGGTCAACAAGCGCGTGCTGCTCAAGCAGCAGGAGGATGGTCTCCTGGATGAGCCGACGCGCCACAAGATTGTCGAAAAGATACGTGAACGACTGGAGAGCAGCGAACTCTATGAGAAGAAGCGGCAGGCATTGCGCCTGATTATGCAGCAACAGGCCAGACATCTCGCACTCTTCCTGCGCGGTGAACGCGAGAGCTACGAGCCGCTGGTCGCAGGATGGTGAATCCTATGCGCTATCTGCTCATCTACGATATTGTCCATGATGGCACGCGCGCCAAAGTCGCCGATGCCTGTCTGGACTACGGCCTGGAGCGTATCCAGTTCAGCGCCTTCAGTGGCGAACTGAGCAAGGTGCATCTGCAAGAGCTATGGGTTAAGATACAACGCCGTGTTGGCAAGCATACGGCAAAGGTTTATCTCTACCCGCTTGATGAAAAAAGCTGGCAGGGGCGACGTTTGCTGGAACGCCAGGGGGAGGAATAAAGCGATGGGAATGCTTTTTGAAGTAACAGACCTCAAGCAATACACCGTCTGTCCGCGCATCGTCTTTTATCGCTACTGTTTACCCAAAGTGCGTCCGGTGACGGTGCTGATGGAGGAAGGCATCCGTCAACACGAGCAGGAAGACGAGCGTGAGGAGCGGCGCAGTCTGCGCACCTATGGTCTGGCGCAGGGTGAGCGCGTGTCGCATCTCAGCTTATGTTCAGAGCGGCTCGGTCTCTCCGGTCGGGTAGACCTCGCCATTGCGGTACCGGGGCGTGGTACGCCTGGGGCGGAAGGCATCGTCGTCGAATACAAATATTCGGAGCAGAAGGCCGGTACTCACTTCAAACTGCAACTGGCGGCCTACGCTCTGCTGCTCGAAGAAGCCTGGGAACTGCCCGTCAGGCGAGGCTTCCTCTACTCCATCCCTCTGCGCCGTGCCGAGGCCATTGCCATCACGCCGCGTCTGCGGGCCAGTGTCCTGCAAACGGTAGAGCAAATCCAGCGATGTGTCTCCGACGAAATCATGCCCGCGCCGCCGAGCAGTTTAGGCCGCTGTGTCGCCTGCGAGTTTCGGCGTTTCTGCAACGATGTCGTCTAGCCTCTAGCCACATCCCCTTTATCAGGTGGCCCTACGCGGGCCACCTTCGCAAATCGCTTCCCTCGGCTTGCGAAAAATGCTCATCTTTGCCTGAAGGCCGCCGCAAAAACTGCTTCATCCTCTCCCGTTTGCCAGAACCGTTCGCAAATCCCCCCCATACGGGAACAAAAAGCGATCTGCGGACAAACTCATCAATAAATTCGCGGGGGTCGGCGGAAACACCTCTATTCATCGCGCTACAATGCCCATTGTGGCCTCTTCCCTTGACGTTCCCCGATCCATGAGGTACATTATTCCCAACATCATGGCGGTTGCATAGAAAAGCCCCGGCTTGAGGGGACTGCAAGTTTTGTCTAAGGGTTAGCGGCATGAAACTACCTCAATTGTTGCATAGAAAAGCCCCGGCTTGAGGGGACTGCAAGATGATAGGTGTCATTTTTCTGTTGCGCCGCCTGTGCCGTTGCATAGAAAAGCCCCGGCTTGAGGGGACTGCAAGATGATCGCGGCGAGCAGCACCAGCACCGCTCGCGATCGTTGCATAGAAAAGCCCCGGCTTGAGGGGACTGCAAGTATCGACAGCATCGACGAATGCCACGACCGTAAAAAGTTGCATAGAAAAGCCCCGGCTTGAGGGGACTGCAAGGTTCTTATAGAGAATGTAGCCAACGATCAGCATGCCGGTTGCATAGAAAAGCCCCGGCTTGAGGGGACTGCAAGAGCCCCCCGTGGTACGTTGCCGCCCGCAAATCAAGCGTTGCATAGAAAAGCCCCGGCTTGAGGGGACTGCAAGAAGTGCGGCCACATCTGGCACGATTGACACCGGCCAGGTTGCATAGAAAAGCCCCGGCTTGAGGGGACTGCAAGCCCACAAATGGATATATGCCGATGAAGAAAACCACGATGAGTTGCATAGAAAAGCCCCGGCTTGAGGGGACTGCAAGACCTCTAGCACGCAGATCGGGGCTAGCGATGGCACCGTTGCATAGAAAAGCCCCGGCTTGAGGGGACTGCAAGACGCCTGGCGGCTCAACGCTGAATATGCTTTCTGAGTTGCATAGAAAAGCCCCGGCTTGAGGGGACTGCAAGCTCATTCACCAGCGTCTCTTCATCTTCTGGATTGAGCCGGTTGCATAGAAAAGCCCCGGCTTGAGGGGACTGCAAGAACTTGGCACTCGCCTATGCGCAAAAGGAAGCGTTTTTGTTGCATAGAAAAGCCCCGGCTTGAGGGGACTGCAAGTACGCAGGCAGGAAGGATGGGCCTCTCTCTCGATGGGCGGTTGCATAGAAAAGCCCCGGCTTGAGGGGACTGCAAGAATTATCCTGATTATCCTGGCCGTGATTGCTATTATAAGTTGCATAGAAAAGCCCCGGCTTGAGGGGACTGCAAGCCTATCCGGGACCAGGCGCGCTGTGCCGCTTCTTCAGTTGCATAGAAAAGCCCCGGCTTGAGGGGACTGCAAGGTTTTTTTGTCTGGCATGTCCGGTTATCTTTTTGAGTTGCATAGAAAAGCCCCGGCTTGAGGGGACTGCAAGTCCATCATCCAGACACAAAGAACCGACAGAAGCGCTGTTGCATAGAAAAGCCCCGGCTTGAGGGGACTGCAAGAATTTCAGACGGTTCCCGCGTCCCAATGATTGCAATCATGTTGCATAGAAAAGCCCCGGCTTGAGGGGACTGCAAGTGGTGCTGCTCACCAGATCGCGGCCATGCACGCGAGGTTGCATAGAAAAGCCCCGGCTTGAGGGGACTGCAAGGGACCTGCTCAGGCGATGGAATTTTTTCTCGAATCTTGTTGCATAGAAAAGCCCCGGCTTGAGGGGACTGCAAGGTTTTTCGCATGGAGGTCAACAAAGAAATGTGGGCAAGTTGCATAGAAAAGCCCCGGCTTGAGGGGACTGCAAGCGTTGCTATAGGCAGTACCAGTCGTAGCGAAGGCCGCCGTGTTGCATAGAAAAGCCCCGGCTTGAGGGGACTGCAAGTAGCCAACACTTGGCTCGTACTCGACGGTAGCGCTAAGTTGCATAGAAAAGCCCCGGCTTGAGGGGACTGCAAGACCAGCCGGTAGGTTGAATTGTTGACCGCTTTTTGGGTTGCATAGAAAAGCCCCGGCTTGAGGGGACTGCAAGCTTCCTTGCAAGGCAAACATGCGAAAGTAGAGCGAGGTTGCATAGAAAAGCCCCGGCTTGAGGGGACTGCAAGTACCTTGATCGGGAGATCGGCTACCCTTTCCAGACTGAGTTGCATAGAAAAGCCCCGGCTTGAGGGGACTGCAAGTTGTATTTGAATCTTTTTCATCATCATCCTCTTGCCAGGGTTGCATAGAAAAGCCCCGGCTTGAGGGGACTGCAAGGTTTGGAATGGCTAAACAGTGGCCTAAAAACTGTTTCGTTGCATAGAAAAGCCCCGGCTTGAGGGGACTGCAAGTAGTAGGACTCTTCGAGAACGTCAACGGCGAACTTTTGTTGCATAGAAAAGCCCCGGCTTGAGGGGACTGCAAGCCTATCCGCGACCACGCGCGCTGTGCCGCTTCTTCAATGTTGCATAGAAAAGCCCCGGCTTGAGGGGACTGCAAGTCTTTCTATTTCTAATTGAATTGAACATTGAACTGATGTTGCATAGAAAAGCCCCGGCTTGAGGGGACTGCAAGCAAACTCATCATGGAACAGGCATTCTCACGAGCAGAGTTGCATAGAAAAGCCCCGGCTTGAGGGGACTGCAAGTCTGCCAGCGCCCAAACGCCGCTTCTCGCGTAAAATGTTGCATAGAAAAGCCCCGGCTTGAGGGGACTGCAAGTCGGGCACCGTCTTGCATTAGACGGAATATGCAGGGTTGCATAGAAAAGCCCCGGCTTGAGGGGACTGCAAGATTCCATGATCTTGCTTTGCTTGCCAAGACATCATAGTTGCATAGAAAAGCCCCGGCTTGAGGGGACTGCAAGCATCATCAATATCGACATCAAGATCATAATGATTGAGTTGCATAGAAAAGCCCCGGCTTGAGGGGACTGCAAGTGGGGCAAACCTGACCTGACGCCTGATCTCATTGACGTTGCATAGAAAAGCCCCGGCTTGAGGGGACTGCAAGCTGAGCCGAAACCTCAAGGTGCAATTCAGCCTCGTCCTGCGTTGCATAGAAAAGCCCCGGCTTGAGGGGACTGCAAGATCAGGCCAGTGCGCTGCCGCTTCAGGGCGTGTGGGGTTGCATAGAAAAGCCCCGGCTTGAGGGGACTGCAAGGCAAATGGCTTATGCCGCCAATCAACTGGCCCAGCGTTGCATAGAAAAGCCCCGGCTTGAGGGGACTGCAAGTTAAAGCTGTGGTGAGCCAGCGAGCAACCTTGAAAAGTTGCATAGAAAAGCCCCGGCTTGAGGGGACTGCAAGTCGCAGATGCAGATACGCGAACGAGCCATGCTGCTCGGTTGCATAGAAAAGCCCCGGCTTGAGGGGACTGCAAGTGCCATCATGAAAAGCTAGACATTCATCCTGTTTCGTTGCATAGAAAAGCCCCGGCTTGAGGGGACTGCAAGTTTGTGGGTGATCGACCAGGAAAAGGAAAACGCAGCGTTGCATAGAAAAGCCCCGGCTTGAGGGGACTGCAAGCCCTATCTCGACGGGTACCGTATCTGGTACCCGTGTGTTGCATAGAAAAGCCCCGGCTTGAGGGGACTGCAAGGATGGAGATGAGGACGCACAACGGGAAGGATCATTGTGTTTCATGAGCTAGCCCCGGCTTGAGGGGACTGCAAGACGCTTTGAGCGTGTCAAGCTTATCGTGCAAGCTCGTTTCATGAGCTAGCCCCGGCTTGAGGGGACTGCAAGGCTTTGACGTATTGCTTGACAACCTTGATGTCTGTTGTTTCATGAGCTAGCCCCGGCTTGAGGGGACTGCAAGACCTGATAGATGTGCGTGGTTGCGGGATAGCCATCGCGTTTCATGAGCTAGCCCCGGCTTGAGGGGACTGCAAGTTACGCTTATGAACACATTTAGAAAGCCTGCTGGTTGTTTCATGAGCTAGCCCCGGCTTGAGGGGACTGCAAGACCGACACAGACGACGGCGACAACGACGGTCACCGGTGTTTCATGAGCTAGCCCCGGCTTGAGGGGACTGCAAGTTACGCGCCGTCTGGCACGGTCTACAACAGCGTCAAGTTTCATGAGCTAGCCCCGGCTTGAGGGGACTGCAAGTACCTAGCTCTTATTATTAATGTTCAAGTTCTCACAGAGTTTCATGAGCTAGCCCCGGCTTGAGGGGACTGCAAGTTCGAGAAATTCACCGGGAACTAAGCCATGCCAGGGTTTCATGAGCTAGCCCCGGCTTGAGGGGACTGCAAGAGATAACGGTAATAGGCCGTATGGCGACTCCTTACCGTTTCATGAGCTAGCCCCGGCTTGGGGGGACTGCAAGCTTCTTGCAACAACAATAGGGGTACTCACAAATAACAGTTGCATAGAAAAGCCCCGGCTTGAGGGGACTGCAAGCTATGATGGGTAAGGGTATAAAACACGAATTTTGTATTGATACAACGAAACGCCTCATATCTCTACGGACAGAGAGAAGTATTACCGTTGCCAGTGAACTTTGTAAAACTTCATTATTGCTCCATGTTCGGTGAAAATTTGTGACGCTTTCGTGACATCAATTGTTGGTATTTTGCTCCCGAATTGCTTATGATTCCAGCACAAATTGTTGCGTTGGAAACAACGACGCTATTGGAGTGGAGTCCAAAAACAAAAAAGGAGCAAGATATCGCGTGCAGAAAGTCATACAGCCCACCCGTTCATGGACAAGAGAAGATTTGCATAATCGTCCCTTTATCGTGATCTATGAGGTCACGCGCGCCTGCAATCTCGCGTGCGTCCACTGCCGGGCTGAAGCACAACCGCATCCACACCCGCTGGAACTGCGTACTCAGGAATCGCTGCGGCTACTTGACGAGATCGCCGAGTTACAACCAGCAACTCTTGTTTTGACCGGTGGCGATCCTCTCCTACGAAAAGACCTGGAACTTCTCATCCGCCACGCAGTCGAAGCAGGTGTGCGCGTCTCTATCACGCCAAGCGTGACGCGGCGTGTTACCAGAACGGCCATCACGAATCTAAAAGCATGGGGCATTACCCAGATCGCCTTCTCGCTGGATGGTGCAAGCGCGGAAGTGCATGATGGTTTTCGCAAAGTACCTGGAACATTCGAACGCACACTACAAGCCCTTCAATGGGCAAAAGAAGCTGGTTTACCATTACAAATTAACACGACTGTCACCAAAGCGACGGTTGCTGATCTGCCGGGCGTTGCCAGAATCGCCGAAGAGGTCGGCGTCCAACTCTGGAGCGTCTTCTTTGCTGTGCCTACCGGGCGTGCGACGCAGGAATCTATGCTCTCTCCTGCTGAGCATGAGCAAGTTTTCGAGTATCTGGCAGATATGAGCCAGCGGGTTCCATTTAGTATTAAAGCGACTGCCGCTCCGGCATATCGTAGAGTGCTGGCACAACGTCGTGCTTCGCAAGTACAGGGAAGGCTGGTTGCGGCGGGCGGCAGGTCGCCAGTGCCCATTAATGATGGGTTAGGATTTGTCTTTATTTCGCATATTGGTGATGTGTACCCGAACGGTTTCTTCCCGCTCTCCCTCGGCAACGTGCGCCGCGAAAAGCTTACCAACCTTTACCGTGATCATCCGTTGATGAAATCGTTGCGCGATCCAGAGCAATTGCATGGAAAGTGCGGTGTATGCGAGTTTCGCACTATATGCGGCGGGAGCCGTGCGCGCGCATATGCCGTTTATGGTGATCCTCTGGCTTCCGATCCTGCCTGTGCCTACATCCCTGTCGCCTACGCCACACAGGTAAAGCAAGATGATGAGCAGAGCGGTACTCAGGCGGTATCGGTTTCCACCCCTTTCAGCGTGCCCCGGCACGGACAGGCGCAGGCGACGACAGGCGTAATGGTGATGGCACTTGGCACACCTGACGGCCCGGACGATATCGAGGGATACTATACACGTATGCGTGGAGGACGCCCCCCGACCCTCTCGCTGTTGCAGGACCTGCAACGTCGCTACGCGGCCATTGGTGGGAGATCACCTCTGCTCGGACATACAAGGGGGCAGGCACGTGGCTTGCAAAGCGCACTCGATCAGCTTGCCCCAAATCGCTACCGTGTCACGTTGGGAATGCAGCATTCGCATCCCACTATTGAAGAAAGCGTGACGGAACTGACTGACAGCGGCGTGCAACGCATCATTGGACTCGTCCTCGCCCCCCACTATTCCAGCTTGAGTGTAGGAGTGTACAGTCAGCGGCTCCAGAATGCCGCCCGACAGGCTTCTCTTCCGGTATCCCTCATCAAACACTGGCATCTGGCTCCGGGATACCTTCACTTCTTAGAAACGGCGGTACAGGCGGCACATGAGAACTTAATGCACCAGAGTGGTCTCGCTGCCGATAGCATCCAGGTACTCTTCACGGCACATAGTCTACCGCAGAGGATTTTAGAGATGGACGATCCTTATCCAGACCAGGTGCGTGAGACGGCAGAAGCGGTAGCACGCCGGTTGAACCTTCCACGCTGGTCAGTGGCGTGGCAAAGCGCCGGGCGAACTGCCGAACCCTGGATTGGGCCATCTCTGTTAGATGTCCTGGCGGAACTGTCGGACACGGCGGTTAAAGGTGTGGTTGTGTGCGCTGCGGGATTTGTTTCCGACCACCTCGAAATCTTGTACGACCTGGACATTGAGGCACGGCAGGCCGCCAGACAATCAGGACTGGCCTTTGAGCGCACAGCCATGCCTAACAGCGATCCTGGCTTTCTCGCGGCACTGGCACACATCGTCCATCACTATGCTGAAGCGGAAGGTGAGGAGTAGGTCGATGAGACATGTCGTAGTTCTCGGCGGGGGCATTACCGGACTGGCAGCCGCGTATACACTCACCCAGGCGGGGAGAGATGCTTTACATGTGACCATCGTCGAGGCGGACAAGCGCATTGGGGGCAAAATTCGCACCCGGTCGTTCGCTGGTGTACCTGTCGATCTTGGGCCAGAAGCATTCGTCGCGCGCGGGCCAGAAGTGCGAGCGATGTACCGGGCGCTAGGGCTGGAAGAAGCTCTAAGCGCGCCGGTAGCCAGCAAGACGTATGTATGGACGCGGGGACGTTTGCGCTCACTACCAGAAGGGCTAGTATATGGCATACCGACCACCCCCTGGGCGATTGCCCGCTCAGGTCTTCTCTCTCCCGTCGGTATCGCGCGCGCCGGCCTCGACATGCTCCTGCCGCGTTCTTCGCTGCCGCCCGATCCCTCGATCACTCAGGTGATCGGCCCTCGTTTCGGAAGAGAGGTTGTTGAACGGCTGGTCGAGCCTCTGCTTGGTGGTATTCACGCGGGCCGCGCCGACCGGCTCAGTATGGCATCTGTCGCACCCCATCTCGCAGCAGCAGCCAGACAGCATCGCAGCCTGATGTTGGGGCTACGCTCTGCTCGTCCTCTAAGAGAGACAAAGGCGGCACCCATGCTACTCAGCATAACTGGAGGACTTGAACGTCTGGTTGATCGCTTGCACGATGCGCTTCATAACGTGGACATACGAACCGGGGCATGCGCCACCGCCCTTTCCCTCTTGCCTGATGGAGGCTATCAGGTATTCCTCGATCAGGCCGCTCCTATAATCGCGGATGCTGTCATCCTGGCAACCCCTTCCTGGGCAACCGCGCGCATTATACAGAATATTGCACCAGAAATCTCTTCCCGCCTCGATCACATTAACTATGCTTCGGTAGTCACAGTGTTGCTGGCCTATCCCGCCTCGGCCTTCACCAGATCTGCTGAAGATAGCGGCTTCCTGGTTCCGCGTGTCGATGGGCATCTGCTCACCGCCTGTACGTTCTGCACAAACAAGTGGCCTCATGCACGCAGTACTGAAAAAATCATTGTACGCTGCTCGGCGGGCCGCTTCGGCGATGAGCGCGCCTTGCAATTCGATGATGAATCACTGGTCGATCACCTGCATAGTGAGCTTGCATGTGCATTGGGCATACGCGAGCGCCCGCAGGAGCGGCTGGTTACGCGCTGGGAACGCGCGCTTCCTCAATACGAGACAGGACATCAGGCGCGGGTGGCTGAAATCGAAACGGCTCTGGCGCGCTGGCCCGGCCTCGTCCTGGCAGGAGCATCGTATCATGGCGTGGGCATCTCTTCCTGTATTCAGGACGGGATACAGGCGGCTCATCGCGCACAAACATACCTCGCTACTATAAGACAAAGTGTACCTTGACCTTCAACGCATGGCACGAGGTATGCGCAATCCGCCGGGGTGCCCGCATCCAACGAGCAACAAAAGCGGCCATGATCGGGTGAACCCGATCATGGCCGCTTTTGTTGCTCGTTAGTCTATTTCCTCTTATTTGTCCTTCTCACCGACTGTCAGCGCGGCCTGCGCGGCAGCGAGGCGGGCGACGGGGACACGATAGGGCGAGCAGCTCACGTAGTTGAGGCCAACCATATGGCAGAACTCGATACTATCGGGGTCGCCACCATGCTCACCGCAGATGCCCAGTTCCAGGTCGGGATTGGCCTTGCGACCCTTCTCGACGGCCATACGCACCAGTTGGCCCACGCCATCGCGGTCGAGCGTCTGGAATGGATTGGTGGGCAGAATCTTGACCTTTTCTTTTAACCCTGGCTCTTCCAGACCATCCAGGTACTTGAGCAGGAACTTGCCCTCGGCATCATCGCGGCTGAAACCGAAGGTAGTCTGCGTCAGGTCGTTGGTGCCAAAGCTGAAGAAGTCGGCTACAGTGGCGATCTGGTCGGCAGTGAGAGCGGCGCGTGGCAGCTCGATCATGGTGCCGAACTTGTAGTCAATGGCCTCACCGGCTTCATCGGCAATCTCGTGGGCCACAGCTTCAAGCTGGCGGCGTACCTCTTTCAACTCGTTGACATGCCCGACGAGCGGGATCATGATCTTAGGGTGAACCTTGATACCCTCTTTCGCCACCTCGCGCGCGGCCTCAAGAATGGCGCGCGTCTGCATAACGTTGATCTCAGGGAAGAGCAGACCCAGGCGGCAGCCGCGCAGACCCAGCATGGGGTTCATCTCACGCATTGAGCCGACGGCCTCCAGCATAGCGCGTTTCTCGGCCAGCAGGGCTGGATTCTCGTTGGTGATCTCCAGGCGTGTGACCTCAACCAGCAGTTCCTCATAGGAAGGCAGGAACTCGTGCAGAGGCGGGTCGATCAAGCGAATCACCACCGGATAGCCCTCGCCGGTCTGCGGGTTGACCATTGCCTTGAAGATACCTTCGAAATCGCTGCGCTGGAAGGGCAACAACTGGTCGAGCGCGGCCTGACGCTCCTCTTTGCTCTTGGCCAGGATCATCTTTTGTACGATGGGCAGGCGCTCCTGCTCCATGAACATATGCTCAGTGCGGCACAGGCCAATGCCCTCGGCTCCGAACATGACGGCGCGCTGGGCATCACGCGGGTAGTCGGCATTGGCCCACACGCCCAGCGTGCGATACTTGTCGGCCCAGGCCAGTAACTGCTTCAGGTCGGTTTCTTTATCAAAATCGGCATCGACCGTGCGAATAATGCCCTGGAAGACCTCGCCGGTCGCGCCATCGATGGAGATATCGTCGCCCTCGTGAATGACAATATCGGAGCCAACGACGCGGAACAGGCGCTCCTCTTCACTGACGCGAATATCCTCACAACCGGCGACGCAGGGCAGACCCAGACCACGAGCTACGACGGCGGCATGGCTGGTTGCACCACCGCGCGCGGTCAGAATACCCTTTGCCACCAGCATACCATGCACGTCATCGGGGCTGGTTTCGGGACGCACCAGGATCACCGGTACCTTGTTCTTGCCCAACTCTTCGGCACGGTCAGCATCGAAGATGGCCTTGCCGGTGGCCGCGCCAGGAGAGGCGTTCAGGCCCTTCGCCAGCAGGCGGCCCTCTTTAGCGGCCTTTTTCTTCTCCTCCTCGTCAAAGCGCGGCAGCAGCAATTGATAGACCTGCTGCGGATCGACGCGCTTAACGGCCTCCTGCTCGCTAATCAGACCCTCGCGTACCATATCAACGGCAACCTTGACGGCGGCAGGCGCGTTGCGCTTGGCCGAGCGGGTTTGCAGCATGTAGAGACGGCCATGCTCAACGGTGAACTCCAGGTCCTGCATGTCGTGATAGTGCTGCTCCAGACGCTGCGCAATCTCCTGGAATTGCTGATAAACTTCCGGCAGCTCTTCCTTCAGCTTGCTAATGGGGGATGGGGTGCGAATACCGGCCACCACATCTTCTCCCTGGGCGTTCAGCAAATACTCGCCGTACAACTCCTTCTCGCCCGTGCTGGGATTGCGCGTGAAGGCCACGCCGGTGCCGCTATCGCTACCCATGTTGCCAAAGACCATGCTCTGTACATTTACCGCAGTGCCGAGGGTGTGCGGAATCTTGTTATAGTTACGATAGTCGATAGCACGCTTGTTGTTCCACGAGGAGAAGACGGCCTCGATAGCTTTGCGCAACTGTTCGTACACATCGGTGGGGAAAGGTTCGCCGGACTGCTTCTCAGCAATCTGCTTAAATTCGACGACCATCTGCTTGAGCATGTCGGCGGGAATCTCGGCATCAGTTTTGACGCCCGCCTTCTCTTTGTACCGATCAAGCACCTCTTCAAAAGCGCGTGGATCGGCATTGAGAACGATCTTACTAAACATCTGGATAAAACGGCGATAGGCGTCGTAGGCAAAGCGCTCATCGCCGGTCAGCGCGACCAGCCCCTGCACCGTCTCGTCGTTAATGCCCAGGTTCAGCACGGTATCCATCATGCCCGGCATGGAGAACTTAGCACCGGAGCGCACGGAGACCAGGAGTGGATTCTCCTTGTCGCCAAATTTTTTGCCGGTCTGCTGTTCAATGATCTTGAGCGCGGCCAGGGCCTGTTGCCACATACCTTCGGGGAACTGCTTGCCAGCATCATAGTAAGCGTTACAAGCTTCGGTGGTGATGGTGAAACCGGGGGGAACAGGCAAACCCGCATTCGTCATCTCGGCCACGCCCGCGCCCTTGCCACCGAGCAGGTCGCGCATCTTCGCGTTGCCTTCACTAAAGAGGTAGACCCATTTACGCGGAGACTGCTGCACAGCGGCATCCAACTCCGTGCGGGCTATCTGCTGTGTCATAAAAATAACCCTCCAACACAATTTTTTGTCATGACACCCGTTGGCATGGAATGACACTTTTCATAGGTGTCATACATTACGCCTTCAACACAATATTTCTCGCCCAACGCATTACGCTTCGCGCATATTGTACATACTGACTCGCCTGCTCTGCGCTAATCACCTCATCGGCCTCCTCAGGCGGAGTATCGGCGTAGAAGGCTTCGGGATGAAATGGCGTGAGTATATCCATCAGGTTCAGGATTGCGGTCGGCGCGCCGATCTTCTCGCCTAACGCGCGTAGATCATGGTCATAGGCCAGGCGGCGTCCGAAACGCAACAGGGCAATGGACTGCGCCGCCTTCTCGACGGCCTGATTACAAAAGTCCGCGCACGCGAAGTGGCGTCCCAGCGCCAGTTCAACACCCGCAGTTGCCATGTCCTGAGCCGCCTCGGCATAGAGTGCTAATGCCCCTTGCAGATCGCTTTGCAAAGGCTTCTCGCCGCCTTCCGTGTTATCGTCGTCGTCATCCTGCATGTAGGGTCGCCGCGCCGGTGCGTCGTAGTGTACATCATCGTGCAATGTCACGCCTTGCGTAAGTAGAGCTTCGATCTCCTGGATATCCCGCTCGCTCATCGCGTCGCGGTCTTCATCCTTGCCATCATACCGTTGTGCCATCTCTCTTGCCCTCGCAAACACCATGCGGAACTAGCGCAAAACGCATGGAATAACACCATATCCTGAAAATCCTGTCGTGATACTATACCGCGCTTATGCATAGGATATGATGAAGTGCGCTCCGCAAATGGTGCGCAATCTCAGGATTGCTACCTTTGCACATAGTATGCCAAGAGATAGATAATGTCAATAACTTCGCCGCTTCTTGTAAAAATGTCACTTCATGAGCAAGCAGGCCAGCGGGGATAGCTTGCTCATGGCTTCCCTACCTCGCCGCCCTAAGTGCAGTAGTTCACAGAGAAACTGTGCTGTATGAAATAGTATTTGCTCACGATAGCGGGTACAATCATCCCTGTAAAAGAAATCTGCGCCTAATGTATACAGGCATATACAGAAAAATCTCCTAAAGGAGTCTAAAGGAGTCGCAAATGAGCATCACAACACTTCGCACACAGTTACAGTATGGGATCATGATTCTGGCCTGCCTCGTCGTAATGGGGCTATTCTCCGCCTGCGCCGGTGTGGCGGGCAGCGGCAGCAACGGCAACAGCCTGACCCTCACCGGCTCCGTGCAGTCGGTGAGCGCCGCCAACCACTCGGTCACGATCAATGTCAACGGACAGTTGTATACTATTAGCGGACTGAGCGACCAGGAAGTGCAAGCGCTCCAGAGCCAGGTTGGCAAGGTCTACTCCATCCAGGTGACGCAGAATGGCAGCAGCTACACCCTCGCCACTGGCACCGAACCCCAGGAAGAGGTCAATGCCACCCCTGGCGTCACCACGACTACCAACAACAATAACAACACCCCCTTTGAGGCTGGCACCATCGAGTTTGTTGGCAAGGTGCAGAACGTCAATGGGAGCAATGTGACGATCCTGATGCCCGATGGGCACACGTTAACCGCCATCGTCAACGCACAAACAGACCTTTCTGACATGAATGGTGCTTCTCCGAGCAACGGGCAAATGCTCAAGGTGACAGCTACAGCAAATAGCGACGGCACATTTACGGCACAAAAACTGGGTATCGCGGATAGTGGTGATCTGGCCGATGCGAACACTGTGACATATCAAGGCGTAACTACCAGCGCCGTCGGCAGCGATAACGTTCTGCACTTCACCGTCGGTACTATGAGCTTCGCCTTCCCCATCGGCAACGGCGCAGATCTGGGCGATTTCAATAACAACGCGCAGTCAATTGGAGCCAATCAGAGCGTGAAGGTTGAGGTGCTCTTCAACGGCACCAGCGGCTCTGTGACAAAGGTGAGCAACCCGAACAACTAGCAAAAGCACAAGAGCAGCATAAAAGCATGGCTCATGCTCTACTCTCAAGCGACGCGACCAGGAGACTCCCTGGCTCAACACCAGCCAGTCTGGTAGGGCGGGCTTGAGGCGGGGAGCAGGACACCCTTCGTGAGTATCCTGCTCCCCGCTTTTTGCGTTCATCTGATACATCCATACCAGTACCCGATATGGCATAATATGAACAATATATTTGGACGACAGGAAGCGGCAATCTTTGATTGAAATGGTTTGGCTCCGTAGGGGCGTGATTGATCACGCCCTGCTGGTTCGTCTGTCGTGCCGCGCTCAGGGCGTGATCAATCACGCCCTGCTGGTTCGTCTGTCGTGCCGCGCTCAGGGCGTGATCAATCACGCCCCTACGGAGCCGAGGTCGATGGAGCATTTTCTTCATCATGCCTTGTCCGC
>JGI20133J14441_1000663_pt1 | contig 31390 bp, 27 predicted proteins | sample RS3BMetagenome_FD_14441 | JGI IMG/M metagenome (IMG submission 14441)
TTCTTGCCCCATAGAACCACTATGGGGCGGCGAATCGTCGAAAATCTGTCCTCGCACAGCCGAATTCTCGCCTCGACCATCAAAGCCCGACAGGCTGCTAGCGACGCCGGCGCGCGCCGCGACCTGTGGCGCCGCAGGGCGGTCAATAGCCGTGCAGCGTGTCGGGGTCGACCTTGCCGCGGAACACCACGTACTGGTACACGTTGTAAGCGATCATCACCGGGATCAGCATGCCGATACCGACCAGCATGAACACCAGCGTGCTGCTGTCCGAGGCGGCCTGATCGATGGTCACGTAGCCGGGCACGATGTACGGAAACCATGTTGCCGCCAGACCGGCGAACGAAAACACGAAGATGAGCGTGGTCCACACGAACGGCGCCACCTCGAACTGGCGCCTGAGCGCGCGCAGCAGCATGCCGAAACTCGCCAGCGCCAGCAGCGGCAGCGGCGCGAAGAAATACAGCCCCGGCGTGCTGAACCAGCGCGCGGCGATCGCCGGAAACTGCAGCGGCGTCCATACCGTGACCACCGCGCCGACCGCCAGCATCAGCCCGGCCAGCAGCTGCCCGCGCCGGTAGCAGCCGCGCTGGATGTCGTCCTGGGTCTTGATGATCAGATACGCCGAGCCGAGCATGCTGTAGCCGGCCACCACGCCCAGCACCACGATGATGCTGAATGGCGACAGCCAGTCCCAGATGCTGCCGGCGAACAGGTCGTTGGCGACCCTGATGCCGTTGAGCAAGCCACCCAGCGCGAAGCCCTGCGCGACCGCGGCGAGCAGGCTGCCGGCGCCAAACATCGCGCCCCAGAACGCCTTGCGTCGCGACAGCGCATGAAACTCGAACGACACCCCGCGCAGCATGAAGCCCAGCAGCATCAGGATCACCGGGATGTACAAGCCGTGCAGGATCAGCCCATAGGCCAGCGGAAACGCGCCGAACAGCGTGCCGCCGATCACCACCAGCCAGGTCTCGTTGGCGTCCCAGATGCTGCCCAGGCTGGCCATCATCACCGCGCGCCGGCGCTCGTCGACGAACAGCGACAGCACGCCCACGCCCAGATCAAAACCGTCGAGCACCACGTAAAACACCAGGAACAGGCCGATGATCAGAAACCAGATGCTGGCCAGGACATGGTGCAGATACTGCGGATCGGTGAAGTCCATGATCAGTGGCCTCCCTGCGTGATCGCCGGTTTGGCCGGTGCCGGCGCTGCGCGTTCGTGCCGCGTGGCAATCGCCGGCGGTGTTTCGAAGCCCGGACCCCGGCGCAGCACGCGCGCCATGAACTTGAGCGCCGCAAAGCCGATCACCCCGTAGAACAGCATGAACAGCAGCAGCGACCACAACACCACGTCCGCCGGCAGCTTGCTGGCACCGGCGCTGGTTTTCATCATGCCGTACACGATCCATGGCTGGCGCCCGACCTCGCGCGTCATCCAGCCGGCCTCCAGCGCCGCATAGATCGCCGGGATGCCCAGCATCCAGCCGCGCAGCAGCCACTTGTTTTCGCTGATGCGCGCGGGACTCATGCGCTCGCGTTGGCGCCACAGCAGCCACACCGTCCACAGCGCCAGCAGCGCCACGAACACGCCCGCCGCCACCATCACGCGGAAGGCGTAGAACGGAATCCACACCGGCGGCTGGTCGTCCGGTTTGAAGTGGGTGAGGCCGACCACCTTGCCGGTCATGGTTTTGGTGACGATCATGCTCAGGCCATCGGGGATGGTCAGCGCCCAGTCGTTCTTCTGCTTTGCCTGGTTGGGCCACGCCAGCAGCGCCCACGGCGCGCCGACGCCGGGTTGGTTGGTGTGCCAGTGCGCCTCGATCGCGGCCAGCTTGGCCGGCTGCGTTCTGGCCAGCAAGGCGCCGGCCGAGTCGCCGATGAAGATCTGCAACGGCGCCACCAGCACCAGCGCGATCACCGCCCACTTGAATGCCGGCTGGAAAAACCCGGTGTCGCGGCGCTTGCTCAGGTAATACGCGCTGACCCCGGCCATCACCACCAGGCTCAGCTCGATGCAGGCCACGAACATGTGGCCAAAGCCATAGGGCAGGTCCGGGTTGAACACCGCGTGCAGCCAGTTGGTGATCACGAACTTGCCGTCGACCAGTTTGACCCCGGCCGGCGTCTGCATCCACGAATTGGCGACCATGATCCAGAACGCCGACAGCGAACTGCCGAAGGCCACCATGGCGGTGGCGAACAGGTGCATCTTCGGCCCCACGCGTTCCCAGCCAAACAGCATCACGCCCAGGAAACCAGCCTCCAGCATGAACGCCATGGCGGTTTCAAAGCCCAGGATGTTGCCCATGAAATCGCCGGATGCCGTCGAGAATGGCGCCCAGTTGGTGCCGAACGCGAACTCCATCGGCACGCCGCTGATCACGCCCACGCCGAAGTTGATCAGGAACAGCTTGGTCCAGAACTTCACCTGGTGGAAATAAAACGGCTGGCGCGTCTTCACCCACGCAGCTTCCAGGCCGAACAGCACCAGCGCCAGGCCGATGGTCAGCGGCGGCCACAGGATGTGGAACATGGCGTTGAAGCCGAACTGGATGCGCGACAGAAATTCGGGGTTTTGCAGCCAGTCCATGACAGGCCTCCTGCTGATGCCAAAGCAATGCCGGGTACGCGGCGCGCGCTGGGCGTCGTGCGTGGTGGACCCTGTCGATGGAACTTCGCGCACCGGCACCAGGAATCGGTGCAGAGCACCACACAAGGTGGCTCTGCATGGGTCGCGGCAAGGCCCGTTCAGGGCGGTGCTTGCGTGCGCCGCGCCATCACAGCGGGGCACAGTCTGCTCTGATCCAGATCAAAAGTCTGTCGAATCCGCTGTGGCGTGACGCCGCACGTCATGCGCAGGTCAGTTGCCCGGTTGCGTGGCCCGGCGCCGGCCGGAATCATCAGCGCCAGGGGTCAAGGCACCCGTGCGATGCGCCTGTTGCCGGGGTGGCCGCTGTTTGCCTGCCGCTTCCGCAGCCGGGCGAACATGGCCATCCGATCCGGTCGTGCCACGCGGCTAAACTGCGCGCATGGACGAGCGCGTGCTGCTGGCAACCCTGGGTGATGGCGACACGCATTCCGGCGCGGCGCTGGCGCAGCGCATGGGTGTCAGCCGCGCCGCGGTTTGGAAGCAGATCGAAGCCCTGCGCGGGGCCGGCCTGCCCATCGCGGCGCAAGCGGGTCGCGGTTACCGGCTGCAATGTCCGCTGCAATTGCTCAGTATCGAAGCGCTGCGCGCGGCGCTGCCGCGCGGCGCGGGCGCGGCGTGGCCGTGCATCGAGGTGCACTGGCAACTCGATTCGACCTCCAGCGAGCTGCAGCGGCGCGCGTCCACGTTGCCTTCCGGCAGTGCGGTGTTCGCCGAGCGCCAGACTGCCGGGCGCGGTCGGCGCGGACGCAGCTGGCTGGCGCCGCCGGCGCTGGGGTTGACGTTTTCGCTGCTGTGGCGCTTCGAGCACGGCTTCGCCGCGCTGGCGGGGTTGTCGCTGGCGGTGGGCGTGGCGGTGGCCGAAACGCTGCGTGCACAGGGCGCGCGGGGCATCGCGCTGAAGTGGCCCAACGACGTGCAACAGGATGGCCGCAAGCTGGCCGGCATTCTGGTGGAACTGGGCGGCGAGTTTCTGGGGCCGTGCCACGCGATCATCGGCATCGGCCTCAACGTGTGCATGCCGGCGTCCGTGCGCGCCGGGGCCGGACAGCCGGTGGCCGATCTGGCGGATGCCTGCGCTGGCGTGGTGCCGGCGCGCAACGCGCTGGCCGCCGCGCTGCTGGCGGCACTGGCCGAGGCGCTGGCGCTGTTCGCGCGCGCGGGTTTCGCCGCGTTCGCCGCGCGCTATGCCGTGCTGGATGCGCTGGCCGGGCGCGAATTGAGCGTGCAGACCGGCGGCGAGACCTTCCGCGCGCGCGCGCAAGGCGTCGATGCGCGCGGTGCGCTGCGCGTGCTGCGCGGTGCGCAAACCCTGCTGCTGGACAGCGCCGACGTATCGGTGCGCGCGTGAATCTGCTGCTGGACCTTGGCAACACGCGCCTGAAATGGATGCTGGCCGAAGGTGCGCGAGTGCGAGGCGCGGTCGGCGCGCTGGCCTGGGACACGCCGGATTTCGAGTCGCGCCTGGATGCGGCGCTGGCCGCGTTGCCGCCGCCACGCGCCGTGCACATGGCGGTGGTGGCCGCCGCCGCGCGCGAGGCGCAAGTGCTCGCCTGCGTGCGGCGTGCGCTGCGCATCGAGCCACGCGCGCAGCACAGCGTGGCGACGCTGTGTGGCGTGCACAGCGCGTATCGGGAGCCGGCGCGGCTGGGCATCGATCGCCTGCTGGGCATGGTCGCGGCGCGCGCCGCCGGCCATGCGCCCTGCGTGCTGGCCAGCCTGGGCACGGCGCTGACGCTGGACGCGCTGGATGCCGCGGGGCGGCATCGCGGCGGCTTGATCGTCGCGTCGCCCGCGCTGATGCAGCAGGTCTTGCTGGGCGCGGCCGCGCGCGTGTCCGCGCAAGGCGTGGGTCGCGTGGTGTGGATGGCCGACACGACCGAGGACGCACTGAGCTCGGGCGCGTGGCTGGCGGCGGCGGCACTGGTCGAGCGTTTCAGCGAAGAGTCCGCGCAGGCGCTGGATGGGCAGCCGCGGCTACTGCTGGCCGGTGGCGACGCACCGCGTTTGCAGGCGCTGGTGCGCGGCGCATCGCAATTGTTTCCCGATGCGGTGCTGCGTGGTCTGGCGATCGCCGCGGATGCGCAGCGCGGTGCGGACTGAGCGGGTGAAAAATCGCCCACCTGCCGCGACCGCCGGCAGACGCCCATGCCGGCGCGCGCCATGGGCAAATCCGGGTCATTTGGCTCACTCAACTCCGCGAATGTGCCCACAACGCACCTGGCCACGCACGCCTGGCGACGATCTCAGTACGGCGGTCGATGTTTTCCCCAGCCGCTGTGCGCGGCGTGCCGGGAATCCGCCTCGGTCACCGTTCTTGCCCGGCGCTGTGTCTAAAATCGCCGCATGGTCCTGCGCCTCACCGTGCTGCTGCTGCTGTTGCTCAACCTCGCCGTGGCGGCGTGGTGGCTGTGGCCAGGGCGTGCGCCGACGCTGATCGCGGCCACGCGGGCGGGCGTGCCAACGCTGCATTTGCTGCACGAAGCGCTGCCGCGTGCCGCCACGCCGGCGCCGGCTGCCGCGCCGGGTGCGCTCGCGCAATGTCTCAGTGTCGGTCCATTCACCACGCAGGCCGAGATGCAGCAGGCCTTCGCCGCGCTGGCCGCGCACGTGCCGCGCATCCAGTACCGCGTGGCCGAATCCGCGGTGTCGCGCGGCTGGTGGGTGTATCTGACGGCGCCGGGACGCGAGCAGGCGCTGGCCATGGCACGCGCACTGGCCGCGCACGGCGTGCGCGATTACTACGTGATCACCGCTGGCGAGCAGCAGAACAGCATCTCGCTGGGTCTGTTCCAGGATCCGCACAATGCGCAGCGGCGCGAAGCGCAATTGCGCACGCTGGGTTTTCCCGCGCAGTTGCGCCAGCGCGTCGAGCAGGTGCCGCAGTACTACATCGAGTTCCAGCAGCCGGCCATCCCGGGCTTCACCTGGCAAGCCCATGTCGCGCACGCAGATATCCTGCACGCGCAGACCCGCGCCTGCGATTGAGCGGTCTGGCAAGGCAGCGATGGATGCCGCCCGCGTCAATGCCCGGATACAATGCGCCCGCGCCGCTTTAGCTCAGTTGGTAGAGCAACTGATTTGTAATCAGTAGGTCGTCCGTTCGAGTCGGACAAGCGGCACCATCGCATGCGTCCGTGTGCGCGGTGTCACGGCCCCGACCTTTGGCGCGGCCATCCTGCACCGATCCGTCGCGCGCCACCTTCTCGGGATTCCCATGTCGGCACGCAGCCTGGCTCTCTCCCGGTCGGCGCATGCCGCAACGCCCGGCAAGCAGCACAAGGCCTTCGACGCGCTGGTGCGCAAACTGGAACGCGAGCGTGCCCGTCTGCAGGACTGGAACGACGCGCGCGTCACTGTCCTCCTTGATCCACGGCGAGTTGCCCACGAGGCGCTGGATCGGTTGCGCAAGGCGCTGGTAATGCGCCTGGATGCCCGCTACGCGGATGCGCGCTTCGATGCCGCGGGTCGCACACGCATGCGCGCGACCCTGGTGGCCATCGCCGAGGACATCCTGACGGTCGATGCGGACGCCGAATGGCAGGCCGTGTGGCGGCGGCATCGCGCGGCATCGACTGGCGCGGCGGCTGCAGGCATGGATGACTTGTTCGGCTTCGATCCGGCGCCGCGCGCCGGATGCCGCCGACTCCGCGCAGGAGTTGCGCCGGGCTGAAGCGGCAATTGCGCGATACCGAAGCCCAGGTGGCCAGCATCGAATTCGAATTGCGCCAACTGCTGTCGTGGCCAGCGGCCAGGCGCATCTCGCCGCGGCACGTGCGCCAGGATCTGCAGGAGCTGGCGCAAGCTCTGGCCGGCGCGTGCAGCGAGATCGAGGATCTGCTGGCCCGGGGCGGCGCGTTCAAGTCGCTGAAAGCCTGTCCGCGCGAGCAGGACCGCGCGCGCCGATCGTTCGAGTTCGCGATGGATGACGCGTTCGCCGAACTGCTCGCGGCGATGGTGCAGGCGGCGCCGGCCAAGCCGCCACGGCGGCGACGCTGAGGGCTTGTGTATTTTTCAGCTTCACGGGCTCTGAGCTCGCGCGGCGCTGCGTGGCGCGCCGTCGCCGCGGACGTACAATTCGCGGGTGACCGGCGCCGCTCCGGCGCAACTTGCAGGAAATCGCGTGGACCCTTCCTCCGAAATCGACTACGACGCGCGCCTGGCGGCGCTGGCGGTCGCGTTCGCGCAGGGTCTGGCGGACAAGCACGCCGCGATCGCACGCTGCTGGCGCGCCTGGCAGGCCGGTGACGCCAGCGCACGCGATGAGCTGCGCACGCTGGCGCACCGCCTCGGCGGCGCGGCCGACAATTACGGTTACGTCGCTCTGGGCGAGGCCGCGCGCGCGCTGGATGCGCTGCTGATCCCGCGTCTGGCGACGCCCATCGTCGGCGCCGCCGCGGCCGTCGCTGCACTGCTCGACGCGTTCGGGTTGCCGCCCGAGGCGATCTGATTTCCGCGCGGCGCCCACGGGCATCGCGCGCCCGACTGGAGGAACCGACATGAGTCCCGGCATCGCTGCAACCCCGACCGCGCGCGCGCAGCCACGCATCAGCCTGATCGGCGCGCCCACCGACATCGGCGCAGGGCATCGCGGCGCGGCCATGGGCCCCGAGGCGCTGCGCGTCGCTGGCCTGGCCGAAGCGCTGCGCGCGCGCGGTCTCGAAGTGCTTGATCGCGGCAATTTGACCGGGCCGCTGAATCCGTGGCAGCCGCCGCGCGATGGCTATCGCCATCTGCCCGAGGTGCAGGCGTGGGCGCGCACCGTGGCCGATGCCGTCGCTGCGGAGCTGACGCAGGCGCGGCTGCCGATCCTGCTCGGTGGCGATCATTGTCTGGCGATCGGCTCGATCGGCGCGGTGGCGCGCCATTGCCGCACGCAGGGACGCAACTTGCGCGTGCTGTGGCTGGACGCCCATGCCGATTTCAATACCCATGCCATCACCCCGTCGGGCAACATCCACGGCATGCCGGTGGCGTGCCTGTGCGGTCAGGGTCCGGTCGAGCTGACCACGTTGACCGGCCCGGCGCCGGCGCTGCGCGCGGACGAGATCCGCCAGATCGGCATCCGCTCGGTCGATCCCGGCGAGCGCCGCCTGGTGCACGACGCCGGCCTCGTCATTTTCGACATGCGCTATGTCGATGAGATGGGCATGAAGCGCGCGATGAGCGAGGCGCTGGCCGGGCTCGACGCCGACACGCATCTGCACGTGAGCTTCGACGTGGATTTCCTCGATCCGGGCATCGCCCCCGGGGTGGGCACCACGGTGCCGGGCGGGCCGAACTATCGCGAGGCGCAGCTGGTGATGGAGATGATCGCCGACAGCGGTCGCCTGGCCTCGCTGGACATCATGGAGTTGAACCCGGCTTTCGACGATCACAACCGCACCGCGCTGCTGGCCGTGGATCTGGTCGAGAGCCTGTTCGGCAAATCCACGCTGATGCGCGGTTGAGATTGGCCGGGCAAGCACGCCGGTGCAATGTGTGATGCAATTCACACAGTGGCTTCCGTCACCTTCCGACACACCAGTGAACAATTGTCGCGGCGCGTGGCGAATGCGCGCGCCGTGCATGGTTCGTGCATCAAGGACGGGCAACAACGGTCACCTGTCGTGGCCGAGCGAGGAAGGGCGGGACGGCCCATGCTCAAACATTCCGCTCAAGACATCGCCGAGCCGGGCAGCGCGCTGGATGGCGCCGTGCCCGGCTCGGCGCGGGCCCGGCGCCGACGCGCGCTGACGGCGCTGGTACCGCTGCTGGCCGTGCTGGGCGCGTTGCTGGCCGGCGCGGCCGGGCTGCTGGCGGTGTGGCTGCCGATCGCGGCGCTGGCCTGCGCGGCGGCCGCGCTGCTGCTGCTGGGGCTGCTGGTCTACGGTCACCTGCTGCGCCAGCGCGCGCTGCGCCGCGCCGAGGCCCTGCTGCAGGCTTTCGCCGGCGAGTTGCGCGAACCGGTCAGCCTGCGTGACGCGCAGGGTCGCTTTCTGTTCGCCACGCGTCCGGCCGCGGCCATGTTGGGCGCCGAGCCGGCCGACGTGCTGGGCTATACGGAAGGCGATTTCCTCGATCCCGAGGCCGCCGCCGGGCGTGCCGCCGAAACCGCCGCGCTGCTCACCGAGCCCGGTCGGCTCCCCCTGCGCCGGCGCGGGCCCGATCCGGACGGGCGCATGTGCGAATACCTGGTCAGCAAGCAGGCGCTGGCGCTGCCGCGACGCCGTGCGTTCGGCTTGCTGGAGATCGGCCGCGAAGTGGGCGGCGAGCGCGCCTGGCGCCAGTTCCAGGAGCAGCGCGACAGCGAATGGCGCGCGCTGTTCGAGGATCATCCGCTGCCGGCGTTGATCATGGCGCAGGACGGCGCGCTGCTGGCGGTGAACGCCGCCGCCGAGCGCTTTTACGCTTACGCCGCCGAGGATCTGCAGGCGCTGGGTGCCAATGCCATCGCCGTGGAGCCGGGCAATGATCCCGCGCTGAGCCTGCTGCGCGGCCCCACGCACCGGCGCCGCGACGGGCGCCAGATGCCGGTGCAGGTCACGTCCAGTCCCATGCTGTATGCGCGCCGCGACGCGCGCCTGCTGCTGGTCCGCCCGCGCGAGGGCGCGGCCAGCGAAGGCGAGCTGTACGAGCGGCGTTACCGCGACCTGATCGACTCGGGCATCTGGCTGGTGTGGAGCCATGATCGCGATGGTCGCGTCGTGCAGGCCAACGGTGCGGTCGCTGCGGCGCTGGGGGTCGATGCCGGGGAATTGATCGGGCACCTGCTGACCGATTTCATGGAGCCCGAGGATCACGACGCGGCGCTGGCCATGCTCGAGCGCAGCGCCAGCCGGCGCCGCGATACCGGCGTGATCAGCGTGCGTGGGCGCGGCGGCGAGCGCCGCACCTGGCAGTACCACAGCCTGGCGTATCCCGAGGACACCCCGCCGCAGGTGCTGCTGGTGGCGCAGGACATCACCCTGCGCCAGAACTACGACCGCCAGTTGCGCGAGCGCACCATGAGCGATCCGCTGACCGGCGTGTACAACCGCCGTTATCTGGATGAGTTCGCCGCGCGCAGCGGCGAGCAGCGCTTCGGCTGCATCGTGGTCGATGTGGTCAGCTTCAAGCACTACAACGACGTGCATGGCCACGCGCAGGGTGACGCCATGCTGCGCAAGCTGGCGCAGTTCCTGCGCGCGGCCTGCCGCAGCCAGGACACCGTGGTGCGTCTGGGCGGCGATGAGTTCGCGCTGGTCCTGCCGGATACCAGCGAGGGCGCGTTGCGCGAGATCGCGCACCGGCTGGAAGCGCGTTCCGAAGCGGAACTCGGTTTCGCGGTGTCGGCCGGCTGGGCGATTCGTCAGGGCGATGAAAGTTTCGACGCGACCATGAAACGCGCCGACCTCGATCTGCTGGCTCGCCGCGCGGCCGAGCGCAGCGGGCAGGGCGGACTCAGGCGCTGAGAGACTGCGGCGCAGGATTCGCGACCGGGCGTTGCGCGCAGTTGCATGGATCGCGTCATGCGCGGGCACACGCAGCGCGAACCGGTCGTTCTGGCTCGTCACCCCGCGCAGAGCCTGCCCACGAAGGCGGGGCGGGGATGCGGTGACTTCAGGAAGCGATGGATGACCAGCTTCGCTCTCAATAAGCGTTTCGCGCCGTCGCCTGCGCGGGGCACGCTCTGCGCTGACATGGGGCTCGCGACTCCAGGCATCTAAACCCTCCGCCCCGCCAGCGCATCCAACACGGCATGATGGACGGAACCCTGCCAGGCCTGCGCCCCGCCATGTCGCTGCCTTCGTCTGATGATGCCGATGCGGCGCTGGTCGCGGCGGCGACGCGTGGCTCGGTGGCGGCATTCGAGACCTTGTATCGCCGCCATGCGCCGCGCGTGTTCGGGGTGCTGCTGCGTCTGGCCGGCTACGACCGCGCGCGCGCCGAGGATCTGACCCAGGATGCGTTCCTGCAGGCGTGGCGCGCCTTGTCCGGGTTTCGCGGTGGCAGCGCCTTCGGCACCTGGCTGTATCGCATCGCGGTGAATGGTGCGTTGGCCAGCGTGCGCGCCGCGGGCCATCGCATCACCACGAGCAGCGCGGATGACGGGGTCGATGACGCCGCGGCGGACGCCGGGTTCTGTCCCGTCGAACGCAGCGAACTGCAGCGCGCGGTGGCGAACCTGCCGCCGCGCGCGCGCAGCGTGCTGGTGCTGCACGACATCGAGGGCTGGACGCATGCCGAGATCGCGCGCGCGCTGGATCTGGCGCCGGGCTCGTGCAAGGCGCACCTGCACCGCGCCCGCGCGCTGCTGCGCGCGCAACTGCATCTGGAGGATCGCGCATGAATCACATCGACCCGTCGAACGTGCTGGGCCTGCGCCGCGAATTGCGCGCGCTGGCGCTGGACGAGGCGCCGCCCGCCGCGCTGTGGGGTCGCATCGCCGCGCGGCTGGCACCCGCACCCGCTGCCGTGTCGGCCCCAGTGCACTGGCCCACGCCGTGGCCGGCGCTGGCCGCTGCGCTGCTGCTGGGCGTCGGACTGGCGCTGCTGCTGCCGCAGGCGCTGATGCACCACGAGGATGTCGCCGGATCGCGCGCGCTGCGCACCGCGCTGCTGCAGCTCGATCAGGCGCAGGCCAGCCTCGCTGCCGCGCAGCGCGCGCAGCCGCAGGCCAGCTTCATCACCGGAATGCGCGTGCAAACCGCTTTGCAGCGCGCCGCCATCCAGCAGCGCCTGCTAGGCGGCTGACGCACTTGTTCACGCCGGCACGAGCCGGTCCTGTCCACCCCGAGGAGTACGCCCATGTCCAAGCACATCCCGCAGCATGATCGCCGCCTGGCGCGTAATGTCCTGATCGCGCTGGCCGCGTGCGCGCTGGCGCTGGTGCTGCCGCGCGCGCAGGCCGCGCCGGCAGCGTCAGCCGATGCGCCGCCGGTGCCGATCAACATCACGCGGCCGCTGGCGGCCGATGGCACGGTCAGCATCGACAACGGCGCCGGCAGCATCCAGGTGATCGCCTGGGACAAACCCGAGGTGCAAGTCAGCGGCCAACAGCCGGCCGCGGCCAAGCCGCCGACGGTCGAGAGCAGCGCCAGCCGATTTGCGCTGCGCATCCGCGCCAAGGTCAAGCGGTGCTGGCTGGTAGTGTCGTGCTCGACCACGCTGCTGCCGGTGCGTCTGACCGTGTACGCGCCACGCGGTGCGCGTCTGGACTTGCATAGCGTCAGCGCCGACCTGCGCGCGCAGGGCTTCAACAGCCCGCGGCTCGATGCCGAGAGCGTCAGCGGCGGCATCACCTTGAGTGATGCGCGCTTCGTTGCAGCGCGACTGCATTCGGTCAGCGGCGACATGCAGTTGAACGCGGCGATCGGCCGGCTGGATGCCGACAACGTATCCGGCGACGTGCATGGCGCGGCGCTGGCCTGCAGCAGCGTGCGCGCCACCACGGTGTCGGGCGATATCAGCCTGGGCTGTGCGCAGGTCAATACGGCGGCGCTGAAATCCGTGTCCGGTGATTTGCACCTGAACCTCGGCGCGCTGGCGCCGGCCGGCACGGTGAGCCTGAACACGGTCAGTGGCGATGCACATCTGGGTGTTCCGGCCAGCGTGTCGGCACGGCTGGATCTGGGCAGCCTCAGCGGCAGCATCGGCGGCGCGCTGCCGGCTGGCGTCAGCGTGCAGCGGCGCAGCGTCACGGGCCGTTTCGGCAGCGGCGACGGCAGTTTGCGTGTCGAGACCGTATCGGGCGATATCCGCCTGCAGCAGGGCGGCTGAGCGCGCGGCGTGGGCCGTGTGCGCGGCCCACGCCGGACCCATCACAGGCTCAGCTTGAAGCCGGCGTACCAGGTGCGGCCCAGGGCCGGCTCGATGCCGTAGGTCCACACGCGCGAGTAATACACGCGGTTGAACACATTGGAGACGCCGCCCAGCAGCTCGACGCGCGGCGTGAGGTTCCAGTTGGCGGCCAGGTCCCAGACTGAGTACGCCGGAATACGCGCGGGCAGCAGCGTGCTGCCGCCGGTGCCGGGTTGATCCTGATCGCTGTCCTGCCAGTATTGCGAGCCCGAGGACACGCCGGTGAAGGCGATCTTGTAGTGGCCGTCGCGGCGCCAGGTGATGCCGGCCTTGGCCAGATAGCGCGGCGCGTAGGCGGGCGCCTTGCCGATCTGGTTGGGGATGGCGCTGGCGACGAAGCGCGCGTGCAGCAACTGCAGATTGGCGAACAGCTCGAGGTGCTCGCCATGGTCGTTGCCGTGCAGGAAGTCGTAGGCCAGTTCGCCCTCGAAGCCTTCGTTGTGCGTGTCGCCCGAGTTCTGCTCGATCGAGACGATGGGGCTCAGGTTGATGGTTTCGATGCGGTTGTGGAAATTCATCCAGAACACGCTGATGTCGTAGAACAGGCCGTCGGCGGGGGTGCCATGCACACCCAGTTCGTAGGACAGCACCTTCTGCACCGCGGGTGCCGTGCCCGGAATGATGTTGGCGTGCGGTGAACCGATGTCGAAGAAGCGCACCGGGCGCCAGCCGGTGGAGACGTTGAAGTAGGTCTCGTTGAGGTGTCCGTTGTCGAAGAAGTCGTTGCCGATGCCGAGGCCGAACAGCGGCACGTCGCGCGACACGGTGGTATTGAGCAACGGGCGCGACAGGTTGGGTGGGCGCACCGTCTCGAACACGCTGACCTTCTCGTGATCGAAGCGCAGCGAAGGCACGATGTGCCAGTGATGCCCGGGGCCGAAGCGGAACAGGCTGCTGGCGAACACCGAGGCGTAGTCGGAATGGCGTCCCTGCACCAGCGTGGGCACGCCGCCGGTGGCATCGCGCGGGGCCAGCAGATCGGTGTAGTTGGCACCGCGCAGCGGCGCATCGGAGTGATACAGCGTGGTGCCGAAGGTCAGCGTGTCGCCGGGGCCGAAATCATGGCGCAGGCGCAGGTCGGTGCCGACATAGCGAAAACGCGCGTCCTGGATGTTGGTGACGCTTGGCTGCGGCTGCGGCGGCACCGCCGGGTTGGCCACGCGCTGGGTCAGCTCCGAGGTGCCCACCCAGGCCTTGCCGTAGAAACGCCAGTGGTCGCCGAAGTGCTGTTCATGGGTCAGCGACACGACGTTGCGATTGGCCCACTCGCGGTTGGCCGGTGTGGTGGTGAGATCGGGATTGGCGGCCCACTGCGGGTAGGTCAGACGCCCGGCGTCATTGGAGGCGGCGTCATACAGATGCAGGTTCAGACCCCACTGCGAATCCGTGCTGGGCGTCCACAGCAGGTTGGCATCGACGCCCTTGACGTTGTAGCCGCTGTTGGCGCGCGGACCGTCGCTGCGGTTGATCCAGCCGGCCACGCGGTAGGCGAAGTCGCCGTCGCTGCCCTTGACCACGTTGTAGGTCTGCCAGCCGCCGTCGCTGCCGATCATTTGCTCGGTGCTGGCGCCGAACGGCGCGCCGGCGACCGCACCCTTGGACACGAAATTGATCACCGGCGCCGGCTCCGGCCCGTACAGCAGGCTGTTGCCGCCGCGGATCACCTGCACTTCGCGCACGCCCTGCAGCGGCGGCTGGTAATACAGGGTCGGGAAGCCGATCCAGTCCAGCTCGGTGGGGATGCCGTCCTGCAGCACCAGCACGTATTCGGATTCCTGCGGATTACCGAGGCCGCGGTAGGTCAGATTCACGCGCAGCGGATCCTGCTCCTGCGAGACGATGATGCCGGGCGTGCGCACGAACAACTGGGTGAGGTTGTCCTGCGCCACCGTGGGGATCTGGTCCATGTGCGTGACCGTGGCCTTGGTGGTCACCGTGATCAGCGCGCCGTCGACCTCGGGCATCAGATACTGCAGTTTGGGTTTCCAGAAGGGTTCGGCGTTATGCCTGACCTCGATCTTGGGCAGGGTCAGCGGCGGCTGGTCGTTGGCGGGCAAGGGTGTTTGGCTGCTGGCCAGCAGCAGGGGCAGGGCGGCAAGGATGGGCATGAAGCGCTCGCAGGGGATGGATCGGACGGGGGTGGATCAGGACGGGTTGGCGCAAGCTCAAAGTCTGGATGCACCGCAGGATTTTTATCTTGTAATTAACATTGTCGGGATTTGGAGTCGAAGCAGCCAGGCAAGTTCCTTGTTGTGCCGGCTATTCGCTGGCAGCACCCCGGCTCAGAGCCTGTGAAAAATTCCACGTCATGCGGAATTTTTCATCTCAGCCACTTGCCTGGCTGCTTCGCGTCCGGCCATCCATGGCCTGGCTGAGAGGCTGAAAAATTCACAGCCTCTCAGCCCCGCGTTGCAGCCGCGGCGCGGTGGCGTTGCCAGAGCAGCAGCGGCAACCCGGCCAGCAACAGCGCCGCGCCCCACAGCAGTGTCTCGGCGCCGGTGCCGATCAGCGCCCACAGGCTGTAGACCAGCGCGCCCGCGGCGACCAGCTTGCGGCCCCGGCGCGCCGACGCATCGATGCGCCACCAGGCCAGCACGGTGACGGCATAGGGCAGCAGCGAGGCCGCGGTCGCCAGCAGAATCGTGAAGGTGAACAGCGCGACCAGCGACTGGCTGTAGTGGGTGCTGATCAAGGCGCTGGTCAGCACGCTGCTCAGCAACAGTCCTTGCCAGGGTGTGCCGCGCTGGTCGCGCCGCGCGAAGAACCCCGGAAACAGTCCGTCCTGCGCCGCGGCCAGCGGGGTCTGCGCCTGCAGCAGCACCCAGCCGTTGAGCGCGCCGAAGCAGGAGATCGTGGCCACCACGCCGATGCCGATCCCCGCAGCCGGCCCCCACAGATGGCTGGCCGCGGCCGCCATCGGCGCCGCCGAGTTGCGCAGCACGGCGGCGGGCAGCAGGCCGATCACCACGGTGCAGGCCAGCATGGTGGCGAGGCCGGCGATCAGCATGCCGATCACGGTGGCGCGCGGCACGGTGCGCTCGGGGTCGCGCACCACGCCGGTGGGCACGGTGGCGGACTCCAGACCCAGCATCGACCACAGGGTCAGCGCGGCCACGGCGGTCACCACCGGGATCAGCGACTGGCCGCTGGGGTTGAAGGGCTGGTAGGCGCCGGCGTGGATCCAGCCGAGGCCGATCACGCCGAACAGCAGCAGCGGCACCAGCTTGAGCAGGGTCAGCAGCACCTGCAGATGGCCGGCCTCGCGTACGCCGGCGAGGTTGACCGCGGTGAGCAGCCACAGCGCGCCCTGTGCCGCGATGGCGCCATGCAGCGGCGTGGCGGTGGCGGCCGGCCAGACCGCGCCGAGGCTGCCGGCGAAGGCCACCGCGAGCGCGGCGTTGCCGACCCAGGTACTGATCCAGTAACTCCACGCCACCACGAAACCGGTGCTGTCGCCGAAGGCGCGACGCGCATACGCATAGGCGCCGCCGTGGTTGCGGATGGTCTGCGCCAGCCACGCGTACACCAGCGCCAGCAGCAGCGCGCCGCCCAGGGTCAGCGCCCAGCCAAGCAGGCTGGCCGCGCCGAACGGGGCCAGCGTCGCCGGCAGCAGGAACACACCGGAGCCGATCATGTTGCCGACCACCAGCGCGATCAGCGTCCACAGGCCGAGCGCGCGCGCGGGCGCGGCCGCGCTCATGCGCCGCGGTCCGCCACGTCGCGGTAGGCCCGTCGCAGCAGTTCGTGGAAGTGGTGCACGGCGTTCTCGCGCAGCGGATTCAGGCGCCCGGCGCGGTACGAGCCCGAGGCCAGCCCGCGCTGCACCTGCTCGCACATGCCCACGTCCTCCTGCTGCACCTCGTCGCTGAAGGCCAGATCGCGCGCGCGCCGTGCCTGCGCCTCGGCGCCGGCCTCGGGCGCGTAGTAGAAATCGAACTCCACGCGGCAACGGTCCACGCCCAGCGGCAGCACGCGGTTGGTCTGCAGGCGCCCGGGCAGGATGTTGAGCATGGTGTTGGGGTACAGGAAGTAATACAGCGCCTCGCCATTGCCGTAGAGGTCGGGGGCGCTTTCCAGCGGGCTGTACTGCAGCGAATGCCAGGTCGCGGTCTCGGTGATGTAGCTGCGGTAATCGAGCAGGCGGTTCAAGCCAGGATGGATCTGCGGGACGTGGTAGCCCTCCAGGTAATTGTCCACGTACACCTTCCAGTTGCAGGCCACGTCATAGCTGACGCGATGGTGGAATGCGAGCTTGGCCAGATTGCGTTGCGGTCCGAGGCGGGCATCGATGCCGGCGACGCATTCGGCGAACGGCGGCGCGGTGCCGACGGCCACGAACACCAGCCCCTGCCAGACCTGCACGCCGACCTCGGGCAGGCGGATGTCGGCCGGGTTGAAGTCGGGTGTGCGACCCATTTCCGGCGCGCCGCGCAGCACGCCATCCAGTCCGTAGGTCCAGCCGTGGTAATGGCAGCGCAGCGCGCTGGCGCCGCGTCCGTCGCAGGTGGCCAGCGGTCCGGCGCGGTGCCGGCAGACGTTGTGGAACGTGCGGATCGTGGTCGCGTCGCTGCGCACGACCAGCAGCGGCAGGCCGGCGACGTCGACCACCACGTGGTCGCCGACGCCGCTCAGTTGCGCGGCATGACCCACCAGTTGCCAGCTGCGCGCGAACACCGCGGCGGCATCCAGCGCCGGCAGGCGCGGATCGGTGTAGTACGGCGCCGGCAGCGCCAGTGCGTGATCGAGCGGCTGCGATGCGAGGTCGGCGGGCGAAAGCAGGGCGGTCATGCGCGGCAACCGGTCGGGGCGGACGCCGCAGTATCGCGCGCGTTTGCACGGCCGCACCATCCAGCCGGCAGTCGCCAGAGCGCGCGCATCCCTCGCACGGCAGCAAGCGCGCGTGCCTGCCCGTTACACTGTGGCGCTGTCACATCGCAGAGCTGTCCATGAGCGCACGCACCCGCGTCCTGACCGGCATCACCACCACCGGCACGCCGCACCTCGGCAACTACGTCGGCGCCATCCGCCCGGCGCTGCGCATGGCGCGGGATGCCGGCACCGACGCGTTCTTCTTCCTCGCCGATTACCACGCGCTGATCAAGTGCGACGATCCCGAGCGCGTGGCCGGCTCGCGCATGCAGATCGCCTGCGCCTGGTTGGCCTGCGGGCTCGACCCGCAGCGCGTCACCTTCTACCGCCAGTCCGACATCCCGGAGATCCCCGAGCTCACCTGGCTGCTGACCTGCGTCACCGCCAAGGGCCTGATGAACCGTGCCCATGCCTACAAGGCCGCGGTCGATGCCAACACCGCGCGGGGCGAGGACGCCGACACCGGCATCACCCTCGGTCTGTACAGCTATCCGGTGCTGATGGCCGCCGACATCCTGATGTTCGGCGCGCAGCGCGTGCCGGTGGGCCGCGACCAGGTGCAGCACATCGAGATGGCGCGCGACCTCGCACAGCGCTTCAACCACCTCTACGGCGCCGGCGAGGACCTGCTGACGCTGCCGGAGGCCGTGGTCGATGAAGACGTGGCCACGCTGCCCGGCCTCGACGGCCGCAAGATGTCGAAGAGCTACGACAACACGATCCCGCTGTTCGCCGGCGGCCCGCGCGCGCTCGAGGACGCCATCGCGCGCATCGTCACCGACTCGCGCAGGCCCGGCGAGCCCAAGGATCCGGACAGCAACGCGCTGTGCGCGATCTACCGCGCTTTCGCCACCCGAGAGCAGGGCGATGCCTTTGCCGCCGAGCTGCGCGCCGGGCTCGCCTGGGGCGAGGCCAAGCGGCGCCTGGCCGCGCAGATCGAAGCCGAAATCGGACCAATGCGTAAGCGCTATGACATGCTGACCGTCCATTCGGATCAGGTCGAGGAAATCCTGTTGGAGGGCGCCGGCAAGGCGCGCGAACAGGCAAGGCCGTTGCTGGACACGCTGCGTCGGGCGGTGGGCCTGCGCGCGCCGCGGCCGGCATCGGCGCCGGTGATGCGCCCTGGTCCCTCCGTCCTCGTCGGCCGCTTCGTCACTTTCCGCGCCAAGGACGGGCATTTCCATTTCCGCTTTCTCGGCGCCGATGGCGCCGACCTGCTGCTGTCGGTGCCCTTCGACACGCCGCAGCAGGCCGGCAACTGGATCGGCGTGCTGGACAAGGCCGGCGGCGCGTCCAGCTTCGTGTGGGGACGGCAAGGCCTGCACCTCGAAGCCGGCGAGCACGTCGGCGGCCATGCCTGCGCGCTGTGGTATGGCGACGAGCGCCTCGCCGAATCCGGTCCGTTCGCGAGCGCCGAGGACTGCGAGGCCGCGCTGCGGCATTTGGTGGCGGAGCTCGAGGCGCGCTGGCGCAGTCTGCAGGCCGGGTGATGCCAGCAAGATGATCCTCGCCGCGTGCCCCCTGCCAGCTTGCGGCCCATGAGCGGCTTCACCGACACCTTGCGCGAAATCCTGCACCGCGCGCTGTCGCGCGGGGCCACGCCGGCCGCCAGCGCCGTGGAAAGCGCGGGCCCTGCGTTCCTCACTTCGCCGGTGCGCGAAACGCGCCATGCCGAGCGCGACGATCTGCTCAGCGCGGGTCTCGGACGGGCGGGCTTGGTCGGGCCGCCGCAGCCGTTCGCGGACATGCTGCGGCCCACGCCGGAGGAAATCCGCCGCCGCGCCATCCAGATGAGCTGGAAGGGCATCGCCTGGTTGCAGCCGCTGGCTGCGGCCGATACCTATGGAGCGCTGGGCGCGGTGCCCGGCCGCGAGTACAGTGCGTTCGCGCGCGTGCCCGGCGCCCACTCCACGCACCGCGTGCTGGCGCAGGTGCCGGATGCTTTCGATCGCAAGGCGCGCTGCCTGGTGGTGGCGCCGGCATCCGGCTCGCGCGGCATCTATGGCGCCATCGCCGTGGCCGGTGCCTGGGCACTGCCGCGCGGTGCCGCGGTGGTCTACACCGACAAGGGCGCCGGCAGCGGTTACTGGGATAGTGTGGAGTGCACTGGCGTGGCGCTGGACGGCACGCGCGCTGCGGCGGGCACGTGTGAACTGGAGTTCGAGCCCGCGATGCCGCTGGCCGGCCACGACGCCATCGGCGTCAAGCACGCGCATTCGGGCGACAACCCCGAGGCGGATTGGGGACGCCATGCCTTGCAGGCGGCGCGCTTCGGTCTGGCCATGCTCGACCGCGCGTTTCCCGCCGAGGCGCCGTTCACCGCGCGCAACACGCGCATCCTCGCCGTGGGCATCTCCAACGGCGGTGGCGCGGTGCTGCAGGCCGCGGCGCTGGATAAGGACGGACTGCTCGCCGGCGTGGTGGCGGGCGAGCCCAACATCCACGTCGCGGGCGGGCGCGCGCTCTACGACTACGCCACCGAGGCGGCGCTGTGGTTGCCCTGCGCGCTGCTCGATCCCTTCTTCGACAACGTGCCCGGACTGCGCGCCAACCCCTTGCTCGCCGCCACGGCAATCGCGCGCGGCGCCACCCTGCAGGCGCAGGGCTGGCTCGACGCGGCAACACCACATGCGCAGGCACGCGCGGCGCTGGCGCACTTGCGCGCGCAGGGCTGGCAGGATGCCGCGCTGCGCAGCGCGGCCCTCTCGACGATCCTCGACCTGTGGCGCAGCCTGGCCGTGCTGTACGCCGCCGCCCACACCCGCAGCGGCAGCGGCCCCATGCCCGGCGGCTACCAATATGCGGCGCCCGACGGCCTGGGCCATCCGGCGCCGGCGCCCGAGCTCGTCGCCGCGACCTGGTGGAGCGATGCTGCCGGCGTTCCGCCCGGCCAGGGCGTCGCCCTCGTCGATACGCGGCAGGCCGCACCCGACCTGCATGCGCCCGGTCTGCTGGCCCTGCGCGCGCTGTGGAGCGGAACCGACGTCGCCGCGCGAGCGCTGCGTGCGGGCGCGGACGCGACGCGTGGTGCGGCGCCGCGCGGCGGCCTGCCGGTGATCATCGTGCACGGCGCCGAGGATGGACTGATCCCGTCCGCCTTCAGCAGCGCGCCCTACGTCGCGCAGGCACGCGCCGCGGGCGCCCTGGTGAGCGCGTGGACGGTCAGCCCGGCACAGCACTTCGATGCGTTCCTCGGTCTGCCCGGCATGGCGCAGACCTACGTACCGCTGGTGCCCTACGTGCACCGCGCACTCGACCAACTGTGGTCACACCTCGTCCATGGCGCCGCGTTGCTGGGCGACCTGCGCATCGACGCCGTACCAGGCCTGTCGCCGACCGCCGCCAACCTGCGTCTGCCCGATCGCGGCTGACCCCGAAGGGCACAGTCGGACTCGACGCGTCGGCCGCAGCCGCTCTGCTCCCTGTTGGTCCTGTCTCCGCCTTGCAAACACGCCGCGGCGCTCGCCCATTTGGTCGGCGAGGCTGTTGATGATTCGCGCCGCCGCCTCGCTGTCCTCATGGCATCCGTTTACACCGCGTTGACGCGAGCGGTCCATCTTTCTACACCAAATTTATACGCCGGCAACTAGCCTGCCGCCGGTGATTTTTCGGTGGAGATGGATCATGGATTTGTTTTGTTTGGGCCTAGCCACGGTGTGCTATCTGGCGCTGGTGCTGCTCGTGCGCGGATGCGAAAAACTGCAAGCGAGGAAGTGAAATGAACGCACTCTATGTGTTGGGCAGTGTCATCACCCTGCTGCTGTTCCTCTACCTCGGCTATGCGCTGATCCGCGCGGAGGACTTCTGATGACACTCGAATTCTGGGCGCTGCTCGTCGCCTTGCTCGTCGGCTTGGGGCTTGCCATCAAGCCGCTGGGTCTCTACATGGCGGCCATCGCCGAGGGGCGCCTGCCGCGCGTCCTGCTGAGCTTTGAAACGCGGTTGTTCCGATTGGCCGGCGTTGATAGCTCCCAGGAAATGGGCTGGGGTGCTTATGCCAGAGCCCTGCTGCTGTTCAATTTTCTTGGGGTGCTGGCGGTGTATGCGCTGCAGCGCCTGCAGGGATGGCTGCCGCTCGACCCGCAGCACTTCGGCGCGGTCGGTCTTGACTCGGCCTTCAATACGGCAATCAGCTTCGTCACCAACACCAACTGGCAGGGCTATGCGGGCGAAAGCACGATGGGCAACCTCGTGCAGATGGCGGGACTGGCGGTGCAGAACTTCCTCTCTGCCGCGACCGGCATCGCGGTGGCGTTCGCGCTGATCCGCGGCTTCGCCCGGCGTTCCTCGGCGACGATAGGCAACTTCTGGGTCGACGTCAGCCGCATCACCACCTATGTGCTGCTGCCGATCGCTTTCCTCATCGCGATGGTGCTGGCCAGCCAGGGCGTCGTTCAGAATTTCAAGCCGGACCAGACCGTCGGGCTGATTGCTCCGGTGACCTACAGCATTCCCAAGACCGACGCGCAAGGCAATCCGGTAAAGGACGCCAAGGGCGCGCCCGTCATGGTTGCATCGCAAGCAACAACGCAGACCCTGCCGATGGGGCCGGTGGCATCGCAGGAGGCAATCAAGATGCTGGGGACCAACGGCGGCGGTTTCTTCAACGCCAACTCCGCGCATCCTTATGAGAATCCCAACGCGCTGACCAATTACCTCGAGATCTTCGCGGTGCTGCTGATCTCGGTTGCCCTGACCTACACCTTCGGCCGCATGGTCGGCGACACGCGGCAGGGCTGGGCGCTGCTGGCAGCCATGGCCTTGATGTTCGTGGTGGCTGCGGGCGCGGAAGCGCATTTTGAACAGCAGGGCAACCCCTTGCTGGCCAGCCAGCATGTCACACAGAAAGCTACCGCCTTGCAATCCGGCGGGAATATGGAGGGCAAGGAAACCCGATTCGGAATTGCCGGAAGCGCCATTTTCACGGCCGCAACAACGGGCACCTCGACCGGCGCGGTGAACTCCATGTTCGACTCCAACACGCCCTTGGGCGGAATGGTGCCGATGGTGATGATGCAGTTGGGCGAAGTGGCGCCGGGCGGCGTGGGAACGGGCCTATACGGCATGCTAATGGTGGCCTTGATGGCGGTGTTCATCGGTGGCCTGATGATCGGTCGCACCCCGGAGTATCTCGGTAAGAAGATCGAGTCGTACCAGATGAAGATGGTCGCCATTGGCCTGCTCATCTCGCCCCTGCTGGTGCTGCTGGGAACCGCCATTGCCGCGGTCGTTCCTGCGGGGCTGGCGGGTCTGGCCAATCCGGGGGCGCATGGCTTTTCTGAAATGCTCTACGCCTACACCTCGGCGTCGAACAACAATGGCAGCGCGTTTGCCGGCCTGTCGGCGAACACCCCTTTCTACAACCTGACGCTGGGACTGGCCATGTGGTTCGGGCGCTTCGTGTCCATCGTCGCGGCGCTGGCGATCGCCGGCTCCCTGGCGTCGAAGAAGCGCCTGGCCGTCTCCAGCGGGACCATGCCAACCCACGGCGCGTTGTTCGTCGGTCTTTTGATCGGCACCGTGTTGTTGGTCGCCGGGTTGACCTTCCTGCCGGCCCTGGCCCTGGGGCCGATCGTTGAACACCTGATCTTGTGGGGCGCGCATTGAGCGCCCCACGCGGAGGACTTATGTCACGTCACGCACTGCCACTGTTCGACCGTGCCCTGCTGGGTCCAGCGCTGGCCAGCACGTTCCGCAAGCTCGACCCGCGCATCCAGTTTCGCAACCCGGTGATGTTCGTGGTGTACGTCGGCAGCCTGCTGACCACCGGTCTGTGGATTCAGGCGCTTGGCGGACATGGCGAGGCGAGTGCCGGTTTCATCGGCGCGATCACGGTCTGGTTGTGGTTCACCGTGCTGTTCGCCAATTTCGCCGAGGCGCTCGCCGAAGGGCGCAGCAGGGCGCAGGCCGCGAGCCTGCGCAGCGCGAAGAAAGCGGTCATGGTGAAAAAACTGCGCGAACCGCATTACGGCTCGTCTTGGACCCTGATCGACGCGGAGGATCTGCGCAAGGGCGACGTCGTTGAGGTGCTGGCCAAGGAAGTGATTCCTTGCGATGGTGAAGTGATCGAGGGTGCCGCCACGGTCGACGAGAGCGCCATCACCGGTGAGTCGGCCCCGGTGATCCGCGAATCCGGTGGAGACTTCTGCTCGGTCACCGGCGGCACCATGGTGATGTCCGATTGGATCGTCGTGCGCTGCACCGTCGACCCCGGTGATTCCTTCCTCGACCGCATGATCGCGCTGGTCGAAGGCGCCAAGCGGCGCAAGACGCCAAACGAGATCGCGCTGACCATCCTGCTGATCGCCCTCACCGCGATCCTGCTCATGGCGACGGTCACCTTGTTGCCATATTCGATCTATGCGGTCAATGCCGCCGGCGTCGGGCGTCCGGTCACCATCACCGTGCTCGTCGCGTTGCTGGTCTGCCTGATCCCGACGACGATCGGTGCGCTGTTGTCGGCCATCGGCATCGCCGGCATGAGCCGCATGCTGGGCGCGAATGTGGTCGCGACTTCGGGCCGCGCGGTCGAGGCAGCCGGCGACATTGATGTGCTGCTGCTGGATAAAACCGGCACCATCACGTTGGGGAACCGGCAAGCCAGTACCTTCATCCCGGCGACCGGGGTCGACGAGCGCGAGCTGGCCGACGCCGCGCAGCTCGCCTCGCTCGCCGACGAAACCCCCGAGGGACGCAGCATCGTCGTGCTGGCCAAACAGCGCTTCAGCTTGCGTGAGCGCGACCTCGAATCCCTGCACGCCACATTCATTCCGTTTTCGGCGCAGACACGCATGAGCGGCGTGGATCTGCCCGGCCATGAAATTCGCAAGGGTGCAGCCGATGCCATCCGGCGTTGGGTCGAAGCCGGCGGTGAGCGCTGGTCGGACACCACAACCGCCGCAGTTGACACCGTGGCGCGGCGCGGCAGCACCCCGCTGGTGGTCGCCGAAAGCGTCAAGGGCCGCTTGCGTGTGCTTGGCGTGGTCGAGTTGAAGGATGTGGTCAAGGAAGGCATCAAGGAACGCTTCGCCCAGTTGCGCAGCATGGGCATCTATACCGTGATGATCACCGGCGACAACCGTCTCACCGCAGCTGCCATCGCCGCCGAGGCCGGAGTCGACGATTACCAGGCCGAGGCCACGCCGGAGACCAAGCTGGCGCTGATCCGCAAGTACCAGGCCGAGGGCCGCCTGGTCGCGATGACCGGCGATGGCACCAATGACGCGCCGGCGCTGGCGCAGGCCGATGTCGCGGTGGCGATGAACAGCGGCACGCAGGCCGCGCGCGAGGCCGGCAACATGGTCGACCTGGATTCCAACCCGACCAAACTGATCGAGGTGGTCGAGGTCGGCAAGCAGATGCTGATGACCCGTGGTTCGCTGACTACCTTCAGCATCGCCAACGACGTGGCCAAGTATTTCGCCATCATCCCGGCGATGTTCATGACCACCTATCCGCAGTTGGCCGCGCTCAATGTGATGCGCCTGGGTTCGCCTGAGTCGGCGATCCTGTCGGCGGTGATTTTCAACGCCCTCATCATCGTTGTCCTCATTCCGCTTGCGCTCAAGGGCGTGAAGTTCCGGGCACTACCCGCCGCGGTGCTGCTGCGCAAGAACTTGCTCGTCTATGGCCTGGGTGGGACTCATCCTGCCCTTCATAGGCATCAAGGCAATTGACCTCGTGCTGAACGCCCTGCACCTGGTTTGACCTGGAGACCGCAATGTTGCGTATTTTTCGTCCCGCGTTGACACTGTTTCTCGCCCTCACGGTCCTGACCGGGCTCATCTATCCGCTGGTCGTTACTGGACTGGCGCAAGTGGTCTTTCCCTGGCGCGCCAACGGCTCGGTGATCGCCGTAGGCGGCAAACCGGTGGGATCGACCTTGATCGGGCAGGCGTTTTCAGCGCCGCAGTATTTCTGGAGCAGGCCGTCGGCCACCTCTCCCTATCCCGACAACAGCTTGGCATCCGGAGGCTCCAATCTTGGGCCAACCAATCCGGCATTGCTCGATGCGGTGAAGGCGCGCATTGCCGCGCTGCGCGCCGCCGATCCTGGCAACACCGCACCAATCCCGGTGGGTCTTGTCACGGCTTCAGGCTCCGGCTTGGATCCAGACATCAGCCTGGCTGCAGCCGAGTATCAACGCGATCGCGTGGCGCATGCCCGACACCTGAGTCCGCAGCAAGTGCAGGCGCTGATCAACCGTGAGGCGCACGAGCCCTGGCTCGGCGTATTCGGCGAGCCTCGGGTCAATGTGCTGGCGCTGAACCTGGCGCTCGACAAGCTCGACGCAACGCACGTCAACTGAGCCCGAACCGCACCTCTCTCCCGACGCTGCAGGACGAACCGCGCCGTGGCGCGATAGGCCGCGCCACGTCCGCGATGGCCAGGCCGACCGCCGAAGCTGATCTTTTCCCGGAGAACATCGATGAACAAGATCACTCTTGGCGCCTGCTTGGCCGCTGCATTCGGCCACGGCGCTTGCGCCGACGCCCAGACCGTTGCTGCCCCGGCTGCGCCCGCTGCGCACGGCCTGGGCGCGGTGCTGGCGAAAATGCCCGGCCTGAGCATCACGGGGTATGTGGCCTCGACCTACACCCATTTCGACACCACTCCGGCGCTGCGAGCCTTCGACACCAGCCAGAACGGCTTCCGGTTGAACCAAGCAGCGCTGACCGCGGCCTATCTGCCCAGCTCGGGCGTGGGCGCACAGGTCACGGCAATCGCCGGATCGGACGCGAAGATACTGCGTCAAGGAGAGACCTCGCCGTTCAACAGTACCTCGGGCCAGTTCGACCTGGCCAACGCCTTCGTGCAGTACGCCACCGGCCCGGTCACGATGATGGCCGGCAAGTTCTCCACCCTGGCCGGCGCCGAGGTGACCAACCCAGCCTTGGATGCCAATATCTCCCGTTCGCTGCTGTACTCGGACATGGAGCCGACCACTCACACCGGGCTGCGCGTCGTCTACGCGGTCAACCCCGCGCTGATCCTGACCGCAGGAGTCAACAACGGCTGGAACTTCACCTCCTCACCCGCCGGCACCTCCAAAACCCTCGAGCTTGGCGCCTCTGGCGCGCCGAGCAAGATGTTCTCGTATTCGGCGGCCTTTTATTCCGGTCAGTCGCCGCTGTTCGGCGGCAGCGCCAACGGCACCCTGCAACTGCTCGACCTGGTGGGCACGATCAACGCCACCGACGCGCTGAGCTTCGAGGGTAACCTGGATATCCTGTCCAAGGACGATTATCTCGGCCCCGGCATGGGCACGGGCAAGGGCAAGGCCAACGGGGTAGCGCTGTACGCCAACTACAAGCTCGCCGAGCAATGGATGCTGTCGGCGCGCGGCGAGTACATCGACGACAAGGACGGACTGATCACCGCTATCGCCGGCAACAAGCTCAAGGAACTGACCCTGACGGTCAACTACATGCCCGTGAAGAGCCTCAAGCTCGCCGCCGAGATTCGCCAGGATCGCTCGAATCACCCCTATTTCCTCAAAAACGGCGTCGCGGTCAACAACCAGACTTCGCTTGAACTGCAAGCCGTCTATTCGTTCTGATCGCGGTTGTTCGCGTATGTGGGTGACATTTGCGAACTTCTGCTGATCCTGCTGGCCATCACTGTCCCGCTCCTGTTTGCCTGCGCAATGCTGGAGTTGCAAGTGAGGCCCAGCCGCAGTTCGATGAGTGCAAAGTCAAGCCCCCTTTCCTGATCGGGATTCGGCGTGAGCTCGATTCCTCGGATTTGCTGCCTGAGACGCATGCGATCCATCATTCACCGATGAACCCCAATTGCCATGACTGAAGAGGATCGCCCCGACCCCGACGCACTGCTGCAAAAGGCGGAGCAGGACGAGTTGCGGGAGAAAAGGGGCAAGCTCAAGATTTTTTTCGGCGCCGCTCCCGGCGTCGGCAAGACCTACGCGATGCTGGCGGAGGCGCAGCGCCTGCGTGAGCAGGGCGTGGACGTGGTCTGCGGCGTCGTCGAGACACATGGCCGCGATGAGACTGCCAAACTGCTGGTAGGGCTCGAGTGCCTGCCGCAATCCCAAATTGACAGTGGCAAGCGGACCATTCGCGAGTTTGACCTCGCGGGGGCTTTGCAGCGGCGGCCCGGCGTTCTCCTTGTCGACGAACTCGCCCACAGCAATGCTCTTGGCAGCCGGCATCCGAAGCGCTGGCAGGACGTCGAGGAACTGCTGGCGGCCGGGATCAATGTCCACACCACGCTCAACGTCCAGCACCTGGACAGCGTCAGCCACATCGTCGCCAGCATCACCGGGGTGAAGGTCCGCGAAACGGTACCCGACCGCTTGTTCATGATGGCCGACGACGTGGTTCTGGTCGATCTGCCGGCTGACGAACTGTTGCAGCGACTGAAGGAGGGCAAAGTCTACGTGCTGGCGCAGGCGGCGCGCGCGATTCACAATTTCTTTCGCAAGGGCAATCTACTGGCGCTGCGGCAACTCGCCTTGCGGTTGACCGCCGAGCGCGTCGACAGCCAGATGCGCAGTTACCGCAGTACCGAGGTCGGCGGTGCCGTTTGGGGCGCCTCGGAGGCGCTTTTGGTGTGCATCGGCCCCGACAATGGGCAGGCGCTGGTGCGCGCAGCGGCGCGTCTGGCCGAGGCGCTCCACGCCCGCTGGAATGTGGTCTATGTCGAGACGCCGGCTCTGGCCAAGCTTGCCGAAAGCAGGCGCTCCAGCATATTGAAAGTCTTGCAGTTTGCTCGTGACCTCGGCGCGCATACCGCAGTGTTGTCGGGACCGAAGCCTGCCGCTGCCGTGCATGAATACGCGCGCACACACAACCTCAATCGCGTCCTGCTTGGACGCCGCCCGCCACGCCCCTGGTGGCGGGACATCAGGCACGTCTCGCTTGCCCGTACGTTGGACCATATCGCGCCTGATATCGATCTCATCCTGATCGCGCCAGATACGCAGAACGAAGCTCCATTGCCGCATGCCGAGGTATCGGTGGCCGAGCGACCACCGTTGGCGTGGCGCAGATACCTATGGGCGCTTGCGATATGCGCTGCTGTAACGGTTCTGGCGAGCCCATTGCGGTTTTATTTCGATCTGTCCAACGTCGTCATGTTGTTCCTGCTCGGCGTAGTGCTTGTTGCGCTGCGGCTGGGGAGAGGTCCGGCGGCGCTGGCGGCGGTCGCCAGCGTTCTGGCGTTCGACTTCTTCTACGTTCCACCCCGCTTTTCGTTCGCCATCAGCGATGTGCAATTCCTGTTCACCTTCGGCGTCATGCTCGGAGTCGGGTTGGTGATTGGACACCTCACGGCGAATCTTCGCCACCAATTGAAAGTGGCTAGCCAACGCGAGCGCCGCACCCACGACCTGTACTCGCTCTCGCGCGATCTCTCCAGCGCGTTGACCGCTGAGAAGGTAGTCGAAATCGGCTTGCGGTACATCAGGAACAGCTTTCGCGCGAGTGCCGAGCTGTTACTGCTGTCTGCGGACGAAAAGCTCTATCCGGTGAAGGGCGGTGGAAATTCAGTCGTGCGGTACGACATCGACGTCGCGCGCTGGTGTCTCGACCACGGTGAAGCTGCTGGGATCGGTACTGACACGTTACCTGCGTTGCCTTTGCTGTATCTGCCATTGAAGGCGCCGATGCGTACGCGCGGCGTGCTGGTGCTGGCACCAAGCAATCCGCGCCTGGTGTTGATTCCAGAGCAGCGCCGTTTGCTCGACACTTTTACGACGCAGATCGCAATCGCACTGGAGCGCCAACATTTCGTCGCCGTGGCGCAGGACACGCTGCTGGCGATGGAGGCCGAGCGTTTGCGCAATTCGTTTCTGTCTGCGCTGTCACACGATTTGCGCACACCGCTGACGACACTGATTGGCTCCGCCGACATGCTCAAGCTGCAAGCCGGCAAGGAGTCCCCTGGGTGGAGTGGACATGCGGCGGCAATTGCGCAGCAGGCGCGGCGCATCGCCAGGATGGTCGACGATATGCTCGAGATGGCGCGCCTGCAGTCGGGCAAGGTCAATCTGCGCAAGGACTGGCAATCGATCGAAGAGCTGGTCGGCAGCGCGCTGCGGGCGGTCGATCAGGATCAACTCGCCCAGCATCCGCTCGACATCGATGTGCCCGCCGACCTGCCCCTGGTTCAGGCCGACGCTGCGTTGCTCGAACGCGTTTTCATCAATTTGATCGACAACGCGCTGAAATACACTGTGCCGGGCACCCGCTTGGGGGTAAGTGCCCGCGTTGCCGCAAAAACCGTCCAGGTTTCGGTGTGGGATGCCGGGCCTGGCCTGCCGCCGGGGCGCGAGGATTTGCTGTTCGACAAATTCGCCCGCGGCAATGCCGAGTCGGCGGTTCCGGGAGTCGGCCTCGGCCTGGCGATCTGCCGCGCCATCGTCGAAGCGCATGGCGGTTCGATCCGCGCGGAAAACAGGCTGCAGGGTGGAGCGATGTTCACATTCGACCTGCCGCTGCAGCCCGCGCCGCGGTTCGATCCCGAAATCGACGAAGATGCACGTCATGGAAAACCGTAGCACGGTCCTGATGGTGGAGGATGAGGCCGACATCCGCCGCTTCGTGCGCACCGCACTTGAGGCTGAGGGCCACCGCGTGTACGAGGCCTCGACGTGCGAGCGCGGCTTGATCGAGGCCGGCACGCGCAAGCCCGATCTGGTCATCCTCGACCTCGGGCTGCCCGACGGCGACGGCATGGACTTCCTGCGCGCCTTCCGCAGCTGGAGCAAGGTTGCGGTGATCGTGCTGTCGGCGCGCAGCGATGAGCGCGTCAAGGTTGCCGCTCTCGATCTCGGCGCCGACGACTATCTGAGCAAACCCTTCGGTGTCGCCGAACTCCTGGCGCGCGTACGCGTCGCGCTGCGGCGGCACGGCGCGGCAGATACGGAGGGTGTGGTCCGTTTCGGCACGGTCACCATCGACATGAACAAGCGCGCCGTCAGCAAGGGAGGCGAGGCAGTGCACCTCACGGCGATGGAGTTCCGTCTGCTGTGCGCCATGGTGCGCAATCCCGGTGCCGTGCTCACGCACCGTCAATTGCTGCGTGATGTGTGGGGGCCGAGCGCTGTCGAGAACGGCCACTACGTGCGCGTGTACATGGGGCGGCTGCGCCACAGGCTGGAAGACGACTCTGCACAGCCCCGTCATTTCCTAACGGAGACCGGAATCGGGTACCGGTTCCTGCCCTGATGCGAGTCCGGAAGCCGGATCAACCTGCGCATCGACGCAGTGTCCGGCCTGCCGCCGACCGCAGCCAACCTGCGCCTGCCCGATCGCGGCTGACGCCGAGGCACAGTCGGACTCGACGCGTCGGCTGTGGCTGCACCGGCGCGCATGAACGCTGGCCAACACCTACAGAACCACCGATACATCAGGGTTCCAGGGGCCTGCGCGTGTTGCGACGGTCAGGGGCGCCGGAGTTGGCACAAGCATTGCTGTTTGTGCGCTACATGACATTACTCGGGAACCCATCAATGGGACTGTTCGACTGGTTCAAGAAGCAGGAAGCCACGACTCAGAGCGCGCAAGACGGCGCGGCGGCCAAGCCGCTCACCTTCGGCGAAGGCGAGAAACAATTTGGCGGGCTCGACCTGAAGGCTGCACTGGAGGCCCACTCGGCCTGGAAAAAGCGCCTGCGCGATGTCATCGAGGGCAAGGAGGCGATGCCCGAGATCGGCAAGGTCGCGCGCGACGATCTGTGCTTGATGGGCCAGTGGCTGCATGGCGAAGGCAAGCGCCAGTTCGGTGATCTGCCGACCTACCAGAAGCTGCTGCAGACGCATGCCGAGTTCCACCTGTGCGTGGGCGAAGCGCTGTCCTGCCATGCGTCCGGCGCGCACGATCAGACGGCGAAGCTCGAGCGCGATGTGCGCAACCATTCCGACCGCGTGCAACTGGATCTCGTACGCCTGTTCGTCAGTGCGCGCGCGACCGGCAAGGCGGCCTGAGCCGCGGAAACCTAGCAGCCTGTCGGGCTTTGATGGTCGAGGCGAGAATTCGGCTGTGCGAGGACAGATTTTCGACGATTCGCCGCCCCATAGTGGTTC
>JGI20133J14441_1000665_pt1 | contig 31367 bp, 37 predicted proteins | sample RS3BMetagenome_FD_14441 | JGI IMG/M metagenome (IMG submission 14441)
GCAGTCCGAATTTACGCCTGTGGACATCAAGACCTCCGTAACCTTTCTCAAAAGAAAGGGAACGAGTCTGGTGGAAGAAGCAGGAAGCCCCATCCCGTCAGGGCGGGGCAATTCACCTATAACCAGATGTGGGATTTATGCGTAAAGGGCGAGATCGATGAGCTGGGGACTCAGAAACAGACTCTCAAGGATACTGAATCCAAAGAGTCGTAGGATCGTTATGCTTGCGGTTGATCACGGCTACTTCCAGGGTCCAACGACGGGGCTTGAGAATCCTCGTAGAACTTTGCGACCGCTGATCCCTTATGCCGACAGTCTTATGCTAACTAGAGGCGTTTTGAGGACGTCAGTTCCTGAAGACCTATCGATACCGATCGTGCTTCGGGTGTCGGGGGGGACGAGCGTACTCAAGGAACTTTCCGACGAAGGGATAACAACTTCAATTGAGGAGGCCATTCGTCTGAATGCGGCAGCAGTGGCTGTATCGATCTTCGTGGGCGGCGAATTTGAGAGGCAAACCCTTCTGAACCTTTCGAGGATGGTCGATGAAGGTGAAAGGTATGGTATCCCGGTTCTCGCGGTGACGGCTGTCGGAAGGGAGATGAATAGAGATGCCAGGTACCTAGGACTTGCCACAAGGATAGCTGCCGAGCTTGGAGCGCACATTGTGAAGACCTACTACTGCGACGGGTTCGCCAAGGTGGTTGACGGATGTCCTGTACCTGTTGTGATAGCTGGGGGGAAGAAGATACCCGAAATTGATGCGCTCAGGCTCGCGAGGAACGCAATATCTGAAGGGGCAGTGGGGGTCGACATGGGGCGGAACATCTTCCAGTCCGATTCTCCGGTGGGTATGATCAAGGCGGTCAGAGGTGTTGTTCACGAAGACCTGGATGTTGATGAAGCCTTCAGAATATATTCCGAGTCAAAGGGACAGATAGTGGAGGAGGGTAAACAGGTTATTGATTTGGAGCGGCACCCTCAACAGGAGAGCGGACCGGTTGGCGGGCAAAATTGAAAGAACGTTTCGGTGAACAGTCTGACCAACCTGATTTGTTGGTCAGATGTTCTGCCTGACGATGCAGTAACTGTCCTGAAACCATAAAGGTCTGTGCCAATGGTGTATGGACATCTCCTTCCTTCTTTGATGAGAGCGTCTTTCTTTATCACCTCTGAAATTACCTTTGAATATATGTAAGGCATTACCCATGATCTTGACGACCTCCCGCAGCTAAAGCTTGCGGAATTCGCATCGTCCCGGGAATTCTTGTCCTTGCTTCTTAGAAGGAGAATTATCGAAGTTTGACGCTTCGTTTGTGAATGTAAGCTTTACGTTAAAAATCTAGGCAGAGGAAGAATCAAACCCTTCTTTCCCACCCCTTTATTGTGTATATTCTGTAACCCGAGCTGTTATACGGATCTCTTTCAGCCATACCCTCCGCCTCGGCCAGGTTTGATGCGTTGAGGATATAGAGGCCTCCTGAACCGTCTGTAAACCTCCCTGCAATTTCTAGCTTCCCCTCCTGTTTGAGCTTCCTAAGATAGTCGAGGTGTGAATCGCCAAGCTCCTTGGATTTTAGTTCAATTTTACCGGGAGAGCTGATCACAATGAACTGAGGCATGCCTTTCTTTCAGGCGTACAAGTTTTTGTGCCTCCTTTTATACCTTGCAAACTTGGCCAAGCGCCTTTCAGCTGGCACTGAAACTTCGAATGTTTGGGCGGACATCGTTTGTTGAGGTGAACGGCTTTGTCATTTTATCTAACGGGCAGACTTAATTTGGTGAAAGATGCGTACAAAGGCGCATGCCCGAGTCGAATTTGAGCGCAACTAACGAAGGGAAAACACCAAAGCCGATCCTTGAACTTATTCTGAAGAAGATGGGTTCTAGACGTAACGAGATAGTGGTTGGTCCCGGTGAAGGAGTGGACGCTGGGGTTGTGGATCTGGGGGCTGGGATGATGCTTGCTGTGTCGACAGATCCAATGACTTATATCCCGGAGCTGGGCCCTGTTGATTCAGCTGCTCTGTCTGTACGCTCTCTTTTGGCAGACGTCGCTTCTTCGGGGATCCCACCAAAGTACGCTCTATTCTGTCTTAACCTGCCGACGTCCATGAGGAACCGTGACCTTCTGAGATACTGGAGGACACTTAGCGAAGAATGTAGAAGGGAGGGTATAGCGATCCTTGGAGGACACACGGGAAGTTATCCTGGGGCCGATTACACAATAATAGGTTCGGGCACCGTTTTAGGAACAGGACCTAGAGAGCTTCTGTTCAGAAGGAACATAGAAGAGGGAGACGATATAATCATGACGAAGACTTCGGCAATAGAGGCGACGGCGTTGCTGCCAAGGCTCTTCCCCGAAGTGGTTACAGAAAAATTAGGTAGAAGGTGTTTGGTACAGGCAAAAGGTTACCTCTCATCCCTCTCTATAATGAATGATTGCAAGGCAGCGTCATACGTTCACAAGATAGGACTCGGGATCAGTGGAGTACACGACGCGGCCGAAGGCGGCATCGTCAAGGCGGTTTACGAACTGGTGAGAGGCAGAGATCATGGTGCCAAGATTTATAGACATCTTGTGCCTGTTTCAAACATCACCCTAAAAATATGTCAGCTTTTTGGTGTCGACCCTATTTTTACATTGGGACAGGGTTCTCTTATCATAGCATGCAGACATGACGATAGAGACGATGTGCTGGACCAGCTTCGCCAAAGGGGTGTACCCTGTTGCATCATAGGCGAAGTCACCGGTAAGGGTGAAGGTGTATTCGTCTGCGATGGAGAGAAGGAGAAGCAGATATCAGATTTTGCTGATCCGTACTGGGAGGTGTATCAAAAATTCAAAGGATAGAAGAGTATGATTTAACTGTTCTTCCGCAAGAGGCCGGGATCTTGTATAACGCTGACGGAATTGTACTACTTACCTACGTTACATGTGTAAGCCAAGATTCGTACCTTGGTTCCTTTCCATGAACCACTTCGTTGTAGAGTTTCTGAAATTTTTTCGTGATGGGATACTGCCCGTTCCCTATCTTTCTCCCATCCACTTCACGTATAGGTGTAATCCCAGCGGCTGTACCAGTGTAAAAAAGTTCATCTGCAGTGAATATCTCTTCCCTTGTAAAATCATTTCTATGGAAGGTATAGCCAAGGTCCTGGACGAACCTTATCACGGTATCTCTTGTTATCCCTCTTAGTATGCCCGAGCTGGCCGGAGGTGTGCTCACGACGCCATCCTTAACCCTGAAGATATTCTCCCCAGGTCCTTCCGCTACCATCCCGTTTGAGTTCAACAGGATTGCTTCGTCATATCCGGCGGATGTGGCCTCCATTTTGGCAAGTGCAGAATTTGCGTAATTTGCNGAGCATTTCGCCTGNGGTGGAAGGGACCTCGAATCAACCCTTGCCCAACTTGAAACCATCGCTCTGACCCCCTTCTCCTGTCCTTCTTCNCCAAGGTAAGCCCCCCAACTCCATAACGTAACGGATACCTGTATTTTGCACTGGGTTGGGTCCAGTCCCATCTGGCCGTAACCTGAAAATGCTATCGGTCTAATGTACGCCTCCCTTACGCCATTTCTTTTGATGAGGTCCACGCATGCGTCGTGTATCTGCTCAATGGTGTATCCCAGATCCATCCTGTAAATTTTTGCACTGTTGAAGAACCTTTTCAAATGGTCGTCAAGTCTGAAGACGGCAGGGCCCTTCGGTGTATCAAAGCATCTTATCCCTTCGAATATTGCGTACCCGTAATGAAGACCGTGGGTTAGGACATGTATTTTTGCTTCGTCCCAATCAACAAACTTCCCATCCAGCCAAATATACTTCAGGGAACTTATTCCTACCATGAAGGTAGGTAAGAGGAACCATATAATAAATGCCGTTTATCGGTTGAGCCGTCAAAGAGTAATGTGAGCCTAAAATTTATGCCAAGCTTCATTTTGTACTCTCTATATCAAAAGAGGGAGCGTAGAATAAGCCAGATGTTGCTGGGATGCTCGGTGATTCTCCTTTTTGAATAGGAGTACCAATTGGTGCCGTAGGGGAGATACGTCACCACCCTGTATCCATCAGAGACAAGACGTTCCTTCATTTCGTCGCGTATTCCTTTAAGCATCTGGAACTCGAACTCCGACTTTGAATCCCTGGCGAGCTCCTTCGCCTTAGCTATCAACCGAGAGTCATGGGTAGCCACAGCAACCCTTCCTCCGGCACGGAAGATTTCCTCCAGAATTTTTACATAATTCTGCGAGATCTGGTACCTTTTTGTGAACGCTATTTCTGAGCTCTCCCTGTATGCGCCCTTGACCAGCCTTATCTTTCCTCCCTTCTCCAGAATGGACATCGCATCAGCCTCGGTTCTTTTGAGATACGCCTGCAACGCAACACCGATAGCCGGAAAGGAGCCGATCAGCTCCATGTAAATAGAAAGTGTGGCCTGTGTGTATTTGGAACTCTCCATATCGATCCAGAGAAACTGCCTCAACCTTGATGCCTCTTCGCTTAGGAGGATCAGATTTTGCCTTACTGTCCCATCATCGATCCCGAGCCCCAGCTGGGTTAGCTTAACCGATACACATGCGTCCAGCTTTTTTTCGTTGATTGCTCTTTGAAGTTGTAGATATTCCTGTAGGTGGGCAGAAACCAGCTTCGGGTCAAGTATATCTTCCCCTAGATAGTTCAACATAACTCCCTGCCCCTTTAAATTCAATACTCGTGTTACCTCCAACGCCTCGGCCGAACTCTGCCCGGCTATCCAACGTTTTGCGACACGGTAAAGAATCTGGCTCATTAATCATTCACAATCGATCTATTATCGATCCTGACATCCTCTAAAGAGTGTGGGCTTTCTGCGCTACATGGTAAAAACATGTGAAAGGCGACTTCGTTAATATTTGGGTTCCTATCTTTTGGGCACAAAATCTGTTTGCGTTTTCTCATATCATGATGAGTCATTTCGAACGCTTGCCCCTCGTTCTTGAAGACCTGAGCATGCCTTCGAGCCTTTCCAGCCTCTCCTTTATGAGACGGTTTTCGTCTCGAACCTTTTCAAGGTCGTTCCTAAGTTGCCTCAGCTCATCTGAGGGTGTCTGGGACCTTAGACTGTTCAGAGCTTCATAAAATGACCGTCTCACACGACCGTCAACCTCTGAAGCCAGTGCAGCCTCGATATCCTTCGCCGCGTCGGTATCCTTCCTTTCAACAATAGCCTGTGCTGCAGCCGATCTCACCCTGAACCATTCGTCCCTAAGCAGCTCCACCAGCAGATCCTTCACACGTCTGTTGGTATAACCTAACTTACCAAGAGCGGCAGTGGCTGCCTGCCTTACCTGCGGTGGAAAATTTTTACCTGTCCGCTCGATGATCAGATTGACGACGGTTTCTTTGTCAAGATTCGCAAGCCCTTCGATCGCACCAACCTGGATCGTCTCGTTAAATGAAGGCCTGGACATAGCCTTGATGATCACCTGCTCATATTGCTCATTTTTCATCTTGCCAAGGCTACGGGCAAGCTCCCCTTCAACAAAGTAACTGCTGTCTCCCTTTTCGAGCCTTGATGCGAGCACGGAGGCAACGTCATCACTCTTTATCTTCCCGAGCGCTTGCACAACGGCCCGTCTAACCTTTGGATGCTCTGCATCAATACAATCAAGGAGGGCGACCTTGGCTGCCTCGTTACCGATTTCGCCCAGCGCCTTGGCGCACTCCACTCGTACCCCCCAAAAGGGGTCGGACAGAAGCGATCTTTCCAGATGTTTTACAGAAGTTGAACTTCCATCCTTTGCTAGCCCCTTTGCAGCGCTTATTCTTCCCGCCACTCCATCCTTCTCCAGTTGCGCCACCATCATTTCAACAGGTCTTTCAAACTGTATGGTGCCCAAGATGGAAAAATCGGGATCGATAGATATGTAGATCGGCTTCCTGTTGAATGGAATGTAGAAAGACTGGTCTTTGCCTTCTACTCGTAGGTATCTCTCGTCAACACCGTCGCCATAATCGATACGAATTTTTAGGTCTAATCTGAATGCGTCTGAATCCTGATTCTGCTTGACCCTGACCATCACCCCGGATGAATCCATTCCTGAGAGCGAAACAGAGAGCTCAGGATGCCCAGGCCTGTAAAGCCACTGCTCAAAGAATCCATCCAAGTTGATCCCTGTCGTTCGCTCTACGGCCCTCGCTAGGTCCGTCGTTTCCACGACCCCGAACGCGTTGTCTCTGACGTACCTTTGGATTGACCTGAAAAAGTCTCTATCCCCCAGCTTGAATCTGAGCATATTCAGTACCAAACAACCCTTCTGGTAGAGATGCCGGTCGAATATTTCACTAGGGTTCTCATAATAATTCGTAACGATCGGTCTCGCGTAATGCTTTTCATATTCATCGAGGTAAACCGAAAGATCGTCCATGAGTGCGTATACGTACTCGTCCTTTCCTCTACTGTGCTCCTGGTAAAGCTTCTCAAAGAAGGTTGCAAAGGATTCGTTCAGCCAGGCATGGGACCAGTGTCTGCACGTCAATAGGTCACCAAACCACATGTGTGCCAGTTCGTGAGCTACTAGGGGGACACTGGAATAATCTGCATGCGCCCGCTCGTCATGTAGTGTGGTATCTGTGAGGGTGGTGGCCGAAGTGTTTTCCATCCCCCCGAATATGAAGTCGTTCACTACCACCTGAGCGTATTTGTCCCACGGGTACTTCATCCCTGTCTTTTCCTCAAAGAATTTTACCATCTTGGGTGTTTCCGAGAAGCTTCTCCTTGCGTCCTCCTCTCTGCCGGGGTACACATAATAAAGAAGTGGAACACCATCAACATCCTCCTGAAGAAGGACGTATTCACCCACAACCAGACTTATCAAATACACACTGTGTGGCTTCTCCTGAGACCAGTGATAGGTTTTGGTCCCTTTTTCCTTGTCCTCTACGACCGAAACAAGTTTTCCGTTTGAAATGGCTGTCATCCTTTCTGGAACCGTGGCTATGACTTCGCTTGAAACTTTCTGGGCCGGGGCGTCTATGCATGGGAACCAGTAGTGTGAAAGTTCGTCCTCACCCTGAGTCCATAACTGAAGAGGCCGATTTGGCCTTTCCTTCGTAGGTTTCCGAAAGTAAAGCCCTTTCCTCGGATGACCATGATAGCCAACCAAGACTTCAATCTGGTCATCAATTTTGGTGGGCGAAGGAAGGTGAGCAATCAGCCTTTCACCCTGGTGTTCGTACGGTACTCTATCGGTTCCCAAGGAGACGTAATCCACCTCAAGGTCCGCAACGTCCAGTTTCAGCTCCGTAATCCCGTCCCTCTTCGAGGAGAGGCGGAGCAAAGCTTCCCCTAGGATCTCCTCAGTTTCAAAATTTGGTGTTAATTTGATCCTGATATGACGAAGTTCAAGAGGTCTGTCTGGGGCATAATGAGGGTAGGACTGAGGCAGAACGAACGGCTTTATGGATGAAGCTGCACACTCTTCCATAGCTGCTTCAGATTCACGCACGTTTCTGCCCAGACCATGAGACTTATTTAAACGGTTTTCATCGAATGAAATTCATTTGTGGAGCTTCGTATATCTCTCGTATTCCTCCCAGATCGCATCTTCAACCTTCTGAAAATAGAGCCTTGTGGCCATAGGCATGTTTGGTAGGTTCTTTTCGATCGCCTGAACCAAGAAGGGTACAGCCCTCTTTGACGCTTTGAAGTTAAATTTCATCGGTAGAAGCTCATCCTGAATTACCTGTATCGTCCCCTTTAATTCTGCAGGCGCCAGTTCTATCGCATCAGCCTCCACGATTTTACCCCAATGTGCAAGAACCTCGAAATCAAGCCCGGATTTCAGGTCTTCAATCTGTTTGGCATACTTCCTGATTGTGTCCATGGAAAGAAGGTCGTCTGACATGTGCCTTGGGGATAACCAACGAGGAATTAAGCATTGACCTTATTCAGCCGAATTTTCTCTCAAAGGTCCAGCAGGAACCTTATACGATAGATGTCGTTGATTCTGGAGACCTCCATTTGGTGATAGGTAACTGCTTTGACTTCGCGTCTCAACAGATGGCGGCCAGGGTCGAAAGCCTCCCCTTCGAGGCGACCGGTGAGCATCAGGTAGTTACCATTCCCACCTCCACTAGTTCGTATCGTTATCGAACCCTTAGGCAGAATCAGTCTTTCAGTTTCGAATCTGATCAGCACGTACTCTAACCACGAATAAAGTAAACCCTCGAGGTCGATATCTTTGAGAGCGGGTACATTGACGGTGATTCTCCGTTTCACCCTTCTGAGGTCGGTAATAACTGAGAGCAGGCCTGCTGCGGAGGCGAGAAATGCTGCTTCAAGGCTGGGGCCCCACGCCTCAATCCATGCGTCGGACATGTGGGCTAACTGCTTGTGACCAGTTGCCTTCAGATTGACCGCCCCCATCTTACTTGTCCCTCAGCCTGATTTAACTTTCGGGGGTTTAAGGGGGCGAAAGTCAAATCCCATTCCGTGAGGGAGGGGATGGATAGTCCCCTTACAGAAATTTTTGTATGTTTCGAGATAGGAATGATAAAGGTAGGAATGGTGCAATCCGAATTTACGCCTGTGGACATCAAGACATCCGTAACCTTTCTCAAAAGAAAGGGAACGAGTCTGGTGGAATAAGCAGGAAGCCCCATCCCGTCAGGGCGGGGTAGTTCACCTACAGTCACTGACTTTAGAGGTGATACATCAGTTATTACTTATGAAGGAGAACGTGGAGGACGCTGACGCCGGGGAGTGCCGGGGTTCTTTGGAGCCCGAAGGCAGAGTGGACTAACGCGCGGGCCTTGAGTGGTCAAGAAAGGATAGCCCGTGGCCCCTTGTGGGCCTCGTGGGTTCAAATCCCACCCCCGGCGCATAACCTGATCTACTTTTTTGGCTTCGTCAAAATCCCAATTCCTGTATCCAATGCTGCACAGCGTGCCTTGGCGTATGTGTCAGCCCACACTATAAGTATAACATCTCCCTCCCTCAGGGTTAATCTTGAACAGAGATCAGCAGCCATCTCTGGGTGCTCCTTGGATAGGTCTGTAAGACCTGGCATGACTAGTCTCCTGCCATCGTAAGCAAGTACAAGTGCCCCCTTGGCACCCTCCCTTACAGCTTGGTCCCTCTCATCAAGACCGTTTGTAATTTTATCGGATGCGTAACGCAGCAGAAGTCCGACAGATAAGCCGGAAATGGGTAGGTTAGACGGTGGCTCGAAAAACTCCATACTGTCTCTTATCTGATTAAACAGTTCAAGGCCGGATGGCGTAAGAGAGCAACCAGCAGCCAGAGTTGAGATAAGGCCTGAACTCTTCAGCCTCCCTATTATGGTCCTCATAGCCCCCTCGCCCACCCCTACGTCGGCTGCTAGCTTTTTCCTGCCTACAAAACCGTTGCCAAGCGCCAAGATTGTCAACAGAAGGTGACATAAGGAAAATGATGCGGCAGGCCCCTTGGGCTGATAACTGCTGAGCGAAATCAAACGGTCAAGCCACACGGTTAACGAATATATGCAATACATATAAAAGGTTGGTTAATCTGTTCACCTTTCCACGGATCTTCTCGTCATATCTTAAATTATGTCTAGCCCGATATATCTACGAATTCGCATTAAAACCTCAGACGTATGGATATCACATGAGGGGCAACATATGTCTGGAATTAGTACGCTAGACAAGGTCGTCCTTTGTCTGCTTCAACTACGACTTTGGTGCTCATGCGAAAGGGTGGAGAAGAAAGCTGAGATTTTATCGCCGAAGGCATCATAACAAGTCGTGAACTCTCCACGTATGAATGATGTGGGCTTCTCACTTCCTCGACCGAACTTGCTTATCCAGTTATGGATAAGTAGGGGCTAAGCCTCTGTGAGTGTCTGTTCCGGACCTGATTCAACTATGTTTCTTGACGCATTGACATCCCTATCCAGAACTAGCCCGCATCTTGGGCATACGTGGATCCTTTAAGACAGAGGCTTTCGAATTATCTCTCCGCATCCAAGCCTATAGTCCAAGTCAAGTGGCTAGATTCCGGTCTTTTATTATGGTTTCAACACGGTTCCAATCAACCTTTGGTGTTGAATACGGGAACCGAACAAATATACCCTCCCTCATTTTCCATTTCGAGAACTTTTCAAGAGCGATCGAGTGAGGGGGTGAATGTACGAATTTGCTGATCGACTCATCTTCATCCCATACGGAAACGGTAACATACTCTGACCTCAGGAAGTCGGCTTTAAGGCCAAAAGAGATGACTGATTGATTTTCCCTTAATTGGACGAGGATTCTCCTTACAAGTAGCAAAAATCGCAAAGTATAACGTCTTCGCAAGGGAAGGAATGTGACAACTACTGTAAACTGCCCTCTTTTTATCGATTCTGCGCGGTCTTTCAGATATTCTTCATACTTCATTTGTTCAGAGATTCGAAATTTCATATATACATCTTGTGGTTTTTAGGCCCTGTAGACACTCTACGAACAAAGAATAAAATATACTTGCAATCTTAGTCGCATCGTACACTGTTATCTTGAACCTCATTTTCAATATTCTGAGCCTTTGTTGGGCATGGCCTGAACTTATACGTCACCATTTCTGCTCCTCACTTAGTTCGGAGAACTCTCGACGTAGTATCCTTGATGCTTGTACCTTTATCCCAGCAACGATTCTGTTCGGCGCTATCGTTGGAGGTGCCTGTAAAAGAAGATGAACGCGGTCTGGCATGGTTTCAAGAGTAATGGTTTCACAGCCAAGTTCTCTTGCCCTTTCTTCGATTAACTGTTTGAGATGTTTCCTTATCCTCCCAGCGACCACCTTCCTCCTGTATTTAGGATAACAGACAAAATAATGTTAGCTCATGATGTGAACGGAAGTTTGGGAGGAGAGGTGACCCCTTTATTTGCTAATCCTGCGGGATTTCAAAAGAGTTGTTTCATCTTTTAAGAACTGTCGGTAGCTGTATGTATATATACTGGATGGTTTATCCATCCCGCATGCGCTCCGTCAGGAACTTGGCCCTGATAGCAATATTTGTATCAACAATAATTGCTACGAATTATGGCCTTGCTCCTTTTGCTAACGTAAAGCTCGAGGATGTCCTTGTCTTCGTATCTGCCTACCTGCTCGGGCTCAGGGTAGGAATCACTGTAGCTGTTCTTGCAGAAACCATATGGGGAATAGCCAGTCCGTATGGTTTTGGGGGCCCTATCATTCCATTTCTTGTTGCTGGTGAACTTCTTTATGCCGTGGTTGGTTCCATATCTTCTCAAATCGTGCGTACAGAAGGCAGACCAATATCATCCCAAAATGTGTTGCTTGGGGGTATACTTGCGGCTTGCGCGCTAGGTTTTGATATTGAAACTAACGCTGCAACAGCGTTCATAGTTTCAGGTGTAAGGACGACCTTCAACGAGGTGCTGGATTACGAATTTGTTGGCATCCCCTTTATGATCGCTCACGAGTTGTCTGATTTCATCCTGGGAACGCTGATAGCCCCCCCTGTCATAATTTACGCCAGGAAGCTGCTAAAGATCCATGATAACAGAAGCAGAACATTCCTAACCGAGGGGTTGGGGGTGACCAGCTGAATTGCCAAGTCGCAAGGTCAATGGTGTCATAGCAGCACTTGTTGTGCTACTTGTGCTGACATCTGCAGCCACCGGTTACTATTATTATATGTACACAAACGTCTCCTCCAACAATTCAAAGCTTCTTGCAGAACTCTCGTCTGCGAATTCGATATACCAGAATGAAACTGCCAAGTACCAACAGCTTGTTTCAAATTACAACAGATTGGATTCGATGTACAACGGTTCTATTGAATCCTTCGAGCAGATGGCAGCTGTTTACAATGAAAGCGCAGTTCAGTTCTATCTGCTCACTTCCACATTTGAAAACCTTTCCTCAGGTTACAACAGTACTTTGTCTTACCTTGTCCAGGCGGTCTCACAGCTGAACACAACAGAACTTGCTTATGCTTCGGCGACGTCTGCCCTTAGAAGCCTGTGGAATCAGTATCAATACGCTTTACAGCAGTACAGGTTGAGCGAGAGCGAGTTCTTGAGTCTAACACACAGGTTCGATGCCCTCGCCGCCAACTTCTATTCCCAATATCTCAACGCATCATTCGTCCCTGTAAAGGTACAGCAGCCCAGTGGTCTGCCACTGTTCAGCTATAATATGCTGATCGACTTCGGCAACGGAACGATGATATGGTACAATGGAACATCATTCCAGCCAGGCTGGAATCTATATCAGGCGACGCTGGTTCTTACCGGGGGAAGGGTTGACGCGACCTGGTACCCGCAATACGGTGAACATTATGTTTATGGTATAATGGGAGTTGACAATACACAAAGCATGTTCTGGTTCCTGTGGTCCTATTCGTCAGCAGGTTGGAACACCACACAGGTTGGAGCAGACGATATTCAGGTGGTGAACGGCTCTACCTACGCATGGACGTATTGTGGAATGAATTCACAGTACCAACCAACCTGCACCCCCTGAATGGGAATTAAAGAAGAATTGTTTTTTCTATGTCCTATTCAAAGGTGGCTTCACAAACCGTAGGTTAAGTTAAATCCTTCCTGTTCAGCCGGGTGTGGCAGAGATGGAGGAGTCAGACGAGAGGAAGAAATTGGCTCAGCTGTACGAGCAACGCAGGGGACTTGTGGAGCAGCTCAAGAAACTCAGGGCAAGAAAGGAGGAATTGGTTGCCGAGCTCGACGATCTGGCGGGGAAGCTACAAGGTGAAAGGGAAGAGTACAAAAGCCTGAGGGAAAGATTAAGGCTCCTAAACGAAAGTAGAAGAAAGCTGGCCGACGAGATAAAAGACTCCAAAAAGAGGTTCAAGGATGCCGCTGCTCAGCTGAGCAATATGAAACCTGCTCTCAGGATGCACGGGGAAGATATGGAGAGGGAGTTAAAGGAACTCGAATGGAAGATGCAAACCCAGACACTAACAAGGGACGAGGAGAAGAAACTTCTGGCTAGGATGAGGGATATGGCCTCGATGATCTCTACCTGGAAGAGGGCCTACGAGCTAAGGGACCAAGCGTCCAAACTCGACAGAGAGCTTGATGAGAAGGCCGCGACCTTGTTTGATGTGAAGGCTGATAGACAGGAGGCAATAAAACAGATAGAAGAGCGCAGGGCGAAGATGGATGAATATACAAAGGCTGGAAAACAGGTTTACACCGAAGTTGAGAGTCTTGTTCAGGATATTTATGAACTGGAGAACAAGTTCAGGGAAATCACAAAAGAAATCGAACAGCTAAAATCCAAGGTTGAAACCGAAGAGAGGATCAAGAGGCAGGAAAGGCGGGAGGCCCATCTCGCAGCCAGCAAGGAAGCGATCCAACGGGCCAGAGAGCAGGCACTTGAGAAGATGAGAAGGGGTGAATCTATATCCTTTTACGACCTGAAGCTACTTTACGACGAGGATAACGTAAAGTGAGTGAACACCAAAGGTCAAATCGTCACGAACTACTTATATTATCCGCTTTCCTCAGAAGGGGCAGTTGGAAACGCGGCATCAGCAGAAGCTACTCGTCATCAACGTGGACCGGGATGACGACCTTGGTAGAAAGGCAGGGATACTGACTCCTGTGGTGGGTCGTCAGCAATGCCTAGACGCGGGAGTTAAGCTGATGCTTGTTGATCCGGAGGAAGCCGACGCAAACGCAATTTGTGCGGCTGTTGGCGAGTACGATAAGCTAAAGGCGAAGGGGTACGAATGTGAAGTTGCCATAATTTCTGGTACGGAAGACGGGGGGTTTGACGCCGACCAGAAGATGCTCAGGCAGGTTCGTTCTGTGGTGGATGCGATACGGCCTGAGGGTATAGTTCTGGTATCGGATGGGATGGACGACGAAATGGTGCTTCCTCTTCTCACAAACATAGCGCCTGTCGTGAGCACGAGGAGGGTGGTAATCAAACACAGTGCAAGTGTGGAGGAAAGCTACATCATACTCGGCAGGTACCTGAAGATGCTGATTTACGATTCAAGATACTCAAAATATTTCTTAGGGATCCCTGGGATACTTCTCGTACTGTACGGAATCTTCAGTTACTTCAACCTTTACGTGGATTTTGGTTACATACTGGCCCTTGTCGTGGGTGGTATCTTCGTCTTCAGAGGTTTTGGATTCGACACGATGCTGAGCAACGCAAGAAAACGAACTTTCTTCCTCGCAAGGTTCTTCGCCTTCCTCGCGTCCCTGATCATTCTGATAGTTGCGATCATACAGGGATACAACGCTGTCACTCAGCTCTCCTTCTGGCCTCCCTCTTCGGGCACGGTCCTCTACCAGCACCTTGGTCTAGTGGCAGGCGTATTCATGACAAATTCGGTCCTGCTTGTTTGGGTGGCAATCGCAACGAACATCGGGGTTGACGCGGTATATCATGTTCTGAGGAAGTCAACAAAGGTGGTTAGAGACCTGATAGCCATGGCTGCTCTCGTGCTGATGTACTCCCCTGTGCTTGTGCTTGCAGGGCTGTTCGAGAGACCGACAAGCTCGGCTGTGCCCATTGTTTCACTCCTTCTCGCTGGACTCGCTGTCCTACTCGTCCTGATTTACGTCGCGTACGGTTTCGTGTTCAGCCGACGGGTGTCGGCTCATGACAAGGACTGAAGATTTGCTGAACTCAGCTCTCAGGTACCTTGGAGTGTACAGGCTGTACACCAAGCTCCTTGAGTCCGAGATAAGGGGGGGACCGATGCCGAAACATATAGGGGTAATACTCGACGGTAACAGGAGGTGGGCCCAGGAAAGGGACTACCCTGAATGGATGGGTCACGTTTTCGGGGCTGACAAGGTGGAGAGTTTACTGGAGTGGTGCCTTGAGTACAAGATTCACTCCCTGACTCTCTTTGCTCTCTCCACAGAAAACCTCGCCAGAGACCCGGAGGAGTTAAAGAATATATTTCAAATAATAGAAAATAAGCTACAGAAGCTGATAGATGGACAGTACGTACACAAGCACAGGGTTCACGTAAAAGGGCTGGGTAACCCGGACGTTCTGACGCCAGGGGTCAGGTCCAAGCTCGAGATCCTAGAAAAAGAGTCTGAAAATTACTCTGATCTTTACCTTAACTTCGCGATAGCCTATGGCGGTAGAATGGAGATAGTTCAGGCAGTGAGGAAAATAGCGGCAGAAGTTTCTAAGGGAATCCTCGACCCTTTGAGCATAGATGAAAAGAAGTTCTCAGAGTACCTTTTCACATCATTCCTTCCGGAGCCTGATCCTGACCTAATCATACGCACATCAGGAGAAGTCAGGCTCAGTGGTTTTCTGCTTTGGCAATCTGCTTACAGTGAACTTGTATTCATGGATGTGTACTGGCCGGGCTTTCGAAAGCTTGACTTCCTTAGGGCCATAAGAACGTACCAAGGAAGACAGAGGAGGTTTGGGCATTAAAAGGCACCAACGACAAATTCTCTCTTACCACAAAGATGAACGAATGCTATTTCAAATCTCATTTCGGGAAACCTTTCCTTTATCCACATTCTTCTTACTTTTCCTTTTAACTGACTTTAAACTGTCCATTAGTAGGTCTCTCGCAACTCTGAGACTGTCAAGAGCAGAGCCTAGATCGTTTCTCTCGATTAATCGCTGTGCCTCTCTGAGCAGTTCAGCAGGTTGCTTGTTCGTCTTTACGCTTCTTCGCTCAGTTTCGTTCAGAAGCAAATCCTCCTTAAGCTGAAGTTTAGCGATTAGCACAGCCAGCTCCGTATGAGAGTAGGCCTTCCAGATTGAAAAATAATCTTCCGCTCCGGTGTCAGCAGCCTCCAAGGATCCTATGGCCGTTTCTATCTCATCCATCAGGTTGACTTCGTCGTCTTTCATACCGAACGCTGGTTATCCCTGGAGTTAATCCTTTCTTAATCGTTGTCTAAAGGAATGTGGGACGGCGTAGGAGATCATCTACTTATCGCTAAGGCTTCGGAGCTTGTTGCCGCTCTCCACATCCACCCGTGGGTGGAGTTTAATTGAAACGCAACGATTGGCTGGCTTACAACAGCTTGAAGTGCTCGGATTTACCGAGTACTTCTGTGTTCCTTCAGGCATTCAAATCCGGATGCAACTCAAAACCACAATTCTTACCAAAATAACGCAGAAAGCCCACACTCTTTAAATGTGGGATGAGTGCGCGTTGATACAGCCCTTTTTAATACATCTTTGAGCGCATAGCTCACGCTTGCTAAGAAGACGGTTGAAGCAAAGATACTGGAGCTGAGAGAGTGAAAGAGACAGTTTCTCGAAGAGGAATTTCAGAACTATTAGAAATATCTGAGAGGGGACAAGGGCGTTGAAAAGAGAGGCGGGATGAACTGTTCTGTAGTATTATCTTCTCCGATATCGGAGGAAGCAAAAACTAGGGAAGCGAAGATTATCAGAAGAGGCAAAGACTGGTACGTCTATATCACAATTCAAAAGGATGCTATATGAAAAAGGCAGCCTACCAATCCTTCCTACTGCTTAAATATGGAGGGATTTGTTTAGATGGCATGCCCAAAGGCAAAGGAGAACCGATCTTCAGAAAACTGCAATCTGTAAGGGAACTGGCCAGACTGGCTTGCGCATTTGAACGTGTCCCCCGGCCAACCTTCGGTATTCTTGTGGATGGGAAGTACGCCCTCTCTGTGCACTCCGAACAGCTTGGTGAATCCCCTGTTTTCTTTTATGCCATGGATGACAGAATAGACCAGTTTCTAAAGTATAAGCTGGAAGACGAAATGGAGGAGGTCACTCAATCATCCGAAGCAACAGACCCTAGGTACCTCTACTCCCCAATACTTGCAATAAAATCCGTGCCTGAAACGTACATGAAATCGCTGATGAAGAGTGGCACCGGCCTCTCCAAAGCTTCCTCCATGGAGCTTTCCGACGTTGTGAGCCTTCTAAAGCTGTCCTCATACAGGGTGTTGATCGACGAGGCGCCTGCTCCACTGTACCTTGGAAAGGATAAGGAAGGATACAAGCTCGGTGCATACGTGCACATCGGTGACTCGGACGGGAGCGATATACTGTTTTTTGTAAAGATAGATTCCGACCCACAGAAGAACTTCGTCCGTTACGATCCTCAGAGGCCATCAGCCTGGTCCTACACCAACAGAACAGGGGAGCATGGTTCATACTACGCCAAAATAATAAGGCTGGCCGATTCAACCGACGGAGTCGAAGAAGCTGAGGAGTAGTAGGACGAACAGGTATTAGGTCAGTCTGCAACACTTTTATACATGAGTTTTATCGCCATAAAACACATGACCAAGGTAAAGGTGGCTCTTGCTGGAATCGGAAACTGTGCTAGCGCCCTGATTCAGGGGACACTGAAGTATTCTGACCCGGCTTCAGATTCTGTCGGGCTGCTTTCGTATTCACTTGGTGGGATCACTCCCGCGGACATTGAATTTGTAGCAGGATTCGACGTTGACAGCAGAAAGGTGGGCAAGGACCTTTCGGAAGCAATATTTTCCGGTATGAACAACACACCAAAATTCCATGATGTTCCGAAGATGGGGGTCAGTGTCAAGAAAGGACCTGTGCTTGACGGCATCGGCAAATATCTCAAGGAGGTCATCCCCATCTCGGATCAGCCTGAAGCAGACCTGGTCAGGGAATTGAAGGATTCAGGGGCTGAGATGCTGGTCAACTACCTACCGGTTGGTAGCACCAACGCTGTCCATGCATATGCAGAAGCGGCCCTCAAGGCTGATGTTGCATTCGTTAACGCGATGCCAGTGTTTGTAGCTAGCGATACGAATTGGTCCAAAAGATTCGAAGAAAGGGGGTTGCCAGTGGCTGGGGATGATGTTATGAGCCAGATAGGTGCCACGGTTCTTCATAAGACCCTGATCAAGCTTCTGCACGACAGGGGGGCGAAGGTTGAGGAAACCTACCAGTTGAACATAGGTGGGGATACAGATTTTCTGAACATGCTCGAAGAAAGCAGGTTGGCTGACAAAAGGGAAAGTAAGACAAGTGCTGTTCGTGCAATGACCCCGTACCCTGTTCCTACAAGAATAGGGCCCAGCGATTACGTGGGGTTTCTGAAGAACGATAAAGTATGTTACATCTGGATAAAAGGCAGGTATTTTGGCAACACACCGGTTACCATCGAAGCAAAGCTGCACGTTGTAGATGCTCCGGACTCGGGCGGTGTGATGATCGACGCAATAAGGGGCACCAAAGTCGCACTGGATAGGGGAGTGTCCGGACAGTTGGTGAGTCTATCGTCGTACTGCTTTAAACACCCACCTCTGCAGCTCCCTTACGAAGAGGCCAAAAGGCGCTTTTTGGAATTCATCGAAGGTGAGCGGGAAAGGTGATGGGAAGGAACGGAAGAGCAGCGAATGATTGTGATGCAGAGCCACAACGCGAAGCGTTTCCTGACAGCCTTAAGCTGGGCAGGACGCGATAGAATTTCAGTACATAGAGGGGGTCGCACAAGAAGATCAAGAGGTTTTCCCAGGGTTGGTAATCCATCCACTCATTTCATTCATTTTTGTGTCAGATGTTCCTGTCTAAGTTTTTTACAACGGAGGATCCCCCAACCCTTTTCCAGGTCTTCCAGCTCCGCCTGGTGTAAGGTGGCGGTTGTCCATGGCTCTCAATCCATGACCTGAGGAAATCGATAGTCCTGGGATCTGAGGGGTATCCTGAACCGAAGTCGCCAAGCTCAGCTTTTATTCGTTCTATCTCCCTGTCTCTATTAACTTTGGCAAGAATGCTTGCGGCTGACACCACCGGGAATATTCGGTCCGCATGGTGAGTAGCTACGATGCTTATCTGCTTGTGCAGGTTCTGTCTGACCTGTTCAGAGAAAAAGGCTGCGTCTGTGTCAGAAGCATCTATATATGCGACTTCGCCTTCGAGGCTATCTACCGCACGGGCCATGTACATTGCCTCGAGATAGTTCAGCTTCGTGTGCTTTTGCCTGTGTCTGACAAATTCATCTATCTCCTCGGGGGGTATAGCCAGAATGACGTGATCAGAAGACTCATCGAGAATAAGCTTATACAGTCTTTCCCTTCCCGATGGAGTGAGAAGCTTGGAATCCTTTACCCCCAGCGATCTGAGCCTTTCGCTTACCTCCTCCTTCATAGAAACCCCACCTATGAAAAGTGGACCTATTATGCATCCCCTACCTGCATCGTCCACCCCAATTATTAGCCTGTCACCGTTCAAGGGGTAGCACCTTCTTTATCATTGCTTCGATTTCCTCCACAATTTTGTCCCTGTTCTGAAGGGTGACTTCGAAGATTAAAGCCCCAGGGTTCGCCCGTATTTCTTCGACCAAAGGGTCTCTTATGCTCCTATGCACGACAAGTATAGACGGTTTCCCGGCGTTCAGCAAACCTGAAACAGCCCTTCGAAACTCCGGGCTCAGCAACTCCATAGGACCCACTTCGTCCACCACCACCACGTCAGCCCTTTCTACAGCTTCAAGAATCCCTCTTGATGCGAACTGTGCAAGAGACACCAGGTTCACCCTGTATCTCCCCAGCCTCGGACCTTCACCCTTCAGGTCTGCGAGCACCCCTGTCTCGCCAGTCAGAAGATTTGTCATTTCGAACCCGGTCCTTACCCTTCCGGCTCTCCTTTCCCTAGAATAGATGCCCCCAACGGAAAGCCCACTTTTCCTCAGCTGATAGACGACTCGGGTCACAACTGTGGTTTTCCCCACCCCTGGCTGACCCGTCAGTATCAGCAGATTGGATCGTTTTTCCAAGCGCCTCCTTCCAGAACGTGGTGATATAAAACAGAACCATTGTCAGCTTCAAAGGAACCTTCTGCCTTATAGAGATAGGAGTGGAAAGGGCCATGTCTTGAGGAACGCTTGTTTTAAGCAACCTTGAAGAAGTTTTGGTGTGGGAAGATACACCCTTATCAAGGAAGGAGTTACGCATCTCTTTGTCCCATCGGCCAGCGTCAAGCTTGCCGTACCGCCTGCCACCCCGGCATTTTTTAATCCTCGCGGAGTCACGGTGAGAGACATCGCCGTGCTAGCCTGTAGGGCTTATCTACGGCTTTTCGGTGATGTCGAGTTTGGAGACCCCCTGGCGGGGGTGGGTGCAAAGACCATCAGGGTGCTGAACGAAACTGACGTAAGTCTGGCCCACGCGAACGACCTGAACAGTTATGCAATAAAGCTCGCCCGCAGGTCCGCCGTTTACAACTCGGTACAAGGTAGGGTCAAGTTCAGCACGAAGTCGGCTAATCACTTTCTTGAAATCCATTCAAAGCCAGGGAATAGGCTGGGGATGATCGACGTAGACCCGTTCGGTTCGCCGACTCGGTTCGTGGACTCCGCGCTAAGGGCTTTACAGGATGAAGGGATGCTCTCTGTCACTGCGACGGACACAGCCCCCCTGAATGGTGTGTACAGGCAGGTTGCCTTCAGGAAGTACTTTGGGTACTCTCTGAAGACTGATTTTTCAAGGGAGGTTGGGCTTAGGCTACTGTGCTCTATGGTTGTAAGGAGAGGGATGGCGCTCGATGTGTTCCCAAGACCAGTCTTCGTGCACTCCGACCAGCATTACATGAGGGCCTACTTTTTGCTCGAGGTCGGCCCGTCGAGGGCCAACGATATCGTTGGAAGCCTGGGTTATGTAATGGTGTGCAGGGAGTGCGGAGCCAGATATGCCGCAGAGTTACCCTCCACCACATGCATGGAGTGTCAAAAGAGGACCGATTTCTGCGGTCCCCTTTGGATTGCTGAGCTTTTTGACGCTAATTTTGTCGGGGCCATGTATGAAGAAGCCAAGAAGAGCGGACCCCCCAAGCATGCCAAGTTACTTTCGACGGCTGCCAACGAGCTGGGGTCTCCCCCATTCTACTTTCGCGTACCGAACCTGGCAGACAGGTTCGACGCACCTGCGCCAAGTCCGTCTTATGTGCGAGATGAACTTATTCGCAAGGGGTGGAAGGCTACCCTGACTTCTCTCGACCCCCAGGGTGTGAGAACCGATGCGCCAGCACGTATTGTATTTTCTACCATAAGGGAGCTCAAATATGTCTGATCAGGGTTTAACCTGCATATCGCCCAGGAATCCGGTGCACACAAGGTATATCTCACTCGCCTGCTTTCTACTCGCAGGGGGTTTGGATATTACGACCACGTCAAAATGTTTCTTTGCTTCCCTTATGAAATCATCCGTTCCTTCCCCCTGAAACAGCTTAAAAATAGCTTTACCACCCCTTCGAAGCACGACCTCCGCCAACCTGAGAGCATCAGCGGATAGGAATATCTGTCTGGCCGAATCCGCATCCCAGACCCCCATCATCTTTGGCGAGAGGTCCGATAGGAGTACATCGTAGGTCGCAGAGATCTTTTTTATCGATTCGACCGTCTCGGGCGAAGCTATATCTCCCTTTACGAATCTGAAGTTAGGCGCATCGTATCTGACCTGGCTCAGGTCCACCCCAACAACAACCCCAAGCCGAGTGACCCTCTCGCACGCCACCTGCGACCAACCCCCGGGGGCGCAACCGAGATCGAGAACCCTTGAGCCAGGCAGAAGAAGCCTGTACTTATCATCCATCTGAATCAGTTTGTACGCAGCCCTGCTAAGATACCCCTCTTCCCTGGCTCTTCTCCTGAAATACTCCTTTCGGGCTTCACTGAGGCGCACCGGTACGCGCCTCTCTGTACTCCCTTACAACCCAGTCCTCGAGCAACCTGCAAGTTAGCGGGCTGACTGTGCTGTCAACGTGGCAACGCTCTTCGTCCGCGCACCTTATGCAGGGTGCGTCCTCTATGCTGCTGGTGTCGATGGGTATAACAAGGGGGAGAAGGTTATATGTCCACCTTCCGTTCTCAAGCACCCTGTCCCTCTTTATGAGCTTACGTTTTTCAAGCCTTGACGCTATCCTTGAGCCGTCCCGGCTTGTGAGACCAAGGATCTTCCAAAGTTCACTCTGGAGTATTCCTTGACCACCACTCCCTATCACAAGGCTGTAAACCTTGCTTATCAGGTCTTCATCAGATTGTTGCAAATTGGTTTCTGTCATAATACATTCTATATAAACTCAACTGGTCACCTAAAACTCTTTCTCGAGATTCGGCTTTGCCTCTGTCAGTTTTACAACCACGTCGTATGTATCAAACAGCTCCCTGCACCTCTTTCTGATAGTGACCTCGGTGATCCCCGCCTTTTCTGCTATCTCTCTCTGGGGCAGGTGTTCGTTAAGAAGGGTGGCTGCGATGTACACGTACGCCGCGGCCAGTCCGGAAGGGGCCCTACCGCCGCTTATAGAAGCAGCCGAGACCTTTCTCCCGAGCTCTGTAGCAAGCCTTTGGACCTTTGGTGGTATTCCCAGGTTGTTCGAAAGTTTTGATATGTGGTTGGTTATTGAGGCGAGGGGCACCCTCTCTATACCCATCTCAGTTACAACCTGACGGTAATATTTTGCGACATATTTTTTCTGAACACCCGCTCTTTGGGCGATCTCGCCAAGGGACCGGTTGACGTCACACTGCCTGCAAGCAAGGTACAGGGAAGCTGCAGCCATGCCTATAGCTGAACGTCCTCTTGCAAATCCTTTCTTTGAATACTGTCGAAAATTGTACGCGGCTGTTTCTGCGACGTTTGGTGGAAGGTTAAGAGCCTCGGAGATATCCCTGATCCTTTGCAGGACGTTCGCCATAGACCTTTGCTTGCTGTCCAGTGTACGGATCCTAGACTGCCATTTGTTCATCCTGGAGACGGCTGCACGCTCATCCGCTCCTATGCGGTTCCCCTGAAAGTCTGTCCCGCTGGGGTCTATGGATGTTGTAAGCCCAAAATCATGTTGAGTCAGTGTAAGTGGTGCCCCCACTCTACTCTTCCTCAGCTTTTCCTCAGGGTCCACCGCCTTCCAGTCAGGGCCCTCGAACTCGAGAGCCTCAGCCTGGACAGCTCCACACTTGGCACAAACTATTTCCCCGGCTACCTTATCCCCAATTAATGGAGCGGAGCAGTAGATACATCTGCTCGGAAGGTTCGGGTTAACTGTCGGCTTCACCTTTTGAGAACACCTTCTGACCCAAAACATGCTTGGCCAAATCGGAGAGCGGCCTCGCGGATGCGTACGGAGATTTTACCGGTCCAAATACTTCGACGATTCTGCCGACAGGACGATTCCTTGAATCAACAACGACCTGCCCTGCATTGGGCTGATTAGACAGCTTGATGATCAGCATGCCGCTTCTTGCAATTCTCAGGGCAACGCCAATCTCTCGCATCCTTCTGAAGCTCAGACCCGCGGTGTAAATAAGCTTGTTCCCTTCGGACAGGGGCAGATTGGGAGATGTTCCTGAACAACCCGGGTTCGTAGTTTTATTTCTAATCGACCCCACGCCAAACCCTCCCCCGTAATGCTAAAGTACTCACATTTCAACAGCGTCATTTGTTGCTTTACGTCATAATACTGCAGGTTCTTGTCGTTCTTGCACTTGCGCTGGTGCTCGGTGAACTATTTTCGCAGTTTAGACTGCCTGCAGTCGCAGGTGAGCTGGCAGCGGGGTTGATCCTTGGCCCAAGCTTCCTGAACGTCGTCACAGTAAATCCTCAGACAGAGGGGCTTTCCTCCATAGCCCTATTCTTCATCATCTTTCTGATAGGGTTCCAGATGAAGACCGAGACACTACGAAAACACTTTGTAGAGTCTGTACTGGTGACCATGACTTCGTTTGTCATCCCTCTTATCGTAGCCACCCTCTTTGTGATATCTCTCTTTCCCTTTGGAATGCTTGAGGATTTCATCGTAGCGCTCGCGCTGGCTGTCCCTTCAATATCCATCATTTCGGTGATGGTTATGCAGTACGACCTTATAGAAAGGGGGACAGGGCAATTGATAATCTCCTCTGTTATCGTGACAGATGTGGTTGCATTCGTTGTACTTGCGACTGTGTCGGAAAGCGTAAGGGGAACCTTGCTGCTTCTTGTTTACCTCGCTGTCTTCCTTATCATATACGCTCTTGTTGACAGACTTCTCAATATGAGAGCCGCTTCGCTCAGGAATATGCTGAATCGTGCCTCCAGAATATTAAAGCGTGAATATGTTTCTTACACAATACTGATAATCCTTGGCTTGTTCGTATCTTACATCTTTCAGCTCATTGGATTGAGCTTTATAGTTGGGGCTTTCTTCGCAGGTCTTATACTTCACGACGAGCTGATCGGTAAGGAAGCTTTCAATAACTTTCAGCACGTCCTTGATAGCATGAATCAGGGATTTTTCATCCCTATCTTTTTTGGGTTCGCAGGGGTGCAGGCTACCTTAACTTCTTCTGATTACCCTCTTCTGGGTTACCTGATGCTGACAATGGCTGCTTCTCTTGCGACCTCTGTCCTTCTTACTTATTTTTTCACGAAGAAGGTGATGGGTGCCAGCTCAGAGGTAGATGCAAGAACTGTTGCCATAATACTCGGGGGAAGGGGGGCTGTAGGAATCGTCCTGGTTACGGTAGCGCTCTCTGTAGGACTCATAGGCACGTCCTCGTACTCTATAGTCATATTTGGTACAACCGTTACCTCTGTAATAATCCCTCTCTTTTTGCAGAGGAAACGCGCTCAAACAGTTTGAGTTCTCGAATACGACGTATCTGAAGATATCAATAAAGTTGTCAGCAACAGGTCAACCTTGTATTTATGGATGCACATTTTTTTCTTCGACGATCTTCTTCTTGCTTTGCGCCCTGACCTTCGCAAGCTCATCTGCCAACCTCCTGATCAGCTGTGATTTCTTCATTGTCTTTTTGACCTGTATGTAGCCCGTTACATTAAACGGTGAAGAAGGACGCCTTGCCTGCCTCACGTCTGGGTTAAAACCGAGATTCTGAGCCGCAAGACGAAGCTCCTCAAGGGTAGGGGACCTGGTTGCGGCATGACTTGGTATCCTCCTACCGCTTGACCGGCTGTTCGATGAGTCGAAGTAGTCAACCCAGACAACAACTTTCTCATAATCCTTCAATGAGAAGTGACACCTGTTGAAACATTAGCCGTTGATGATTTACTCGCTCTGCTGAAGAAGGGCGTTTACAACTCCATCCTGAGAAGGCCTTGAGGTCACTCTGGCGACGCCGACCTCTGTTTCAATTACGGCACCCTTGGTTATGACCCCTCGCCGCTCATAATCCCTGTTGGCTTGGTTTGAAAGAACCCTGGTGATCCTGACCTTCTTTGTAGACTTCGATCGTGGGTCAACAACGTTCGCATATTCGGCCCTTACCAGACCGACACGATAGTTTCCTCCCCTTGTGCGCTTCTTGACCGACGTTTGTTTGCCCAGCACCGTTTCAAGGGCGAAGCCATCCTTTTCATGTTTTCTTCTGCCCCTTCCAGGCACTGTAACACCGCCGGTGACCTTTCTCTTAGAAAGGTTCTCGACAGACTTCGTCAAAATGTCAGCACCCTAGTAAAACCATCAGGACATGCTCTTTTAAGCTTTGGCAGTCGTTCTGACGGCCTGAGGAAACATTTTCCTGAGCTTTTCCCTTATCTGGGCTGGATCTTCGGGTAATCCGAAGTATTCAGCGAAGTACTTTGTAGTTGTGTAGATGCTGTTTTTTCCGTCCTGGGTAGAAGTTACCAGACCTATGTCTTCGAGCTGCTTCAGGTGATTGTAGACTGAACTACCTCTCTTCTCAGCCATGGTCTTGGCAGACACAGGTTGAAAGTAAGCCACCATCGTGAGTGTCTTAAGTACGGACTTTGTGAGCAGAGGCTGAATGGAAAACTTCTTCGCCATTGAATTGAATTCAGGTCTCAGCTGCATTGCGTAACTGCCTTCCTTCACCTTTACAACTTCTATGGACCTCAAATTCTGTCTTACCCTTTCTGTTATGCGAGATAAAGCGGCCATCACCTTCTTCCTGGAGGTGGTCTTGGCCGCTTTCGCGAGTTCATCGACTGTTAACGGCCTTCCGGCTGCGTAGAGAGCTGCTTCGATCCTGGCCTCTGTCAATTCATCGTCCGCATCGGTACTCATCAAGACTCATCTTACCCTACGCCCACCAGCACGATCTGTTCTGTCGATTCATCCTGAATGATTACTAGCTTCTGCTGGTGCGCCAGAAACAGAACGGTAAGGAACACCCTGATCGCCTCTTCCCACGCCTTTCCTGCGATCAGCTCTGAAAAAGCAAACTGCTTGACACGGCTCAGACGTTCAAGGATAGGTTGAGAGTATTCTTCGATAAGTACAGTTATGTTGTCAGTTTCAATCACCTCAGCTTGAATGCCTGTTGTGAACGGATTCTTCTCGTGTTCCTGCACCGGTGCGCGTTCGATCTCAAGCAGGAGGGATTGAAGGGCGGCTATCAGGTCGGCTACGTCTGACACAGGGGGCTGGAGCCTGAAGGGCATCTTCAGCACATCTACGGGTTCTGTAAGCTCCGAAATGCGCCTTCTCGCGTACCTTACCTCCTCGTAAAACAGGTTCTCAACCTTTAATTTGTATATCAGGCTGGAGGTGATCAGTGCAAGCCCGCTGAGCCTCATATCTGTCACAGGCTTCTGTTTCAGGAAATCAAGAAACTCCTCCAACAGCTTTTGTATGTTGAGGTCCCAGGGTCTATGCTTGAGAGCAAGATTAGGGTTAAGTAGGATCCTCACGGATTCCGATTTACTGGGGTCTGACATCCACCTGCACCTCTCTCTTAAGTCTCACCACGTTGCTCGACCCCGCGGTCATGTAAACCCCAAGTACGTTCGATGATTTGTTGACAACAGATTCCTTGAGCGAAATGACTATTATCTGAGCCCTGCTGGACCAGTCTGCCAACATCCTGCCAAGACCCTGCGCATATATAGGATCGAGAGCAGCGTCCACTTCGTCAAGAAGGTAGAACCCTGATGGATAGATGGTCTGAAAGGCGAGCAGAAACGCTACAGCTACTATCGCCTTTTCGCCGCCGCTCAGACTGGATGACTCCCTTGGTGCACCCTTCGGGAACTTGGCTATTAGAAAGATCCCGCCAGAGAATGGGTCGTCAGGATTTTCAAGCTCCAACCAGGCCTCCCCACCCGTGAGAACAGAAAACACATTTCGTATTTCCTTGTCGAGCTGCTCGTAGGCCTTCATGAAAGCCGCCTTCTTTTCTGCTTCAACCTTCTCTACAAAACTCACGATCGCGTTTCTGTCACGTTCAAGCTCGTTTCTTCGTTCGGAGGCGTTTCTGTAATTTATGAACGCTTCAGCGTAAGTTTGAGGAGCTAACAGGTTCACACGGTCCTTAAGCTCCTCCTCCTCGGCCCTAATATCCTCGAGCAGCTGCTCAAGCCCTTCCGTGAAGTAAACATCCTCCCTTACCGGACTTAATGCAATTTCATTCTCAAGAGATTGCTTCTGACCGATCCTTGAATTCATCGCCGATTCGACCTTTAGGGAATCCTTTTCAACCCTGAGTATTCTTTGCCTTTCGGAGTTGATCTCTTCCTCTTTACCCTTTATCTGCTCCTCCATCTCCCTGAGTCTTGGGAGCGCCATCTCATCCTCCTCCCTTACAACCTTCTCCTCTTCCTGCAGTCTGGTATACGCTGCCTCAAGCTCCATCAACCTTGCGTCTATCGTGGGAAGCTGCCCCATTGCTTCTCCCAGCTCCTTTTGGGAATTCTCCAGCGATTGTTTGATCTGAGATACCCGTGGTAGGATCTGGCCGTTCAGAGTCGCTTCAAAACCCGATATCTCGGCATTCATTGTGGAGATATCTCTCGAAAGAGAATCGACCGTAGCTGATATCCGTGCTATTTCTGCCTCTATCTCCGAATCTCTCTCCCTAAGCTTATCGATACCAAGTGCGACACGCCTTCCTTGGATGATTTGGATTATCGATTCCAGTTTGATGATTCTTTTATTGTACCTTTCTATCCCCTTTTCGAGCTGGACAATCTGATTCTTAATCTGTGCCACCCGGCGAGTCGCTCTTGCCGCGAGGCTGTTGTACCTGTTCACAAAGGAACTATAGGTCTTGAGGTTTGACTCCTCCTTGCGTATTTCGACAAGCAGTGTGAACCTTTTCTCTTCGAGCTCGGCCTGAGCCTTCTCCAGCCTCTCAAGACCCTGCTTCCTTCTTGCAAGAGACTCCTTCAATGCAGCCAAAGATTCTTCGGCAACCCTGATCGATTCTGCATCACTAAGTCCGATCTCCTTCAAAGTCAGTTCGCTGACCTTACCGGTTTCTAGGGCTGCTGTTTTGGGCTCAAACAGGTCGCCAAGAGGGGTTATGCACCTGTACCCCTTCTGTGAAAGAATGTAAGCTGTTTTCGCGGAGGAAACGAGTAATGTGTTCCCGAAGACAAAATCCACCGCTGGCCTAAACCTTTCGTTGCATTGGACAAAATCACTAACCAGTCCCAGCACTCCAGGCTCAGCAGGGGCCACCCCTGAAGGTACACCCCGAAGCTCCGAAAGAGGGAGTATTCGCACCCTCCCCGTATGGAGCTTCTTTGCAAGAGAAGCAAGTTGAAGAAGATTCGTTATATTATCCACTACGAAGGCGTAGAGCCAGTCCTGTCCTGAAGCCCTCACAGCAGCAGAGTACCTCTTGTCGTACTTTATGATAGAAGAAAGGGTTCCGTTGAAACCATCGATCGCCCCCGATTGGGCGAGCTCCTCTATCTTTGCTACGTTAAGTTCCTCACCAAGAAACCTCTCCGCCAACTCCCTTCCGGAAGCGTATTTGGCGACTGTCTGAAATGATTCATTGAGTATGGTTTCAGCCTGAGATATCTCCCTTGAGAGCCTTCTCCTGGTTTCTTTTATTGTTGAAACCTGGCCTTCCAGCTTCTTGGCTTCCTCGTTAAGCTGAGGAAGGCTTCTGCCCAGCTCACTCACCTTTTCGAGGAATGTATGCGTCATGTTCAGCAGGTCGGTCTCCTTTGAAACAGCCTCCTCCAATTCTGACCTTTTCTGTGACAGCCTTTCTGTAGCTGTCCTAAGGGCCTCCCTCTGCCTGTTCATCCTTTCCTCAAGCAAGGATATCCTGGACTTTAACGCGTCATCCTTTTTGGATAGTCGAAGGATTTCGTTCCTCACAGATTCCCTTTCAGACTGGAGTTTGGCAGCGTTTTCCATCGACTGCCTAACCAAGCCGTTCTTTTCCTCAATTCTGCTCCTCAGGTCCTCAATATGCTTGAGCAGTGAATCCTTTTCTGATTCGGCAGCTGAAAGCATATTGTTGAGTCTCGGTATGGCTTCGTCGAGGGTCGATTTGAGCGAGCTCAGCTCATCCTTCGTCTTACGAAGGGAAAGTATTTCTGAATTCAGCTGGGCCAGGGAAAGGCCTATCTCTGTAAGTCTCTTGTTGGGGCCAGCTATCTTTTCGTTGTAGTATTGGTCCCTGTTCTGCTCTAGCATTCGTTTCTCCTCGTACATCTTTCCTATGTTCTGCTCATACTCCTGCTTAAGGACCGCAAGCTCCTGAAGCTTCGCCCTGTCCTCTTCGATCTGGCGTTCAAGAATGTCCACTTCTCTCCTGAGGATGGCCTTCCTTATCCTGGCCATCTCGTGCTGCAGATGTCTGTACCTCAGTGCATCATTTCGCTCAGCCTGCAGCCGCTCTATGGCCTCCCGCCTTTCGTCAAGTTTGGCAAAGGATATCGCAAGCTCGCTGTCTGCCTCCCTGAGCCTTGCCATGGCCTCGGCCTTCTTTTCATCAAAATGTTTAAGGCCGAGATACTGCTCAACGGCACCTCTCTTCTCATCTGGTGTAAGCTCGGCCAGCCTCTGTATTGTTCCCTGGGCAATTATATTTAATCCATCATAAGATATATGGGCCGCGCTGAGGATCTCCAAGTACTGGTTTCTGGAAAGTTTCCTGCTGTTCATGAAGTACTGGCTGTCACCGTTTCTTTTCAGTTCCCTTGTTATCAATACCTTGTCCTCGTCAACAGGGATTGCCCTGTCCGTATTGTCCAGCGTAGCTGAAACCCTCGCGAACGCATTTTCGTCAGCTGACTGGTCGTGGACCAAATCTGACATTTTGTTATGCCTGAGTGCCTTGGGGCTGTTTTCACCAAGTACAAATCTCAAAGCGTCCATTATGTTTGACTTCCCGGAACCGTTGGGACCCGTTATCACGTTGAAGTTCTTCTCAAATGGAACCGTAACCGGACGCTGGGGGAAGGATTTGAATCCTTTCAACGTGAGTTTGGTTATGTACACCATTTCGTGGACGCTCTTTCTGCAATCGTCCTATTGGTATTTAAGCAGTAGGTAACGACGGGGAGTTCCCCAAATCATTTTAACTCACAGGAAACGGTGCTTTATTTGACGGTAATGACTGGAAATCAGTTTGTTTACAGAAGGTTGCAGAGGATAGGTGGGGGCTCTCTTTTCATTTCTCTTCCCCGTGAGTGGGTGTTATCAAAAGGTTTGAAAAAGGGTTCACTCGTTTCGATCGAGGTCGCCTTCGATGGTTCGCTCATAATCAGAGGTGGCACGCCGCCGGCGGCAACAGTACCTAGGACCGTCCGAATCGAAGGGACTTCGCTGAACGAGGAAGAAGTTGGACTGAAACTCCAACGTGCGTACATTTCCGGAACAGAAATAGTTGACATCTCGATGCATCCGGAGGTGAGTGCCCAATTTAGAAACAGAGTCAGAAAGGAAGTTGAGGTGTTACCGGGGCTCGAACTCGCTGACGAGGGGGACTCCTTCATGACTTACAGGTTCCTTCTTGATATGACCTCGATGAAACCAGATCAGATACTGAGAAGGATGTCGGTCGTATCTTCTGTGATATACCTTTCCGCCCTTCGCGAGATGACAGGTGAGGGTGTGCCTCAGGAAGGGGTAGGCCAGAAGGTTTCGGATCTGATGAAGCTTTACAATCTCGGGTTTCGTCTCCTCAACGCCTGCTCGAAGAATCCCTCTCTCTCAGCCGAACTAGGTGTACCTGGGGAGTTTGCCATCGATTATCTATTCGCATTGTACAATCTTAAGCGAATAGGAGAAGTAGGTGAAGAAATTCACAAGGCGATCAGGAAGGGCTTTGCTCGGCATCCCCCTGCAGGGGCAGATCTGGCGAACAAATTCAGGGTTGTCCAAGATATGACTGTTCTGTCGATAGTATCAGGTGGCAAAGATTCATACCAAGCTCTTTCTCAGGCGCAGGCGCTTATGCATGAAGTTGAGAACAGCATCACGTTGGGCTCGGATGGTGTTGGTGCTGGTGTTGTTGTGCTTTGCCTCTTATATGAAATAGCAAGGTCACTGAGGGACATCGCTGTTTCAGCCACGATGCTCACCTGACCTATATTGGGGTGCATTGCCATGGACACTAAGCGAAACCGTGTGTGGAAAATGTTAAGATGGGCCGTGCGAACTTGCAAACCTAGCCGCATTGTACGCTATTATTTTAAACTTGATTTCATTCATT